>SWBY01004419.1_pt1 | contig 28436 bp, 22 predicted proteins | sample 4693071 | NCBI WGS metagenome assembly SWBY01 (sample SAMN10267273, study PRJNA491770) | bioreactor metagenome | isolation source: DHS bioreactor inoculated with marine methane seep sediment | place: Japan: Omine Ridge, Nankai Trough | collected 2006-05-06 | reverse complement strand
TTTACCTGTTTAGAAGTTTAAGGCATCCCAACCTGATCCGTTATGTTGACAGCAGTCTGGAAGCATCTGAACCATATCTGGTTATGGGACATGCCGCCAATGGAAATCTGAATGATATGATTCAACGGCGTGGTCCGCTTGCACCATGCGAAGCCAGTCAGATTATCTGCGATGCGCTTCGTGGACTGGATTACATTCACAAGAATGAAATCGTACATCGGGATATTAAACCGGAAAATATTTTACTCCAGATGAACCGGGGAAAACTGGTGCCGAAAATCACAGATTTCGGTATCGCAAAGAAGTATACCGAAGCCGGCGGAACAATGCTGACACGGACCTCTCTTTTTATGGGAACGCCACTGTTTATCGCACCGGAACAGATATTGAATTTCAAAAATGTTCGTGAAACCGGCGATGTTTACTCCATGGGAGTTACGTTGTACTACCTGATTACAGGGAGTTTACCTTACAATTATCCCTCCCCCTATGAAATTCAAATATATATGCTGAAAAATGATGTTGAATTCAATGAGTATTTCCAGGCGCTTGAACATATGGGATATGATGCCAAACGACCGTTTTTTGCTGTTCTCATGGACGAAACGATTCCGGTTCAGAAACGGAATCCCAAACTACCCGACACGCTATGTGCGGTGGTTGATAAAGCGATCAATCGAAAAACTTCAGAACGGTTTGCGTCAGCCGGGGATTTCAGACGCGGTCTCCTGGTTGTAGCACGCACACTCGATTGATATGACAACGGATAGTTCGTTATTAACACGAAACTAGTATTAGATCGAAGAAAAAAAACAACGGAAAAATATCGTATCCACAATACAAAAACTGGATAAATTGCGAAAAAAACGTGGTCGGAACACGTTTTAATCCACAGATATTCAGTATTTCTTGATAAAAAAGTAAATATTTCCCATACTTAAAAGGAGGAGATGAAATACTTCCAGGGAAAACCAGGGAAATGGAGGATGAATCAATGAAGGTGATACATGGAATCATGGCACTGATTTGTGTGCTGCTGTTTCTGCCGGTTACAGTATATGGCGTCGCCGATTGTACCATTACTGTGGATCCGGCAGTTTGCGCGGGGACATCCGGACATGGTGCATCTGTGCCCTTTGCCGGACTTTCGGGAACCTACTCATGGACAATTCTGGGTGGTGTGATTGATTCCGGAGCCATTACCCGGACAATCTCATTTACCGCCGGTACCGGAACTCAACTCACACTATACGTCGATGTGGATGATGGATTGGGTGAGAATTGCTCCGGTGAGATTACGGTTGTGATCAATCAGAATCCTACCGTCAATATTTCGCCGGATCCGGGTTTTGTCTGTTCCGGGGAGGTTTTACCTGTTGACGGCCAGCCTGTACAAGGCACGGGAGCGATCATTTCCCATTCCTGGACAGGAACCGGTGCGGCGTATCTATCTTCCACATCGATATCCAACCCGGATTTCGATGGGTCATCCGCACCGACCGGGGATTACGATCTGACATACCTGGTTGTGGATGAATTTGGTTGTCAGGACACCGATTCAATAACGGTCACAGTCTGGCCGGATCCTGCTGTGAGCATTCAGATCACCGGCGGATCCGGTAGTCAGACATGGGTGTGCATCAATGAATTGGTTAATCTTGACGGTTCGCCGTCAGGCGGCACACTGCCTTATGCATCTCACACATGGACAGGAAATACCACTCCGCTTTCTGCAACGAACATTCAGAATCCCACGTTCCAGACGTCCAGTCCCGGGATCTATGGATTGACATACACAGTGGTTGATGCCAATGGGTGTTCGGATTCTGATTACATCGAGATCACCGTGGCGAATCCCGCCGCGAGTATCCTGGCTGGTGGAACCGCCACCAGCACGGCAGATGTCTGCGATGGCGAGGATCTTCAACTTGATGGGAATCCCTCCGGCGGCAGCGGATCATTCGTATCCCATCTCTGGACAGGTGACACGACGCCGCTTTCTTCCACATCAATTCAGAATCCCGTTTTTAATTCCACGACATTAACCACATTCAATCTGACATATACGGTGACGGATTCTGAAGGCTGCCAGGCTGTCGATACAATTGCTGTTACCGTCAGATCACTGCCGGCTGCCGATATTCTTGCTGACGGCGTCCCGCAATCAAGTGTCAGTGTCTGCTCAAGTATCAATCTATCACTGAACGGCAATCCTTCCGGCGGGTCCGGCACTTATCCCACACATGAGTGGACGGGAACCGGTGCGGTGTATCTCTCATCAACATCGTCCCAGACCCCGATATTCGACAGCCCGGATTCAGGAACGTTCCTTTTGAACTATACTGTTTACGATCAATATGGCTGCGTGGCCTTGGATACAATCTCAATCACCGTTGATCCCAGTCCCGTTCCCAATGTGGATTTCAGTTCCAATCCCGGGAGCGACAGATGGCTGTGTATCGGGGAATCAGCGATAGCGGACGGTAATCCTTCCGGTGGCATCCTTCCCTACACATCACATGTCTGGACAGGGGATACGAGCCCGCTCTCAGCAACCAATATCCAGGCCCCCACGTTCTATACGACGACACCGGGACAATACTATCTCACCTACACAGTGACCGGGACCAACGGATGTTACGGCGTTCAGAACGTCACGGTAACTGTGGCGGATCCTTCGGCGACGATTCAGGGAAACGGTCATCCTACAAGTTTTGAAATTTGCGCCGGGGAGAACCTCAATCTGAACGGAGGTCCATCAGGAGGATCCGGCACTTATCCCACCCATCTATGGACCGGTGATACCGGACCTCTCTCGTCAACATCCGTTCGGTACCCTGTATTCAATACCATGACTCTGGGATCTTATAATCTGACGTATTTTGTTACGGACAGCGAGGGTTGCAGTGCTACGGACAATATAACGGTAGTGGTCAATCCGGTGCCGTCAACAACGATTCTCTATTCCAGTTCCTTTGGTGTTGTAGAGTGGCTGTGTCTTGAAGAGACCATGTCTCTGAACGGCAATCCCAGTGGTGGAACCGGCAGTTATATCCATGTCTGGTCAGGTGACACGGGACCCCTGTCGGCAACGAATATTCAGAGCCCCACATTCAATGCCAGTTCACCGGGAGAATACAATCTGGCCTACACCGTGGTGGATTCCAAGGGATGTTCGGACACCGATTATCTAGCGATTACCGTGGCGGATCCCATTCCGGACATTGAGGCTGACGGGGTTTCTGCTGATGCCGTTAATGTCTGTTCCGGGAGCGGCATTCTCCTGAACGGCAATCCCACTGACGGCACAGCGATCTATACGACTCAGATTTGGACCGGTGATACGGGAGCATTATCAGCAACCGATATTCAGACTCCGGTATTCAATACATCAAGTCCGGGCATTTATACTCTGACCTATTCCGTAACGGATTCGGAAACCTGCGAGGCTTCGGATACCATTGTCATAACCGTTGATGATGTTCCTGTTGCCAATGCCGGTGCCGATATCATCATGGACGAGGGGACATCGACGGTGCTTAACGGTTCAGCCTCCAGTTGTTCAGGGGGTTGTTCATATCGTTGGGTGGTTCTCTCTGGAGATAACGGATCAATTGATTCGGGCAGCGCTTCGGTCAATTGCACGGTATCTCCGGATCAACATACTGTCTATGGATTGACAGTCATCGACGCCAACCTGTGTGAGTCATGGGATACCGTCGATGTTTCAATTGCCAACTGTAATTAATGCGGGAGGATGGTAAGATGAAAAAAATACTGTTAATAAGTCTTTTGATCACCGCATTGGGCGTTCCCATTGCGGCGGGACAAACCTATAGATTGGTATCTCAGGGGAGTTCTTCCCCGGCTTATCCCTATACAACCTGGGACACGGCTGGTCACACCATTCAATCTGTCATTGATGCCTGTATTGCAGGAGATACCGTCCTTGTTGATAATGGTCTCTATGTTGAAAATGTTGTGATCAACGAGGATATCACTCTTGAATCCTGGTGTCGGGAACCGGCGGACTGCATCATTTCAGCACCCGTGAGTTCTCCCAATGCATCGGTAACAATCGCAGACCCTACGATGTTTTCAGGTCAGGTTATCATCCGGGGATTCAAAATTATCGAGGGGGCAGCAGGATTATACTTGGAAAACTTCATGACATGTGGCTCGGTTTGTCCTCTGATTACCGGCTGTATTTTTGAAGGGCATCCTGACACAGCATTCTGGGCAGTAAGTGCACGATTTACTCTGGAGTACTGCACGTTTGTTGACTGTAATACCGGGGCTTTTGCTGCCAGTACATCCCCCCAATCAGTCGTCCAGAGAAATATTTTCGCTCATTGCACCACGTACGGACTTCGAGTTGCTGCCAGCGGTCTTTATATGCTTAACAACTGTTTCTATGACAATGGGGAGCATATTTTTGGAGGGACGGTAAGTATCTGTGATGAATGGAGCGGATTGCCGTTCCAGATCGGTGTTGATCCGCAGTTTGTTGATTATGTCGGTGGCGATTATCACCTGGCGCCGATCTCGCCCTGCATCGATTTTATCAACCCGGATGATCCGGTAACCTGCACCATGGCTGGTCAGTACGATCAAAACGAAAGTGCTGCGGATCTCGGCGCTTATGGCGGCTATGGGGCTGCTCCAACTTATCCCTATATTAACTGTGGGCTGCGTCTGCCGGAATCCGGAGCGCAGCACGTGGCAGAGGATGCATTTGTTTCGTTCCGGATCGGTGATGAGCCTGCCGGGATTGACTTGTCCACACTTCAGATTACGATTTCAGATCATGGCTATGCTCCAGAGATATTCACAGAGATTGACTGCACTATCTCAGAAGTGGAATTTTTCGGTCCACCTAATACGTTCTGTTCGGATTATGGTTATGATGTGGTTCTCCCCGGTTCAGCACACGGGCTGTTCTCAGATTTTGCACATGTAACCGTCACTGTGGACGTGGATGATAACTCTCCTGTTCCGAACTCACTTCAGCATATCTGGCAATTTCATGCGGATGATTTAAATCCTCCGGTCATGCTGGGTGATCATAATCCTTCTCAGGGCGGCACACTCGCCATGTTCAGTCCGCTTGAAATCGGTTTCATCGACGATGGAATCGGTGTTGACCATGAGTCGCTGGTCTTGACGATGAATGGCAATCCCATCAGTTTAAACCTTGCAGAGGTTGAATGGATGGGAGATCGTGTCACGGTCTATCCTGTTCCGCAATTTCTGGAAGATGGCGCAAACTCGCTTGATGTCTCACTTGCTGATTATTATGGGAACCAAATCAGTCCTGTTGAGACAATTAATTTCACGGTCAATGCAGACAGCGATCTGCCGTTTGTGTCCGGTGTGACATCCCCGAGCGTACCACCACCCTATCCGGCTATCTGCCAGTTCCCAGTACCTGAACCGGGTGCGACGAATGTTAATTTTGCCGCCCCCATAGAGTTCACACTTCAGGATTTCGGTAATATCCTGGATCTGACTCAGATGCAGGTTCGCGTTCAGTCATCCAACGGAGGAGACTGGCGATTCTACTTCAGCGCGCAGAGCACCGGGTATGTGTTCACATCCAGTGGCGATCCTTACTGTCGCCGCATCCGGTGTGTCCGGTTCGGCGGATGGGGAGGCAACGACCTGATAACAGTTACTGTGACCGATGGACGTGACATCGCAGCCACTCCCAATGTTATGAATGTGGCTGTTTACAGTTTTGAAACAGGACTTGCTGCAATTCCGGCAATGACAACGCTGGGTATTCTGCTCCTTTTGCTTTCTTTCGGAATGGTTATGTTCAGAAGAAAGAGTCGGTCACCGTAATCTGCTGAAGGTTTCTTGAAGCGGTTATACGCATCTGATACACTCCCCTCGCTTGTTTGAGGGGAGTTTTTTTCTGATCCTGAAATTTAAAAAGGAAAATGATGAAACAAGATAATTTAACTGTGAACGCCATAAAGATACTGCTGTTGATGGTCATCACTTTTCTGATGATGATGATCCTCTGGCAAAATCACAATATTGAACTGCGCCTTAACAGATTATTCAATGCCCAGGAGAATTTCAGCGATACCAGTGAGCGGTTAATCAGTGAGGTTGAGCGGCTTGCCGATGTTGTGAACAAAGGGGGGCTTGTTGTTCAGGGTAACCGCGTTGAGGTAACGGAACCTGTAAGGAATTGGATTCACCCGGAGATTGATAATTTCCTGAAAAAACCGACGGCCATGAAGACTTCACCCTTTGCGAATCATACCGGTCACCTCAGACAGTGGTATGGCAATGTCGGTCCCAAAGGATTGAACCCTGTTACAGAGAGTTCTGCACCCCTGTCTGATCAGTTGAACTGGTATGTCCGGGAAACTCTGGGGCTGCGGCATGGATACAGCGATCCGGAAATCTGGGGACCCATGCTGGCGGAGCGCATGGAAATAACAGATGATTACCGGGAATACACCATTTATTTAAGAAAAGGGGTGTACTGGCATAAACCGGCAGTAGACTGGTCGGATTCCGGAATTCAATGGCTGAAGGGAGAACATGAGTTTACTGCCAGGGATGTGATCTTCACGCTGGATATTATTATGAATCCACAGGTTGAGGCGGCGCATCAGAGAAACTATTTCAAGGATCTTGAAAGTTACCGTGCCCTGGATGACTATACTGTTGTCCTGAAATGGAAAAAGAAGACATATAATGCCATCTCCGCCACCCTGGGCCTGGAACCCATCCCGGAATTTTTGTACGCGTATGATGATGATGGTACCCGGTTATCCCGGGAAGTGCTGGGCTTAAAATTCAATGAACACTGGTTCAATCAAAAAACGATCGGAACCGGACCTTACCAGTTCGTCTCGTATGAGTCCGGTGTCTCCGTTGAACTCAGACGGAATGAATCATACTGGGGCGTTAAGCCTGCCATTAAAAAAATCACGTGGCTGTGTTACAGCGATGATCAGCAGAATCTGTTGAAATTGAAGAGCGGTGAACAGGATATGGGTCGATTGACGCCCATGCAGTACAAAGAAGATATCAAAAATGCCAAGGAATCTTCACCATTCAAGAATGGACGCATTCAGTACGAGCATCGATACCGATTCGGGTACTACTATCTTGGCTGGAATATATCGAAACCGATATTTAAAGATGCACGGACCCGGCGCGCAATGACTCATGCCTGCAACCGGGAGGGAATTCTAAAGAATGTGTTTGAAAACCTTGGATCCCTGGTCACCGGGAATGCCTATCTGGAATCACCGTATTATGATCGGAGCATTACACCATATCCGTTTGATCTCGAAAAATCGCAGAGTCTTCTGAAGGAAGTGGGATGGGTGGATATCGATAATGATGGTGTGCTCGAGAAGGATTTTGATGGTGAAATCAAGGAGTTTGAATTCAATCTGCTCTGCTACGGAAATTCAAACGAATGGAAAACCCTGGCGACCATTTATAAGGAAGATTTATTGAAAATTGGTATTCGAATGAACATACAGACCGTTGAATGGTCTGCCATGCAGAAGAAAATGGATGATAAAGAGTTCGATTGCTATACCGGTGGGTGGGGGCTTGGCTGGTCCTATGATCCCTACCAACTCTTCCATTCATCCCAGGCGGATGTCCCAAAAGGATCTAATCGTGTGGGATTCAAACATGGGGAGGGCGATCGTATCATTGAAGACCTTCGGGTGACTTTCGAGTTGGATAAACGGATAGAACTGGCGCATCAATATCATAAAATTCTACATGAAGAACAACCGTATTCATTCCTTTTTTCTCAGAAAAGAACCTGGGTGTGGTGGGATTATGTGAAAAATGTTCAGTTCAGAAAATTGAGACCCTTGGGAAGCTCATTACCCTGGTATGTCGATATGCCGGCGGATTGATCTCTGACTTTACCTTATGAATGCTTATATTCTAAAAAGAATTCTGCTGATTATACCAACATTCTTCGCGATTTCCCTTGTGTTATTTATCGTGCTGAATGTCGCTCCCGGTAAACCGGGGGTTACCTTGCTGGGTGCTGATGGTGCTGAAAGTGAAAACACTGCCGGGGCAAAGCGGGAAGCATACAGGATATTCAAGGAACAGTTTAATCTTGATAAGCCGATACTTGTAAATACAAGGTTTTTGTTAAAGGAAGATGATATTGAGAACTACCTGTCCACTATATTGAATGAAGACAAAGCAGCGAGTTCAGCTGATCTGATTAAAGCGCAGGACGATATTGAGGATCTTGGACAGGATGCGGTCCCTCACCTTATCGGAATTATTCGGAGGACCCATAATCTGAAAATTCGGGATCTCGCAGTGCGTATTCTGAGTCAAAACGCAAGACAGCGGCTGATCAACCCGTATGGGAAAAATCTGAGTCCTGCTGAGAAGCGGATCAATCGCGAAACGGATACCGAAAATGCGCTGATTCGCCAACTTGTATTTAAACCCGGGGATCCGGAAGAGAAGAAGCAGCAGATCGTGAGTGAATGGTTGAGTTGGTTTGATACGCATCATGAGCGGTACCAGATGTCAGCACTGGATAAACTGGAAACATTTTTTCTCGATACGCGATTTACGAAATACTGGTGGAATCTGGTTCGTTTTGATTTCGGAGTTTCCCATGTGACGAAACAACCGGTATTTTCCACAATTATCAGCAAACTGAAATATTCCATCACCCTTTCATTTACAGCAATCCTGATTGCTTATTTTGTTTCCATTCCACTGGGAATTTTTTCAGCCGTAAAACAGGACAGCCGGAGTGACAGGGTCCTGACCGCCATATTGTTCATGCTTTACTCTCTTCCGAATTTTTTTGTGGGCACACTGTTGTTGAAATATCTGTCACAGGGGAGTGATCTGATCCATCTGTTTCCCACCGGTGGGTTTCAAAGGACGGATTATGCCGACCTGACAACAATCGGGCAATTTTTTGATATTGTCTGGCATATTACATTACCTCTTGTCTGCCTGACCTATGCGGCGTTTGCATCGTTATCGCGATATGCGCGGAGCGGGTTACTGGAGGTCATCCGGTCAGATTACATTCGGACGGCCCGGGCAAAGGGATTGAGTGAACCTGTGGTGATTTTAAAGCATGCGGTACGAAACGGCATGATACCGATTCTGACCTTGTTGGGAACCATTTTGCCCACGGTGATCGGAGGATCAATCATTATCGAGTATATCTTTGGTATTCCGGGAATGGGGCTTTTGACATGGGATTCCATCATGGTTCGTGATTACAATATGATCATGGGTATCCAACTGATTTCGGCGCTACTGGTCCTGATCGGATTGCTGATTTCAGATATTTCATACGCTCTCGTTGATCCGAGAATATCGTTTAAATAGGTGGTTATGCAGAGCGAAACAGACACAGTCAACGTGGTTCACGAACGGTTTGAAAAAATACCGTATTCCACTATTGTCTGGCAGCAACTCAAAAAAAACCGGCTGGCGGTTGTGGGTCTATGGAGCCTTGTTGTACTGATCAATCTTGCCATTTTTGCCCCATTAATCGCCCTGAATAAACCATTCTTTTTTATCATCGGAGACGCCGTTGAATTTCCATGGTTGATCTCTCTTTTCGATCGAAATTTCTTTGAAAACAGCATTGATATTTTCTTCAATCTGCTGATGCTTATGGCACCGGTGCACCTGGTGGTCTATCTGACCTGCCGCATGGTGATGACACCGATACGGTTCCGAAGAATCAGAGCGCGGTTTTTTCTGATCATGACAGGCGTTCAGATTCTCGTTTTTATCGGCATCAGTCTCTTCCCGTTAAAGCGGCCTTACAGAGATTACAAGTCGATGGTTACGGAACTCTCGGAAAAGGAAGAGGATGTGAAGTATCTGTTCCCGCCCATCAGATATTCGTATCGTGAGACCAATGTTTTCAATGTGACCCAAGCACCGGGACGTGATCATTATCTGGGTACGGATATTCAGGGACGTGATGTTTTAACCCGTATGCTTTACGGCGCCCGTATTTCACTGACCATTGGTGTTGTCGCTGTATCAATCTATGTGTTTATAGGAATAATTCTGGGTTCTCTGGCCGGGTATTTTGGTGGGAAAACGGATATCGTAATATCTCGCTTAATTGAAGTCATGATCTGTTTTCCTTCATTTTTTCTGATCATTACTCTGGCAGCGTTTATTGAAGAAAGATCCATTTTCCATATCATGCTCATAATCGGAATCACACGGTGGACCGGTGTTGCCCGTCTGATCCGTGGAGAATTCCTTAAACTGAAAAACATGGATTATGTGCAGGCAGCCCGAGCATTGGGATTGAGCCGGATTCGCATCATATTTGGTCATGTCCTTCCCAATGCGATTGCACCCGTACTGGTCACGGCGACCTTTGGAATTGCCGCAGCAATTCTGATTGAATCCGGTTTGGCTTTTTTGGGAATTGGAGATCCTTCCGCGCCGTCCTGGGGTGAGATTTTGAGTATGGGCCGAGCTCAGATGAAGAGCTGGTTGATTCTGACACCGGGGTTTGCCATTTTTTTTGTGGTATCCATGTTCAACCTTGTAGGAGAAGGGATCCGGGATGCGCTGGATCCGAAATTGAGACAGTAAAATGCAGCAGAATAAACTCATTGAAATTGAAAATCTGAAAACATATTTCTATACGGATGCCGGTCTGGTTAAAGCTGTGGACGATGTGAGTTTTGATATTATGAAAGGTGAAACCCTGGGTGTTGTAGGGGAATCGGGCTGCGGCAAATCAGTGACCGCCATGTCTGTCATGCAGTTGATTCCTGATCCACCGGGTAAAATTGCCGGGGGCCGTATTCTCTACCACTGTGACACATCAGTGATTGATCTGGTGAGTTTGGATAAACGTGCCATCAGAAAATACCGTGGAAATCATATCGGTATGATTTTTCAGGAACCCATGACATCTTTGAATCCCGTATATACCGTGGGAAATCAGATCATGGAGGTGGTAACACTTCACCTTGGAAAAGACTGGAAGGATGCACGGAACCTTGCCATCGATATTCTGGATAAAGTAGGGATTCCCAGTCCGGATGTCCGCATTGATGAGTATCCACATCAGCTTTCTGGAGGAATGAAACAGCGGGTGATGATTGCAATGAGTCTGGTCTGTAATCCATCACTCCTCATCGCCGATGAACCGACTACCGCCCTTGATGTCACTATTCAGGCTCAAATTCTGGATCTCCTCAGAAATCTACAAGATGAATTCGGGATGTCCATCATGATGATTACCCATGACCTGGGAGTTGTGGCGGAGACCGCACACCGGGTTGTTGTCATGTATGCCGGAAAAGTTGTGGAACGGGGACTCTGTCTGGAAGTGTTTGGAAATCCAAAGCATCCCTATACAATCGGGTTATTCAATTCCATTCCTAAACTGGATGACAGCCAGAATGCGTTACAGCCGATTCGCGGAACGGTTCCGAATCCACTGGAGTTTCCCCAGGGATGCAAATTTCACCCACGGTGTTCAATGTGTTTTGAAAAATGCCGTACACACGAACCTCCTCTGACGGTTCTGAATGATGAACGGGCAATCAGATGCTGGCTGGTTGGGGAGGATTGAACATGGATCCCATCCTTGAAGTCAGACATCTGAAAAAATATTTTCCAGTGACTTCCGGTGTGTTTTCCAAGGTAAGTGCTTGGGTTCGTGCTGTGGATGACGTCAGTTTCACGGTGAATGACGGGGAAACACTGGGACTGGTAGGTGAATCGGGATGTGGCAAAACAACCACCGGTCGTAACATTTTAAGACTGATCGAACCCACATCCGGTGAGATCAAATACCGGGGTGTCAATATTGTTGATATTGATGGCAAAGATCTCAGAAAATTCCGACGGGAAATGCAGATTATTTTTCAGGATCCCTATTCATCATTGAATCCCCGGAAAACAGTACTGGATATAGTGGGGGAGGCCATGGAATACCACGGTCTTTGCTCCGGTAGTGAAAAAGAGGACAGGGTGGCTGCACTGATGAGTAAAGTCGGGCTTTCTCCCCGTTTCATCAATCGATATCCTCACGAATTTTCAGGCGGTCAGCGGCAGCGCGTGGGTATCGCAAGGGCGATTGCTCTGAATCCATCATTTATTGTCTGCGATGAGCCGGTCAGTGCTCTTGATGTGTCCATTCAGGCTCAGGTGATCAACCTGCTGATTCAACTTCGTGAAGAGTTGAATCTTTCCTATCTTTTCATTGCCCATGATCTGTCTGTGGTCAAACATATTTCCCATCGCATTGCGGTGATGTATCTGGGCCAGCTCTTTGAAATTGCCACATCTCAAACTCTGTTTGAAAGGCCCATGCATCCCTACACGCGCGCATTGCTGTCATCCATCCCTGTGACTGACCCTCGTAAGAAATCAAATAAAATAATTTTGAAAGGGGATGTTCCATCGCCGTTGAATCCACCATCGGGCTGCCTGTTTCATCCGCGTTGTCCCAGCAGACGTCGTGAGTGTTCTGAGATTGTTCCGCCGATTCAGACCGCGGGAGACGGACACTACTATAAGTGCGTGATTTCGCCGGATGAAATTCACAATGCATAATTCGTTGCGTTTATGATCATTTCTGAATGTTATCTTATTGAGTTTAAATCGAGCCTGAATTGAAGCCTGAGTTAAAATAAAACGCGAAAATGCTTGACATAACAACCTGATATGAGTAAATACTGATGCGGTTAAGCTCCCAGGGCTCATCAGGAACTAGAGGCGCGTAGCTCAGGGGGAGAGCACTTCCTTGACGCGGAAGGGGCCAGGGGTTCAAATCCCCTCGCGCCTATTTATTTTCCCTCGGGGCTCAAACGAATACAAAGTCGTGTTCGTTGAAGCCCCGTTTACTGCAATGATGGATTTTGGAGATTGGTGAATACCTCGGATTGAAAATGACGGAAAAATTAATCACGATAAAACTGCCGGATGGTTCAAAAAAATCGGTTGCACGAGGTGTGACCGTTTCTGAGTTTCTGGCGGAACTGATACAGGGGAAAAAGAACAGGGCAAAGTTTATTGCCGCGATGTTCAATGGTGAACTCATGGATCTGCGGGAACCGATCGTGGAAGATGGTGAATTGGAGTTCATTAAAGAAGGTGATGAACGTGCATTGGAAGTTCTCAGACACAGCACTTCCCATGTGATGGCTCAGGCTGTTCTTCAACTGTATCCTGACGCTAAACTGGCTATAGGTCCATCCACAGCTGATGGATTTTACTATGATTTCTATGTGGAAAAACCTTTTGAACCAAGCGATCTTGAAGAAATTTCAAAGATTATGGTTCGGATCATCAAAAAGGGATTTACCTTTGAACGGGGTGAAATGTCCCGGGACGAGGCACTCGATTTTTTCAAAGCAAAAAATGATGTATTCAAGATAGAACTCATCGAGGATCTGGACGTAGCATCCATATCAACATACCGGCAGGGTGAATTTATTGATCTTTGCAGGGGTCCGCATATCCGAAATACCGGTCAGATTAAAACCTGGAAATTGCTTTCCACGGCGTCAGCATATTGGCGGGGTGATGAAAAACGACAGGTTCTTCAGCGAATTTACGGCACGGCCTTTTTTACACAGGAAGATCTGGATAAATTCATTGAAACCCGTGAGTTGATTAAGCGCCGCGATCATCGCCGTCTCGGCAAAGTCCTTGACCTGTATTCTACCCACGAAGACGTTGGTGCCGGACTTGTCTTCTGGCACCCCAAAGGTGCTATGGTAAGACATCTTATCGAAGAATTCTGGCGGGATGAGCACCTGAAGCGGGGATATGGTTTTGTTTACACCCCGCATATTGCCCGCGAGAAAATCTATGAAACGTCGGGTCATTTAAAGAATTATTCAGAAAACATGTATGCGCCGCTTATGATCGACGAGCAGGCCTATCGTCTGAAACCCATGAACTGTCCCGGACATATCAAGATTTATCAGACCCGATTACGCAGTTACCGAGATCTTCCCATTCGATATTGCGAACTGGGAACGGTGTATCGGTATGAACGAAGCGGCACTCTTCATGGGATGCTCAGGGTGCGCGGATTTACCCAGGATGATGCGCATATCTTCTGCACTCCCGATCAACTGGCGGATGAGGTGTATAAGATTCTTGACTTCGTGGATACTCTCATGAAGGCATTCGGTTATACCTATCAGATTTTTCTGGCCACGCGTCCGGAGAAGTATCTTGGTACCGAGGCGGAGTGGGAGTGGTCTACTAATTCCTTAATTGACGCATTAAAACGCTGGGGTGAGGCGTATGAGATTGATGAGGGTGGCGGTGTTTTTTATGCGCCCAAGATCGACATTAAACTTACCGACGCGCTGGGCAGGGAATGGCAGGGACCCACTATCCAGGTGGACTTGAATCTGCCGAAACGTTTCAATGTCACCTATATTGGTGAGGATAATAGTGAACACGAAGCGATTATGATTCACCGTGCGGCTCTCGGTTCCGTGGAACGGTTTGTCGGTGGGTTGATTGAGCATGTTGGAGGTGCTTTTCCGATATGGTTGGCACCGGTTCAAACCGTAGTCTTACCCATTACGGATAAACAGGTAGAGTATGCTGCTGAAGTCACCGAGACTCTCCTGAAAGCGGGATTCCGCGTGGAATGTGACAGCAGAAACGAAAAAGTCGGTTACAAGATTCGAGAGGCTCAGGAAGAAAAAATTCCATATATGCTCGTCCTTGGTAATCGTGAGATTGAAGAGGGTACGATATCTGTAAGGCATCGCAAACAGGGGGATCTGGGAGCGATGAAAATTGATGCCTTCATCGAAAAATGTCTGGAGGAAATCCGGACGAAATCGATGAATTAGACGGAGAACGGATTAACAAAAAGGAGGATTTTTGAGGCGTAAATCAAGTAATCACCCCAAAGGGTTGCAGAAAAAAGACGAATGCCGGATCAACGAACAGATTCGAGTGAAAGAGATCATGTGTATTGGTCCGGAGGGTGAACAGTTAGGTAAAATTGAGACAGAAAAGGCGCTTGATATCGCAGATGAACGCGGTTTGGATCTGGTGGAGGTTGCTCCCGGTGTAGATCCGCCGGTCTGCAAGATTATGGATTATGGTAAATACAAGTACCAGAAATCAAAACGAGAGGCCAGCCGCAAAAAACAAAAAGGAGCAACACTAAAAGAAGTGAAATTCAGGCCGAAAATCGATGAACATGATTATAATTTTAAACGGAATCATGTTGATCGGTTTCTGAAAGCCGGAGCCAAGGTACGGGTTACGATCATGTTCAGGGGCAGGGAAATGGCGCACACGGAAAAAGGTCGGGAAATCCTTGACCGTATCGCGTCTGAAATGGACGAACTGGCCCGGGTGGATCGTCCGCCGCGTCTGGAAGGTCGGAACATGTTCATGATTCTGGGCCCGAAATAGCAGGAACGGCTTTCAACTATAAATATTAACTGATGTGAGAGGTTCATGATGCCGAAGATTAAAACGTTAAGAAGTGCAGCCAAACGATTGCGCAAGACAGGAACTGGAAAACTGGTAAGGAAAAAAGCCTATGCCAGTCACATCCTGACCAAGAAAACAACTAAGCGGAAAAGAAAACTTCGCAAGGCAGGACTTGTTCATAAAGCGGATTTCAAATCCATGAAAAAGCTGGTCCCTTATCTGTAGTCAGGTATCGGGGATTTACACGGAGGAATAAAAGATGCCCAGAGTGAAAAGTGGTCCGGCGATACGCCACCGCAGAAAAAAAATACTGAAACTGGCTAAAGGATACCGGGGTTCGCAAAGTACACGGTTTCGGTCAGCTAATCAGGCAGTGATGAAGGCGGGAACAAACGCCTATCGGGACAGAAAACGGAAAAAACGGGAATTCAGAGGTCTCTGGATTCAACGGATTAATGCAGCAGCACGGCTTCATGGCATGCCTTATAACCGTTTTATTTTCGGTCTTCAGAAAGCAGGAGTCCTGCTTGACAGAAAAGTCCTGGCTGAAATCGCTGTCAATGAACCAGAAACATTTGGTCAGCTGGCTGATATTGCCAAAGCAAATGTTTAACTCCTTGGAATAGGGGAGTCAATTTGGTAGAATTGAACCGCGAGAGCATAATTCCTGATCTGGAGAGGAAATTTTCCTTGCTGGAAACAGGGATTACGCGTGCTGTTGAAAAAATTGAAGCCCTCAAAGGCAAAAACAATGAATTGAGTGAATCGCTTCGGAACGCTCAATCGAGTATATCGAAACTTGAATCGTCCCTCGATGAGTATCGAAGTCGTGCAGCGGAGGCGGACAAGTGGCAACAAGAGGTCCGGGATCTAAAGCAGGTCAAAACCCTGGTGACGGGGAAAATCGAAATTCTACTGGAAAAAATCGACCGGATAAACACACAGGATCCATAAGGAAATCACCGGAAACATCTCAAACAGGGATGTCATCGTCTGGTCCCGGTCCTATGGAGCGGGTTCAGGTTGAGATATTCGGGCAGAAATATAATATTGTTGGCGGTGAAAATCCTCAGCGAATTATTGATGTCGGGCAATATGTCAACGAAAAGATGCTGGAAATTTCCGCACAAAGCAAGGGTATGTCCGCTATGAAGGTAGCAATACTGGCTGCTTTGAATATTACCGATCAATTGTTGCAATTTCACGAAAAGAACAGTACATTTATAGAGAGGGGAGATCAGATGATTTCCCTCCTGAATAATGTAGTGGAAGAAGATTAAGAAAAGGAAACAAAGTCAACTTTGAAGGATTTTGGAAGAAGCCGATTTGGGAATTATAACCCATCAGCGTGTGCTGTGAAGAGTTGGGATGAAAGCGGCAGCGTTTTTATCCTGTTAACTATTGTGTACGGGTTGCTGGCAGGAATTTCTGCCGGAAGTATAGACTCAATTATTAGTAAATTGATTTTCCCTCCTGTGATGTGCGTGATGATCTGGTACCGTTTGAGCCAACAAATTTTGAAAGGGAGCTTAATATCCGTTATGGAAATCATGCCCGGAAACGGGACGATTGAAATAATTGTGCAGGCACCCACCTGGTTAACCAGGTTCAAAAAAACCATTTCACACGGCATTCCACGGGAGGGAATTTATTTTCATCTGGGGATCCCCAAACCCCATCGGCTACTCTCATTATCCTTCCCTAACTAATCGTTGGTGACCTGAAACAGGGTCATTATCGATACAATGTGGGGAGGTGGAGCCAATTAATCCAACAACTATTAGTGCTATTTGTATTGGTGTCGCGATCATCGGGATTGTTATTGGTTATTTTTTACAACGTTTAAGCGCTTCATCACGCAGCCGAAAAATGATCGGTGATGCTGAGAGTAAGGTACAGTCAATTCTTAAGGAAGCGACGCATGATGCCGGGACCCTCCGAAAAGAAGCGGAAGTAGAATCCAAGGAAAAGTATTACGCAAAATTAAAACAGTTCGATAAGGAAACCAGCGAAAAGAAACATGAGCTTCAAAAACTTGAACACCGGTTGATCAAACGGGAAGAAAATCAGGAAAAGAAGCAGAGTTATCTGGACAAAAAAGAGCGAAATCAGAGTCAAATATCAAGTGAGTTGCAGAACCGAAAAGCTTCCCTTGATAATCTCGAGGATGAAAAGAAGCAGGCAATCGTGGAACAGAAGCGTGTTCTTCAGGAAATCGCAGGATTATCCCAACAGGAAGCCCGGGAATTGATCATTGAGAGGATGGAAGAAGAGGCGCGGAAAGAAGCTGCCGGCCGGATCAAGAAAATTCTTGATGATGCTAATGATCAGGCGGAAATGCGGGCCAAGGAAATTGTTGCAACATCTGTTCAGAGAATTTCTTCTGATTATGTATCTGAGACAACGGTTAGTGTTGTCAATTTGCCTAATGATGAGATGAAGGGTCGGATCATTGGTCGTGAAGGTCGTAACATTCGAGCGTTGGAAGCGGCTACAGGCGTTGATTTGATCATTGATGATACGCCGGAAGCGGTCATTTTATCGGCATTTGATCCCATCAGGAGAGAAGTTGCAGCCGTATCGTTGAAAAGATTGATTTCAGATGGAAGAATTCATCCGGCTCGCATTGAGGAAATCGTCGAAAAAGTACAGAAGGAAGTTGATAAGAATATTCGTGAATCCGGTGAACAGCTCGCATTCGAAGTGGGAGTACAGGGTCTGCATCCGGAACTGACACGGTTGTTGGGTCGGTTGAGATACCGGACAAGTTACGGACAGAATGTTCATCAACATTCCAGGGAAGTTGCGTTTATTGCAGGCATGCTGGCAGCGGAACTGGGTGTTAGTGTCAAACTGGCCAAACGATCTGGTCTGCTTCATGACATCGGGAAAGCTGTTGATCATGAAATTGAAGGATCACATGCGCTCATTGGTGCTGACCTGGCCCGGAAATTCAATGAACCCAAAGAAGTTGTACGCGCAATTGCAGCACATCATGGGGATGAACCACCCAACACGATTGAAGCTGTGTTGATCCAGTCCGCAGATGCGTTGTCTGCTGCCAGGCCCGGTGCCCGACGTGAAATTCTGGAAACATATTTGAAACGACTTCATAAACTTGAGGATATCACCCAAGAATTTCGCGGTGTTGAGAAGGCTTTTGCAATTCAGGCAGGACGGGAAATTCGAATCATTTTCAGCCCAACAGAAATTTCTGATCAGGAAATGGCTATGACGGCACGGGAAATTGCTGACAGGATTGAGCGGGAACTGGAATATCCCGGTGAGATTAAAGTCACGGCAATCCGCGAGACGCGTTCGGTTGAGTATGCTCGATGATACGGACCCGATTTGAAAATAGTGCATTTGAGTATTTGCCGGAAATAAAATCTCCGGAAGATATCCGGAAACTGAATTTTGAACAGTTGGGAACGCTGGCGGAAGAAATTCATCAGGTCATTGTGGACACAGTGGCAAGGACCGGAGGCCATCTGGCGTCGAATCTTGGTGTCATCGAGTTGACCCTGGCGCTGCATTTTGCGTTTGATACGCCGCGGGATAAGCTCATCTGGGACGTCGGCCATCAGGTGTACACCCATAAAATTATTACGGGACGATGCGATGCACTTCAGAAGGGTCTGCGGCAGTATCAAGGTATCGCCGGTTTTCCAAAGAAGAGTGAATCGGAATATGATCATTATGATACCGGCCACAGCGGAACCTCCATATCATTTGCACTGGGGATGGCAGAAGCGCTGGACCCGGATTCTGATGAGCGAGTTATTGCTATCATTGGAGACGGGTCCACTACTGCCGGTGTGGCTTTTGAAGCACTCAACCAGAGTGGTCAACTCGAAAACAAAAATCTGATTGTTGTTCTGAATGATAATGATATGTCAATATCACCTAACGTAGGATCATTGTCGCAGTACATCAGCCGTAGAATGGTGTCACCCAATGCCGCAAGTGTCCGGCGAAGAGTGAAGAGTCTTCTGCAGAGTATTCCCCGGGCTGGTGATGATTTAATTCGTGTTGTTCAGAAACTTGAACGATCTCTAAAAGATCTGATTCAATCAGGTCTTATATTTGAAGAACTCGGGTTTCAATATCTGGGACCATTTGATGGGCATGATCTGTCGGGTCTGATAGGAATATTCCGTAATGTAAAGAATTTGCAGGGACCTTTGTTACTTCATGTCATGACTAAAAAAGGGTATGGATATAAATTTTCGGAACTTGAGCCGGAACGGTTTCACGGTGCATCGCCCTTTGAGATCAAAACGGGGAAATTTGTAAAAAAATCCAACAGTCCACCCAGTTATACGTCTGTATTCGGGAAGGCACTCATCGATCTGGCCAAAAAAGATGACCGGATAGTTGCGATCACAGCAGCGATGACTCTGGGGACGGGTCTTGAAGATTTTGCCCGGGAATTTCCGGATCGTTTCTATGATGTCGGAATAGCTGAACAGCACGCTATTACGTTTGCAGGCGGCCTGGCTAATGCCGGAAAACGGCCTGTGGCAGCGATTTATTCCACATTTCTCCAGCGTGCCTATGATCAGGTTTTCCATGACGTCTGCCTTCAGGGACTGCCGGTAGTTTTTGCCATTGATCGCGGTGGAATCGTGGGTGCGGACGGTCCCACCCATCACGGTGTTTTTGATCATTCATATCTCCGGCATCTACCGAAAATCGTCGTAATGGCGCCCCGGGATGGAAATGAGCTTCGGCGTGCGCTGTTTTCAGCGGTGAATTATGACCGCCCTGTGGCTATCCGTTATCCCCGGGGTGCAGGATCTGATGTGGAGATTGAGGATGATCCGAAACCTGTCGAATTAGGCAGTGGTGAGATATTGCGGAAGGGTAGTCATGTCACCGTCGTTGTTGCGGGCCCTCTTGTGTATGAAGCCGTTGCTGCAGCCGATGCATTACTGGATGAAGGTATTGAGGTTGAAGTCATTGATGCACGATTTGTGAAACCGTTGGACACCCGATTGATTTTAAAATCAATTGAGAAAACCGGTTCTCTGGTTACAATTGAGGAAAATGCGCTGGCAGGAGGATTTGGCAGTGCAATTCTCGAATTCATGGCAGGACACGATTTTAACCTTGATAAAGTAGAAATGATGGGTATCCCGGACAGATTTGTTCCGATGGGAACCCAGCAGCAGCTTCGGGAAGAACTCGGACTGACTCAGGATGAGATCAGCCGACGAATCCGGTTACTTGTTGAGCATTCTACGGATTCTTCGCTTCCTGATCACAGCTCCTCAAAAGCATGGCATGGACTTAATCCGAGCTGATGTACTGATGACCCGCCAGAGATTGGCTAGAAGTCGGTCTCAAGCGGTTGATATGATCCGTCGCGGTCTTGTATTTGCGGCTGGTAAACCCATTTTGAAGCCGGGAACTCTCATATCCAAATCAATGAATCTGAATGTGAAAGAGATCGGTCCGGAATTTGTCAGCCGGGGTGGGGTGAAATTAGACCATGCAATCTCAGCGTTTGAGATTGATCTGTCCGGGATGATCGTCCTGGATTGCGGTGCCTCGACAGGTGGATTCACTGACTGTCTTCTGCAAGGAAATGCGCAACGGGTTTATGCCGTTGATGTGGGATACGGTCAATTGGATTGGAAACTCCGAACACATGAAAAAGTTGTTGTTCTGGAACGTACAAATCTTCGAACAGTTGAGAAAAATTTGTTTCCTGAGACCTTCGATCTGGCCACTCTGGATATGTCGTTTATTTCGTTGAAATTGGTTTTGGAAAAGGTATTTGAACTGCTGAAGCCGCAGGGTCAGATTGTTGCGATGCTGAAACCTCAATTTGAAGCAGGTAAAGGCCGGGTTGGATCCGGTGGCGTAATTCGGGATCCTGACCTTCATCGAGATATTTTGTTAGAATTTACAGAGTTCGTTATCGAAAATCTCTGGGGAATTCATGGTATTACGCCGTCACCCATTACCGGCCCGAAAGGTAATCGTGAATTTTTCCTATTGATCTCACGGAAGAAAGGGTACAATCGAGTCGAGCTGACAACCCTGATCGATAATGCCGTTAACAAAGTGAGGGATTGAACGTCATGAAAAATATCGCTGTATTTGCCAAACCGCGGCTTGAGCAGATTACAGACATCGGAAACCGACTTGTCGAATGGCTTCTCGAAAAAACAATATGAAGTGTATCTGGGCGAGACAACGGCACTCATTATAGAAAAAAATGTCACGGGTATATTGAAGGAATCAATCCCTGAGTATATTGATCTGGTAATTGTCCTCGGGGGAGATGGAACCATATTGAGAGTCAGTCGGGCTCTGGAATCTTACAGAACCCTGATACTTCCCATAAATCTCGGTGGATTGGGATTTTTGACTGCTTTTCCCCGGGAACAGCTCTTCAACAGTCTGGAATCCGTTCTGACCGATGACTATTCGGTATGCCGGAGACTTATGCTCAAAGCAGAGCATTACCGGGGGGATACGCTTTTACACCAGGGTGCAGTACTGAATGATGTAGTGATTAACAAAGCCGCACTGGCTCGAATTATCAATCTGGAAACACGGGTGGACGGGAAACTCATCACAACGTATCTAAGTGATGGTCTTATTGTATCGACTCCAACAGGTTCGACGGCGTATTCTATGGCTGCGGGAGGTCCCATCGTCTGTCCTCAACTGGATGTCATAGTGCTGACCCCCATATGTCCCCATACACTGACAAACAGACCCATTGTTCTGGGATCTGACCAGGTGATTGAAATCTTTCTTGATTCCGCGGACTGTGAAGTCACTCTCACATTGGACGGACAGACAGGGTATCAGTTGATGTATCGTGACCGGGTGGTGATCAGCCGTCTTTCACAGGATCTCGCACTGATTCGGAATCCTGATAAGACATTTTTTGATGTCCTCAGTCACAAACTGAAATGGGGACAGCGTTGAGATGCTGAGATCACTATCTGTCAGAAACTTTGCGCTGATCACAGAACTGAAAATTGAATTTAATCCGGCATTCACGGTGATTACAGGGGAGACTGGTGCCGGCAAGTCCATAGTGATACAAGCCATTGCAATGCTCATGGGACATCCTGCCACCGCCACTGATTTGAAAGATGGTTCAGCCGTCGCTGTGGTGGAAGGTTATTTTCGTATTAATCAAGATGATATCCACTGGTTTTATAAAACCAATCCCGACCTGGAACTGGACAAGGATAGAGACGTCGTGATTCGCCGGGAAATCCAAAGAAGCGGCAGAAGCCGCTATTTCATGAATGATCAGACCGTAATTAAATCCTTTTTTATTGCGGCTGGACACCGGCTTCTGGATATTAACAGTCAGCACTCCCATCAGATGCTCATGAACTCAAAACACCATTTGCTTCTTTATGACTCAGCTATTGCCATTGAAGAAAAACTTAAAGTCATTGAAGAGAAATATTCAAATCTCAGGCGGACAGATACGGCACTGAAAGATTCAATTCGGAAATCCGAGCGGTTGCGTGAGCGTCGTCAGTTGATTCAATTTCAGATCAATGAGATTGACAGCTCAAATCTGGTTCCCGGCGAGAAAGTGGAGTTAATTCAGATACGGGAAAAACTGAGGTATGCGGATGAAATTCGAGAAAGCCTCCATGATGCCTTAAACCTCTGTGTTCACAATGATGTGAATCTCACCGGACTGTCAGACCAACTGATTCGATTATTGAATCGTGCTGTCGGGCGTGATCCGTCTTTGGAAGATATTTATGCAGAGGCGGAGACGGTATCAGTAACGTTGAATGATCTGGGCGGGGAGTTGCAATCCCGGATTCAAAACCTTGATTATTCACCGGAAAAATTAGCTGAAATTTCAGAAAGACTTCATTTCCTCCAGGATATGGAGGGCAGGTATCAGGATAGTATTGAAGGTATTCTGGAGTATCGGACAGTCATCGAGGATGAATTGAATGCTTATACGGATGTTCAATCCGGGTTGGAGCAGCTTAAAGAGAGATGGATGACCGATTATCAGGCATACACGGATGCCGATATCGCTCTTTCTGCTGTTCGCAGGGAATATGCGGATTCTCTTTGTCGAAAAATTGAAGCAGAACTGGATAATCTGGGAATGAATCATGCAAGTTTCCAGATTGATTTTTATCAGCCTTATGAGTCACAGGAAGTTAAAATCGGAGTTATTCCGGAAAGATTTTCAGAGCGTGGCACCGATGATTTACAGTTTATGCTTTCTGCAAACCCCGGCGTACCTCTGAAACCATTATCGAAGGTTGCATCGGGGGGTGAGTTGAGTCGGATTATGCTGGCGCTGAAACAGCATCTATCATCATCGGATCGTTCTCGCACGATTATTTTTGATGAAGTAGATTCAGGGATTGGTGGAGATGTGGCCAATGCGGTGGCATCCCAGTTGAAGAAATTATCAGCGGTTCGACAAATTCTCACGGTGACTCATCTGCCGCAGATTGCTGTCAGAGCCGATCAACACATTCTGGTTACAAAAACGACCACGGACACCCGGACAACCGTTAAAATCGATGTAATTCCTCAGTCAGAACGGGAAGAAGAGATTGCACGAATGCTTTCAGGTGATAAATGTGAATCTCATGCACTTGAGCATGCGGTTACTTTATTAAAAAAAGCGAATTATCAACGGTAAAATAAAGTTAGAGTTGTCTGGCGATGGTATATTCAGCTACTGATTTCAGAATAGAGAGATAAGGTGATTCGGGGATTTCCTCCAGTGATTTCAGTGCTTCTTCGATCAGAGATTTTGAATATGCGTCGACCTGTTCAACTCCCTGACCCTCAGCTACCAGGTCTCGGAGTTTAGCAACTTCATCGGCGGTCATATCCGGTTTCCCAAGCAGGTCAGCCATGAGTGTCTTTCCGGCTTTTCCCAATTTGTCATACGCGTATTTGACCGCAAGTGTGCGTTTGCCTTCCCGGAAATCAGAACCGACTGGTTTACCCAATTCATTGGTATTGCCCACAATACCAAGAATGTCATCTCTTAATTGAAAGGCCAATCCAAGGTTATCCCCATATTTACGCAGTGCATGAATCCAGGGATGCTCCAGCGACGTGCTTTTCAGACCAATCAAACCGCCGGCCAGAACTGAAAAAGTAATCAATGCACCGGTTTTCCGTTCAAGCATCAAGAGGATTTCTTCAGGTGTAATCTTATAAAGAGGATCTCCTGTCTGAAAAACATCTGAGACTTCTCCGGTGAGGAGTGCCGGGAGAACGGTTCCTTCAAGTTCTGAAATCAGGAACAAAACCAGTTCGGGTGGCAGTGTACCGCTCAACCCCTCGTTCGCCATGAGTTCCAGTACGAGTCCGTGTTGAGCGTCTCCGATGAGAAGGGCAAGGGAATGGCCCAGGTGTTCCACGGACATGGCAGGGTTACAGGCAGTCCAGTCCGGATTATCCTGCATAATTTGTGCGTGAATTGTCAGTCCTTTGCGGCGGTATTCGTCCCGATCAATGATATCATCATGAACAAGTGTCCAGGTATGAGTCATTTCTATCCCGGTGGCAATGCCCAAGGCATCCTCAGGGTTTCCGCCCAGCGCACCCGCTGCCGCACACACCAGACCGGGACGGATACATTTCCCGCCCCGTAGAGAATAATCCAGTATGCGATCCTTTATCGGACCATTCGCCAACCGCGTTACCATTCGTGAAGACAAGAGTATTTCTTTGACTTTCACGCTGATATCATCAAGGAATTTGGTCAGCTCTATCTCGCGATTATACGTCACGGAGTTTCCTACTTTTCACGGTACCCTCGAAGGAAATCAAAGAGACCTTCAGAATCAGTGGTTTCACTCCACAGTTTCTTATCGATCTTTTCCCATGAGGAATTCCCCCAGAGAAGCTCCTCAACAAGATCCATTGCTACTTTTCTGGCAAGAAATCGTGCTTCCCAGGCAAGAACGATCTCGCTCACCAGTTTAGCCCGATCATCATTGATCTGGACCATCTGTTTCCCCGGTTTGGCTTTACCGTCGAAGAGGATGATATTCAGATATCCCTCTACCCCGATATCATGCCGGCTGGCGGCATTAACGGCATTGATCATTTCGAAAATTCCTTCAACGCGATCGATGGCGCCCCGGCGTTCTGGAACGGTCTTCCGGTTACTGTATTCGGTCATATAGAGGGAGGCCATGTCCCGGCCGGATCCGTCTGTGAGGAAGATTTCCTGAACCGGAAAATACCCATATTCGATCATAGACAATGAGAAAATCCTGAAACCCTCATCCGGATCAAACCCGGCAATAATTCCGGCGTTGAGGAATACCGATGTCATCTCACCTGTACGGCCTTTCCATGTAATAGCGTCATGGATAGCATCCACAGCTTTTTTATCCTTGATTTCAAATTTTTTCCCGTCTTTTTCATAGTATCCCCGGCAGAAATCATTAACGGAAAAGCCATGACGACCCTGAATTGTCTGGTTGATGTGTCCCCGTTTCAGGTTTGTCTGGGCTTCAAAAACCCATTGCGCCAGTTTTCCCATTTTTATAAACCCCGGAGGGATTACTCCATGTTTCTTCCGGATTTTTGAACATTCAGTCTCTACCCGCTTTTTAATATTAAATTTCAACTCATCGCCGATTGTTGATGTGCCGGTATTGCCGTAGCAAGCCACCACACCTAACTCCCTGGCAAGATCATCGGGAATGACGGGTTTGATTTTATCAGCCGAGTTAATAATCATATTTTCAGGGTTCCAGCCCCGCTGCTCATCACAGACCATGGCTCCGGAATATTTATCAAAACGAATGGCGTTTATAGATGTCATTATTTACCCCTTTTCCGGGATGTGCCTGCGGCAGCTTTTTTTGTTTTCACTTCGGGCACTTCAGGAAAAGGCTGTATTTTGTAGCCCCGGAGTAATTTGCGGAGTGCCGGTAAATCCGGTGTAACACTGAAGAACGTTTTCTCAACGGATTTTACGGGTTTGTTGTTAAACATCAGGTCTTCCATAAACATGTATATCTGATCGGAAGAAATGAGATGATTCTGATACGCTTTCACGATCTCTTTCGCCAGTTGTGTCCGGTCATCAGAGATTTCGTGATATCGTTCCCCATGGCTTTTCTGCTCACCATCGATATAGACCAGGGTAAGTCCTCCGCCGACTTCGTGGAAATGATCATATGCATTCAGGGTCGCTTCAAAGAGGGCCACCATTCCCCAGACTCGATCGAACCCGTTTCGACGTTCTTCAAGGGTCAATTGGTTCATTAACTGCGAGAACTGGATACCCGCACCGTAAAATCCAGCGCCTATTGCTTCAAACCCCCCGGAAATCAGTGAACAGACGGTATTTTCAGCATTGAGGTGATATCCGCGAAACTCATATGTGCCGTCATACCCGATAACCACCGCTTTATTTTTAAATATGGGGTTTGTCAGGTGATTTTTTGTTTGATATGTCGCAATCCCTCTGGCAGCACTCAGAACAGAATCCTGTTTAATATCATATCGGGAATCATTTTCCGTCCAGAAACCCTGGTTCAGATCATCCAGATTGAATCCGTACAGGTAGGTGAGCATGTCATCGATTTTTCGACGCCGGGTGTCTTCCATAGCTTTACGAACAATCATGGCGATCCCTTCAAGATCGGTAATACCTCGACCGTCAGGAAGATCGTCCGACCCACTTTCCGCCATTTTCCGGACTTCGTCCCGTGTCCGTTGAATCACTTCTTCATGAAAACCAGGATGACCCCAACCCCCATAGGCGGCTTCGATCCCCAGAGATTCTGAAAGATCTTCGGGTATAAGATTACGAATATTGTCCAGAAAATAGGATCGTCTTCTTCTCAGAAACCAATATTCTTCATCGCAAATCATTGCTCCGGAGTGTGTATTAAACTGTAATGCTGTCACTATGGCCATTCATTTTCCCCCTTCTTATAGGTCTGAAAGCTGGCGGGACTATATCATAATCAACATATTCTGACAGTAAAAAATGGGCTGTTGACCAGTCAGCGCCAGAAAAATTTTGCAGGTTTGAATGTTTTTAACTTTCCCGAAAGGAGTTGCATGGTTATACTAGGGGCTGGAGGATTTTCCGGTATGCGGTTATTTCGGTTTCTTTCCGAAACTTACATCATTTCATTCTGCGTTCTGATTCTGATTTCCTGTCAGCCTCGGGATATACAACCGGTATCCCCGGACAAACTGCGAATCGGGTTGAGTGCCGCCCCGAAGTTGCTGGATCCCCGGTTATCCACAGATGTGGCTTCTGCCCGTGTTCAGCAACTCCTGTTTAATTCACTGGTAAAGAAAAACAAAAAATCGGAACTGATACCTGATCTGGCTGAAAAATGGGAAATTCTGGATGACCGGACGTATCGATTTCACCTGCGAAAAGATGTCCTGTTTCACGATGGAACCCGATTGAGTGCCCGGGATGTTAAAGCCACCTTTGATGCGGTTCTCAGTGATAAACTGGCGTCACCGAAAAAAGGGGCGTACGAAAAACTTGAATCCATTTCCGTTGAGAACGATTACACTATCGTATTCCGCACCACAGAACCATTTGCACCGTTCCTGATCAATATGGTTCTTGGAATTCTTCCGGTTTCAGAAGCCTCTAAATTGAATCAGACAGATAGCGTGGATCCGATTGGTACCGGCCCTTTCCGGTTCGTTTCCCGGGACAGCAGTGATACGATCACTCTTGCGGCTTTTCAAGATCATTTTAATGGATCCCCCGGACTCAGCGGCGTAATTTTCAGAATCATCCCGGATGATACGATCCGGGTGATGGAACTTGAGAAAGGCAGTATTGACTTCCTTCAGAACAATATTCCGTCAGATTCGCTTCGTCGGCTGTCGGAGAATCAGAAATTCAAAATTGTAACGGCTCCCGGTACGTCCTATTATTATCTGGGTCTGAATTTCAGGCAGGACTATCCCGGTTCGGATAAACGTGTCCGCCGCGCTCTGGCCATGGGATTAAATCG
>SWBY01004868.1_pt1 | contig 28530 bp, 23 predicted proteins | sample 4693071 | NCBI WGS metagenome assembly SWBY01 (sample SAMN10267273, study PRJNA491770) | bioreactor metagenome | isolation source: DHS bioreactor inoculated with marine methane seep sediment | place: Japan: Omine Ridge, Nankai Trough | collected 2006-05-06 | reverse complement strand
GGCGGATTGAAAGAACCCCTGATGGGATGGTTCAGGTAGGTTTTCCGGCATATACAGCAATCCCTGACTGGCATAGTCAAATGGTGATGGATATGTGAATTGCCTGGCCTGGTGCAGCCCGAGACGTCCGATAAAGTAGTCAAAATTGCCACCGGTGGTCAAAGTAGCCGAAGTCATGATGACCGGTACTTCCGCCTCGTTGATCATTCTGGGAAAATCATCGGAAATATCCACGGGACTCGCATTTAGTGTTCGGGTTGATCCATTTAAATCCACCCAATACACATAATTGGATTCCTCCATGGCATCGATAAATCTTAAATTGTGAGAAAATTCGTTGATTCTTGCGAACATATCCTCCCGATTTTCCACCGGAACAGATTCTGAGATTCGAATGCGAATAGAGAGATCATCGAAAGCAATGATCACATTTTTAGCCAGGCGGTGGGCTTCCGTATCGTAAAATCCTGAAAGATTCAGTCTGCCTTCTCCTCGACCAAGATGTTTAAAATATAGAGTGGCGGTCTCTTTCAGATCTTTGATGGATGATTCCAGGTCCCAATCATGATTTTTCCGGGACCGGCCCGATGGTTTCCAGCGTTTGATGGTCTCAATCGTTTCCATTACCCCGTGTTCCGAAACCCGAACACCCAGAAATTCCGTAGCCACACTGTCCAACAGATGGGCTTCATCGAATACCACGGCTTCCACATGGGGAAGCACGGAAGATTCACCATTTCCCAGTTTCAGGAGGAGATCAGCAAAGAACAGATGGTGATTGACGATGATGATATCTGCCTTCTGCGCTTCGATTTTTAGTTTCTGAAGAAAACACCGGGTGAAGCTCGGACACCGGGCACCGGAACATACCTCACTTCGTGAACAGATTTCACGCCAGACAGCTGAGCGATCCGGGAGAAAATCCAGTTCAGACCGATCACCGGTGCGGGTGGCTAGAACCCAATCCTGAAGTTGAGAAAAAAACCGTTTTTCTCGCGGGTCCATGAAAAACGGATTTTCTTCAAATGTTTTCCAGCGAGTCCGGCAGAGATAATTTTGCCGGCCTTTCATAATTACAGCATGTACCGGCTGATCAATCAGAGAATTTATGATGGGGATATCCTGATGATACAATTGTTCCTGTAAATTACGTGTCCCGGTGGAAATCATGACAGGACGACGCCAAAGTGCTGCCGGGAGCAGATATGCCAGACTTTTCCCGGTGCCGGTACCCGCCTCTGCAAGACAGATTCCCCCGGAATTCAGAACATCAGAAATGTCCTCTGCCATTTGAAGCTGATACTGACGAAACTGAAATCCCGGTAAAGCCGATGACAGGGTTCCGGATTTACCCAGTATATTTTGAATCTGCTGCTGCACGAAACCTGTCTATTCTTTGATAAAGGAAATCGTTTCAACAATTTTATCGACATTCGGCAGGTATACCTCAAACGCATCTTCCGGAGAAATATAGATAACACCTACCCAGAACGGTTCATTCGCCATGGCATATACACAGGCACGTCGTTTAACACCGAACTGATCCCTGGGAAGGATCATAAAGGTACATTTCAGAAATATCTTATGAAACTCTCCGTTATCCACTTCAAGTTCTTCCTGACCGGTAAACTCAATATCCCTGGCCTCCAGATGCTCAAGAATCCAGTCTGCAAATCCCTGAGGGAAATCTCTTCGAATTAATCCCCTGACACCGACAATAAAAAACTGACTTTTCCCGTTGATATGATCAAAACCAAGATCAAATTCAGGCGTATCATTATATTTCCAGAAATTATCATTGGGCCATTTCATTGAAAAACCTTTAACAGTATTTCGATAAAGACCTTCAGAGACAAAACGATTTAAAGACCGCGTTTCAATTTCTTTATCAGTGGCACAGTGAGAAAAACTCAGCACGAGAAATCCGGCAATCAGACACGTTAAAATAGTGGAACGGAAATTTGTGAGTATCATCAGGAAAACGACTCCTTTCCAAGTAAAAATCCAAATTCAATTTAGGGCAAATAGCGGTAAAAAGTCAATCTTGGAACCATAATTATTCTTTAAAAACAATAAGATCTATATTTTTAATATTGACAATATCCAGGTGCGGACTTATATTCGGGGTTTGGGCTCGTCCGATAAAGCCTTCTGCAAGTGGAAGCATCAAGTAACTTCCCGGCCCTTCATGGGGTTTTAGCCGCTTTCAACGGACGTTGAACGAGAAAATACTGAGCCCGATGATAATAACTTAGATGACAGTAAAATGCCATATCATTTTGGAGGGTCGTCATTAATGGCAAAAAATTTTACGCTTGATATTTCGCCTTTAATTACACTGGGTAAGCAAAAAGGCTATGTAACTTTTTCTGATTTGAATCAACATCTTCCGGAAAACCTTGTTTCTCCTGAAGAGATTGATTCTATTTTCCACCAGTTGGATTCCATGAATATCGACGTGGTGGAAGACAGCAAGCTGGATACCTATCGTCAGGCCAAACTGGTAGAGCAAAAAGCTGAGGAATCAAAAAAAGGCAGCGGTTCCAAGGGCAGCGACACGGTGGCGGATGCTTCAGATGACCCACTCAGACTCTATTTCAAGGAGATGGGGTCGGTGTCACTTCTGGACAGGAAAGGTGAAATCCGCATCGCACAGAAGATCGAAGCTGGAAAAATCGATGTGATCAGCGCGGCAGCAAGAGCCCCACTGACGGCCAAAGAAATTTTATTTTTAAAAGAGGACTTGGTACAGCAGTCTTACCCTCTGGATCACCTGGTTAATGTGCCGGAAGATGAAGAACTCGATCGCGAATTATTGTTTCAGATGGTTCTTGAAAAGATCAAGCATGTGGGAATAGCCCGGCAGGCGTTCCGTCATACGGAGAAAAAACTCTCATCCAGAAAAATAGCCAAGAAAACCCGTGAAAAACTGATCTCGCAGCGCGAATTAGATGAAGAAAATCTGGTCAATTCAATTTCGGATCTCGATCTGAATTATTCTTTTGTGGAAAAAGTTTGTGCAAAAATTGAAGATTATGTTCTACAAATGATCAGTTATCAAAGGGAGATGGATCGCATTCTCCGGACTGTGGGGTTGGATGAGGCAGCGCTTTTCAGATATCTGAAACAGTATTCTGAACTCGATGACGGGCAAATGGCGGATCTGGGTATTCACAAAGTTACTGTGGGTAAATTACGCGCATTCTGCTCCCGATTCCGGTACGCCCAAAAGTCCATTGACAGATTAGAAAAAGAAGTCCATGCACCAGTGGACAACATGAAGAAAATCATGCAGGGAATCAGTCTGGGACGCGCCAAAAAACGTGCAGCCAAGAAGCAATTAACCGAAGCAAATTTACGGCTGGTTGTATCCATTGCTAAGAAATATACCAATCGCGGTCTCCAGTTTTCCGATCTTATTCAAGAAGGCAATGTAGGTTTGATGCGGGCAGTGGATAAGTTCGAGTATCAACGTGGTTACAAATTTTCCACATATGCAACCTGGTGGATCCGCCAGGCCATCACGCGAGCCATTGCTGACCAGGGCCGCACAATACGCATTCCCGTCCACATGATCGAGACCATCAATAAACTTATCAGAACCTCCCGATTACTTGTCCAGGAAAAGGGAACGGAACCCAGTTGTGAAGAAATCGCCTTGAAAATGGAAATGCCCGTGGAAAAGGTTCGTCTTGTCTTGAAAATGGCACAGGAACCAATCTCACTGGAAACACCCATTGGCGAGGAAGAAGATAGCCAACTCGGGGATTTTATTGAAGACAAAACAGCGGAATCTCCCACAGAAGCCGTGATCAACATGAACCTCAAGGAGCAGGTCCAGACAACCCTCTCATCATTGACACCTCGAGAAAAAATGGTATTGAGAATGCGGTTCGGTATTGGGGCCGGTTACGAACATACTCTTGAGGAAGTGGGTGAATATTTTGCGGTTACCCGGGAAAGGATTCGTCAGATCGAAGCAAAAGCACTTCGGAAACTTCGACATCCCAGCCGCCGGGACAAACTCAAAGCATTTTACAGTTAGAGACGCTTATTTATTGATCCCGATGGCAATTTATAAGCGTGCCTGTTGCCGGACCGTTTACAGAGAGAACGCATGAAGATTATCCTGTCACGTCCCTGGAATCGAACATCAATGCTGATTCCCAATCATGGACTGGGATACCTTGCCACTGCTTTGAAAAATGCGGGTCATGAACCGGTTATTATCGATTGTATCCGGGACCGGAAAAATCCACATGATTTTGCCAAATACGTAAAAGAGTCAGGTGCCGGCCTGGTAGGATTTCAGATCTATACCTTTGATTTACCGGTGCTCAGACCATATATCAATGCCCTATGTGACCTGGATATCCCCATAATCACCGGTGGTCCTCATCCATCCGCTGATCCCGTAGATACTCTGAATCGGTTTACTGAAATACAGTTTGTATTTCGAGGTGAAGCGGAGCGGGGCCTATTGAAGCTGGCGGATCTCATGGATTCCGGTGAATCTCTGACACCGGATTTACTTGCCTTGATTCCCGGTCTCTGTTACCGAACGGAAACAGGTGTTATCTGTAATCCTGTTATTTTCGAGCCGGATCTGGATGCACTGGGATTTCCTGATTGGGACCAGATCGGACCGGATTCATATCCAGTAGCACCACAGGGCACTTTTACCAGACAGCTACCCCTGGCACCCATAATTGTTACGAGAGGATGTCCTTACCCATGTACATTCTGCGCCGGTAAACAGGTTAGCGGGCGCAAAATCCGACACCGATCCGTTGATCATGTAATCTCGGAATTGAGGTATCTGGTTCAGCGATTCGGTATTCGTGAATTTCACATTCAGGATGATAATTTTACTTTCAGCAAAGAATATGTCACATCCTTCTGTCAATCACTCATCGACAGTGAGCTAAACCTGTGCTGGGCCTGTCCCAATGGTGTTCGACTGGACACTCTGGATAAAGAGATGTTGCGAATGATGGAAACCGCCGGTTGTTATTCTGTCGCAGTGGGGATTGAAGCCGGAACACAGCGCGTTCTGGATCTGATGAAAAAACAGACCAGTCTGGGCGACCTGATTTACAAAGTAAACCTGATTCGATCAGAAACATCGTGGTTTATCACCGGCTTTTTCATCCTTGGATATCCCGGGGAAACCGAGGAGGAGATATGGCAGACCATCCGACTTTCCAAACGGTTGCCCCTCGATAAAGCCAACTTTGGAATTCTCATGCCTTTACCTGGAACTGAAGCAGCAGAAGCTGCCCGCCGGGAAGGGTTTAATCCGGAGACAGATCTTCTTCGCATGAGTGAATACCGCAGTCCATATACACCCTCGACTATCTCTCAACGCAAGTTCCGTTGGATTTTTCGATGGGCGTTTATCGGGTTTTATGCCCGACCCCGGATTATCTGGCGATTTGTCCGGCAGATACAATCCCTATCGCAAATGAAAATACTGGTTCACCGGTTCCTGGACGTGGTGAAACCATGAAGCTATCGAGAATGCTTTACCGCTGGCCCTCATCCCTTATTCGTAAAACCCCATATACGTGCAACATCAAAATAACACAGCGATGCAATCTTCGGTGTGGTTTCTGTGGGCTATGGGAGAATCCGCCACATCCGGAACTGGAGCTGGTCAATTACAGATATGTTGCGGATCTTCTGAAAAAGCTGGGGCTCGCCCGGGTGGTTATTACCGGTGGAGAACCACTATTAAGGCCGGATTTACCGGAAATTCTCGCCTTATTCTCACGTCGGGGATTTTCAACAACTCTGCTGTCCAACGGCACGCTCCTCACTCCGGAAAAACTTCAGCGTCTCGTCCGGATTGGTCTCAACGATCTGGGGATATCACTGGATACCCTCAATCCTGAAAAACAGGCTGCTGTCTGTGGCCGGCCGAATGTCTGGCATCGGGCAGTGGACGCAATAAGGTGCGGCGTCAGACTGCTTCGATCCGGACTGGTGGAAGTGCTGGTCACCGTTACCGGCGACAATCTGGATGAGATTCCGGAGCTTGTAACATTTATTACAGAGGAATTAGGTGCCTGGGCGGTTGTTAATCCCGTCAATCGACCGGGGTTGGATGATACCATTTTATCGTCCGGTGAATATTCCGGTATGCCGCCGCTGGACCCCAAACGCGTAGACACCGTATACGATCAGCTCCAGGAAATGAAAATCCAGGGCAGGAAACTGCTGGTCACCCGGAAGTTTCTTGAAGATTCACGCCGGTATCTGAAAACCGGTAATTATGCCTGGAACTGTGATGCCGGTGAACGATATTTCACGATTTTCGCCGACGGAAAACTAGCCCCGTGCAGTGATGCAGCCCCCGTGGGAAGCATCATGGATTTTCAGGCGGCAGATTTTCGCCAACCCGCTTACCTTAATGATGTAAAAAGTGTGCAATCCCTCTGCCGGGGTTGCATTTTCTCTTGCTGGCGGGAAGCAACATATCTTTTCGATGAACCTTCAGTCTGGATGGAGCGCCTAAAAGCGGTGATTCAGCTCAGTAAAACAGGAAAATGATCTCATGAGTAACCAGGAACGATTCCGTGTACTGACGCTCCGACCACCATATACCCGTCTGAAAGGAATCGGTCAGGCTCCGTTTTTCCCTCTGGGGATCGGCTATCTCACCGCTGTCCTCAATCAGGAACCCAGGATCGAAGCCCGACTTTATTATCCGGAGAACCAGCCGGCCGGTGAATCCATGCTCATCTTCGATAAAGAAGGAGTTTTTGCCGCCCGATCCCATGCACAGAAGAAATACGATTCTGCTCTGGCGGATAATACGCATCCTGTCTGGCAGGAAGTAAAAGAGGTGCTTTCCTCCTTTAAACCCCACGTGGTAGGGCTCAGCGTTCTGACACCGGAAGTGGGATCTGCCATGAAAGTATCCGAAATTGTCCGGGAAGTTCTTCCGGAATCGATCATTGTCTGGGGCGGTGTCCATCCCACATTTGCCACGGCAGATACTCTGAAATTTCCCGGTGTTGATTACGTTGTTGCCGGGGAAGGTGAGGAGAGTTTCCGTGATCTGGTACTGGCACTCCAATCCGGCAAAACACCTGATGCTATTCCGGGCGTAATGAGTTCGGGAAATTTGGATCAACCTGTCAATTGCCGGGCTCTTATTCAAAATCTGGATGAGATCCCCATGCCTTCCCGGGATCAGGTCTGGTTCCCGGATCGTTTCTCACCGGCAGCTCTGGGCAGCATCATGCACAGCCGGGGATGTCCCTGGCGATGCGGATTCTGTTCCTCCCGGCAATTCTGGCAGGAACGGGTCCGGTTTCGATCCGCCGATCAGGTTGTGGACGAAATTAGTAAAATCAATCGGGATTTCGGGATTCGCGTGTTCACTTTCTGGGATGATGCGTTCACCATCGATCGGCAGATCACTGAAGAACTCTGCGAAGCTATCATCCGGATGAAACCGTCCATCGCATGGCGAACAGCAACACGAATGGATCTTCTGGATGATTCTATGCTCCGTCTGTTGAAACGTGCGGGATGTGTCCAGCTGGAACTTGGAATTGAAAGTGGCAGCCCCCGAATCACTGAAATGATTCGAAAGGATATCGATCTTGACCGGGCACCCGATATTATTGAGAATGCCAACCGACATGGTATTGCCTGCGGTGTATTTCTCATGGCCGGCTTCCCGGATGAAACCAGAGAAGATCTGCTTCAGACACTGGATTTCATGACTCGGATCAAACCGGCGGAAATCGTTTTGAATGTTTTTGATCCCATGCCGGGTTCGGAACAGTTTCATCGCTGTATCGAACTGGGACTGCTGCCGAAAGAAATTGATTACAGCCATTATCCGCTGTGGCCAGACGCCCATTTTGTCAGTAATATGGAACCGGAGGAGTTCAATGTACTGGTGGATAAAATTTCCCGGTATGTCTTTGGATACAACGCCAGCCGGACCGCTCTGGTACGCCGGATAAAACCGGAAGTTTTGCAATTGCTGCGAACGGATCCAGGAACACTGGTCACGAAGGGTATGCACTTCATTCAACGACGGCTGTTCCCTCGAAAACCCCTGAAATGAAGACTTTTATTCACTTCATCAGATACATTTTTCACGGTCCGTTTGGAAGTGTCCTTTCCCGTTTCCCTCCCGGTATCATGCGGCGGCTTGCCAGGATATTGGGTTCCCTGGCATTTCGTTTAAAACAAGGTCGTGTCATGATCGCCGCCAGACAAGTCGATTTTATTTTTCGCGGCCAAAAAACCTCCGAAGAAAATCTTAAAATCATCCGCCGGGCATTTCAGGTGGGTATGACAACTCTTTTGGAAGCATTTTACTTTCCACGCATGAATCCCGAAAACATCGCGCAATGGATTGTGCTTGATGGTTCCGAACACTTGGATTCCGCGCTGTCCCGTGGTCGGGGAGCGTTGATAATCTTGGTACACTTTGGTTCCAATCAGATGGTCATGGCAGCCCTGGGGCATCGGGGATATACTATCAATCAACTAGGGAGCAGACCCGATGACTGGAACCGTATCGCCGGGATTGAACCCTCTGCACTTGAAAAGAAAATCTTTCAGGTACGGTTTGACCGGGAGCGCCATCTGCCGGCCAACTTCATCTATATCGACCGATCCATGAGACCGATTTATCAGCGCCTTAAAAATAATGAGATCATGATAATGGCTGCGGACGGACGCGCCGGTGCTCGATTTATCCAGGCTGATTTTTCCGATCGGATCATGAACCTGTCCTCAGGTCCATTCCGCATTTCCCGAGCCATGGATGCGCCGCTAATCCCTGTATTTCCGGTCATGGGCGATGATGGGGTTCACCGTCTCGTGATTCAAAGAGAAATAGATCCTGAGATTGATCCTGAGAACGGCGATTGGGTGACAGCAGCGGCACGGGAATTTGGGCAAAGGCTGGAAGAAATGACAAGACAGCATCCTGATCATTACTGTATGCTCATGACCGAGGCTGCAATTCTGGCAGCCATTGACGAAGTGCCATTGTTTGAGGAAAACGTGAATGCCTGATCAAAGCATAAACGATATGAAAACCTCTCTGGTCATCCCCTGCCGAGACAGCCGGGAATCCCTGGAACAGGTCGTGTCTGCTGTATTGGATCTTGTTCCCGCTCCCCATGAAATTATTATCATCGATGACGGTTCGGATTTACCACTGGAAATCTTGAATGATTCCGACCGGATTCAATGGGACAGATTGGAATCTCCCCAGGGACCGGCAGTTGCCAGAAATCGCGGTGCGGATCTCTCCTCTGGCGATATCATACTTTTTCTTGACGCAGATGTAATTCCACCTTCCGACCTCATCCAACGGATTGAGGACGATTTTTCTGCCAATCCCGAAATCAGCGCTGTTCAAACGATCTATGATTTGAATATTCCTCATTCTAATACCAGTTCCCGGTATCAGAACAATTATTATCATTTTGCATTTACCGATATTTCCTCGGATTATCCCGCAGTATGTGCCACATACTGTTTTGGTATTCGGCGTGATGTTTTTTTGAAACTGGAGGGTTTTGATACCCGTATCGGTAAACCAACCGTGGAAGATGAGGCGTTCGGGTACAGATTGATTAATGAAGGATATAAGATTTTTCTGGATCGAAGCATCCAGGTGATCCATCTTGCCCAATATTCACTATTAGATCTGATACGTCGGAAATTCAGAATGAGTTTTTACCAGGTAAAAAGCCTTCTCAGAGGCAACAAAATGCCCATCAACCGGTCTTCAGATACGAGTATGGGAAATCGCACACACCACTCCCGGGGTACCCTGGCAGCAACGCTGATCTCTCCCTTGATCGTGCCCGGATGGTATTGCCATGTAGTATGCGGCATCCTCCTGACAGCTGCATTCATAATAGGTAACTTTAAATTCTGGAAGTTTCTGTGGAAAATTGAACACCCGGAATCTGCATTAACCCAGTACTTTCTGAATTGGGTGGATCAACTCGTCATTTTTACCGGATTGACTGTCGGCACAATCCATTTTCTTATGGGTAAACGATACTGATACTAATGTTAAGCGCACATCACAAAACTATGAAACGTCTTGACATTGAAAATCAATGATATTAGTGTCTTAGCTGATATTTCCAATGCAGGAGATTTAAAATTTTGAAGCGTCCTGTGAGACCTCAAAACACAAGGAGATTGTAAGAGTGACCAAGGAAGATATTGTCAATCGAGTCTGGGAAAATCTTGATTTGAGTAAAAAAGAAGCCGGTGAAGTTGTTGAACAACTTCTGGATTGTTTTAAAGATGTCCTGAAAGACGGCGAGAAGCTTAAAATCAGTGGTTTCGGCGTGTTTGAGGTGCGGGAAAGAAGCTCTCGCATGGGACGGAATCCCAAAACCGGTGAAAAGGCGGAAATAAAAGCAGGATACACAATCAAATTTAAGCCTGGCAAAACATTGAAACAGGCAGTATCCGGCTAATTATCGGTATCTATACCGGCAGTAATCCTTGCAGAATTTCAGGAGCAGATCCAGGTGCGACTGTGTGTATGCCGGAAGTTTCATCGGAATTTATTTTTTTATTTTTTTATACGGTTGAGGATAATCAGCCAGTTTTTTTTCTGAAAGGACAGCGAAATGACGGATTTAATGCATACCGGATTGTATAACGCTCATATTCGGGCTGGTGGAAAAATGGTTCCCTTTGTTGGTTGGGAGTTACCCATCCAGTATTCCTCCATTAAAGAAGAACACGATGCTGTCAGAACAACCGCCGGGATATTCGATGTGAGTCACATGGGTGAGATTTTTTTCTCGGGTACCGATGCACTGGTAAATGTACAGCATCTGGTGTCCAATGATGTGGGAAAAATCAAACCGAATCGAGCAGTTTATTCCGGACTGTTGTATCCGGAAGGTACGTTCGTGGACGATGTCCTGGTCTATCGGATGGAAGAGAATAAGTTTATGCTGGTAGTCAATGCTGCCAATCTGGTCAAAGACTATGCCTGGATGAAAGATAATCTCAGCGGTGATGTCACATGCGAAAACCGGAGTGAGGAATTGACACAGATTGCTGTTCAAGGCCCCCATTCACGGGCAATCATTCAGAAACTTACCGAGACAAATCTTGAAAAAATCCGTTATTACCGGTTCCGTCAGGGAAATGTCGCCGGTGTAGATGCCATCATCTCACGGACAGGGTATACCGGTGAAATGGGATTTGAACTTTATTTTGATATCGCACACTCAGACACCGTCTGGGACGCATTGCTTGAAGCGGGAACACCCTTGGGATTAAAACCGGCGGGGTTGGGATGCCGGGATACTCTGCGACTGGAAGCCGGTATGGCACTCTACGGCAACGATATTGACGATAGCCATACCGCTCTTGAAGCAGGATTGGGATGGGTTATCAAATTTGATAAAGAAGAGTTCATCGGTAAAAGCGTTCTGGAAACCCAAAAAGAAAATGGGTTGACACGATCTCTTGTCGGGTTTGAGATCACGGACCGCGGTATTGCCAGACAGGGATACCCGATTTATTCCGGTGATCGTCAAATCGGAGTAGTGACCAGCGGCACCATGTCCATCACTTTGGGTAAAGCTATCGGCATGGGATATGTTGAGACAGGATTTGAAAAGTTGGACACGCCTTTGGAGATTGAAGTTCGTAACAAACGTATTACCGGCAAAGTTGTGGCTTTGCCTTTTTATTCCAGAACCCGTTCCTGAATCCATCTATTTAACGGAACGGTATGGTTAAACTGCTCTGATAAGGAGGACCCAGTGAGTTATCCAGAAAGCTACAAATATTCCAAAGATCATGAATGGGTGAAGATCGAAGATGATGGAACCGTTGTCGTGGGGATTACAAATCACGCACAAGAACAGCTTGGTGATGTCGTTTTCGTTGAATTGCCGGAAGTGGGAAGTTCATTTGAGATCGGTGATGTATTTGGTGTTGTTGAATCCGTCAAGGCCGTAGTGGATTGTTATATGCCGGTTTCAGGAGAAATCGTTGACGTCAACAACCGGTTGGAATCCGAAGTGGAACTGATCAATTCCAACGCCCATGACGAAGGATGGATGGTAAAAATTCAACTCTCCTCTCCCAATGAAACCGATGCATTGATGGATAAAGCCACTTACGAGAATTACCTGGCAGAATCAGCGGGGTAATCATGCATTACATACCTATGACTGATGCTGATCGTGCAGAGATGCTGGCGGCGATCGGAGTATTGTCGTTTGAGGAACTCATCGCTGACATCCCCACGGAAAAAGTTCTGAGAGATGATTTAAATCTCCCCCCGGCACTGAGCGAAATGGAACTGATTCGGCATATACAGAAGCTTGCCTGGAAAAATTTATCGCATTGCTGTGTTCCCTCTTTTCTGGGGGCCGGTTCCTACCGTCACTTCACACCACCGGTTGTATCCAGCCTGGCATCCAGACCGGAATTCCTGACGGCATACACACCCTATCAACCGGAAATCAGCCAGGGCTCTCTTCAGGCAATATTCGAATATCAGACAATGATGACTCAACTGACAGGTCTCCCTGTTTCCAATGCATCGCTGTATGATGGTGCCATGGCCACTGCGGAAGCCGGTCTGCTGACTCAAAGAGTGACACGGAAATCAAAACTGGCAGTCTCGGCAGGATTGACCCCGGGATATCGGCAAACACTGGAAACGTATATTAAGAATCAGAGCATAGATATAGTTGAACTTCCATTATCACCTGGTGGAAGCACGGATCTGGAAGCCCTGAAAGCACTGCCTCTGGATGAATTGTGTGGTGTCATTGTTCAGACACCAAACTTCCTGGGTGAAATCGAGCCCGTCCAGGCGGTTGCTGATATTCTCAAGGACAAAAAAACCCTGCTCGTAACAGTTGTAACGGAAGCGCTCTCAATGGGAATATTGAGTCCTCCCGGTGAAAACGGAGCTGATATTGTTTGCGGCGAGGCACAGTCATTCGGATTAAACACATCCTTTGGTGGACCGTATCTGGGATTCTTTACCGCAAAAGAATCCGTCATGCGTCAGATCCCGGGGCGTCTTGTAGGATTAACTCAGGACAATAGGGATAACCGGGGATTTGTCAATACGCTGTCCACTCGGGAACAGCACATCCGCCGTGAGAAAGCCACTTCAAATATCTGCACCAATCAGGCACTCTGTGCTCTCACCGCCGGAATTTTCATGGCGACTCTTGGACGGAAAGGTCTGCGGGATACGGCTGTGCATAATTTGAAAAAGTGTGCCTATCTGAAAGAACAGATTCAATCCATTGATGGGTTTGATCTGCCACTGAACGGCAATAATTTCAATGAATTTGTCGCAACGGTTCCCGGGTCTGCCATAGCACTCACCCAGTGGCTTTTGGAAAAACACATTATCGGTGGCTATGCCCTGGGAAGTGATTATCCTCAATTGGGTGAAGCCATGCTTTTCTGCACAACGGAACTGAATTCTCGAGAGGATTTGGAGCAGTTAATCACGGAGTTGAAAACTTGGTCAAAGGAGCGGCAATCATGAGTAAGATAGATTCTTTCCCCGGGATCAGAGGAATTACTTTGAAGGAACCTCTGATTTTTGACCGAAGTAAACCGGGGAGATCCGGAATTTCCCTACCGGCGGATGATCATACTGATATTGATGTCAGTTTGCTGCCTGCAGCGAAATATTTCCGGGATGATATTCCCGGTATGCCGGAGGTGTGTGAAGTGGATATCGTCCGTCATTACACACGGCTGTCCACGTGGAACTATTCCGTTGATCACGGCATGTATCCCCTGGGTTCATGTACCATGAAGTACAATCCCAAGATCAATGAGTCGATGGCAGCCCTGGATGGATTTTCCATGATCCATCCCATGACGCCGGAAACCCATGTTCAGGGTGCTCTGCAATTGATGTTCGAACTGGGAGAATATTTGAAGGAAATATGCGGATTACCGGGAATCACACTCCAACCCTCAGCAGGTGCGCAGGGGGAGTTGACCGGTATGCTCATGATACGCGCTCATCACGTTGCTTCCAATAACAATCAACGCCGGATCGTCCTGATACCTGATTCTGCTCATGGAACAAATCCCGCCAGTTGTGTGGTTGCCGGGCTGAAAGCCAAAACCATTAAAAGCGGCCCGGACGGCCGTCTTGATCCGGAATCCATCAAGCCTTACCTCAATAACGAGCTTGCGGCAATCATGATGACCAATCCAAATACTCTGGGAATATTTGAAACTGAAGCTGATGAAATTGCCCGCCTGGTTCATGACGCCGGTGGATTGGTATACATGGACGGAGCCAATCTCAACGCGCTGATGGGTGTCGTTAAACCCGGTGATCTGGGTGTGGACGTCCTGCATTTAAATCTCCATAAAACATTCTCCACACCCCATGGTGGCGGAGGACCCGGTTCCGGCCCGGTGGCTGTATCGAAAGTTCTGGAGCCATACCTCCCGGCACCGTTGATTCATCACGAGAATGGATTCTACAGGTTCTTTTACGATCTGCCGCTTTCCATCGGTCGGGTCCACAATTTTTATGGTAATTTTGGTGTAATGGTTCGGGCTTTCACGTATATCAGGGCACTGGGTCCCGAAGGCATCCGCGATGTTACAGAATCCGCTGTTATCAACGCTAATTACATCAAAGAAAAACTGCGGAATCATTATCATCTGGCATATGATGAACTCTGTAAGCACGAGTGCATATTCAATGATGAGAAACAGCAGGAATCAGGCGTTACGACTATGGATATTGCCAAACGGCTCATGGATTACGGATTCCACCCGCCCACGGTCTATTTCCCGTTAATTGTAAAGGGAGCTATTATGATCGAACCCACGGAATCAGAATCCCGTGAAAACATTGATCAGTTCATCAATGCCATGATCGCTATTGCCGAAGAAAGTGAACAGGATCCTGATACCGTGAAAAATGCGCCCCATCATACCATTGTCGGCCGGATGGATGAGACACTGGCAGCCAGAAATCCCACATTGAGGTGGCGTCCGGAAATTGATTAATTGGATCTGAATAAAATCAACCGTTGCGATTTGAAGTCGCAGCGGTTTTTTTTGTGATTCCTGCCGTATCACCACCGATTGATCTGAGTCGTTTCAGCATCCGGCACATCTCTGCCATCCCAGGATCTTTCTTACTCCCCCTGCGCCGGCATCCCAACATCGTGAATTTCCAAAGTGCCATCATTTGGATGAGAAGTAAAACGATTCTAACCTGGAACCATCCGCCATGTTTACGAAAATAGATCATCATGCTTCGGTACCGTTCATAAAAACTCCGGACAGGGAACTGGGATGAAGATACTGCCACGGTATGGATCACGATTACTTTATCCAGAAAAACCCATCGGAATCCGGCCTGTTTCACGCGTGCTGCCAGATCAATTTCCTCATAGTATAAAAAGAAGTCTTCATCAAAACCACCGATCCGTGTAAACACATCCTTCCGGAGCAGCACACATGCACCGGTTGTGTAATCCACATCCTGAATATCCGTCAGGGGCGCATATTGCCTGAAATATCGGCCCAGAATATTCCAGCGACTGTTCACAATCCGGTCATCACTGGGCATCATTCGTTTCAGATTAAGAATATGTGCAGTGATAATGATGAGGGTCGGAAAAGATCCCCTTGACGGCTGAAGCCGTCCATCCGGGTATTCAAGACGGGGACCGATAGCGGCGACACCGGGATTTTCTTCCAGAAATTCATGCATGGTTTCCAGGGCCATCCGGGTCATTTGAGTATCCGGGTTCAGCAGTAGAATATAAGGAGCAGACGATAAGGCGGCACCTTGATTCACTGCCGGACCAAACCCTCTGTTTTCCATATTCGCCACTGTAGTGATTCGATCCTGCCACTGATTCAAAACTGTCAACGTCTCATCACTGGATGCATTATCTACTACGATAATCTCAACAGATCCTGTATTTCTGAGTTTCAGGAGCTCCGGTATACAATTCCGCATGTCATCTGCAGAATTATACGTTACGATCAGGATGGAAATTGCTGGGTTTTTATCTTCCGAAACATTCATGGCTGGTTAGACTCAGCAGAAATCATACTATTTTCTGCAGGGATGACCGGACCCTCAGGTATTTCCCAAAGTGAAACCGAAGTGTCCTTGATCATAAAAGTTTTAAGATATTTCGCTGAACTCATTGTCTCCGGAAACCACTCCTGCTGAAGGATTAATTCATTCCCCCAGGGATATTCCCAGGAGAGAACATGGGTGATGCCATAGGAACTAAACGGATCCTTGTCATTCACAAAACCCTTCCATAAAGGAATCGCTTTGAACGGTGTTTCCAGACACAATTCCGGTGCCCATTGTCCGGCTACTACAGAATTTTCCGGGAGCATTTCATTTAATGAGCAGGAGGTTTCATAGATTGAATAGTTCCTGTTGATATGCCAATTCGTTAACCACAGTCCCTGAAGGATCAGAGCGGCAATACATAAACCGCGAATCCAGTTTTCCCTGATTCGATTGCCGGCGGAAAAAAAGAGGAGACAGATTGAAACGATAATCAGAGCCAGAGCGCCAGAGTGAGAAAATCCCGGCATCCCGGCATAACCAAGGAATCGTCCCCCCAGTATTATACCCTCTCCCAGGACTGCTATATTGATCAACAGGGGTATGGATATCCATATCCATTGAATTACTCTTCCTGTGGAATTCTCGGAAACCCGTTGATCCCCAGATGCTTTCTCTGTTCCCAAATAATCCCAGAGCCAGCTCCCCATAATTATGACTGGAACAATAAGTGGTGCATAATACCGGAAGGGACGGTATCCCAGAGGGGAAAAAATGACAAAACCCCAGACCATCCAGCTATAGGAAAAATCCAGCACGGGTCGAATCTCCTGATTATTACGAATGCGGGGAAACAGGATGATGGCAAGCCATGCGGCGGGAAATAAAAAGGGGAAACGATTCATGTAAATGAGTACCGGCTGCAACACGATATTTCCGGCCAGTTCCATCAGGCTGCTGCCATGTTGAGCCGCATAATATGCACTGTATTGAGCCAGAGATTCACTATGAGGGAAATATACGAGAAACAGATAAGGTCCCAGGACAATCAAAATTCCTGAAACCCAATACTTAAAACACCAAAACCTCTGTTTCAGGTTACCTGGTGACAGATAAATAGCGGTCAAAGCCGCTGGAAACATATAGATCTGAGTACCTTTCAGGAGGTATGTCGCTGCCACTGAAATTCCAAATAAAAGGTAACCCGTCCGGGATTTTTTTCGTCGTGCATTTATAAACAACCAGAGTGTGATACAGCCGCCGAAAATTGCGGCGGTTTCAAGCAGAGCAATCCGCTGATACGCAACAAGAACAGCGCTGAAACTCATGAATATAAATGATTGTAATCCCCATTTTTCATTTTTTAGAATCAGTAGGAGAAAAAATAGTGCAAGGATTGAAAACCCGGACGCCCAGATTCGGGTAGCGAGGAGCCCGGGACCGATGAATTTAAATAGAGTCAGAATGATTGGATGGATGAGTGGTGATACATACCGGTCATGCCACTCGTCATTACCGTATTCTCCAAAAATTATCAGATTCCTGGCATCGTGTGTCCAAAACCCCTCATCAGAGTAATACCCGCCACTCCATGAAAGATCCTGTGGTGGATCGGCCAGAGGAAATATCAGTCTTAGAACAACAGCACAGATCCATATACCCACCCAGATTCTGTATCCTGATTTTCCCCAAATCGTTCCCGACATGGGGTAATCCTACCAGAATTCATGTATTTCTGCACTTTGGAAACCACCGCGAACATCGCTTCCATCTTGACTATTTCGCCTATAAACGCTATTGATATCGTAACTTGATTTGTGTACGTCCGGGTATTGGACGCCCGTCCGATAACTGCCGGTAACAAGAAAGGGGACTGAGGATGTTTAGGTTAAAGCGAATGCCGATTTTATTGCTTTGTATTGTTCTCCTGGTGAGTTTAACTGCCTGCGAAAATACAGAAAATCTCCGGAAAGGGCTTCATCTGCAAAAGACAGGTGATACTAAAGAGGCCATCGAACATTTCAAAAAATTTCTTGCAGAAAATCCTGAAACTGAAAAGAAAGAGACTGTTACCGATCTTATTGCTGAATGTTATTTTACTTGGGCGGATAATGAAAAGCAGTTGAAACACTGGGAAAAAGGTGTTGATCTGATGCAGGTTATTATTGATGAATACTCCGAAACCCGGGCAGCAGAAAAGGTTGAGGACGCCCTTCCTGAGTTTCTCCTGGAATGGGGAACCCGTTTATCTCATGATGGGTCATTCATCGAATCTTTAACGGTGCTTAAACGCCTGATATCTCATTTCCCGGCTTCCAGTTTCGCACAGCGTGGCCGGGACCTGCGAAACAGTATCGGTATTATTGCTTTCAATTCCGGTACGGATATCTTCGTCATGAACTCAGACGGGACGCGGCTCAGGAAAATTGCCGAGTCTGCTATCTCCCCCACCATATCACCGGATGGAAAAAAGATTGCCTATATCAAGATTAAAAAATCCACTGATAAAAAAGGCTATCTGTACATTTCCAATATCGACGGCCGAAAAGCCAAGCAACTTCTGGACAACCCGGTTGCCTCCGAACCGGTGTTCTCACCTGATGGCGCAAATATTCTCATCACAAAAGGGGACGCGTTTCAGAAGGTTGACTTGTCCGGACGAACAATCAATGCATATTTCGGTATTCGCGATTTTGATACGGTGGGGAGTTTCAATCCCACGGGTCAGCAGGTGGTTACATTCCTCAAGAATCCCAGGGGTTCCACGTCGAGACTTTGTACCACAGAAGATTTTGAATCCTATATCGAGCTGACAACCACAGAAAAGGATCCTATTCGTGATGCAGCATGGTCACTGGATAACCTCCGCATCGTTTTTGTCACCGGAACCGGACTTCATACCATCTCACCGGAAGGACTTGATCAGCAGGAATTTATCCTCTCGGAATCCATGGATGATATGGATATCCGATCCGTGAATATTGCGCCTACAGGCTCCAATATCATCTTTGTCGGGAAAAACAAGACAGATGAGAACTTCAAGCTTTACTACGTCACTCTGAACAAAGACGTTCGAGAACTTGAGATTATACCGGATAAAGCCGGGAATGTTCCTGTTCCCAGCGCAGGTCAGGTTTCATGGGGATACGGTTACCTGAGATATTAATTCCTGTACTCATTCATTCAAAATGGCGGATTCTTCATGAATCCGCCATTTTTTTATGCACAACTCAGATTGTCCGGTTATTCCGTGCAAACGGTTTATGAAAAATAGAGAATGGCCGTCACTGCTAGCACCCAGAGTCCAATATCAATCACCATGGCTTTATCCTGGATTAATGCCCGTTCGGGACTTCCCCCCAGGTTTTTTGCGTGCACCAGATAGAGATAGCGAAAGATTGCGAACAGAACAAATGGGACGGTAAAGATCAGATTCTGGGTATGAAACTTTTCCACGACATTATCGGAGATAGTGTAAAGTGCATACGCCATTAGCGCACTTGCTGTCACCACCGATATCATCTGATCCAGCAGAACAGAGTTGTATTCTTTAAGCACAGCCCGATGTGCGGAGGCTTTATCTTCAATAATATCCAGTTCATGCCGACGTTTACACAATGCCAGAAAAAGGGCCAGCAGAAACGTGCAGATCAGCAGCCATTCAGAAATATCCACCTGGATAACCATCGCACCACCAACCGCTCGAAATACAAATCCCATAGCAATAATGAGCACATCAACGATTACGATATTCTTCAAGTAGAGGGAGTATGCGATATTCATGACCAGGTAGGCCAATGAAATCCAGCCAAATGTTGGTTCCAGCCAGAAACTCATCGTAAGTGCTATAGTCCCGATTACTATATCAAACATCAATGCCAGTTTGCGCGGCAGTCGACCCGACGGGATCGGTCTATTCTTCTTCTCCGGGTGGGCAAGATCTCTCTGATAATCCAGAATATCGTTAAGGATATAAACCGTACCGGAGATCATGCAGAACAGGAAAAATGCTGCGATCGTTTTGATCAGCGGAACCAACTGGAAAATTTGCAATGAGAATAGAATACCCGCAAAAAGAACGCCATTCTTTGTCCATTGTCGAGGACGCATTGTCTCCAATAACGCTTTAAAAACACCTGTATTCATTCCGTTTTCCTTATCTGTTTTGAGTTGTTCTGCCCGATGTCAGAACAGGTTCGGATCAATATCTATAGCATAATTACACATTTGAAAACAGTTTAAGGCAGGACCCACTGAATTCCCTGTTGAAATAGTTGAGAAACCTCCAAGGTATGCGGCATAATGCTGCGAGGAGGGAACATCCAACGTGCAAATATTTCATAAAGTAATGCAGATGAACAATTTCATCCGATTTCGAGGATGGGTTCCCCTTTTTGTGATGATTGTTCTATTTGTACCGGGATCTTCTGCACAAAGTACGGCAGATATCTCTGTTACTATTATTCCCAACCAGTTCTATTTTGAAAGTCTTGACAATTTTGGCATTGATCTGCGGATTGCCAACAATGGTCCCGGTAGGATGGTGGATCTCTACTGGGCAGTGGAAGTTTATGGTGAGTTTTACTTTTATCCTGGATTCAGTCGGAATCTTGATCACCATCAGATCTATATCTCTCCAGAATCAGTTACTCATGAGACAATCATTCCTCTGGTATCTTTACCGGAAAATTTACCGTTTGTTCATGCGGTATCTTATGCGGTCTGTACAAACCCGGGTACATTCGATCTGATTTCCAATGTGGATATCCGCGATCTGTTCCTTCAGGACACCTGGCCGGAACTCCCGGTTCCCGATATTGAAAATACATTTTTCTTTCTTCCCGGGACCCGGCAATTCGGAGCCACACATCATCAATCCTATTTTGATGAATTTGCTGATCTTCTCAATGCACATTTTCCGATAACCGGACCATATATGCGAATGGGCGTCAGTTTAAAGGACCCTGTAACTCGCGTGACGGACGTATCACCCATTCTGGAAGTTGCTCAACGGGCACACACCGCTAACCTCGCTCTGGGCATCCATGTAGATACCGCCCCGCATCATCTTTCCGGTGACCTGGAAACGCTACGTCAATCCGACCGGCGATACAATCAATGGGAATCCGATGGTACTTTTTACAGTACCGGTCAGGATGATTTGACATGCATCACACCCTCCCGGTATGCGGATGAATTGATGGAGACGCGCCAGACCCTGGCAGGAATAACCGGTGTTGGATTCGAAGCGGCCCGGGAAATGTTTCCCAACACCCTTGTCTATATTAATGGACCCATTGAAGTTGAGTTTCGGCGAGCGGAAGATAATGATCATCACTATGCGGATTACAGTCCTTTTGCAATTACTGAGTTCAGGGACTGGTTATGTCATCGCGGAAGATACAATGACGGAACCGGAACATTCAGCGGCGATGGTATTCCCCTTTCCCTGATCCATGAAAAAGACTTTTCCCGGGATCCTTCCCCGAATGAACATTTCGGAGTGGGCGTAAATTTTAACGAATATTTCGAAACCGAGTTCACGACATGGAATATCCTGTATTGGGATCCTGATATCTATCCCCAAGCGTTAGCTATTGATTCCAATCCGCGGCCGGGACCGGGTGAATCCGGGTATATCGACGGCGGATTTCATCCACCCCGGGAAGTTGATGGTGAGCTTGTCGGGGGAAATTCACGGTTTCATGCAGTGTGGGATGGCTTTTACAATGATCAGGGTCTTGGTTTCAGACAGATGCAGATTTATTATTATGTAAGGGATCATGCTCAATGGATCTCTGAAACCGGTGTTCCCATCGAATACATCTTCACCCATCAGATACCCAGTGATTTCCTGAATAACTGGATCCGTCTGAGAAGCTCCGCATCACCTGCCTGGACTGCCGAGAATCAGTACAGTCAATGCGGATACACCGCATATTGGGATACAGCCATGTCGGCTCCGTTTTTCCAGGTAGCTGAAAATCTTCCCCCCGGTGGGGTATATTTGAATATCACCCGGATCCCTATTTTGATAACGGTGTGGGACATTTCACCCGGGCCCTTGATCTGGTTTATGAATATCGCACACAGTATATTTGCCCTCTACATATGTACCCCAATCCCAAAGGCTTCTATGCAGTCATAGATACAGCCTTCGAATCCGCCCTGGTCAACTTTTTCAATGCAACAACCGAGGATGGTCTGCACAGACGGTTCGATCAGCCCTATTTCAATGAGAATTGGATCGAATATCTGCCTCCACCTGTTCGTAACATCGCCTATTTCAGCGGAACCCTGTCCTGGTCACCCGTCATCTGGCCCGATCATCCGGATATTACCTGGGATCACTGGGGAGAATTTGATCATTTTGAAGTATTCCGGGGCAACACCGCGAATTTCACACCAAATCCCGGCAACCGGATCGCCACTACAACCGGCAATCAACTCACGCAATTACCTGCGGGATTTTATAAAGTCCTTGCCTTTTCAGAAACGGGATTGAGTTCACCTGATCTCTAGTACACAGAGGAATTAAAGCTTTAATGATCTCAGAAATTCTTAACAATGCGGTATATTTTTCACTACTCCTGATTTTCCTGTCATCAATCATCGGTGTCTTTCTTCGCATCCGTGCCCGGGATCGATGTTTACGTGATTTCCATAATTTCTCCACCCGGGTGGAATTGAAATCCGGTAAAATCATCTGGGGTAAGATCCAGGTTTACGGCACGGGTATCGAACTTGAATATCCTGAAGAATGTGAGGATAGTGATGGATTCTTCAAGAATTCATATATTCTTTACAACAGTGAAATCAAAAAGCTCCAGGTCATATACCGGTATCACGATGAACTGACGGAGAAAAACAAAGAACGCCGTAAAAAAGATATTAAACGCACTTACCGTCCTACAATTATCTCCCTGACACGTCGCAAACTCCGGAATTTTTTCAATACTTTCAGGGATGGGATCAATCAGACCTTTACGCTTTTTCTGGGCACCATGAGTTCGGGCCGACCCAAAAGCACATTAGCAACAAAAAAGAAGGATCTCGGCGGTCTCGGATCCCAGGTAATCACCACTGTGAGCAATTCATTTGATCCCATTGTGGAACAATACATCGGTCAGTATGTTGTTGTTGAAATGGCTGTTGGTGAGGAAATCCGGGAGATTTACGGGATATTAAAGGAGTATACCGAGCAATTTGTTGAATTGCTGAATGTGCTGTCGGCTGAAAACGTCCAATTGGACCTCCCGGATATGTGTCAGGAAATATCCCATCGTTCTCTCACCGTTACCCGGGATACAGGCATTATTCAAATCACTAACACCGGTGCCGCACCGGTTTATATCAGGCAACTAAAATATGCAGACACGATTAAACCCGTCCGACAGGAACTGGCGGAATCCGGTTCCATGGACCTGAGCGTTCCCGATGAGAGTGTACCGATTACGCTCACTGCATCTTTCGTGAGGCAGGTGGATCTGATTATTCCCCGTGAGATCGGCGTGATCCGCCATGCCGGCCGGAAATATCGGCACAGCCTTGAAACGCTGCTGGGACTGGAACGCCATTCGGAAAATCCGGAAGCTCAATTTGTCTTCGACCGGGATATTGTGGAATTGTCATCTGAACTTAATACAGAATCCCATGAAACTATTGACAATAATTAATCGTCCCGACATGCTGTAGCCATGACAGTCGCATTTATTTACTCACATGCCAGCATTAACGCCCTTGGAAAAACGTCTGATAAGATACTTGCCGGATTAAAAGCCGGTAGATCCGGTTTGCACGCGGGTAGTGTTTTATTGAGTGAGACAAACTGTTCCATCGGGGAAATTTCGTGGGAACTGCCCCGACCGGAAGGTTCCCTGAGTCCTTATCACAGCCGGTGCTGCCGAATTGCACTGCAATGTATCAACCAGTTGATGCCGGCGGTGGAATCTATAAAATCCAGAATTCCGGTTCATCGCATTGGTGTCGTCATCGGAACGAGTGCTTCCGGTTCAGAAACCGTTGAAAATTCGTGGCAAAGTAACGGTGATTTCCCTTTTGATTACCATAATCTGCACGCCTTCGGAAATGTTGCTGAATTTATAGCACGGATTACCGGAGCAGGCGGGCCGGTCTATGCTGTTTCCACGGCGTGTTCCTCCGCCGCCAACGCCCTGATCTCATCAGTAAATCTCATCCGGCAAGGCGTCTGCGATGCGGTCATCACCGGAGGAGTCGAAGCGATCTGTCGAACAACTTTTGAAGGGTTTAATTCCCTTCAAATCGTTGATGAAAATCCATGCTCACCATTCGATGAAAACCGCGGCGGTGTCAATCTTGGTGAAGGCGCTTCCCTGTTTCTCATCACAGGAGAGAATATCGCACAGACACCTCATCAGCATCCCATTCGTGTGCTTGGAACCGGCTGGAGTTCTGACGGATACCATATGACAGCACCTGACCCGGAAGGGAATGGCGCTTTTTCTGCCATGACCGATGCCCTGGAAAACGCAGGTATTTCTCCGGAGCAGATTGACTATATCAACTTGCACGGTACCGGAACGCCAATGAATGATCTCGCAGAAGCCAAGGCTGTGCAGCGATTGTTTGGAAATAGTGTCCGATGCAGCTCTACAAAAGGATTTACCGGTCATCTACTGGGTGCTGCGGCGGCCGCGGAGATCAGCATCTGCTGTCTGGCACTGGAACACCAGTTTTTACCGGTTAATCTGAATCTGAAACACCAGGACCCTGAAATTGGGATCAATCTCGTCACCGGCTCCAGCAATGATAAACCCATCTCGCGGGTCCTGAGCAATTCATTCGCATTTGGCGGCAACAATACCACCATAATACTGGGACAGGGTCATGAATAGCATCTTTATTCATTCGGCATCACTGGTATTTCCCCATATATACACTGAGGAACAACTCTCAAGTCATTTTAATAACGGCATGCCTGTGACCGATGAGCAGAAAGTGACAATTCCGGCATCGGATTTTCTGCCCTCCCGAGTAAAACGCAGAATGAGCCGCTTAACCCAGATGGTCATCCATACCACGTATCAGGCACGAGAAGTTGCCGGTCTGCTGGACACCGATCTGCCTCTAATTCTGGGTACAGCCAATGGCGAGATTGAAGCTATGGGCAGTATCCTTCAGACGATGTTCAGCGACCCACCCTATATATCACCAAGCCTGTTCCATAATTCCGTCCATAATACGGCAGCCGGTTATTGGAGTATTCTCGGAAAAAAACACCAGGGATCCACCACCATCACCGCAGGCGATCTGACCGGTGAGTATTCTCTCCTCGACGCCATCTCCCGTTTGGATACACGGACCAAGCTGATACAACTCACTGCCGGCGATGAAGCCATAACAATACCTCGCTGGGCGGATCCTGATCATTGCAGCATTGATTTCTGCAGTTCACTGATTCTGACCTCCCTTGCGGAGTTACCCTGTCTTGGGAGGATTCGGCACCTGAATATTTATCGGGAATGGGATAACCATTCATTCGGGAATTCTGTTGCTACCTGGAAACCGGATCGGATCTATACAAATTTGCCGGATTTACCGGAAACACTGCCACTGCCTCAGTTTACTCCCTTCAGGCATCCTCTTGAATTCCTGCTGGCCGTGATCACTCCCCTCCTTCATCCTCAGAGCAACGGACGGATTTTGATCCTTCGACGGTCCGCTCAGGGCAGCCTTGCAGAAATCGTATTGGAGATCGCCTCATGAAATCTGTGAATATAGATGCAGCGAAGCTCCTGGCCCATCAACCGCCAATGCGTTTGATCAATACATTACAGGCGGTATCGGAAATTTCCGCCTCAGCAGAAGCCCTGATCACACCGGACAACATATTTCTTGAAAACAATACGCTTCATCCTTCGGGACTACTCGAATGCATGGCGCAAACTATCGCAGCATTCTGGGGATACCAGGACATGCAGTCCGGAGGTAATGTTCGTATCGGTTATCTTGTTGGAATTGATAAAACTGAATTTTTTAACATTCCCGTCACTCCCGGAGATCGCATTGAAATAACAGTTGAGGAAATCGGATCCACAGGTGATTTCGGTGCCTTCCAGTGTCTGGTTGAGAAAGCCGGGAAGCCTGTTTGCCGGGGGGTCATTAAAGTCCTTTCAGAACGGAGTTGAACCCATGCAAAAACGTGCACTTGTCACTGGCGGCAGCCGAGGAATAGGCCGTGCCACCTGCATCAGACTGGCTGAGGATGGTTACAGTCTGATTATAAATTACAAATCGGATAAATCCAGTGCACTGGAGGTTCAGAGTTTGATAACCGATGCCGGTGGAACCGCATCTTTGCTGCAGTTCGATGTGACTGACAGTCAAGATGCAGATTCGATTATCAATCATGAAATAGAAACCGGAGGACCCATCCAGGTTCTTGTAAACAACGCCGGCATTACTTCTGATGATGTCTTCGGATTCATGGAACGTGAAAAATGGGAATCTGTTATTCAGACCAGTCTCTTCGGCTTTTTTAATGTCACTCAACCTATCGTAAAAAGTATGCTGGCACATCGCTGGGGACGGATCGTGAATGTCTCCTCCGTCATCGGCCTGGCAGGCAATACCGGACAAACAAATTATGCCGCAGCCAAAGCCGGACTCATCGGTGCAACAAAATCACTGGCTCGGGAACTGGGACGAAAAAATATTCTTGTTAATGTAGTGGCACCGGGATTAATCGATACCGATATGACCGCGGAACTCCCCCGAAACCAACTGAAACATGCCATTCCCATGCGCCGGTTCGGGAAACCGGAGGAAGTTGCCGCCATGATTTCATTTCTCTGTTCAGAGGATGCGTCTTATATTACAGGACAGGTGTTCGTGGTGGACGGGGGTATGCACTGATCAACGGGTAACCGTTACTTGTTCGTTATAAATCCTGATCTGATATTCAGCAGTTTGGTTCCTGAATTGAATGACACGTGGGAATAGTGCGTCACCAAATTCTGAATATTCACTGTAATCAACCTTGATTTTCTCTTTTTTATTCCGGATCAGACGGTGTTGAAGATTCCCGGAGGGATCCCTTACATCCTTAACGCTGAAACCCCATGCCCGGTAAACATCTCCTTGCCCCTCATCTGTCAGCACCAACGGATCCAGAAGAAAGATTAAATTTAAATCACGGATGATCATATCCGGTGAGAACTGCTCCAGACCGCGAGACGTGAACACCGGAGTAATACTTCCGTTCTCAAGATGAATATGGAATAGTTTGTTCCCAAATGATGTCAGCGCAATCGTATCAAAACCACTCTCTTTCTTTACCAGAATTCCTTTCCCCAGGATCGAACCTCCCGGCATCTCAATCACCAGTTGCTGTATGAGTTTGAATTCGATATCCGGCAATTGGTACCGATTATATCTCTCTGGAAAGTTCCGGGATAACGAACCTGCGCATCCATGATGGACAAGAGTCAGGAGACACACCATCAGTGCAATGGGAATCGCACCGGAAAGGCATTGATAAACCCGTCTCATTTCTGACCTGCCATTACGCTGATATTGAAAAGGAACGCCAGGCAACAGGAGATAACAATCCCAGTTCCCACAGTAATACCCACGGAACGCAATGCGATATTGGAGGAAACACTCAACACGCCAAAAGCAAACAGAGTCGTCGTGGCTGAGATTAGAACCGATGCTCCGGCAACGTGAAGCCGTTGATCTTTCTTCTCACCGGGACGCAGCATGTCGGTGATGAAAATTCCATAATCCACTCCCATGCACATGATCAACAGCAGCGAGAGGACATGCATCATATTGAGTTCACCCATCGTAAATTGAATGATTGCCAGAGTTATTGCAGCCGCACCCAGAGCAGGAAAAAGTGATGTCAATACACGGATAAACCGTCTGTGGTACATCACCAGAACCAACCCGATGATCAACGTGCCGAAGGCGATCAACCGGATTAACTCCCACTGAGAGGTTGTCACCGCAGCGTTCAGAAGATCAGATTTCTTAAACACTATGATATCGTCTTCACCCGAAAAGAAATCCTCTACCGCAATTTCAGGTGATATTGGTTTCAGAAGGTTGACAACGTAGTAATGTGCCCCGGATTTAAGAATAAAATTATCGGTGACAGATTTAATCTGATCGGGCACCGTGTCATTGGAGGTCTTTACCGGCACGTGGTGAAGATCATTGTCGAATTCCCGGAACATCTCAGCTTTAAACCCCGCCTGGTCAAGAATTTTCACACAGCGCTCCCTGAATTTGGGATCGATCATGAATTGCCGGGCATTTCGCTCTCTCAGGTTTTGAGAAAATATAAACGGGGAAATTGAAAAGAATGCCTGCAGAGTTCCCTCAGTTTGCATATTTTGCAAGCGGATATAAAGGGATTCATTTTTTTCCAGAGCATCATTTTCTGTATCGCCTGAAACCAGTACATACAACGG
>SWBY01001892.1_pt1 | contig 28587 bp, 17 predicted proteins | sample 4693071 | NCBI WGS metagenome assembly SWBY01 (sample SAMN10267273, study PRJNA491770) | bioreactor metagenome | isolation source: DHS bioreactor inoculated with marine methane seep sediment | place: Japan: Omine Ridge, Nankai Trough | collected 2006-05-06 | reverse complement strand
ACAAGGCTCTTGGGTACCTCATTGGAGAAAAGCTATTAAATCATATGCAAGCTGCTGAAGGAAACGAACTCTTCGAGGGAGAGATCACTCTGTTTTGCTCGGAAATTAAAAAGATGTTTGAACCCTGGGAAATAGAGTTTTACTTAGACAACATCGAGAGGACAGGGGCGTCTGGACATTTGATGACAGATGATGAATATAAAGAAGTTGGTCATAAGATGTTTGAGTTTGATGTTGTTGACTCAGCTGAGAATATCTTGCGGATTGAAAAGATTAAATCTCTGCTCATTAATGATGATTGAATCCTCGTCATAGCTACCCCGTTTTAACCAATCAAAAACGCTTCAGATTGAGCTGTAATCCATTTTCATAGTCCAGGGAGCACAAGAGTGCTCGATTGTTTTATAGCTATAGTGGCAATGGTTTGGAACGTATTGATTATAAACAATATTCCACATCTACAGGGCCAACGAGTTTACTATCGTTGGGAGCGGATGTTGGTAATGTTTAAAAAATAATTCATAAAACTTTGGGAAGAATTTTACACTACTAAAAGCACAAGTCATTGGTTTTATTGGTTTTATTCACTCCTATCCCCGCAACTAGGGAGAGAGAAGAGACATTCTTTAATAATTAAACATAAGCTCCCATAGCCTCCCCTCCACCTCCCATAAGCTACCCCCCAACCTCATTATCTTGAATATCTCTTATTGCCACATGGGTCTACCTGTTAATTCATTATGGGATCAATGTTGAAAAAAAAGAAAAAAATAGCACTCACAATTTATTAAAGTGCAAGTGCTATTATATCAGGATGTTTATTCGAGATTAGATTAAATATCCCCAGTCCACGTCATTGAGTTCAGCATATCCCGATTTCAACACGGGCATTTGTCTCTCTTCATAATCGAATTTCATTGTGCCGAGACGTTTCCAGTAGGTCTTGCCGTGTTTCGGGATTCTCACTTTAATTATTCTCCCATTGTCATCCATTTCCCCGCTGTTCAAGAGAAGCTCATGGAAGATAATGTCTTTGCGTTTCTTTATTTCAACAGTGTTTCCTTTCAGCAACTCGTCTCTATCAAAGTAATTCAATCCTTTATGTTTAAAGCCGCGCGCACCTATCTTTAGTACTGATTTACGGAACTGAAGAGCCTCATCCTTCCCGAGTAACCAAGGCATAGCCATCACTCTCACAAATATTCCTTCATCAGCCAGCTCTTTTATAACATTTAAACGTTTCTGAAATGTGGGCGAGTAAACTTCCACAATTCTTGTTGTGGCTTCATCGGGGCAAACCATGGTCAGTTCAACCTGGACCATGTGCTTCATCCGCTCGAGGATGTCTTTGTACCTCAGAATCAAATGACTCTTGGTGACAATGTGCGCCATCCATTTGTTCCCTTTTTTCCAATGCCGTTCAAAGGTTTCAAGCATTCCCCGCATAATGTCGGTTCCCAACTCCTCTTTCGACCTCTTCAGGACTGTCGGTAAAAAGCACTCAGTGGCATTGCCGACTTGCACTCGTTTCAAATACTGAGGTATTCCAGAATACTTTTTTAAATCTTTATCAAGTCTCTCAACAATCTGTGACTTGACTTTGACTTCCTCGCCGAACTTTGCCTGCCATCGGAAGGGTTTTTCCTGTACATAGCAGTACTTGCAGGCAAAAAAGCAACCAGAGTAGGGGTTGCATGTGAAGGGAAATTCATAGGGATCATTTTCCTTCATGTTCTGCTCCGTTAATGCAGAACTTGTATTTTTAGTGAAGGTTATTTTCTTCTGTTTCATCTTTAAACTCCTTATTTTAAGGCCAGTAGCCTTGCTTCAATGTGAAGCATTTTTGTTTAATCCTCGTGTTCGCCAAAGGCTGTCATTTGATCAGCCAGACACCAATCAGATCTGCAAAGCGTTTTTTTCGAAGTAAACAGACATGTCCATTGTGGTTGTCTGTTAATAACGCAGACTACACCTGTATAGATATTTTGTGAGTTGATATGTTTCCCACGCGAGACCTCCTTGTTCGTTGTGACAACCCTGATTGTCAGCCTCGTGCTGAAAATAGGGAATTCCCAACGATTAAAGGCCCGTGGGATTGGGCTGGAAGCGGGTTTCTTCTTTGCTCTGAAACCCAAGGCGATTAAACCTTAAATACCTCGTACAGCTTTCATTCCAATTTGTCAAGAGGAATTTGCATTTTTTCTTTGTGAATAAACCCAAAACTCGGATCGTATATTATGCAGTTTATGGAAGGGAGGTGATTATTAATGAGTAAGAAGAAACCTGCTCCAAAACATCGCAGTGCCGTGACTGGGAAATATGTCACGAAGAAATACGCAGAAAAACATCCGAAGACGACGGTTAAAGAATCGCCGAAGAAGAAATAAGGACAGGGGCTTCAATTTTCATTTCAATGTCAGAAATGAATCCTTCTCTGCACTATAGAGCCTGTAACGATCAAGTTTGTAAATCCGATGACTTCGGGGGATCAGTTTTGGTTGCTTTAACAATGACAGGTTCTCTGGTTTGAACTTCACATCTGCGAGATTCGTCTTTGCTCGCTGCCATAGTTTCCAGAATTCTTTAACATTGCCTCCCACAGCCTTGATCTGATCAGCCATTTCATCCAGCCAGCCGTTTGATTTATAGATTTCCCAGATGGCTGTGGATTCTTCATATGAGACAATCTCAACATCGTTAATCTCACCTATCCTGTAGCGGTTTCCAGTATCGCAATTGATGCTATAGATGCCAATATCGAGCAAATTTTTCAGGTATTTCCTTCTCCCCTTGCTCTTATCTGCACCCTCGATCCAGCCATAGTGGTAACCATCTATTATTTTATCAACATCAAACAGCCATTCCTCGTAACCAAATCCGATCTGTGCTTCTGAGGTTTGTTTGTTCCTGCTCTTCCCTTCACGGCCAGACGGTTTTGTCCAACCATTTGCATTCCAGCAAATTCTTGCCAGCTTGTTTGTTGCGCCGTCAGTCATGACCTCAGACCCGTTTCATTTATCACTTGGAGAACCCACGCCATTGTTGAAAAGAACTCATCCAGTGATTTTCTTTTTGTTAAAGCAGAAATTTTAAATCCTGGTCTGCGTGTAATAGAGTCTTCTGGCAACTCGACTCCTTCAATCTCATTCAGTTTTCTCAGCAGCTCAAATCGCTTCTCATCACTATCGAATGGAGGTTTATCTTTAAGCCATTGAAATTGAATATCTATCGTCCCATACGTCCACACCGCAAACGGCCAGTAACTTACTCCTTTATGATCCAAAACAGGAGTTAAAGAGCCGTCGTGCTTACCTTTACCCCAGACTATTCGAGTCAAGCTCTCATCAGACCAATCCATTATTTTTCTTGCAACACCAGCGATCTGTTCACCATGTCTATCCTGAAGATCCTTGAAAAAGGATTCTTCATCCCACTGACGGGTTACTCGCGGCGCACCCGCTTTTTTACTTTGCGCTTCCGCTGTCTGTCCGATCACTCTCGGCACCAGAGATTTGATCTCACCTCCCGAATACTGCCTGACTTCAACTGCCAGAACCTCAGCAGGATCCATTTGAACATTCAGAAATTCCACAATGCGCCTGAGTTCCGTAGGAATTTTATCAGCTACGAAAAGTAAGCGGATCTTCCCTGCCTGTAAATTCGTTTTCACCTGCTGCCAGAAATCGTCGGGATCGGCACCTTCGAGAAACTCATCCAGAACAGAGTCTGGTGATTGATCCGATTGCTGCCAGAAATTATTAAACAGGTTTCTTATGCGTTCCACTGATAAATACACGACAGAGTTCGCGGCATAGTCCAGCATCTGTGCCACTACTTCACGGCGGATTCGAGTATCTGTGCTGCGTTTTACTTCCACCAGTGTCGGCACGGCGTCCTGATCCAGAAAGAAGTGATCCAGGCTGTAACGTCCGCTAGTATCGTGGTCATCGGGAATGGGAAGTTCCTTCGAGACAAGCAGCCAACGTCTGGGCTCGTCCGAGTTGATCTGGTCGCCTGCCAGGAGTTTGGGATATTGGGCGAGAAGATCCTGAAGGATCGCTTCGGAATCGTATTTCTCCTCGCGTAGCTCCACCAGTTTCTGATCTTTTCCGACTATGAATATCGTGCCTTCCATGTATCCCCTATTTTTAATCAAGCGTTTCGTTCAGCTCCTACACTTAATTATCTGACCTTTCTATAAAATGAATCCAATCCATCCAACTCCTAAATAAGGTTATTAGTGATATTTATTATAATCAACCTATAGTATTTTCTACATTTGGTCCGTCACATGCATATTCCTCATCAATCACCGAGGCAGTTTTTATCAAGTCAATAAACTGATGACGCAAATAGAAGATAAATATTTTTGCTGTCTTGTCATCAATCACGTTTTCGCCTACATCAGGACTCTCTGCGAAATACCTTGTCAACTTTTTTACAGGATACTCCAAATTATCAAGTGTAACTCCCAGGTTATCATAAGTTTCTTTTTCTATGCCCCGCTCATTCAATGCTATTGTGAATTTTTCTATTGTGTTTACTATATACTCCTCGAATAGACCTTTAGCCAACTCCTTGTGACTCTCTCGTCTGATACCCTCATTGAACTTCTCAAAGGGGTAACCGATGGTATATTGCAAAATATCTACCAGTTTTTTCATTTTAAATTTCTCTCTATGTTCTTTGTCTGTTCTTTTTAGGAAGTCAATCATCTTCTTCAGCATACACGAAATGGAATATCTTTGATCGGATATCAATTCGGATATATCTATGTCCTTGAATTCAGTCTCCTGTTTTGCTTTCGAAGACATAAGCCGAAAGCCTGATAATTTAACAGACCGATAGTTGATAAAGTGAAATGATAACTTCTTTGATTTCCCTCTTTTTGTGGGATGCCCAATACTGTTATTTCGGATCTCTCTTACGTTTACTAATTTTGGATAATCCTTTAAATTCAAAGGGCTGCCGATGGCTTCTGCCAGATTGATTACCGCATCTTGCTGAAGAAACATTGATTGCAATAAACCATAGATCAGGAGATAAATGGTTCCTTTGTCCGTTATTTGCTTTTCGAGTTCCTTACCCAATGGATACGCGGAAATCGAGTTTTCAGTATCCGCAATTGCGTCCATACTAGAGCAAAGCTGAAAAAAGGTTTCTTTATTTTGGAAGTATTGGTGGTGAATGCGGGGTTTGTTAATTATTGATCTAATCAAGTTCAATGATTCGGTTATTGTCATATTGCTGCCCATGATCACCCATTGATTGCTAACTGAAACTCATCATCTCTGTCGAATATACTACTTGAAAAACCAACCATTCTGAAGGATTATCTACGACAATGGTTCGACTTTCAAGTAGGGGATCTTAGTCAAATTTGCACGAAAATTTATACCTTAAAAGCCAGGTGAAACATTTGTCGCTGTTCTATTTTCCAGATTTTCTTCTGTTGTCCTCCTTGCACAGCATTTGACAGTTGTCGGCACTTGTTTTTCCGCCTTCATGCCAAGGTGTAATATGGTCAGCTTCCATTTCCTCCAATTCAAAATGTTCTTTGCACACAGGGCAAATTCCTTGTTGTCTTTCGTATGCTTCTCTTCTTTGGTTTTTGGTGAAAGCACGGATATTCAGATGCTTTTCCTTGCGATTTAGAACGTAGGTGTAGATACCTTTTTTATTTGTTACATCATCATCTTCCATCAATTTAGAAATTTCTTCTTCAAGTTTTTTCGAGTCATGCTTTTGGTCTTTGAACTCATTGAAAAGCAATCCCCATTGGATACCTTTCATTTCCTTACGATAATTAGGAAAAACCGTCTTTACCCAGTTAATAACACTAACAAAGTAAAGCCATAACTCGCTGGCATTTGGTTCGTTTTGGTGTTCTGACATATACTTTTTGATACTGCTGTCCTCAGAAATCCATTTTATAACTGTTTCTAGATAATCCTGTCGAATAACGGAACCGCTGAGATAGTCTTTTCCAAGACCATACGCTGGACAGTTGCTTTTGCTGAAATGACGTTTAGCATCAGAAACCCATGAGCCATGAAAAACAGCGTTGAGCAATTCTTGGTCAGTAAGTTCCTCACCCGCGATGTTAATCGTTTTAAACCACTCTAATTTTTCGCTATCTACTCCACTGCATAAATAGACCGTCAATTTATAGTTGCGAATTTGTTCCTGTTCGTCATTTTGAAGGTTGTGAAAAGCCCTGGGTGAAGTGAAGTTACCAACGTCCACAGAAAATAGACCATCCATGTATTGACAAATCGAGATAGTCCTTTGCTGGCCATCAATTATTTCAAAATTTCCATCCTCCCTAACTGACCAATACATGACATTCAATGGAAAATTTTTCGTAACAGTGTCAATTACAGCGTTTCGTTGTTTATCCTTGTAGATGAATTCGCGCTGATACGGTGGGCGGATATCCAACCTTCCCCCGTAACCCACAACACCTTCTTCAGCATTGTCCTCATAGCCATCCGCTAATTCCTTAACTGTGATTTCTTTTAATTCTATTTTCATCCTATTCTCACAATTTCTTATTTCTTATTAAAAATCTTGTGTAAAGAACTTTCAAGTATCCATTAACATTATCCGCAGTATAATACACTCCCTCTGGCTTCGTTGACCACCTTAATGTTGCGCTGGTGTTTGCCTTGCTTCCATTAGTTATTGAGCCATTTTTATTTATTTGCTTCGGATTAACGTATTTTTTTACAGGAGTGGCCTCGAACTCATCCCTGCCAGAAGTCATTCCCAATATTTGAAATTGATCTGGATTGTATTTATTTAAAAAAGTGATTGGAACACCCATAATTCCGTCGTAATCCATAGGAATATCATTTGTCTTATCTACATTAATTGCATCGTAGTTGTCGTATTTGGGATATTCATTTTCGTTGTATGTTCTGTAGAGGATCAATTCTTCGTGGCGTTTAGTGTTATCAAGGTTTGTAAACCAACATGTGTTATTAGATGAAACTATTCTATCTCCATTTTCATCAATCCTGGCTTCGGTTCCATCCAAAGGATAATGTTTAGGCACAGTAAATCCTGAAAAATTTCGATTACTATTTATTCCAAGCCATAATTTGTTTTCCATTATATGCTTGAATACACCCTTGTATTTTGCTGCATTCCAAGTTCCTATGATTAGAAACTTTTTTTTATATTTGATAAGTTGAGCAATATATTCTCTGAATAGAGAAAATGGTGGATTTGTCACTACAATATCAGACTGCTTCAGCAGTTCAATACACTCTTCAGATCGAAAATCTCCATCTTTCTCTAATTGTTTAATACCAATTTCTTCAGGATCAGGTACCCTGTTCTGGTTTTTATCGCCATCGTACTCAAGATAGATTGCTTTTTCTGTATCGTGTTGGCTGAACAAATCCCTGTTCTGATTCTTATAGCAAGTAGTAATCAGTTTTTTCAGTCCTAACATCTCAAAGTTGTATGAGAAATATTGAAAAAATTTACTGATACGTGGATCATCACAATTGGAAAACACTACTTTATTCTTAAAGTGTTTTCTGTAGTGCAAAAGCTCTCTTTCTATGTCTGGAAGTCTTGTGTAGAACTCATCGTTTTTGGCACGCTTTGCATTGGTTAGCAATTTGTTTGTTGCCCTTCTTACCATTTCGTTTCAATCCTTTTTTAAGTCACTAGTTTACGAGTTATTTGTAGTTCTGTCCTTCCGTCTACCATTCCATATTCTCCATTTACTCGGACACATGCAAAACTACCAATTTTACTATAAGTTCCACAGAGAAGTTTTTCAAGAAATATAATTTACATCGCATGGCTGACCATCCAAATCGTCGAAAGTTGAATTCAGATTCTGAACGCTCACTCCAATGAACAGCTATAGCTGGCTTTCCTGGCTTCATTTCTCACGTCCATCAATTCCAACTCGACGCCAACAGAGCACTCCCAGAATTTCGAACGTGAGACTATAGTGAGACTGTGAACAACAAAGCCGACCCGAGAGTCGGCATAAACCCTTGATTTCATTAAAGCCAATGATAAGACTCGAACTTACGACCTGCTCATTACGAATGAGCTGCTCTACCAACTGAGCTACATTGGCGCCACTGGTGACGGGGGTATTCCCATTGCCAGCCCACCTTTTTTAAATCAGGTCGTGGGGTGTTGTCAAGTTGAATCTGGTCAGAGGGGGTGTAAACAGTGCCTGCGCAAACCTCGACTTCCGCTGCTAAGGTACCGACTTATGCCGGCTGCCGGTCCCAATGCCCTTCGACTCCGCTCAGGGTGACCGTTTTGGGGTAATAGAACTCGGTTTCTTCATTAAATATCACGCAACGCGGGTACGGTCTCAGGGTAACTGACAACTGATCACCGACACACCGATCACCGGCGCACCGTCACCGACTTACTGACAACCGCCTAAATTGGATCCACACAACTGTCCAAACCCAGAACCGCACCAAAAATGGCCTGGGCATCCCCTGCGGTGACGCTGCCGTCTCCATTGCAGTCCGCGGCACATTCCTCAGCATAAGTCGGGGAATATAGTCCCATGGTGATATTGAACGCCGTTTGGGCATCTCCTGCCGTGAGATCACCGCTGAAATTCACGTCACCGTGATGGATACATTCCGGTGTTGCCGTGGGTGTCGGTGTTATCCCCACAACCTTTCCCGGGAACTGCCACGCAAAATACCCTACTGTTTCATTGGAATTGTGATCGATTTCTAAATCATTACAGGTTTCCTCGTCCACCCGGACTTCCACGCCGGTTGCTGTCAGATTCTGATATCGGATAGCTGCCCGATCCGTTCCGGCACGTGTCTGCATCATGGCCACAAACACCGGTGGAACCGCGAAGGTTTGAGTGAAAAGTTGCTGATAGAATACTGCGGTGACCAGTTGATCGGTATTTGCGGATTCATACAGGCTGCCGTTGTTTACACCCGCTCCCGGTGAGAAGGCGATCCAGCTGACGGTTTCTTCTCCGATATGCTCGTAACACACACAATATCCACTCTCAGAAGCCGGTTCCATGGTGACGTTGAATCCGATGGTGTCCGGTGGAGCCTGGAACCTGGTTTTCACATATTCCGGATCAGCGCAGGTTTGAATCTGCGAGAGCACCACCGGCGGTATCGCATGGATTTGATTGAAGGTGATCGATTCAAAATCCGGTGAATGCATCGTGGTTACCAGGGAATCCGCCTCCAGGACGGCGCCGTCGGGCAGGATATACGAACCAGCCTCGATTACTATGTAACTGACTGCTTCGAAGGAATGATTATCATCATAACAGGGTGCCGGTTCCTTGAGCCGGACCTCAAAACTGTCGGGACCCATGTTGCGTAATCGTGTGACACAGGCTTGAGCGCCGTTATCCGATAGCGGCTGGCAGATTACAATGGGATTGACATAGGTATTGAGAAGCTGAATTGTCTGCCAGTTCTCATCGACACTGTTTTGAAGATACCCGACTTCACCGATAACGGGACCGTTTGGGGTGACCGTTTGAGTTGGCGTGGCAGTGGGTGTATCCGTGGGTACCTGTGTGGGAGTGAATGTGGGTGGTGGTGGTGTGGGAGTAATTGTGGGTGGTGGTGTGGGTGTAAATGTGGGAGGGGGCGGTGTGGGTGTGGGTGTGGGAATGGCTGATTTGATACACAGTTCCCAATAGTGAATCTGACCGTAGGTTGTCGGGGTGGGATATGCGTCACAAGTCCGTAATTTCCAGTTCCCAGCGGCAATTTTTTCATCGAAAGTGCTTAACGGTTCCTCCGGGCGGTATTCACCGGCAAAAGGCGGGGACCCGTTAGTGATTGAAGTCGCTGCATCATCGTCAAAAATTGTATATTCGTAATCGTCCCCATTCCCGCCATTTCGCATGGTCAAGTCAATCGTTGTCCCATCAGGATGTTGAAGATAGAGTTCAATATCACCAATATACTCATGGGTGACAAACACCCGCACTGTCACATCCTGTAAGATGCCGGGTGATGTCACTACAATTAAATAGTCATACAGATAGTCACAATCATTAATAATCCAGTCTTCAGGGGCAGCGGAAAACAGATCCCCATTTGAACACGGCATTACAGGTGTCGGCGTCATGGTGGGTGTCGGGGTCCGGGTCGGTGTTATGGTTGGTGTAAATGTGGGGGGAGGTGGTGTCGGGGTCGGAGTGATATAAAATGCCTGTATCGTGGTCGTCGCAGTCCCTCCCAGAGTATAGATATCATGGGTCTGGGCTCCGCCGTCGTCCCAGTAATCGAAGGTGTATCCCCCGGGTTGGGTGGTTTCAGCGTTCAACGTATGTTGGCTGCCACGGATCCAGTTGTTAAACGTTTCCCCGCCGGCATAATCTGTCCCATCTATCTTGACGGTCAAGGCAGCGGGTACCGCATTGATGGTGTATGGCTTTGCCCGCTTGGTGACATACACGACATCATACGGCGCACTTGAGTTCTGGGACCAAACGATCCCCATATACCAGTTGCTATCATCACCCTGATAGGCAGTGCATGAGGTCATCCGAGCCATGTTGGCTGCACTGGTACTGGATGTCACATTTTCATAATTCCAAGCTGACCAGGAACCGAGATCGCTGTCCGATGCGCGACGCATGTACATTAATCCGGATTGCCGGTATACACAATAAAAATACCCGCTCACAGATGTACTGCTGGATCCCATCCCATCCACGGTTATTGCAGGATATTGGTGACCAAAAAATGCGGGATTGTTCAGGCGACCATTGGTCCAATTAGCCCCGCCATTTATGGTGTAGGCATAATTAATAAATTCAGAGGAAGTCTCATTGATTTGATATGCAATCACCAGCTTCATGATATCACCATGTGAGCAGGCAATCGCGGGACATCGGCAGGAATTGGGGCCGGAATCTTTCACCAGGATCTGGTATTCAAAGGTCGATCCCGTGCCGGATCGAGGACCTGTCTCCACAAACAGATCCAGCGGATCATCATAATCACCGGCGTTCACATACGTAACATAGACGTTGCTGCCGTTGGAGGGACTCACCGCGGTTTCAGTATGGACCTGGTAATTGGCACCATATCCCCGGTTGTGCCAGGCAATCCAAGCTCCTCCGCTGTTTGTGGACACAGCACAATGCATCTCCCGGTCATTCACACTGGACAGGTGCTCATAGGAGATATACATCCGGTTATTGGATCCGTACGCATATTCCGAAGTAATGCAAGGACGTTGATCATTGCCGTTATCAGTATCTACCGCGACACCTAATATACTCCCCGAATAAAAGATAAATCCCACAATATCATGATTGTCCGAAGCTGTAACCTTGTCGAAAACGACAAAGACATAGTTGTTTGAAATATCAACGGCAACTGAGGGATAAAGATAAGTGTACGTCGCTGATTCATTCGAGACAACCAAATCCCATGTGCTCCCGTGATCGAGAGATCGATACAACAGAACAGCACTACCGCCGCCGGGATCACTGACTGTAAATGCACAATATAGTGTACCATTGCTGTCCACTGCAATGGAAGGCCGCTCCTGCGTTTGTGAAATTTCCGGACTGATATCCAAATCGTTGGTCCAACCGGATCCCAATTCGCCTCGGTCAGATGTATCGGCCGGCATCGGAACTGTGCCTGGATCCCTGATTACTATCCGCCGGTTACTGGTCCAATCCTCACACCCCGGAGGCAGTACGAAATATTCATCCCTGGTATCAATCGGGGCATGCTCCCATCCCTCGGCCTCCTTACAGGATATCTCACCCTCCAGTGCGTCCAGCAGATATAGTGTCTGTCCAGCCACGGTGATATCGTCCGGATTTCGCTTCATTATACCGATACCGGCAACGACGTCTGTACTCCTGTTTGATAAAAGCCCATATTCGTATGCGTCCGGCTCCGGCAGCCGTGCACGGCAATCCGCCAGCCGGTCCTCCATCGTCTCAATCATCTCTAATTGCTCGGAGTTCTCCAGTCCATCCCAGAGGTTTTCAAAAGACGCAATAATTGGATCGAAAGCGACATAGGATTGATCTATATTTACAGAATAAACCGGTGCAACACAGAAAATAACCATCAAAATGAATGAAGTTTTTTTCATCTTAAAATCTCCTTACACAATCATCTAAACATAAATATTTTCAGCGTTTCTGTATGTAAAGATACACGATTTCTCGTGTCTCAATTTCTCAGACGAAATCTACTAATATAATATTTCTTACCTCTCTACTAATTTTGAATATAAAAGCAATTAAACAAAGCGTCAATAGATTCATCATTTTTTTTAGACTGGAACAACGAAACGGCTGTCGAACACGAACACGAACAGGCACCCTGTTTGAAATCTCATCTTTACCCACAAATCCGGATAATCTCTGATCACGGATTTCCTATACCCGACCGGGGACGGTCGGGCTACAAACAATGATTGTTATCTTTGAACCGGCTGGCATGGACCTATGCTTCTCAAACCCGGCAAGGTCCATGCCAGCGATCAATAGCAGTTGGTAGCGCTTGTATACCCGGCGTCCCCGCCGGGTAACAAGGGATTGGACGATGAAATCACCACTTTTTATCTCGGGAAAAGTTATGGGTAAGGATGAGTGTTTGAAAATGGCTGACCCGCCGTCCCTGAGCCGTGACAACGCGGCACGAACTCACTCTTCAGCAGCCATCTCCCCCATCATCTCCTCAATACTTTCCAGGTGGAGTTTAAAACTGACATTGCCGGTGCGGGCATGTTCCTTTTTCAGAACGGGAATGACCTTTTCAAATTCTTCCCGCGCAGTCTTGTTGTCCCCGGTTTTCATCAGTGCTTCCGCCCGGCTGGCTTTGAACCGGGCCAGGATGCCCCGTTCCTCGATGCGACCTTCATTCAATATCCGGTATTCCCCGATACGGATGGCTTTCTCAAACAGTTCAATCGCGTCTTTCGCCCGATCGGTCTGAATCCACAGGTTTCCGGTGCCGGCGTAGCTATATGCCAGGTGCAGCATGAGATTTTTCTTATGTTCCCGGTTCACCAGTTTCCGGAACAGGGTCACTGCTCGGGAGAAATACCGTTCCGCCTCATCATACCGTTCCGCAGATCCCAGAAACGTTCCATAATTGTAGTAAATGGATCCCAGGTATTCCCGGTATTCCATCCGCTTCTCGACTTGAACGAGTTGTTCCAGAATATCCACCGCTTCCCGATTCATTTTGACTGCATCGTCCAACCGGTCCATGTATTGGAGGGTTAACGCTGTATTCACCAGGGTCAGAGCCAGATCAAATCTGTGGAGGTTTGATCCCTGCTCTTCGACGAGAATCCGACGGAGATCCCCTGCCCGATTGTAGTCCGCCAGCGCGTCCTCGAAACCCCCTTGCTGCACATGAATATTCCCGCTGATCATCCGGTTTTTGGCCAGCGCTTTAATCCAGACAATTTCTGAATGACTGCTGATCAGGGAATCCAGAACTTCATCACTCGTGTTCAGAATCGCCAGGGCTTTTTTCTGTTGGCCCCATCGATCGTATGTGGCGCTGAGATCCGAACATGCTTCGGCATACTGGAACTGTCGATCCGGGGTGGTTTCAGTCATTAAAACCTGTTTTCTGAGAGCGATGGATTTTTCACCGGCATCAACCGACGCCGCCATATTGCCGTCCAGCAGATGGAGCCGCGATTTTCGGTAATACAATTGGATCAGGGCTTCCGGATCAGCTGTCTCCTCATGGGATTCACGAGCGGCAATCACGAAATCAATATTATTCAGCGCCGCAGGGAAATCCGAGAGATACCCACAGATGGACGCCCGGTCCCGGAGCATGTCCCATTGAAACTCTTTCAGCCGGGAATCCGCTGATTCCATCAAGGGTCGCATGAGATGATCTGCTTCCTGAATGATTTCCAGGTCCATCAGCGCACGCGTTTTCCCTGTCCCTCGGAAAGGGATAAGCAGATCCGAGTATTCCTTCCGTTTTTTTCCCGCAGCCACTATCGCCATGTTCAGCCAGCGCTCAGGATCCCGCCATTGAAACTCCCCGTCTGACGATCCCCGGCCCGTCTCCATGGGTAATTGATCCGCTTCGTCCAGTTCCGGTTTTTGACGGGGATATGGACGGCCGGTAGTCTCTCCATAGATCTGAATCAACTGGAGAGCAATTTCATCCATACTCCGCCAGCGATCCAGGGTCCGGTACTGGAAACATTTTCGAAGCAGGTCCGACAGAGCATCAGGCATACCAGGTGCGTCCGCTGGCGGGGCAGCCAGGAACGTATTAAGACCAGACGGGGCGACTGTTCCCAGTTTCCAGGGCGTGTCTCCCACAAACATTTCAAGGACGGATACGGCCCAACTCCACATATCCGTCCGGTGAGTCAACCGGGACCGCCCGGCCTGCTCAGGGGAACAGTACGCCGGTGTCATACCTCCGGCAGTGGCATGGATGGTCAGATCCCGGGAATCCGAATCCCCGGACTCCCCGGTGGTCTCCTCCACTGCAATATTCCGAGCCCGGGAAAGACCGAAATCCGTGATCTTCACATTCCCTTCCCGGTCAAGTAGAACATTGGCAGGTTTGATATCCTGGTGGATCAGTCCGTGATCATGAGCTTCCTGGATGCCCCATGCCATCTGAATGGCAATATCCAGAACCGTGGATATTTTCGCGAGTTTCCCCCGTTGAATCCAGTGCAACAACGATCCGCCGTCCATGTACTCGTTAAATATGGCCAACCGCTCCCCGATGAACCGAAAAAAAAGGCAGGTCACCAGATTGGGGTGTTCAGGTAACTCAACCCAGGTCTTCAACTCCCGAAGAAACAACCGGCGAATAGCCGTGTTTTCCAGGTGATCCGGTGATAGACACTTTACGGCAAAAATCCGATCATCAAACAGCCGCTGAACCCGGTAAACCGTGCCCATGGCGCCGGCTCCCAGAACCCCCTCAATCAGGAACTCATCCAGGAGAATGTCACCGGTCTGCCAGCCCTTCTGTCTGGTATCACTCATCAGGGATCTCCTCTGTGTTGACCTCCGGGTGAGCATACCATAGATCTCCTAGTTGAGCATTGAATATTGGATATTGAAAATTGAAAATTTTCACCAGATCCGTCGATACAATTTTGGTGATATTCAAGTCGGGCACGGGCACGGGCACGGAAAGAACGCATTTTTCCCAAAACTAATGACTGAAGAGAATCATGTATAATATGTCAATTATAAATTCTCATACCCGGTGATTTGCTCAACGAAACTGTCCGGCAATGCCACGGGACGTCGGCGCTCATAATCAAAACAGAAGTTCGTAGTCGTTCCTTCCCCGCAGATTTCCCGGTCTCGTTCAATCCGGTATTCCATGATGAACGCTTTACGGCGGATCTGGTTTACCCGGCACCACACCGTGATTTCGTCCCCCAGAAGCAGTTCTTTTTTGTACCGGCATTCCGCCGTCGAGATAATCATCCCTGATCCGCCAATATCCATCTCAGAAAATCCGAACTGTTTCAGGTACGCCACCCGCGCCTCCTGAAAATAGGAAAAATAATGTTGGTATCCCACGTGGTTGCCGTAATTGAGATCACCTACGCGCACCGTGAGTGGAATGGAAAACCGGTATCTGCCGTTGCCTGCTCGCATCGAGTTCCCGCCTTTCTGAAGGAGTCTGATCTGAATAAATGGGCGATCTTCATGCGTATACTATCTGGACAGCCGCCGATGCATCAAGTATTTTCGGGAAGAGTGGATGAATAGAGCAATTGTCGGGGCGAACCTCGTGTTCGCCCAAACAAAACAACATGGAAGGCGAATAACCCAATGACCCTGTTACGCGCATTTCTTTTACCGTTTCTTTCGATACCTTCGGTCATGAGTGACCGGCAATTGCGAAAACTGGCCCTGATACCGTGGCTCATCAATATTTTTGTTTTCATCGGTGCCTTTGCCTCTTTCGGAATCCTGGATCACTGGCTCATGGAACGCCTGGCAGCAGCAATGGGTACCGGCTGGTGGGTGCCTATAGTGAAGTGGTTTCTGATGATTCTTCTCATGGCAGGTTTTGGCGCAGGCCTTGCCCTCTCCTTCACCTATCTCGCCAATATTTTCAGCAGTGTTTTCTCAGAGAACCTGTCACGGCAGACGGAGATTATCGATACCGGCATTGACAGACCCTCACCGGAAGGGAATTTCGCCGCCATATTTATTCGAAGTGCCATTGAAGAACTGAAAGGTGTTGCCTTTTTCCTGGCAGTTTGGCTGGTCCTGCTCCTTTTGAACCTGATTCCCGTCCTGGGACAGGTACTGTTCGTGACGGCGTCTGCCGTGTGGGGCGCTCTGAGTATGACCTTTGAGTTCACCGCGCCTACCCTGGAACGCCACGGACTCCGGTTCAAAGAAAAAAAGGCGCTGATTTTTTCCAATCCATTGACGGCCGCAGCCTTTGGGAGCGGGATCCTGTTCCTGGCACTGATCCCGTTCATCAACATGTTCTTCCTGCCATTCGCCGTTGTGGCCGGCACCCGGTGGGTCCTGGAACGGGGAGCCAATAACCGGAATATCCAATAACGAATATCCAAGGTCCAATATCCAAGGCTCAATGTCCAAGTTTCAGTAAAATATCGCTTTACGAAGTTATTCCTTTCTCAAGTTGATTCACCAAAGTTAACGGAACATCCAACACTTCTTACATTTCACTTCTGTATTGGATATTGGACATTTAACTCTTCCGCCCACGAATCCTTCACCCGCCTTGCATTTACCCTCCCAAAATTTTACAATCTCGTATGTAACATACAGGAAAATTCCGGAGATATCCGAGTGGGTTTTTTAAAGGATCACCATAAACTCATTATCATTCTGTTCATCGCTTTTGCGGTGAGGTTTTATCATCTGTCAGACGTTCCTCCGGGGATTTGGCTCGACGAATCTTCCATCGGATATAATGCCTTCAGTCTGTCTCAAACAGGACAGGATGAGCATGGTTTTTTCCGGCCATTATTTTTCAAAGCATTCGGGGAATACAAGAATCCAATATACATCTATTTGACATCATTTCTGATCAGACTATTCGGTTTGTCCATTTTGACAACGCGATTTATGGCGGTGATTTTCGGTGTGGCAACTGTTTTGCTGACATATTTTGTCGGAAAATTATTCATAAAACAAAACACATATTGGATACCGGCATTACTGCTGGCCTGTTCCCAGTATCATATCATCTTCAGCCGGATCGCTTATGAACTGATATCCTTGCCTGTCCTGATCTGCCTGGGTCTGATTTTTGTCTATAAAGAAGATAAGCCATACCAGAACGCGATCTATGCCGGCATTGCCTTTGGTTTAACCATATACAGCTATGCCATCGCCAAACTCCTGACCCCGATACTGGTATCCGCGGTAATCATTTTCAAAAGAAACGGCCGCGGGCAACGGGAAATCAGACGGCATTTACTCACCATCGTCTGTGCTGTTCTGATCGCTGCGCCGGGCATCGTTTTCTCACTGCGAGGTCCGGGAATGGCCCGGTATCAGCAGATTTCAATCTTCAATCACAGGCATCAGGCATATCAGGTCAGTTTGAGTAAACCAGACTCCTTTATAAGAAAAAATGCTGACAAACCCCTGATTGTCGTACCGGTTCTGTTTGCAAAAAATGTCATGGCTCACGCTTCATTCAAATATTTGTTTCTAGAAGGCGGCCACTGTATCCGGCACAATATATCGGGATACGGGATTGAATCACGATTCCATATCCCGGCTTTTCTCATCGGGCTGATATGGCTTTTCAGGAGAAGAGAATACGTCCTTCTTGTTTGGTTCTTTGCCGCTTTCATTCCGCCCAGTCTGGCCCTTGTGGATATTCCCAGCGAGACAAAATCCATTGGGTTGGTCCCGGTATTGCAAATAATCATCGCGGTAGGATATGCAACGCTGTTTGAAGGGATCAAAACCATATTTAAAAGCCGCAAATTCGTTGATTTAATTCATCATGAATTCATGATTCTTCTCGTACTGGAAATGCTCATTCTTTGGCCTTTCATGACTGCATATTTTACGTCGAACACGCGGACATCCGCCGTGGCGTTTGATGCCCAGTGGCGCGAAATCGTTGAGGATACGGAAAAAATCCTGGCATCCGGAGATGAGGTTACAATATCAGAAACTTTCAGTGTGTATTATATCCAGATCTTGTTCCACGCCCAACGCAAGCCGGCGGTATACTTGAGGGACGGCCTGGGAGGCTATCATTTCAGCAGGGTTTCCGAAGAATGGTGTGAAAAAGAAGGGATGTTTTTTATCGGCGCACCCGGAGAAATTCCGTCATGCCTGAAAATCGTTAAACGTTACCGGGTCCCATGTATGTCAGAATTTGTCGAACATCTCCTTGAATGGAACATCCTTCAATCCGAAAAAGATTTGATTCTGAAATACTTTCCGGATCCTGAATCCAATGTGGTGATGGTGCTTGCGAGATCTTCCGGGAACGCCTTTAAAAACAGAATCTCACAAGAACAGTTCACCGGGGATCCTGCATTTGATAAACCCTGATTGACATATACATTTCGATTTTTCACCCATGAAAATAAAGTGATGATCTGATATATCTATATTTATGAAACCGGAGAAATTCGTCGGGAAACAGATCCGTGAGTACCGGATACTCGAAGTGATCGGTCAGGGCGGCATGGCAGCGGTATTGAAGGCCGAGCACATCAACCTGAAAGCGATTCGCGCCATCAAGGTTATTCGGGAAACGTTGTCGAAAAACCCGGAATTTGAGAAGCGATTCTTTCGGGAAGCGCGATTACTCGTGCAGTTGACTCATCCCAACCTGGTTCAGGTACATGATTTTTTTGAGGAAGATGATCATCTGTTTCTGGTGATGAGTTATGTCCCCGGTGAAAGTCTGGCAGACCGGATTGCCCGCATGGAAATCATGCATCCCGTGGATATTCTCCCCATCATGATTCAAGCTTTGGAGGGTCTGGCAGATGCCCATCAACTGGGTATTCTCCACCGGGATATCAGCCCGGACAATATCATGTTGACACCGGGTCGGAACGGCACGGACAAGGTGGTGATCATCGATTTCGGGCTGGCAAAACCATTTTCTCAACAGAAATTCAGTGAAACCCTGGCCACGAACCTGACAGTGGAGAACAAGTTTCTGGGAAAACTGTTCTATTGTTCACCGGAACAGGCCGGGGCTGACCCCATGGATGGACGCAGTGATATTTATTCCATCGGTCTGGTGCTCCATCGATGCCTGACAGGAACCGTACCGTTTAATGAGAATACGCCCATAAAAATCCTGGCAGGCCGGCTTAACACGGATCCGCCGGCACTGGCGGAAGCATATCCCGGCGGTGATTTTTCGGATCATCTGGAGGCCGTGATGACCATGCTCCTGGCCCGGGAACCGGAATTCAGGTATCAGAGTGCTGAAGAAGCCGGAGACGATCTCAGCAAGGTACTTGAGATGGTTCAGCGTGATGGTTCACCGGGTAAAACTCCCCGTCTGAATGTCGTCTCCACCGGAACAGAAACATCGCCTAAGGGTATCGATACCCAGCAATCAACCGTTGCAGAGCTTTTTAATCAGAAACCCCGCTGGATGGCTGTTCCGGCAGTTTTAATTCTGGCAGCCATTCTGGTGTTATTCTTTTTTTTCCGGCCGGATCATGTGCGTGTTCCCGTGATGCTCGATACCGGTCCCGGCATGGAAAAACTGATCCTTGAAAATGAAGTTGCCGGGTTCCGGTACGTCCCACCGGGGAGTTTCCGGATTGGGCAGTTGGGCGAAAAAGGTGATGCAGAAAAATACAGTGTCAGCTTTTCAAGCGGATTTTTCCTGGCTGAAACAGAGATTACTCAGGCGCAATGGCAGGCACTTATGCCCGGAAACCCCTCTGAATATCAGACCCTTGACCGGCCGGTGGAAACGGTTACCTGGTTCGACACACTGGTCTATTGCAATAAACGGTCTGAATCCGAAGGCCTGACGCCCTGCTACTACCGGGATGCCGGATTCACACGGATTTTCCTGGGAACACCCCCTGTTCACGAAGGCGCCGTATTCTGGAACAGTGAAGCCGATGGGTACCGGCTTCCCACGGAAGCCGAATGGGAGTATGCGTGCCGGGCCGGTACAGACACCCCCATCTATACGGGTCAGATGAGCATTCTGGGAAAAAGCAACTGTCCGGAACTGGATCCGATTGCCTGGTATGCCGGCAACAGCGGTGTCACGGATATTAATGGATTCTTCACGTTGTTCTGGCGGGAGACGCAGTACAGCCATAAAGAAGCCGCCACACATCCTGTCAGGCAGAAAGCACCGAACCAATGGGGGTTTTACGATATGATCGGGAATGTCTGGGAGTGGTGCTGGGACTGGAAAGCGCCGTATCCACAGACGGTCCAAACGGATCCGCGTGGACCGGTATCCGGCCATGGACGCATCATCCGTGGCGGCGCCTGGAACAGCCGCGCCCGATTGTGCCGCGGAGTGGAACGCAACAGTTACTGGCCTCGGATCAATCAATCTTCGGTGGGATTCCGCGTGGTGAAACAATCACCCGTTGCAGAAATCTCACAGGAGACCCCAAAATCCGGTTCATGAGAAAAGACAGTTAATCGATACAACTCACTTTCTCACCGAATCCCAGAGTTTTCATGTCGAACCCGTCCCAACCGCCATGGATAGTCCCGGTGGATCCATCAATGAGCGCAGCCATGAACGAGACACCGTCAATCCAGATATCGCTGGTATCCGGCCACGGGAACTCATGAATGATTTCCATGGAGGTCATACCCGTGGGAAGATCCACTAACTGCCAGTCGATTTCCTGACTCCATGAGGGCCAGAACCAATAGTTCCCTTCCAGTTCAAGCAGGACAAACAGCGGGACCTGGTCCAACGGCGGTCCGTGGTTGTACAGAACCGCTTCCAGGGAAAACGGTTTATCCAGGTAAAAATAATCAGCGGAAACCCGCAGACGCACACCCTGTGTTTCCGGCCGGGGCAGCGTATTCCGGGAGGCAAACCGAAACCCATCTAAATCATAGGTCACCGCCGGATATCCATTGTTATCCAAGGCAAATGCTATCCAGTCCCAGGCCGTAGCCACCGTTTCATAATGCCAGCCGGTATCATCCCGGAACGCGTATTTCACGGCGATATCCGAGCAGGTTCGTGCGTATGCGATATGCGGATACCCGTTCCCGTCAACTGAAATAACAGTGCCGAGACCAATAGTTTCATCCTGATCCACAATCTCTATCTGCCAGACATCGTTGGATTTATAGGCATATCTCACGGCATATTCCCCGAAGGACTGGTAAGCCATATGCGGATTCCCACCGGGATCGACATCGATACTCAGCGCACACCCATACCTGTCCGTAGTGGTAACCAGCTCCTTTTGCCATTCACCCGCCGCATCGATCTGAACATAAGAGATGGTACTGCCCTCTTGCTTCCGATCCCATAAACTCAGATGCAGCACGCCACCGGGTCCGCAGGCCATATCGGGATATCCGCCGTCGATTTCATCGTCCAGCGGTGTGATGATCCAATCACCGCCATCTCTCAATGCATGGTGCAGCACACGATCACTCCGGTACAGAACATTCAGCCTGTCCGCATCATCCAGATCAGTGGAAATGTACTCTTTGGAAGTCGCAGAGTCATCAATGAAGGTCAATGTCCATCCGGTACCGTCCTGAACGGCATATTTCAATTTTTCGGTGCCATCGTCCATGCTTTCGTAATAAACGATATGGACCGTGCCCGGGTTATCCACCTGTATGGCGGCACTGTAACCGCCGCTGTCATCCACCACCGATGTGTCCCAGATACCGTTCTGACAAGTGCCGTATTTCAAAGCATTATGGGTCCAGTCCAAATACGCAATATGCGGATTATTGCCGGAATCGAAACACAAGGAGGAACCATACCCCACCCATTCCGAATACCCGACAGTATTCATCGACCATTCCGTGTCCGATTGTTCCAGGACCTGAAATGCGCTGGTCTCTTTTTCAGAAAACGTCATATTCGCATTCCCGGTCCCATCCATGCACAACTGCCTGATATAGCCATCGGGAACGACATATCCTGTCTCAGCAAAATTCCACACTGAGCCGTCGTTCGACGCCAGTTTCAACAGGTTGTCCGCGGTGAGGTAATAACTGAAATACACGCCATTGTTAGTACACAGCGTTGTTGATATGACGCCTTCACCTGTCAGCAGATCCTCGATGGTGAAATTCACGCCATCAAAGACCGCATATTTCAAGGTGCAGAGATTGCCCTCCGGCTGATAAATCTCTTGAGTATATTTAATTGCCGGCATCCCGGTTCCAGTAAGTATCAATGATACCCCGTAATACTCAGTTTGCGTGATGGAATCTACAGTCCGGTAATGCCATCCCGCTGCATCCCGGTAAATATAGACGATTGAATCGTCCTCCGGGTGTCTGTTACTGATGGCCGTGAGGTGCAGGGAACCATCCGCTCCCCGGGCATGGAACCGGATCGGGAAGAAATTTTCAGGGCACTGCCATTCCTCAAGATGCCAGCCGGTGGCATCTTTCCAGGTATGATAGAGTGTCATGCTATGGACATAAATAATGTGTGGCGTTCCTTCGGTATCCAGCACAAATCCCGCCAGGTCCAGATACGGGAAGGCAGCAATTTCCTCATATTGAAACCCACCATCCGTTTCAACCATATACCCGATCCTGTTCCGGAAAAAATCATGGTAAACCACATGAACATACCCGGCTTCGTCCAGACGGACCTCCGCGTCCCGGCAGCCGGGATTGATATCAAGAACCTCATGAGACCACGTATCCCCATTAAATCGGGAGAGATGCAACTGATCCCCCCCATACGCCACCACCGGATTCATGGACGAATCCAGCACCATGGCGCCATCCCCAAACCTGACAATCTGAGGACAATCCACGCATTGATAATCCCAGATATCCAACTGGGCATTGGCGGGTATGCAGATCACTGCCAGACAGACACACAACACCCATTGAGTCAGTTCAGATTTCAATCTCATATCATCCTCCTTTTCGATTTTCTCCTCATATAGATATATAACTCTTTGTATAGAAGGTGTCAAGAATCCGCTCTGTTTAGCGGAATGGTGGAAGATTGGAATGGGGGAAGATTGGAAGAATTTCCTCCAGATATGGCGATCATTCCATATTCTCGATATACTGGATAATAATTTATGGCGTGAACCATTTGAAATGGAGAATATAAATGAAAAAAAGATTTTTGTTCCTGGTGGTCATCGTATTTTTATCCACGTCTGTTCTTGCAGCGGATATAGCACCGGAAGTGCTGGATGTTGTCGCCAAAGACGGTACGGTAGATTTTTTTGTTGTCATGAGAGAAAAAGCCGATTTAGTGCCGGCAAAACAATTACAGACAAAAGCAGAAAAAGGGCATTTTGTTTTTTCGGTATTGAAGGAAACTGCCACACGGTCACAACAGGATATTCGAGTCTGGCTGGAAAATCAGGGAATATCCAGCCGATCATACTGGATCCGGAACATGATACGCGTTGCCGGGAACCGGGATATTTTACAGTCTATAGCTGATCGGCAGGATGTGGAAAAAATCATTCCGAACCGGAGACATCAGGCTTTAGATCCCTGGGAACAGCAGCATGCATATGCTGCGGATTCGGCCAGGGAAGTTGAGTGGAACCTGACCCAGATTAATGCGGACAGAGTCTGGACCGAACTCGGTATTACCGGTGCCGGTATCGTCGTGTGCGACAATGACACCGGTGTGGACTGGGATCATCCTGCGCTCATTGAACAGTATAGAGGCTGGAACAGCACAACCGCCGATCATAACTTTAACTGGAAAGATTGTACCACTACCGCTTCATTGGAACCGTTTGATGATCACGGTCACGGCACACACACCACAGGCACAATGATCGGCGATGACGGAGATGTAAACCAGATTGGTGTTGCGCCCGGTGCGAAATGGATTGCGGTCAAAAATATGGATTCTGAAGGAAACGGTGAGGACGCCTGGTTCCACGACAGTTTTCAATGGATTCTGGCACCAACGGACCTGAACGGTGAAAATCCGGATCCCGGCAGAGCACCCCATGTTGTCAACAACTCCTGGGGATATTTTGGCGGCGGTGATCCGCAGTTCTATCCCGATATTGAAGCACTCAATGCCGCAGGTATTTTCGTTGAGGTTTCCGCTGGAAATGAAGGTCCGGATTGTGGAACTTTACGATCCCCACCCGATTACGATAACGTGTTCACCACCGGTTCAACCCGGCAGGGTGGTTTTATATCAGGTTTTTCCAGCCGCGGCCCTTCAGCACTTTATCCGGAAATCATCAAACCGGAGATTGTCGCACCCGGGTCCAATATTCGATCCAGCACGCCGGGAGGTAATTACCAGGGCGGTTGGAGCGGTACATCCATGGCCGGACCGCACACATGTGGTATGGTTGCCCTTATCTGGTCAGCAAATCACGAATTAATCGGGGATATTGCATCCACCCGTACGCTGATTCAGAATACCGCTGTATACACGGATGTGAGTACATGCACTGAGAGTGGCGGGCGGTATATTCCGAATAATGTGTACGGCTGGGGTGAAATCGACTGTCTTGCAGCAGTAAATGAGATTCTTCTGCCACGGTCTGAAGGATTATTATTGCTGGATAAACCAGCATATATGTGCTTGGACAGCATGGAAATTGTTCTGAAAGATTCAGATCTCGCGGGTTTTGAATCGTGGATGGTCTCTGTCTCGAGTAACACCGAGACAACACCCGAAATCGTTATCCTGCAATCCATAAACGATAATGGGTCTTTCAGCGGATCCATCGATATTCGGATCGGGACGCCGGCAGTTGATAATATTCTTCAGGTCACAGAGGATGATCTTATCTCGGTCGTTTACGAAGATGCCGACCACGGTGGGATGCCCCAGACAGTGACGGGAACCGCCGATGTTGATTGTACCGCTCCATTAATCACTGGTATTGAGGTGCGTGGTTTGTCAGCATCCACTGCAAAAATCATCTGGACTACCGATGAAGCTGCAACCACCGGTCTCTATTACACCGACAGCGGGACGCCAACAGACGGTGTTTTCCACAGCCGGACATCTCTCAATCACGAGGTGCAGCTGACAGGCCTGGATTCCTGTACAACCTATGTTTACTATGTCTTTTCCGATGACGCTGCCGGTAACGCAGCAGTGGATGACAATGGAGGTGCATATTATTCATTCGAGACTTACAAAACCGTTGTCATGATGGATGCGAATATGGATACGGATCCCGGATGGACCACCGAGTGTCAATGGGAATGGGGTCAGCCTGCAGGCAATGCCGGAGATCCTTCTTCCGGTCATACCGGCGCCAATGTATACGGATATAATCTCAACGGCGCATACGAGAACAATATACCCAAATATTCTCTCATCACCACATCCATCGATTGTTCCGGAGCTGTGGGTACAAAGATATCTTATGCCATATGGTTGAATGTGGAAGATTATCAGAGCGACCAGGCTGGCTGGGATGTGTCCATCGACGACGGCGCCACCTGGATCAATCTGTTCGATAACTCCTGGTTTCCGGGAACGATGCTGATGGATTCCTGGTATCCCATCGAAGCCGAATTGGGCGCACTGGTGGATGGTCATTCAGATGTACGATTCCGCTGGACCATGGGTCCAACAAACGGGACCAACGTGTACGGAGGGTGGAATATCGATGATGTTCAGATCATATTTGATGTGGATTGCGATTATGTCACGCCGACTCCGGAACCTTCACCCACACCGACAATAGAGTTGGGCGTCCGCATCGATATGCCGGAGATGGGACATCCCGGTGAGAATTTTTACGTCACCGGTTACCTGGATAATCCTGACGCGCCGCTCAGTGATGTGGCCGTATTCTTTATCCTGGACGTATATAGTCACTTTTGGTTCTGGCCGACATGGGCATATTACGCTCCGCCGGAGTTCACGGACATCGATTATGATGTTATGGACATTTCCACCGGATCCGAGGCAATCATGGTAATCGAGGAGTTTACCTGGCCGGAAACCGGCAACCAGACTGCCGCCGGTCTATATTTCTACGGCGCAATGCTGAACGATACTATGAGTGCCATTCGTGGGAACATGGCCGACAAGGAATGGGGGTACGGTCCCTGATTTTTGGGAGTTCCCCGGTCCCGGATGGTAAAACCAACTTCCCAACTTTGAACACTGAACTTTAAATCTTGTCCTCTTCGGGGCACAAGTGGTACCATAAAAGGACACCGGTTCGTGGATAAAGGGTGGAAATCACAGGATTTTCCGTCTGGCACGGAATTTGAACTACCGGATGGGCAGAACGAGGAGGATACTTGAGATGAAAACAAATTGGAAAAGACTCACAAAGTTAACCCTTACTTTCACGGTGATGATGATCCTGACCGCCGGGTTGATCTCCGCGAAGGAACGTTTGTCTGTGGACCTGAACATTTCCCGGGGGGACAGTGATATTGTCCGGTTCGAAGGTGATCCCATTCCACTGACGTTAACTGTGGATGCGGAATGTTTTGTCACGGTGGTTGCCCTGGACATCCGGGGTAATGTCCGTGTGATTTATCCCCATGAGAACGATTACTGTAACCGGCTGCTCCGGGGTCGGTACCGAATTGAGTATGAACGAGATCTCATGGCATCAGCGCCCGGACCGGTTCTTTTGTATGCGTTTGCAAGCAATAACAAGAATTTCCGGTTTCATTTTACCGACAGCCCCGTGCCCTTTCTTGACAGAGGGCCGTTTGACCGCACACCCGGGGATCAGTTGTTCCTGATCAGGCCTGAACGGGATTACCCGATATCACTTCCGTATCGTATTCCCCGGCCGGTGAGAAATATTTCCCGGTGGGAGGCTGACGAGTTGGCGGATGAGCTTCAGGATCGAATCTACGATGATTATGATGAATTCGGCCGGGTTGCAGATCAGTTTTTGAGTTGGATGTATTCCCGAACCCGGGGTATGCACGCACGGAATTACGGTTCTGATTATCTGGATCTCTACGTGGCGCCCTGGCATTATTCACCGGACAGTTACCGGGTCACCGGGCATGGGTATGACCGGCCGGTGCAGTTTGATCCGTTCACGGCGTATGGCGAATGGATCCGTATCGGCAATCTTCGGGTATGGTCGCCCACGGTATGGTCCGGCTGGTATCCGTTTTCCAACGGGTATTGGACCTGGACCCGTCATGGCTGGACCTGGATTTCTCATGAACCCTGGGGTTCCATCACCGATCACTACGGCTACTGGGCGTGGCACCACCGGCACGGCTGGATCTGGGTGCCCGGATACGACTGGTTTCCCGCTCCGGTGTCATGGTTCGTGAACCGGAGTTTCTATGCATGGTATCCCCGGACGCCGCCCCGGAACGTGCGGAACCTGTTGGGACGGGAGTGTCGGTTTGGGGATGATCTCCCGGCATTTTCTAAAATTCCAAAAACGCACTTCCTGAAATCGGATCTGGGAAAACATCAAAAAGACCAGGGAATTCAGGCTTTCTCGAAATCAGGTGACAAATTCAAATCCATGAAGAGCGGACCCTCACGGGGAGAAATTGAACGATCTGCCGGAAAGAAAATTCCGACAACGACCCTGAATCAGGGGCAATCCCTCACCGTGGAAAAAGGGAAAAAAGGGCTGACACCCTTTAACGATGCCAATAAGAAGGGACCGTCCCCGGAGCTGAAACGGAAACTCAAATCAAATGCACCGGTTCAGGATAAGAAACACCCGGTTAAACAGCCCCGGAAATCCGGAGTAAAGAAACCGAAACCCAAGGATGGGAAACTCTACAAAATCCCCAATCCGGATCTGGATTCTCTGCTGAAACAAAAGTCATCATCTGACGATCAGTAGTAACGACAGCACATTAATGATTGGAACCGGCAGCATCCCGCTGCCGGTTCTTTTTTTATCAAATCCGGCAGCCTGTGCTACACTCTATCCAGGGACTCACGCACTAAATGGAAAATGAAGATCCATATTCGGAAGGAGAAATCATATGGCCGGTCTCAGGGCCTTGAATATTGGGATTCATTCCCTTATACCCGAACACCTGCTCTCGGCACGGTTTTCCCACTCCGGCGGACCCGGCGGCCAGAACGTCAATAAAGTGGCCACAAAAGTTGATCTCCGACTGGATCTCGACGCCGCCCGGGAGATTTTAGGGGAATCCACCCTCACACGCATCAGGGAAAAACTGGCAAACCGATTAGACCGACATGGCCGGCTCCAGGTGGTTTGTGACGAACACCGGGAACAGCACCGGAACCTTGAAGCCGCCCTGGAACGGATGGAATCCATAATCAAAGAAGCCCTTGTCCGCCCAAAACACCGAAAAAAAACAACCCCCAGCCGCGCCAGCAAAGAAAAAAGGATCCAGAACAAAAAACACCGGAGCCGAATCAAGAAATGGCGTACCGGGGAGGAGTAGACGAAAAGAGGAATGGACGAAAAGAGGAATGGACGAAAAGAGGAAAGGAAGCCGGGTAA
>SWBY01009656.1_pt1 | contig 28984 bp, 23 predicted proteins | sample 4693071 | NCBI WGS metagenome assembly SWBY01 (sample SAMN10267273, study PRJNA491770) | bioreactor metagenome | isolation source: DHS bioreactor inoculated with marine methane seep sediment | place: Japan: Omine Ridge, Nankai Trough | collected 2006-05-06 | reverse complement strand
CATTCATCTTTCTATTGTTGCGCGAGACTGTCAAAGATGAGTTAAAAAGTAAACGGCCGAGGAACCCCATTTTTAAATGATCAATCATTTTCGCTGATCTGGTATCATTCTTCAAGCAAAGAAACCTCTTGCTAAATCCGTCGGTCCCGGTGACAATACTCTCATGAACCGGATGTTTAAAAAATGGCAAAAATAAGCGTTCAATTTCACGGTTTACCACAAGAGATAATTGAGTTTACAGGAACTTTTGCGACCGAGCATAAACTGTTCGCAGTTACGTTGGTTTTCTTTCCTGATTTCAAAGCGAATATAGTCGAAGACTTCAGCCTGCTGAAAGATATTGAGAATATCAATCGTATTTGTCTATCTGTTACCGAACCGGTTCTATCGGCAAATAATGGAGTAGCATTTTCGAGAAACAATCCAGATTGTTTATCAATAACAATTGGTAAGTATGACGGTGAGGGACTTGTGGAATCATTAGTCGGTGCTCAAACTGAAAACAAAAATGCACTCAAGATTTGGAGGAAGATAGTTAAAAAAATCCATGCATTTACTTTGGAGGGTGCCTGGGTTGTAAACCCACATAAGAATACAAAGTCATTTTATAAAAAGCATCGATACACGGAAGCAGCAAAAAATATCGCTCACCTTGGAGTCAAGATGAAACCCACCGCCGGTTGGAACTATTTCATATTCGGGACGGAAAATTAATCAGGTCGTGCTGCATTTCGGGATTGCCCTGGCAGGCATGGCTGCCAGGAGCTATTGATGCTACCATGCCGGCGACCTTTGTAGGACCTGTCGTAGCTGGGATGCAGGGAGGTGTAATAAACAAACTTGAAAGAACAAAAGAAGAGATGGAAAGTGGAGTTGTAGGTTAACATGCCAAAGAAATTGATGATTTTAAACAGACTGCGGGAAGAAAAGAAGTCATTGTTGAAAAGAAACCCTAGAATAGAAATTTACGCCTAATTTAGGGGATCTAAGGAATGACCAAGAAATCACTATTAAGAATAATATTTAAGTCAACAATTCGAGTTTCTATAGCCATGCCTATTGTTTGGGGATCTTACATGATCGCGGTTAACGGATGTCGAATTGCAGAATATCTCGGTTTAAAACCCTCAGTATCGGAGTACTTAGCAGATAATCTTTATACTGTATTTATCAGTGTATTTCTCGCTTTGAGTCTACTTTTAATTTAATTATTGCGGTTCTTGATGAAAAGGTATCCTGTTTTTGATGATATTTTTAGAGATTCAGACAACGGCAATGAATGAATTAGTTCCCATCCGGCAATGCATATTCCGGAGATACAATGTCAACGGCGATTCCCCAGGGATGACACCAGGTACGTGGCGGATGACCTTGGACAGGGATTGTGCCATTGTTCATGCACCTCTTTGTTTCGCCCTTTCAGGGCTCTTTGTTTTTTGTGACATTTAATCCCAGGACTCCGTCCCGGGCTGTTATGTTTCGCCCCTTCAGGGCTCTTGTTTTGTTTATGCCCGGAGGATATCGACTCCATGTTGTGCACACAAAATATCAATCCACAAACATGTACCCCCGCAAATCCAACCCCGAAGGGGTGGCAGCATGTAGCCCCGGGATTTATTCCGGGGATACAATGTCAGCGGCGTGGTCATTGAAGAAATAACGAGCAACCATCGATGAGATTTCGACTGCGTCGAAATTAGAAGGCTGTTCCTCCGGAACCCCGGAGATCCCCCGGACCCTCCTGCGTCAGGCCGGCGGATGACACCGGGTACATGGCGGATGACACCGGGTACGAGGCGGATGACCTTGGACAGGGATTGTGCCATTATTCATGCACCTCCTTGTTTCGCCCTTTCAGGGCTCTTTGTTTTTGGTGACATTTTAATCCCAGGACTCCGTCCCGGGCTGTTATGTTTCGCCCCTTCAGGGCTCTTGTTTTGTTTATGCCCGGAGGATGTCGACTCCATGTTGTGCACACAAAATATCAATCCACAAACATGTACCCCCGCAAATCCAACCCCGAAGGGGTGGCAGCATGTAGCCCCGGGATTTATTCCGGGGATACAATGTCAACGGTGTGGCCATTGAAGAAATAATGAGCAACCATCAATGAGATTTCGACTGCGTCGAAATTAGAAGGCTGTTCCTCCGTAACCCCGGTGATCCCCCGGACCCTCCGATGGTACAATAAAAAAGGACATCAGACACATCCTCGATTTTGTATAATTTTTCTCTTTTAAGAATGGAGGTTGCTGATGTCCATATTCTGATTCTAACAGAGACTTCCGGATTGGGGAAGGGAAGTTTGAAAGAAGTTCCGGGTTCAGGGTTCCCGCATCTCCGCTGCTAAAAAACTAAATTGGCAAAACTAACGGTTGAAAACATTTGAAGCCTTGATCGCGGGTACGGACTCAGGGTGACAATTCGTTGCCCTTCGACTTCGCTCAGGGTGACCACATCTGAACCGGGAACCAGGCCCTTCGACTCCGCTCAGGGTGACCACATCTGAACTGGGAACTGGGAACGGGGAACTGTGAACGGGGAACCCTGAACTCTCAACCCTCCCCCTTCCTTGACCTGATTTAACGGGCAGGATAGATTAGGCAAAGAGGAGTATATATATGAATATTGCCGAAAATGTACAGCGAGCCGTGGATGCTGTCAGGGATGCGGACGCGTTATTTATATCTTCCGGCGCCGGCATGGGTGTGGATTCCGGTCTGCCGGATTTTCGGGGGGATAAGGGATTCTGGAAAGCCTATCCGCCTATTGCAAAACTGGGAATCCGGTTTTATGAAATGGCCGATCCCCGATGGTTCCATGAAAATCCAAATCTGGCCTGGGGATTTTACGGTCACCGGTTAAATCTGTACAGGCGCACAGTGCCGCATCAGGGCTTTAATCAACTCCTGGAACTGGCTCAGGAAAAAAAGGGTGGTTATTTTGCTTTCACCTCCAATGTGGACGGGCAGTTTCAAATGGCCGGTTTTGATGACGCACGGATTGAAGAGTGTCACGGATCCATCCATCATTTTCAGTGCAGTGGCCCCTGCGGCAGTAGAATATGGGATGGTGAAGATTTTAAAGTCGATATCAATGAGGAGACTTTCGAGGCATATCCGCCACTGCCGGAATGTCCGGATTGCGGCGCGGTGGCCCGACCCAATATACTCATGTTCGGCGATTGGTCCTGGATCCAGGATCGGACGGAATCCCAGAGCAGGCATTTACAATCCTGGCTGCATCGCATCAGCACCGGCGGGTTGTCCGTTGCTATTATTGAGGTTGGCGCCGGTGAAGCGGTTCCCACGGTAAGGATGAATTCCGAGTATATCGCCCGGCTGGAAAACGCGACCCTGATCCGGATCAATCCCCGGGACTATGACGTTCCCGGCGGGCATATTTCCATCCCACTCAATGGCGCCGAAGGTATTAATCGGATTTATACCGGCGTGATGTGACCGGGCCTCTCCCCCTCCCGTCCCCCACTCCAGGAAACTTGGAGCAGGGGATGATAATTTACAACGCCATTAAGCCAACAGTTTCGAATATTGTTTGGAATTCTTAAACGGAGTAAAACATACACCTTTCCCCGGTTTACTCTCATCCTTACCCACAACTTTTCCAAGATAATAAGCGGAGTTTTACAGCATCCAGTCCCCAATGATCTGGCAGGGACGCCAGGTCCTACCCAATCACTTTGATTATTCTATTTCCCTGTTGAAGAGAATAAGTTTTTCTGGCAAAAAACTTCGGTCTGGCATGGACCTTGCCGGGTTTGAGAAGCATAGGTCCATGCCAGCGGCTTTATGATTAATGTTGCTGTGGGTGGCGCCGGCGTCCCTGCCGGTGATTAAAGGAAGCAATTCTTTAGATTTAAAGGAATTTATCAAATTATTAGGTGAACAGATTTGTGGGTAAGGATGAGGGTTTACTGGGGAGAGGTCGGGAGAGAGGCCTGCCCCGGCTATGATTCAAATTTTTCCCCTCAAAACAGATATCTGGTACACTAAAAAAAGGTTTAACCGAAAGGAAACGTTATGAAGTGTAAACTGATTCGAGTGGTATTTACGGTGATGGTGATACTCGGTGTGATGCAATTATGCGTGGTATCAGCCGGATATCCGAAACTGGCCAATTACTTGTGTGGAATGGCGTGTGATGATACGGCGGTACCCCCTTCCGGTGTCGATGAAAAACCTCTGGATAACTGGGATCTGTTAATCATGATCATGGATAATCAGGCGTATGGTCCGGCGGCAGCCGCCATGCAGTCCTGGCGGCAGGCTCATCCGGCCATGGAAATTCTGGCGTATCTGGACCCTCTCGAATTTAATTTGAACGCGCTGACACTGGAAACAGACGCATCAGGCGAGATTAACCGTCTTGAATATGACCTTCTTCAGGAAATTATCTTGAATTATCCTGAATGGTGGCTGTTGGAACCAGGGTCCACCTTGTCGGAAGATATCAATGCCTCCCAGACAGAAATTTTTGTTGACGATATTGCCGCGTTCACCCGTTATGCCCGAAATGCCGGTGAGGAAGACAATCCGGATCCCACAGCGCCAAACTACATTATGGTGAACAGTGAACATATGCTGATTACCGGGATAAACACCGGGAACAGCTCTTTGACCGTGCAACGGAATCTGCCTGATCTGCCTGCCGCCACATCCCATGTGACCGGGAGCCGGATTGCCGCTCACGTGGTATATTGGGAAGGTACCTGGATGATGAACTGCTCCGATCTGTGCCCGGATGTCGGAGGTGATCAGTGGAATACCTTTTTGCCGGGCTGGCTCAATGAACGACTCCTGGAAACGGCGCCGGGACCGGCAATCTGGACCGGGATTTATCTGGACTGTATCTGGTGGGATATGACGTGGCTGGCCACCGGTTGTCAGTTTGTGGATCTTGATAACGACGGCGCCGGTGAGATCGCAGACGGTTTCAACGAATTATGGCAGGACGGACTGCGCACCATGGTGGAATCCGTGAAAGTGTCCATTCCGGCAGCAAAACACCTGATGATCAACGGGGATCCTGAAATTGAAACACGAGTGTTTGCTCAGCACTGCAACGGTCTGCTTCTGGAACAGTTCCCCAATAAATGGACCTGGGGGGAGTATATGCCTGCATACATGTATTGGGATGCCGGCGCGGTTTCTCCTGTGATGAATGTTATTGACTGTTCGTTCTTTGACAATCCCTCAGCCAATGAAAAGGAAAACTATCCCCTGATGCGACTGGGTCTGACAAGTTGCCTCATGGGGAACGGTTATTTTGGATACGACGACGGGGATTGGGGACACGATAAACACTGGTGGTACGATGAATATGACAATGCCGGCGCCGGGAGAGGATATCTCGGACAGCCCACAGGAGAAGCGGAATCAGTAAGCAATTGCATGCGCAGGCGGTTTGAAAATGGGATCGTCGTCTGTAATCCCACCACCACGGAACAATCCGTGGATCTGGGCGGCACATACCGGAAAATCAACGGGAACCAGGATCCGGTTCATAATGACGGCAGTACGGTGACCCGTGTTACGGTTCCGCCCAAAGATGGGTATGTTCTGTTATTGGGAGCGGCGCCGGAGATTGAATTTTTTCTGGAGGTTTCTCAGGCAATTTTCATGCCCGGAGACGAATTTTATTTGTGGGCGGAAGTTGAGAAACCTGCCGGACAATCCCTGACATTTGATGAGTATATTGTTCTGGATGTGCTGGGACAGTATTTCTTCTGGCCGGGCTGGGTGCAGTTACCGGATATGGATCACCAAACCGTTACCATGGGCGCGGCAGATACACTCCTGGAACAGGATATTCTTGAGTTTATCTGGCCGGATTGTTCCGGGTCAATCACCGGTCTCTGGTTCTATGGTCTTCTGTTTGAACCGGGAGGTTTTGATGTGATCATTTCAAATGTGACATCTGCTGAGTTTGGGTTTTCCTGTGATTAGGGGGTGAAAATATCAGTTTTTCAACCTCCAATACATCCCCACGGATGTGGACTGGACCCTCTTTTTCGCGGCGGATGAAGGTGTTAAAATTTTCGTTGACCGCTTCATTTTCGAAGTTGGCGTGTGACTTGGGGTGATTGTTTCAGTGGTTGTGAGAGGGGAACCGGATCCTGATTCAGCCAGATACGGTTTCCCTCGTTAATGGTCACGATAAAGGCATCCAGGTCACCGTCATTGTCGAAATCTCCCAATGCAATATCTTTGCTATTAGTAGAGTCCAGCGTCTGACCGCTATCCTGGAAATATCCAGAGCCGACATTCAACCAGACTTTGTCGTAATCCATGTAATTGGCAACAAATGCATCCAGGTCACCGTCGCCGTCCACATCACCCAAAGAATGCTTGTTGCCGGCAAAGTCACCGATGTTAATTAGTGTTCTGTCGAAATTTCCATCACCGGTATTTTTCCAGAGTATGTCGCGATCCTGGTAATTGGCAACAAGTGCATCCAGATCACCGTCGCTGTCCACGTCGCCTAATGACACGCCCCTTCCATCGGACCATCCCAGTTCCTGATTGCTGATAAAAAAATATGCGTTCCCATCATTCAACCAGACTTGGTCGCCAAAATCGGAATTTACGATAAACGCATCCAAATCACCATCACTGTCCAGATCACCCAATGCAACTTCATAACTCACATGAGATCCGATGACCTGACCGCTGTCCTCAAAGTATCCACTGCCGGTATTAAAAAAAACGCGATTACCATTACCACCGTAGTCGGTCAGAAATGCATCCAGGTCTCCATCACCATCGAGATCGCACAGGGCAATAGATCTGCACGCAGAATTTTCCAGAATTTGACCGGATTCTGTGAAAACCCCACTTCCGTCATTGAATAATATCCGGCTGATTTCATTATAATAGTAATTGGCGACGAACGCATCCAGATCGCCATCACCATCCAGGTCACCCAGTGAAATATCCATACTGTGAGTGTTCCCAAAGTTCTGCCCGGTATTTGTGAAATAGCCACTGCCATCATTCAGATAAACAGCGTTGTCCAAACCATAATTCGCAACCATGGCATCGAGATCGCTGTCACCATCCAGATCTCCCAATGCGACAGATCTGCTTGAGTTGGACTCCGGATATTGAACATTTTCAACAAATGTACCGCTGCCACCTGTTGCAGCGGTTATGAAACACCAGACATAGGGTCCCACCGGTAAACCACTGGATTCGACACCTTGGGTGATTGTTGCCTGGATCGTTTCACCGGGATGAAAATCAGTAGAGGGGTCGAAAGTGAACATGTTCGAATCAGTAATAAATGAACCTGTTACCGGAGAATGGAAACCACCGCTTACAACGAAATTACCGGAATTCACCGTATCGGGATCCAACGCTGTATCCACTATGACAGACAGGTTCGAATTCACCGGCGCCGTATTCGATCCTCCTGCCGGAGATACCGTTATGTTTGTCGTGGGGACAGGCGTGGGAGGAACTTGGTTCAACCAGATACTATGACCGGCTGTGTTTCCGGCAATAAAGGCATCCAGATCACCGTCCCTGTCCAGGTCACCCAAGGAGATATTAACACTATTGTTGCTCATCAATATTTGATCACTCTCCATGAAACCGCCGATCCCGTTGTTCAGCCAGAACCGGTTACCTTCGTTTTCGAAATTTGTTATACAGCAATCCAAGTCACCATCTCCATCCAGATCGCCGAGAGATACATTCGAACTGCTGGTGTCTCCAAAGTTTTGTCCGCTATCCATAAAATTTCCTGCGCCATCGTTGAACAGGACCTGATCACTCTCATTGTTAGGATTAGTTAGAAAGACATCCAAACTGCCATCACCATTTAGATCACCCAACGAGACTCCGGAACTGGCACTATATCCCATGGATAGTTCTTTTCTCGTGAAAAATCCGTGTCCTTTATTCAACCAGATGCAATTTCCGCCATAACTTTCAATGGCTATATTTGTGACAAATGCATCCAGATCACCATCATTATCTATATCACCTAATGCGACATTGTTACTTGTGTTATCCCCCAGTGACTGCCCACTGTTGGTGAAATTGCTGTTTCCATCATTTAGCCATACCGTGTTTTCATGACCATATTCAAAATGAAATCCGTCGCCGACTTCCGTCAGAAAGGCATCCAGATCACCGTCTCCATCCAGGTCACCCAAAGCGAGATCTGTCACTAGATCTCCTGAAACGGGTGCTTTATCGTTTACAATGAAATATCCGTTACCGTCGTTTAACCAGATCAGCGAATATTCATTGAAATTGGTGACAAATGCATCCAGATCGCCATCATTGTCCAGATCTCCTAATGAAACACTCGTGCTGTGGGAATCGCCCAGGGATTGCCCGCTGTCCATGAAATATCCATCGCCACCATTCAGCCAGATCCGATTCGAGGAATGATTGGCGGAAAATACATCCAGGTCGCCGTCACAATCCAGATCACCTAATGCGACTTGAGCACAATCATCAACTCCCAGTGACTGCATCGTGTCAACAAAAGCCCCTGAACCACTCTCGACCCGAGTGCGAAAACACCACACATACGGGGTAACTATTCCTCTGTTAGTTTCGATATTCCGGGTTGCTGTGGCCTGAATCAACTCACCTGGATAAAAAAGATCGATTGGGTTGAATCCGAATGTACTCCTGCCGATAGTGAATGAACCATCTATCGGTGCCCTGAATTCTCGATGTACAATGAAATTGCTCGAATTAACAGTGTCGGGAATCCAGGCAGCATCCACTGTCACCAAAAGGGTGGTGTTCAGTGGTGCTGTGTGAGTTTCTCCCACGGGAAAGACTGATTTGAGCTGTACATATTTGGGTTTCGCAGTGGGACAAGGGGGAACCCGGTTCATCCAAACGCGATTTCCCTGATCGAAATTTGCCGTAAATGCGTCCAGATCACCATCATGGTCCAGATCACCCAGTGCGACTCCGATACTTGGATAATTACCCATCGATCGACCTCTGTTCCCAAAATTTCCATCACCATCATTCAAACGAACCCAATTATCCGAAGACGTCGCACCGAAAATATCCAAATCGCCATCCCCATCCAGATCACTTAATGTGAGGGTGTTGGTTTGAGAATACCCAATGAATTGACCACTATCTGTAAAGTTTCCATTACCGCTGTTCACCCAGATCCGGTTATCGAGATACGTATTGGTGACTATAGCATCCAGGTCGCCATCGCCATCCGTATCACCTAATACAACATGCTTACTTGTGTAACTGCCTATGGATTGATTGCCTTCTGTGAAATTGGCATTCCCATCATTGAACATGACCCGGTTTCCGGTATCATCTCTGTTGGCGATTATCGCATCAAGATCTCCATCGCTATCCAGATCACCCAGTGCGACGTCAGAAATATAATATGACGGCATAGTTTGACCACTTTCAATGAAAAATCCACTCCCATCATTCAACCAAATCCCATCAGTGGTATAATAGCCGACAACAATCGCATCCAGATCACCGTCACCATCCAGGTCGCCCAAAGATACACCATGACAAAATTCGTATCCCAGAGATTGACCGCTGTCCGTGAAAACTCCATTGCCATCATTCATCCAGATTCGGTTAAAATCTGAATTGGCCACAAAGGCATCCAAATCACCATCTCTATCCAGATCACCCAATGCAACATCCTGACTCTCATTATCTCCCAATGATTGACCGCTATTTGTGAAATGTCCGTGCCCATCATTCAACCAAACCAGGTTACACTGACTGAAATTTATAACAAATGCATCCAGATCACTATCGCCGTCAAGGTCTCCCAGACTCAAACCGATACTATTGAAAAATAAAAGAGATTGACCGCTGTCCGTGAATTCACCAGTACCGTTTGGAACTGACGTGCGAAAATACCAGACATAGGGATTTACCGGGACACCACCAGCCTCTACACCACTTGTAACGGTGGACTGGATCACTTCTCCCACATTGAAATTGAGAACAGGGTCAAAGGAAAATATATGACCATCCGTTCCGTATGAACCAGGGACCGGCGCTTGAAATTCACGATGCAGCACAAATGTATCTCCATTCACTGTCCAGGAATCCACATCCGTATCCAGGGTCACCTGCAGATTCGTGTCGGCTGCTGCATTATGAGATCCACCGGATGGCAATATCGATGTGACTTCAACAGCGGCACTGGAGCCACAGATTGCGATCAGACAAAAAGATAAGAAACTCAACCTTCCCTTCTCAACTAAACTGAATGCCTTCATGATAATTCCTTCCTGTTTTTGCACCAATCCGATCACGTCAAGATCCAAAATACACTTTCCAATTAAACCTTTTATGAGGATACGGATAATATGGCGATAAATCAATTAAAAATTACCACTGAACAGGATATCCTTGAGTTTATCTGGCCGGATTGTTCCGGGTCGATCACCGGGCTCTGGTTCTATGGTCTTCTGTTTGAACCGGGAGGTTTTGATGTGATCATTTCAAACGTGGCATCTGCTGAGTTTGGGTTTACGTGTGAATAGAGCCTTTCAAAAAGGGGTTTCAGAATCCACGTAGCAGGTCAATCCATTTGTTTCAAATATCTGCTGGTATGTAGTCAAAGCCTTTTTCTCGGGAGATGGATGGGATTGATATGAATAAGGTATTCCCAGTTGTTCATACTTTGATTCGCCCAATCGGTGGAACGGCAGGAGATTGATTTCCGTCAACCCGGTTGCTTTGGCAAACCGGGCGGTTTTCACCATATTGTCGTCTGTATCGTTGAACCCGGGAACAACGGTCACGCGAAGAATCAGGCGCCCCTTCCAACCGGACGATGCAATGGCAGCCAGATTTTTCAGAATCAGTGAATTGCTGACGCCTGTGTACTGCCGGTGGCGCTCAGGATCCATATGTTTCAGATCCACAAACAGCCAGTCCGTCCATTTAAGCATGGCCAGAAGATTTGAACGGGATGTGTACCCCGATGTTTCCACGGCGGTGTGAATATAAGCCGACCGGCATTTTTTTAGAACTCCGGTTAAAAAGTCAGCTTGCATAAGTGGTTCCCCACCGGTGAATGTCACGCCGCCGTGATCTCCCCAATACCCCTGGTCTCTATGAAGTGTTTTCATGATGCTGTCGATGGAATAAATTTTACCGGACACCTGGAGTGCTTCACTTAAACAGGCATTGACGCATACCATCTGGTCACATGGTTCACAACGGGTTCGATCAAATGCAAGGGTCGGTAGGGATCCTGTCTTGCTGACAGCGCCATGAGGACAGGCGGTTATGCAGCGGAAATGGTGTTGTATGCAGATATTATGGCGGTACATGAGACGTGGTTGCAGTAACTGTCCCTCTGGATTGGCGCACCAGGGGCATGAGAGCGGGCATCCACTCATAAATACCAGGGTTCTGCATCCCGGTCCGTCGTGTACGGAATATCCCTGGATGTCGAAAATCAGTCCATTCTGCGGGTTTGTTGTAAACGGTTTGTTCATCTCAGAGCAGGACACCGGTATCAGGTTGGTGAAGGGATCCATTGGAAATGCTCACATTGCAGCCCGCACAAATCCGGATAGGTCATGGGTTTGGTCGGGACTGCGCCACACGTTCCTGTAAACTCTTTATCTGCTGAAGTATAGTGAAGGCAGTGCCTGCACTTAGGCATTTTGTCAAATGCGTCACAATTGGGTTCATCCGCCGGAACGACCTGTTTGGAGAGATGACAGATGCCTTTTATCACATCCAGCGGAGCAAAGTTTCGGCAGTCATTATGATGATATTCAGTTTCCATATTTCAGCATCCTTCATATTCGGTACGGGAGATGACTTCGTCTTGAATGGGTTTACCGATTTCGACCCAGTATTGCGTAAACCCCGCCACTCGAACCACAAGATCCCGGTAGTTTTTGGGGTTTTCCTGAGCATCATTGAGCATCCTTGAATCCACAATATTGTATTGGATATGAAAACCACCTTTTCGCATGTAGGATCGGGTCAATGCCAGGAGTTTTCTGGCGCCCTCGATCCCGCGGATAGCACTGGGGTGTATTTTCAGGTTCAGTTGTGAATTTTGAGATTTGGCATGGTCCCAGCACGTTGCCGATGCGAACAGGGCATAGGGTCCGTTTCGGTCGGTTCCGGGGTACGCCGACATGGAAGCATCGCCAAATGACGTTCCCGATAGTCTGCCGTCTGGTGTCGCCAGGGTTGCCGCACCCATGGGTGCGTGGGTCGATACAGAAATTTGACAGGCGTAATACGGTTGCGCATTAAGTGATTCATACTCATAACACATGGCGCAGAACCAGTCTTCCCAATCCTTCAGAATGTTATCGGCATACGGATTGTCATTCCCGTATTTTGGAGTTTTTAGGCACATGTAATGGATCCGATCATACTGGTCAATTCCGTCAATTTTCTGCTGATCCGCCAGGGAATAAGATCCTACTTCAGAGGCCGGTTTAAATCCGAAATTGTTCAGAAGCACTTCTTTCATTTCCTCCAAATCGGCTTCCTTTTCATCAAAAACGATTTTTTTGAGAGCTGCGAGGCTGTTTACAAGGTTTGCCGTGCCGCAGGATTCAACATTGTGGGTGGCATTGTACCGGTATCCCATTTCGTCGATGAGGTGACCTTGGGTTAGACAGTCCGGTTTCAGCAGGGAATTGAACACAGCCATGTTATTTTTTCGCCAGATATCGTGTTGAATATTGTTGGTCAATGCGAGAACTTCGACAGCTTTAGAGAAATACCGTTTTACCTGAACGAACAGATCATCGTAGGTTTCGAGCTGGTTTCCATGAGCGGGGAACACCTGGAGTCCGGTTCGCTGGTCTTTGCCGTCAAATAGAACGAGTTCGAGGATTTTTGGCAGGGAGATGAAATGAACCCCGACGCTTGTGGGCTGGCCGGACCCTCCTGGAATCATGTATTCCCGGTCATTGAGTTTGAGAGGCAGCCAGGAGCAGGGAGATGTTTCGAGGCAACCGCCAATGGCAATGGCCCGGGACTCCTCCAGAGACATACCTTCGGGTCCGTAATGTTCCAGCAGGAATTCCATGGCAACCCGATTATTGACAAACGCCGGATAACCGGTTCCTGTCTTGATGCATTCCATGGCTTTCAGCAGGAACGGTTCCGGGAGTTTATCGTCGTACAATACGGTGAGTGTGGGCTGAGTGGTGATACACTTGATACCGGCTTCTATAATGAGCTCTTCCAGACGGTTACATGCGGGTTTACCATCATGGGTCAATCCGCCGATACTGAGATTGTTAAACGTATTTCCGGAAAGGACTCCGCCCACAACGCCCATGGAAGCAAAACAATCGATACACGTGAATTTCACTCGCAGACATTCCATAAGTTCCAGAACCTGGTCCTCGGTTATTCGTCCGGCCTGGATATCCTGTTCGAACCATGGCCATAGAACCTGGCCCAATCTGCCCGGGGACAGTCCCGAAATCGCATCTTCGTTCAATACCGCAATATGAATGATCCAGCAAAGCTGCAAGGCTTCCCGAAATGTGCGTGGCGGGTGATGGGCGATCCATTCCAGGCATTCTGCGATTTCCTGATACTCCTTTTTCTGGGCAGGATCGGTTTCCATACTTTCAAACCGGCGGACTTCTTTTGCATAGTTCAGAATCCAGGTCCGGATACCTTCCAGTACGAGAATAACCGCTTCATAATTATATAAACGGTTCATCCCGGTGATACCGTCTCCATCCGGTTTTCCGGCCACCCCGGATTTCATCTCAACGGCCATTTCCAGCAACCCGTCAAATCCGAACTGAAGAGGGTAGGTGTAATTGATCACTTCCCGGCCCTGGGGCAGCGTATATCCGGAATCGAACATACACACCACGGATCTCATGATGTTTTCCTTAATAAAATATTCCGGGACCATCTGTTCATACTTGTGCCCGAGATCGTCCACGGATTTGCCCACCCATGCCCGTGCCACTTCCAGCAATGCCGGCATTTCCTCTTTTCGGATACCGAATTTACCGGCAATAGAGATAACATTACCGAAGTTGGACGTTACGTTACCGCCACCGGTCCCGAACTTGGAGACTTCATCGGCGCTGGCGCTGCCCTTGGCCAGGGCAGCTTTGTACAGTTCGTCCTCCTGGGCCATATAATACCCCTCGGACAGCCACGGCATGGGAAATGAACCCCGGTAATATTGGGCTTTACCCATAACAATGAGTTCACCGGGAATTATGGCGGGTGTCAGGTGGGAGAACGCGCATTTCAGAGCCGACGCCCGGCGCACCACCTTGATCTCGCTGTCCAGTTCCATGTATTTCCGAGTGTACCAGTATGGGAACTCGTTGGTGGCTGACGATAACGTATTGTAATATAATTCACGCAATTTTTCTGCCCGTGGACAGGGATCGTCATGGATTTCCCGTTCCTCAACAGATTCAGGAGCTTCCCCGCACGCCTGAAAATTGATGGGAATACCGGACTCTTTTAAAACATCTGAAAATTTCCTGCTGCTCATGTGACCCTCCCTGAGTGCATTAATGTCACATCCTAATAATTGAATCCTGAAAGCTTTCCCAGTATCTCAAACACCGGATCAGTACCATTTGCTCGGTCCCTTATTATTTCCTCAACACGATATACAAACTGTATCTTATTTTGGAATCCCTGGCAAACAGCAGGTCCCTTCTTCACCACCGCAAGCCGATAGTGAGCCAGAGGGGCAGCGTCACCAGGGCGGCAGCGTGGACAATGAGTTGCAGGGATGAAACCAGTTCCCATTCCCCGCCGTACTGCCGGGCAATGAGGGAGTGATTGGTGGCAGGTGGTGCTGCGGCCACCAGGATCAAAACGGTGTTGGCAATGGCGGGGAGATTCAGCCAGTCGGACCGGATCACCAGGTAGATAAGGGCCGGGATCAGGATCAGCCGGATCCCGATGAGTGGCGCCACATGCCGCATTCGGAACCGTTCGCTCATGCGGCTGCTTGCGATGAATCCACCCAGAATGAGCATGGCCAGGGGTGACAGCGTCAGACTCAGGTAGTTCATCACGGAGAAAATCATTCGCAGGGGTATTATCGCCCCGGCTTCGCCCCGGGCCGCCTCGGGTATGCCGGGAATGAATGCCAGGAGGATTCCGACGATAAGTGAGATCAGCGGCGCATTGAACATCAGTTTCAGCCGCTGTTTCACATCAGGACTCTCTTGGCCGCTCAACAGCAGCACGCAGGTGGTCCACATGAAAACGATGGCCGGGAGTGCCGCAATGGAAATATAGACGGTGGCACGGTCATGCATCTCCGGCGGTGTCACGGCCAGGATAACGGGCAGGGGCAGGTAGATTCCGTTCTGGACCATGAGCATGGCTGTGACCGCCCGGTCTTTTGAAACGGATCCGCTGGGAAGCGCCTTGAACCAGACCCTCCCAAAAAAATACGAACCAAGAATCCAGAACCCCACAACCGTGGCCATGACCAGCCCCTCCCGGAGCAGATCAAGGGTGAAAGACCGTGCCATGGAGAGAACAAATGCGCAGGGGATGACACCGTCGATGAGGACACGGGTCAGATCGGTCAGGGTCTGCTGTCCGATCCACTCTTTCCGGACCATGAAGTAACCCAGCAGGACCAGCAAACCCATCTGGCCGATGATATCCAGTGATAATATCAGTCCTTCAAGAAATGTCGGAATTCCCTCCATCCGTCCCCCTTTCCGGTTCGCACATTAACGCAGGCGGTCTCCCTGTTCAAATCGATTTAATTTCTTTTGGCATTTTGATTTGAGAAAATCATTGAAGACACCGCCGGCGGCCCTGCCGGTGATTGACGGAATATGCTGATGAAATCCGGGGTGTTGGAATAAATCTTGCTCTGAATGTATAATTAACCGATTTTTCAGGGAGGTTTGTATGGAAAGATATCGGATTGCGTTTTGTGTGTTGTGTGTCTGTTTGTTTATGGTTTCCACAGTGATGGCTGAAGATATTACAGGGTTTCAGACGCGGCCGGAATTGTCAGGTGCGTCCTGGACTGCTGCCGAAAACTGGGTTACCCGGCTGTCTCTTGAGGAACAGCAGCGCCTGTTGGGCGGAAAGCTTCCTGAGATATCCGGTCCCATGAGTATGGAGCATCCTGTTTTTCGGGAATTCACCCGGGATCTGCCGGATACATTCACCTGGTGTGATTGTGAGGGGTTCGACTGGATGACGGATGTGAAAAATCAGGGTGGTTGCGGCGCCTGCGCGGCGTTTTCCGCCTGTGGATCCGTGGAAGCCCTGGTCCGGATTGTCCGGGATGATCCGAACTACCCCGTCGATCTATCGGAGCAGCACCTGTTTTCCTGTGCCGGCGGGGATTGTCCCACCGGTCTGTATATGGGCACGGCCTTCGATTATTTCACGGCAAACGGTGTTCCCGACGACGCATGCCTGCCATATACCGCGGTGGATGGCAACTGCGCAGACAGTTGTGAGGACTGGCGGAGCCGGGTGGTGCAGCTCGATGGCTGGGATCTGCTCTGGCAGTATACGGTGGATGAAGAGGCACTGAAATCCTATGTGTTTCAGCAGCCCGTATCGTGTTACCTGGAAGTGTACAGCGATTTCGCCTCGTATCAGTCAGGCGTTTATGAGTATACCTCCGGCAGCCTGTTGGGCGGTCATTTCGTGGTGATTGTGGGCTGGGACGATGCTCTGGATTGCTGGATCTGCAAAAACAGTTGGGGCGCCGGCTGGGGGGAAAACGGGTATTTTCGCATTAAACGCGGGGAAGTGGAAATCGGGAGTTGGGCCATGCTGCCGTTTTATACGGTGCCTCCCACACCCACACCAACGCCGGAACCGACATCTACACCGATCCCGTCCCCGACACCACCTGCGGACCTTGGAATTACCCTGGAACTGTCCCAATTGTCATTCCGTACCGGGGATGAATTCTACCTGAACGCCATGCTTTCCAATCCCGGACCAGCACTTTCACCGGTGGCGATGTGGGTGATCCTGGATGTGTATTCCACCTACTGGTTCTATCCGGGTTGGGTGCAGTACCCGGATATTGCCTACACATGGGTTGATCTGATGCCGGGGATTTCTGATGAAACAATCATAGCGCCGTTTCTCTGGCCGGATGTAACCGGCAGTGCAGAGGGCTTGATTTTCTGGGCGGCACTACTGGATGCGGATATGCAGACCATTCTCGGGACCCTTGATTCAGTGGAATGGGGGTATGGGTCCGATTAAGATTACTTGGGCCAAGTAAAAATGGCAGCTATCAACCGTATCCAACCATGATGGGTGCAACGTCATCCCGGCGAGTTGTCAGTATAATGGGTGCAAGGAACAACTTTACGAAGCTTGTCCTCACGGAAGTGGGGAGTCGGGATCCACATCACGTAAATAACAAAGATGATTAGATACAAGCACTTACAACTATTTGTTCCTGCCCCGCGTAAAAAGGTGTATCTTATCCGTGGTTTAAGTGAAATGTGTAGCGGTGCTCAAGGATGAGAAGTCGTATTGAAGAGACGAGACGTCCGGAAAATTCAAAGGTTTTATGAAAAGTACGGTGAAGAACTCTATTCTTACAGCATATCGCGTGCGAAAAATCGGGAGTTGGCTAAAGATGCCGTGCACTCTGCGTTTGCCGGTCTTCTTGAGGAAAAAACAATGCCTGCCGAACTGAAACCTTACATGTATCGATGCGTGAGAAATGCTGTGATTGATGTACACAGACGGCAAAAATTTAGGGATGACCGACCGGTGGAGACCTGTGAATCTGTCCAAAACCAATTGGATCCCAATCTGGTTACGGATCTGGAATCGTGTCTGGCCCAGTTGGCGCCGGATGAACAGGAAATTCTTCACCTGAAATTTTTTGGTGGCCTGACACTCAGAGAGATCGCTGTGATCCGGGACGAAACAAAGAGCAGAGTGAACTCCCGCTACACGCGCAGCTTGAAAAAAATGAAGGAATTGTATGATGATGTGGAGATTTAAGAGACGCCTGAAAAAACTGATCAGAAAAACCCGGCGGGTGGATATCCCTGACAGCCTGAATCACAGGATTGAAGCGCTGTTCCGGGATCATCTCCAGGAGAAACCCCGGTTCAGGTACCGGACCCCGATCTGGGCGGGGAGTGCGGCCTGTATCGCCATCCTGTGTGTCGGAATATTCATCAGCCGGAATCCCGGGCCCGAGCAACTCACCAGCCACGGCAACTTCACACCGGGGACGGAACACGGTGTTCAAGGAACGGCGCAACCCGTCCAGCGGCAGATTACTATGAGTGAATTTTTCGGTTCGGAACGAGAACAGGTCACTCTGATTTATCCGGGATAGATCTGGAGTGGATTGAACATGCGCATCCTCAAAAATGATGGAAGGAAGTCGTAGCGATGGACCGGAAAATCCAGCGGATTGACAGAAAAAACAGTTTCCAGTGGTACGTGGGGCTTCCCAAAGAACTGGCGGAATGTTTTGAACTGAGCAAAGGGGAATGGATGGTTTGGCATATTCTGGATGACCATACCCTGGCTTTGGAAAGAGTCGTTCCCCGATCACTTGAAAAAATATCATCTCCAACGGCTGTTAAATAGAATCTGTTCCGTCCCAGGTGCGAGTTCGCAGATTATTATGAAGGCGGGTTTTTTTTATAAAGAGAATTAATTGTACAACTGAGCAAAAATTACTAGTAATTTCGTGATTAATAGCAATAATCGCTGCCGGAAACCCCGGAAAGCCCCTCAATAAACCGGTTATTTTACTAGTTTCGTGCATCTTTAAGAGTAACCTCGTAAGATCAAACCTGAGCAAATACCATCTATAGATATGGGTTAAAACTTTTTAAAATACTGAGGAGATTAGTATGAGAAGCAGAGTTGTATGGATTTTATTTTTTTGTTTAGTGGCTGGTGTTACCGGTCAGGCAGGAACCATTTTTGCTGCAGATGATGGTCTGATGAAGGTCAGCATTACCGGTTATACGGAAAAAACCGGTGATTATTTAATGGATATCACCACCGAATGGTTTCCCGAAGACACCCGTGCGATTTTGATTTATTCCGAACCAAGCCATACCCTGCGGTATGCCCTGGTGGATCTTTCCCTGCCGATACCGGAACTGAATAAAATCCAGGCTGAAAAACCGGAAATCCTGGATATCACAAATATCGACCTGGAATATATGGATTTAAATGGAATCCTGACACCGGTTTACGACAATGGCATTGTTGTTGAACGACTCTTTGAAGTGGGTAAAAAGATCGGAGCGGAAACACTCTCGGAAACCTGGATTGAAGCGGATGGCGATTTTTCCATTGTAATGGTGAAAAATGAAGGGAAAATTCCGGGTTGTTACATGCAGGGTCAGTGTAATGATCATCCCATCGAGGGTCACTGGTGCGTGCCCTGTATCTCTGTTCTGTGCTGCTATGGTGATATTGGGTACATTGTTTGTGGTATGATCCTGTGTCCCTGAACCACATGTAGGAGCTTGGATACAAGCTGCAATCGCCAGTGGGCGTTTGTATAAAGCGCACATTGTGATATTCTGGAGTCTGAAAGATTTTGCGGTTTCCGCGGTCGATGGAAAATGTTTGCGGAAAAGTGCTGCTCTCATTCGTGGAGTATACGAAAAGACGGCAGAAATTTTTTCTGTCGGGAATTGAGAAGAGAGAGCGGGAATGGTTGACGGAGTTCATGGAATAATTAAAACAGTGATCCACTTGTCACTGGGAGTGTTGTTTGTATTGGGTCTGGTAAACGTGACACAGGCAATACAGGAGGATAAATCTCATGAGAGTTATAATTTTATACCTCTGGTCATTGTGCTTCCCTCTGAAACACAGTGGTTAAAATCAACGGTTGCGACCGGAGGGTTGACATCTAGTACCATCATGACAAGCTTGGTACCCGGCAGTTTAGATCCCTCGAAAACACGAGATTTTTCCAATATAATGCTCACTGTGTCCAACAGTGGTGGATCTGTACTTCCAATCAGTGCTGTTACCCAAAAATTGGGTGAAAGCGCCAAAAGAAATACGTCCAATATTGTGCAGTATCTTGAGAAAACCAGCAGTGGTGAGTATTCACAAAAAGAAACCGAACCGGCGGAATCACCCGGGTTGAATGTTGAGGTAACTGCCCGGTTGAAACCCAGCGAAAACGGATCTGATTCAGGAACCATGCCGACTTCAGAACCCGTATTTATCGTAGATACGAAGATAACAATAAAACTGCTGAAAACCCGTGCAAAAGAACCCGGACAGGATACACCCGTTGGAAAACCCGGGCTTTTCACAAAAGAAGTCACCGGCAGCAGGGAGTTTCCCCAGGGCCAGTGGCAGCTCATGGCTGCCCTGAGTTCCACCGATGTATCCAAAAAGCACAACGATACCATCCTTGTGCTGGGATTTTTCGAACTGGTAGAGCGATCCGGTAAGTTCAATAAGGCGCCGCCGGTGACGCCGGGTTTGAGTGGTGGGAAGAAATAGTTTCTATCCGGAGCACTACTTCAACAACGCCGAATCAACCAATTCTTCCAGGGACTCAAATTCAATTTCTTCATCAAAAGCCACTATCATTTCAGATAGCTCTGAATACTTACGTATGAGTGTATCTTCCTGAGGAAGTGGTACCCCCGTTACCCTGTAGAGAAGTTCTGACCGGTTAAGCAGCAGGTTATGTGTATCGGCCCAATCTCCGACCCGGACCCCGGCGTATAACAGGCGTGCCTGATATTTGGAACACCCGCCGGCCAGACAGGCGTAATAGAACATTTTGTCCGCTTCTTTCCGGGAAATCCGGCTGTTATTACAGGCCACATCATGAACTACCGACGCAATCCTGTAATCATCGGTATAAGGACTGCCGACCACCGTCCATAACGGCCGGGGAATACTGGCGCCATTGATGATGGAACCTTCCCTGGCAAACCATGTGCGCCCATCCGGATCCTCATACCAGAAATCCTCCAGCAACCGCATCTCCCGATCCGGTTTAGTGACATCCTGCAGCCATTCGGTCCTGGGATTACCTGAAAAGTGTCCGTAATAATTTGTCATTATTCTACTCCTCAATAGAAATCCAACTGCCTACCGGTACAACCACGGATGAAGCAGCATTTTTTCCGCAAAAAAATATTTACCGACCTCGTTTGGCTAAGCCGCATGTACCAATGATGGTGGCAACGTCATCCCGGCGAATTACAAGCAGAATGGTTGCAAATGACATCTTTATGAAAGCCGGGATCCACATTCGGGTCAAGTATAGATGGTTGATGGGAGCCGACAAATGAGGTTCCGGATCTCCGATGGTTCTCGCGCATCTTCCATCCATTACGGCCTGTTGCCGCATGAGATTCCCGTTTTCACAGGAATGACAGGAGGGAACACAATGTCAAAACAAACAATCATCCCTTCCCCTGTCACGAAGTGATGGGACAGGAGGGATAGAGGCCTCTGAATATTTAAAGCCCAGGGACGTAACCATTAAAGAATGCACGGGAAAAAATTCCAGGGACGTGCTATATAAAAGTGAATTGACCCGTTCTTATAGGAGACAGCAGCTATGAACACAAAATCACCGGATACCCAGGTACCTGATTCCATAGACAGCGGTATGCCGGATCTGTCCCGGGAGGAGGGGATTTTTCAACGTACCTGGGAGATGGAGCTTCTGATTTCCGGCGCCGTCGTGTTTGCGCTGATTCAGATTCCCCATTATCTGGATACCTGGTTTCAAGCCCTGGGTATCCATTTTCAGAAGGATATTTTCATGATCCTGATGGTGGCGTATGCCTATATGCTCATCATCACATATACCCTGATCGTTTCGTTTGTGTTTCATCTCACGGCCCGGGCGCTCTGGATCGGTCTCATCGGTCTTTTCTCAGTATACCGGGGAGGGATCAAGTGGGAGAATGTCAATTACGGCCCCTTCACCAAAGACATTTATAAGTCCCGGATCCTGCCGCTTCCGGATTATATTCGCAAAACCAATAAATTTTGCAATCTGATTTTTTCGTTCTCCTTTATGGTGGTGTTGCAGTTTGCTTATTCAACGCTGCTGAACGTCTTCTTTATGAGCATCGCGTTTTTTATCACACGGTTTATTCTGCCGGGAACAGATTTTGTTACCATATTCATTGGTATGTTTGCCGGTCTGTTCCTTGTATTGATCATCCCAACGGTTATTGATAAATCATTTGGAGAAAAAATACGGAATATGCGCCGATTCCGGTTCATGAATCGGTTTATGGAGAAGTCAATATCCGGTATGACCCGGGTGTTTTTTTTTCCGCTTTACGGTGCTATCAATCTGACGTTTTTCAGCAATATCCGGAAAAAATTCATCTATCCCATTTTTACCAGTGTTGGTATTGTGCTGGGCATCTTTGCCTTTGTCCGGATCTTGAGTCCCTATGATATTATTTCATTTAACGACTATGCCTATTTTCCCCATGATCTTGGGGACAAGGGTGTGGAAACCAGGTACTACCGGAATTTGAGAACCGGCAGCATGTTCAAATTCCGGGTGCCGTCTATTCAGGGGGATGTCATAGAAGATCCTTTCGTGAAATTATTCATACCCTTCAAAGTGTCGACTCATACTTCGCTGCTTGAGGAGATTTGTCCGGATCTGGATGAACTTCAGAGCGGCGGATTCAACTGGAAGAATCCGGATATGACGGATTCCCGGCGCGAAGAAGCACTGAGTTGTCTGGCGAAACTTCACCAGATCTATCTCAATGGTACGCTCAAGATGGATCTGGATTATCTGTTTTACAGGGAACCGGAAACGGGTATGAGCGGTATTATAACGTATATCAGTGTTGCCGAACTGCCATCCGGGAAAAATAAATTTAGAATTATTGAAGCTGTTCCCGATAAAGTGCCGGATTCAAGTGCTGAAAATCCCGCTGAGCCTGACGATCCCCCCAAAGAATTTTTCATCCCGTTCTGGGTGGCGGGTTAGTCCCTTACCTAATTTGCCAGCGAGATATTACTGTCCAGTTCTGGGTTGTATGGCAGCAGTGTTTTCATGAACGCGTCCAGTTCCCGGTCGTCTGCTTCCGGCGCCAGGTTCCCCAGATACATCAGGAACCAGATGGGATCGCATCCCGCATCGGTGTTTATCACCAACTCACATGAGGCATCGTAAAAATAGTATTCCGACCAGGGACCTTCCGCCAGATCCGTCCGGATATGGGAGGAGTATGCCGGGTCGTAATACATGTCCACGTAAACCGTCATCCAGTTGGGGCCGGGATCGTACGTGCCGGTTATGCTGAAATAGATGGGTGTTCCGTTGTAATCGTACCCGCTGGAACTGCCCATGAAACCGGTGCCGTCCAGACCGACCCGGAGATCATCGAAAAACAACGCGGCATCCAGGCCTTCACATCCCAGTTGCCCGTTGACGGAGAATAACCCGAAATCAAACGTATGGGCATTACTCAGGAAATAACCCAGTCCTGTAGTGGCCGGTGGCATCCGGGGATCGGCATCGTTATATGCCAGGACGAACCATTGGAGTTTTACTCCGGCGTCCTGAACAATCCCCTCCCATTCCAGGTCAGTGAACGTATATTTATTGGTGCTGAGACCATCCTTGACAGTGACAAGTTCGGCATAATTGTTTTTCATGATGACCAGAATGAATTTATTGTGTTTGTATGCTGCACCGGGATCACCATTGGCCATCCACATGAACTCAGGCGAATGCTCAGGATTAAGTGTTTCACCTTCAGCCGGTGTTTTCAGCTCCGGGGCAATATTATTCATGGCAAATACACTGCCCAATTGCAGTTCCACTTCAATTGAACTGGCATTAAGCGTGGCCATATAACCGTAGAACTTGCCCACATCATCCCATGCACCCTGGTTCAGCCTGTCCCATATCACCTTGTGAGTTGCGGACATCACATCTTTTGCATTGCTGTCCGACGATGTATCGGCGTTGGAATCCATCAGATCATACAAGGCGGCCATAATGGAGTTTTCGCTGGCATATCCCTGGCTGTCCCCGGTGATTCCTCCATTACCCAGTGTTTCAAGATCATCATCGATACCGCTGTCCTCAGTATCCTGATACCTTCGATCCCCGGCATTGGGAATGGCAGGAAGGGGAATACCAAGGTTACACTCGGAATGGGTCTGGATAGCGATTCCGAAAAATGTCGCCCATCCCTCAGACCAGGCCAGCCGCACACCGGGACCTTTACCGTTATCCGGAATTGTGGTGCCGCCATCGTGTGAGCCGCCGGGGGAGTTGTCAAACTTCGTTTTTGATCCTTTATCACCAAAGTAATGACCATACTCATGGAACAGAACATCCCAGTCCAGGGCATCCTGCCGGATAATATTCAGATTCGTTCCATCATAATTGGAAACAGTCCCGCCCACGGGAAAAAGCACGGAAATTTTCGGAAGCAACACCTCTTCATTCAGACAGAATGCTTCAAGACCGGCCTGCAGCATGGCATCCAGAATAGAAAAAATCCGTGGCGTCAAGGGGTCTGTCGTACTGCCGCTCACAGGTGCTCCCGTGGTTAGATTGATGGTTAGAGCCGGGTCTGTATAATTTTCAGAGACCGCTGATTCCATGAAATAGGTGTTGGCAGCCGTGGATCCGAGACTGGCAATGAGATCCGAAGTAATGGCGGCATGCACCTTCAATTTAATATCCGGTCCATCGGCATCGTCACCACCGGTGGCAGAAACGGTATAGGTACCATCCAGCATTGTCATTCCCACACCCATCACACCATCTGTGGCGCCGTCTTCATCCATAATCTCGATTTTGGCGAACCGGACAGGATGTGATGTGCCGGCGGAATCTTTATACGTTACTTTTCCGGATACCACCACCGTGGCTGTGCCGGGCAGAGGAGCCATTGCCGGTGCTGATTTTTCCAGCGCTTTCCTCACGGCGATTTCAAGAAATTCCGGGAGCTCACTCACCTCTCCCGAATGGGATATCTCAGCATCTTCAAGACCGGTACTGCCCAGAAGCGTATCTTTCTCCGCCTGGGTTTCCGCCTGGCTCATCTCCAGAAGAATAAACGGATCCATACCGGTCATGACGCCGGATTCACCGGCAATTATATTCAAATGCCGCCGGCCGCTGGATGGATACGTCAACTGCACATGACTCATGAAATCCAGATCCACACTATACCGGCCTGTTTCCTTCAGTTCCACCGTCAACCGATGCGTGTAAGTCTCCCCAACAGTATAATCCCGGGTCCATTCCAGAGTGCCTTGAACCAACCGGATTTCCGCCGGCAGTTGTATCCGGATCAATATATCCGGCATGTCCCGGGTGGTCCGAACAGATACTACCATGATCTCCGGCATGTTCAGCGCCATCGCAGACGACTCAAATGTCATATCAACGGTGAGGGGTGATGTTTTCTTTACCGCCAATCCTTCCACCGGTATAAAAACAGTCCAGAGCAGACAGGCGATAAATCCGATAGTTAACCGGCCTCTTCTCCGACCCTGAGTAATTATATTATTATGTGTTTTCATGTTTTTCCCCTTATTCAATTTACGGTTTTTCCTCTTCTGTAAAAACCAGTATAAGAAACCCGATAAAAGTTGTCAAGAACATGTGCCCGGGTTGAACTCGATCCGGACAGGCGATACAATTATTTATCTGAGTGAACGTCTTGGGGAGAATCAAGTTTTATGAAACGGGACCGGACAGACCCTCAAATTCCAGAAGAGAAACCGGGAGTTGAATCCTGGGCGCCGGGTAAGCGGATTCTGGATCATTACGTCATCTCGAAAATTCTGGGTGAAGGCGGGATGGGGACGGTTTATCTTGCATGTCGGGAAACGGACAATGCCTGTTTTGCTGTCAAGACGGTGATTTCCGGTCATCTCCGGAACCGGGGGGCTGAGCGATTATTCATTCAGGAGCTGCGCACATGGATTGATCTGCCCGGGCATCCGAATCTGACGGCCTGTCGATTTTTCAGGACGATTGAGGATCGGCTGGCTATTTTTTCGGACTATGTGGATGGCGGATCACTTCAGGAGTGGATAGTGGGGAAGAAGCTGCTGTCTCTGGACAGTATTCTTGATGTGGCCGTTCAGGCGGCGTGGGGGTTGCATGCGGCTCATGAAGAGGGCGTCATTCATCAGGATGTAAAACCGTCCAATATTCTTGTGACCGATGAAGGCGTTGCAAAGATCACGGATTTTGGTTTATCCCGCGCCCGTCACAGTGTCCCGGTGGATGAACCGTTTATCCGGGATTCGAAGCACTCTGTTCTGATCAGTTCCAGTGGTATGACCTTGGCATATTGTTCACCGGAGCAGGCGGCCCGGCAGAAAATCAATCGCAGGACGGATATCTGGAGTTGGGGATTGACCGTTCTTGAGATGTTCACGGGTGAGGTCACCTGGCAGGTTGGGGCGGTGGCGAACCTGGTTTTGAAAAACATTGCTGCCCGGGGTGCCGTGCCACCCTATCCGGAAATGCCCTCTGAGCTGGTGGATGTTCTAAGCAAATGTTTTCAGGTTGATCCCAATGACCGGTGGCCCAATCTACTGACTGTTGCCCATGAACTGCAGCAGATATACCGGCAGTATACGGGCAAAGAGTTTCCGCGTCCTGAACCGGAGTTCACTCCGGCAGGATCAGCTGTCAAATCACATCGCCAACGGTTCACCGCCGGCGGCCTGCGATGGGATAATCCGTTGATCTGGCTGAAAAAGGCATTTGAAGCGGCAAACCGGGATCTGACTGACACCGATCTGCATCACGGTAAGTGGACCGGCTCACGGAAGGCTCAGGTGCTACTGGATCTTGAGATATATTCACAGGCTCTGAGTATATTCACGGATCTTGTGAGTGCCGGTGATCGGAGTCATATTCCCGATCTTGCGAAATTAAGCTACAATAAAGCCCTTGTCCATATCGTTTCCGATGATGTACCGGGGGCACTCAAGCTATGCGAAATCTCACGGAATCACTTCCAGGATCTGGCAACAGCTGACCCGGGAAACCGGTATTATCATATGGATCTGGGATGTGCCGTGAAACTAATGGCCGATCTGATGGATAGAAAGGGTGATTTCCAGGAAGCAATTGATCTTTACGACACTGCGTCTGGAATTCTTAAGGCATTCAAAGGGTATGCGATGGACCCTGAGATTCAAAACTGCCATACGGCTGTTTTATTGCAAAAATCCTCAACCCTCCGGAACATGGGTTATCTGGCTCAGTCAAATGCACTGCTGGATCAGATAATTGCTATCACGGAAACCTTTGCGGCTCAGGCTGATGGGAAGGATTTCCAATTTAATCTGGCGGTGGCATACATCAACAAAGCCACTCTGTTAAGAAATTTAAATGAGATCGAAGAGAGCGTGCAGTTCCAGGAGAAAGCCGGGATTATTTTCAAGCGGCTTGCGGAGGTTAAAAACCGGGATGATCTCAGGGTTGAACTGGCAAAAACCCTGGCCACGCAAGGCGTGGGATTTTTTATGTTGGGCCGATCGGATTCCGCACTTGAGTTGATGGCTCAGGCAGCGGAAATCCTGGAAAAACTGGTTTATGATGCCGGGCTATCGGAACTGTCGGATTTCCTGGCCAAAGTATATGTGAATCAGGCGAATATCCTGGATAAAACCGGCAGCAGTCACGCGGGTCTCGCGCAACTGGACAAAGCTGAAACGATTTATAAACATTTGATTTATCTGGAAGATCGTCAGGATCTGACCGCTTTGCTGGCTATTGTCTATACCAATAAGGGTGTAGCATTGTCGAGTCTTGGTAAACTGCATCAGGCGGCGGATGTTACGACAAAAGCCGTGCACCTTTTGGAAGCACTTGAAAAACGTGAGGGTAAGATGGAATTTGCTTTCCAGGTGTCTCTGGGACAGATGAATCTGGGCAGTATGCTGACCCGGATTGATGAACCGGAGAAAGCCATTGTCATGTTTGATAAATCTCTGGAAAGAATGGGACATCTCATAAAGGATCACGGTATGAGTAATCTTCGGAATCGATTTGCGGAAATTCTGGCCAACAAGGCTGAAGCGGAACTGAAGTTGGACAATCTTCAATCTTCCCGGGAGTTATTCCATCGAGCAATCGAAATCCGTGAAACCCTTGTTTTTGTTGAAAACAGACATGTTAATGCCCGGGATCTGGCCGGCGTATACCTGCAGAAGGCAGTGGTCTTTGTTCAACAGGATGACCTTCAGGCTGCTCATGAACTGGGCCGGAAAGCCATCGAACTTCTGGAAAAATTCGGTTCCGGAATGGAAGATGCTGCCCGGACGGAACTTCTGGAAAAAGCACGGAAACTGCTTATTTAGCGAAAGCCGGACCCAGGCACAGGATCGTGATTCGGTCCACCATTTTTTTTACAAAGAAATTCCGCAGGATCACTCCACGCTGGTAATCAAACCATTCTTAAAGACAATCGTTTTTGTGGTGACGGTGATATCTTTGGTCACAGGATCCTGGGTGATTCCGGTGACGATGATCTGTGATCCCGTTGCTCCTGCAGTCCCATCCGATGCTTCATCTCCCGCGGTATAACTGCTTCCTCCAAACGCAAGCGCTCTCCGTGTGGAGGTGTTATCGGTAATATAAAGATGATCACCGTCCCATTCCATAGCACCTGCCACGGGAGTGTCCAACAGTGCACCGGTTCTGAACATCAAAGGAGCACCGGATGGATCCGATGAACCCGGCGCCAGTACGAGCCATGCCGGGGGTTCATCCAGACTTAAACTGCCGGTTGACGGTGGCATGAACTGTGCCCGTCCTGTTTTCCAGACGATGAATTTGGATTCTTCGTTCCACCAGGCATATCCATTGAATCCGATGGATAGATAATCCACTGTGGGTCCGATCCCCAGAAAACCGATGTTTCCTTGCTTGACGTCGTTGTAATAAGCGCCCATGCTTTGAGCCCAGGCGGTTCCCGGTGAAGTATGATCCAGAATCCAGCTGTGGGCGCCGTTACCGCGAA
>SWBY01010051.1_pt1 | contig 29146 bp, 20 predicted proteins | sample 4693071 | NCBI WGS metagenome assembly SWBY01 (sample SAMN10267273, study PRJNA491770) | bioreactor metagenome | isolation source: DHS bioreactor inoculated with marine methane seep sediment | place: Japan: Omine Ridge, Nankai Trough | collected 2006-05-06 | reverse complement strand
GCGGTGATGCGGATGCCTGAGCCGGGGGTGCAGCGGCAGGTTGAGCCAGAGGAGGAAGAGGAGGAGACGCTACAATCCAAACCACTTGTCAACCAGATTTCACCTTTGGTTCAGGTGCAACGTCAAGAGGAACCTGAGGAAGAGGAAGAAATGCTTCAGGCCAAACCACTTGCTGAAGAAATCACTCCATTGGTTCAAAGACAGGTCGAGCCAGAAGAGGAGGAGGAAGAGCTTCAGGCAAAAGCAACTTCAGAACATATCTCTGAAGCTAATCCCAATCTCGAATCTCATATTCATTCTCTCAAGGGAGGAGGCCAGCCTTTATCAGAAAACGACCGCGCCTTTTTCGAGCCGCGCTTTGGCTATGATTTCAGCCAGGTGAGGGTGCATACGGATACTCGGGCGGCACATTTAGCTAGATCGGTCGATGCTAGTGCTTTTACCCTCGGAAGCGATGTAGTGTTCGGTGCCGGGCAGTATTCTCAAAGTGCTCGTTCAGGTAGAAAATTGTTAGCACATGAACTAACACATATAGTGCAGCAGAATGATAAGTCCAACATAAGTCAAGAAAGGAAAAATATTCCGGTGCAACAACAACGCACAATTGGCGGACTTTTAGTGAGTAAAGGTTATCCTGAGAACAGGACTAGACTTATTCAGCGAGGGAAAGCTAATAAGATTGACAAAAAAGCACAAGCTATCATTAATGCAGCTCAGAATACCAAGATTCCAATCAAAAAGCGTGCTATCCAGGCAGTAAACAATATCATCAAAACATATTTCCCCTCTCAAGCAGGCATGGTTAAAAAGGTGGTGTACAAAGCATCCGAACCCGGCCTTGAAGTTTCAGCTGCCTCAACTCCAAAAGCAAAAGGGACGATCACTGTAGGCGACTACTTCGTAAAAAACACCAATAAAAAAAGATTAGCTCGTCGGGTGCTTCAAGTTGATCACGAATTTGAGCATATACGTCAGCAACGACAAGGTTTAGGCGGTCCTCAGCGAAAACATCTGCGAGAATTCCTTTCTTTTACCCGTGAAGCACTCTCCCCCGAAAAGCCTGGAACGGGTCGTGTCAGTCACTCCACACGAGTGGCTCTGATTGATGCTGCCTTGAAAAACTATTCTAAGCTTAAAAACAAGGAAAAAATAATGTACAAGAAGAAATGTGTCAATCTGATCGCTGCACGAAAAACTCATTCAGCAAAAAGCGGTCGCAAACACCCCCATCCACCAAGTTCCTGTCCATAAGTTGCTTTTGTGTCGTTTTCATGTATAAGGATTGAAATTATTCGGCAAAATAGAATAAGTAAAATCAAAGTAATAACGCTTAGTCATATCTTTTTACTGCTTCTAGCAGAGTCAGAGAGTGCTTTTTATGAGCCGCGATTTGACTGTGATTTCAGCCAGGTGCGGGTGCATACTGACCACAAAATGGCTGAGTCGGCGCGGGCGTTTACAGTGGGGCAGTATGTAGTATTTGGGCCGGGGCAGTTTAGTTCAGGATCATCTACTGGCAAGCGTTTGTTGGCACACGAATTAACACATGTAATGCAACAAGATAATAGCCATCCCGGTTCGATTGTGCAGCATTGAAAACTTAAATCAAATAAAAAATGTTTCATTGCTGGCGTAGATCGAGCTTGGATTGAAAAGCCGGAAAATCATTAAATAACTTAAAACAAATATTATAAATGAGTGGATCAGTATTACGGAATGATCTATAATTAATTCTTCTCAAATTATCTGGAAATATTAATAAATTGGTGATTATATGGATCAAATTTCCAGGCTATATGCCAAAACACCTAATCTAAAGAGATCAAATTCGTCTCTTCGAATTCAAAGGAAAAAATCATCTCAGCCACAAAAATCTCCTGCTGATCGGATTTTATTCCTTCAAAGAACCATTGGCAACCAGGCTGTCCAGCGGCTCATCAAATCAGGAGCCTTGCAGGCCAAGCTCATGATCGGCCAGCCAGGGGATAAGTACGAGCAGGAGGCGGACCGGGTGGCTGAGGCTGTGATGCGGATGCCTGAGCCGGGGGTGCAGCGACAGCTTGAACCAGAGGAGGAAGAGGAAGAGCTTCAGGCTAAAGAGAATGCAGGTCAGATTACACCTATGGTTCAGGTGCAGCGACAAGAGGAACCTGAGGAAGAGAAAGAAATCCTTCAGGCCAAACCGCTTGCTCAAGAGATTACTCCTTTGGTTCAAAGGCAGGTCGTGCCAGAGGAAGAAGAGGAGGAGGAAGAGCTTCAGGCGAAGGCAACTTCAGGTCATATCTCTGAAGTTAATTCCAATTTCGAATCTCATATTCAGTCTTTTAAGGGAGGAGGCCAGCCTTTATCAGAAAACGACCGCACCTTTTTCGAGCCGCGCTTCGGCCGTGATTTCAGCAATGTTCGGATTCATTGGGACAACGCAGCGACTCAGGTGAACCAAGAACTGGGCGCTCGAGCTTTTACACACGGTAGAAATATATACTTTGGAGCTGGCCAGTACACACCTAAGTCCAGGGAAGGCAGGCGACTACTTATCCACGAGCTGACCCACGTAGTGCAGCAAGGAGATGTCCAAGGTTCCTCTACCTTGGTGCAGCGCGAGCCATTCTTCGAATACGTCCGTGAGCTGGCCAAGAAGCGCGATTCATTACGCAAAGCCGCTCTTGAGCTGGCCAAGGGGTCGACTAAGACCGAGCGTGTGCTCAAATTTGTTGGTAAATGGGGGCGGAATGCCAGCCCCTTCAATATCGCGATGACTTACGTGAAACTTAATTGGAAGGGCGTCTCCTATTGGATGGACGTGCGTAAGTCGGCTAAGGCAGGCCGGGCTCTACTGAAGCGTATCGATGGGCTCGAGCGTGGCGCACGCGCCCTGAATAAGGCCACCGACGAGCAGTACAGGGCTGAGTCCAAGCTGCCTAGTTCCCCTCTGCAAACCTACGAAAAGGCCGGGTCAGTGATAGTCACCAACGAGGAGCTCGAGTACGTGGAGAAGTACTACAACACCGCAGCCAAGATCGCCAACGACGCCATGGCAGCGAGCAGCGAGCTTCGCAAAGCGATCGCGGGCTGGGACGCGGTGGTGGAGCAGGCGAACAAAAACAACGACTTCACGCGCGCCTCCGTCTGGAATGCTATCAACACTCTCAACTTGCGCTTCAACAACGAGGGCGGCGACTTTCCTACCTACTTAGCCAACGCGCGCGATCGTGCCAACGCGGTCGAGTCCTGGGCGCGGAGTAAGCAGTACCACGCTGCGGACATCCTGGGTAAGTGGACACCCGAAGGGTATCAGCCGCCGTTTTAGCCGTTCTAATGTGAGCGAACCAGCCGCGATGCTAGTGGGTGCCTAACAATCACATCCTCGTGCCAAGGTAAACCCGAAGCCTTGGGAATAGGAGAAATCCTATGAAATTGGCTAATGTTGCCCAGTGGGTGATTGCATACTGTGAGAGTCCCACCTGACTAAAGCTTAGCCGGCAGGTCAGTAGAGATATCTGCAGGCAAACCTGGAGATGGGAGTATGGAGCCGGACCGGGTGGCGGATGCTGTGATGAAGATGCCGGAGCTGGGGGTGCAGCGTCAGGTTGAGCAGGAGGAGGAAGAGAAAGAGACGCTACAAACCAAACCACTTGTCAACCAGATCACACCTTTGGTTCAAAGGCAGGTCGAGCCAGAAGAGGAAAAAGAAGAACTTCAGGCAAAAGCAACTTCAGGTCATATCTCTGAATCTAATCCCAATCTCGAATCTCATATACAGTCCCTTAAGGGCGACGGCCATCCTTTATCAGAAAACGACCGCGCTTATTTCGAGCCGCGTTTTGGAGCTGATTTCAGCCAGGTGCGGATGCATACGGATACTCGGGCGGCGGAGTCGGCGCGGGCGTTTACTGTGGGGCAGGATGTGGTGTTCGGGGTTAGGCAATATGCGCCCGAGAATATTCAAACGAGTTCAGGGAGATACTCGATGGGACCTTCGGGTCAAACCAGAGCCGCCGTTTTAGTCCACCACGTGTGTACTGCGTTGCAGGAGTACCGGTTAAGATACTTTTTGCACCAGATCACTCTCCTGAGATGGAGATCATGAAACAAATGCTTAAAGCGAAAAAATCCGTGGACTTTGCAATGTTCACCTTCAGTCGTTCTTCAGGGATTGATGATACCCTTATCGCTCTGGCCCGCTCCGGGATCAAAGTTCGCGGCATCCTGGATGGCAGCCAGGGTAAACAGCGATGGGCTCCGACAAAAGACATCAAGGACGCGGGAGCTGAAATGCATTTATGCCCGCATAAAGCAGGATTAAATAAACTGCACCACAAGCTGGCAGTCATTGATGGTGAGGTGCTTGTTGTCGGATCATTTAACTTCACAGGACCAGCTAATCGGCTAAACGATGAGAATATCCTTGTTATCGGTGACCTGGATGATGACAAAGCCAGATCAAAGCAAATGCAGTTCGGTTCCTACGCGCTTGACGAAATCGATAGGATGATAAATGAACATGGGGAGCCAGTTTGAATCGAATCAGTCGCTTGTGCATTAAAGGGCAGATGACTTTGCTCATAATCAGAATATCTTTTTCCATGTATTGAATGACTATTATGATCGAGCATTCACATATATAGAACTGGGAGATGAAGATGAACTCTGGGAAAATGTATCATTTGAAGATTTCGAAGACATCAAATTACATGAAGGGTTAATTCTTAAGCATCGAGTCACTGGCAATAAAATATTAATACCAGCACAATATATACAAATTATGAAACAAAAAGGGGGAATGCCTGCTTGACAGAAATGGGTGAGATATACATTTGCGAAATATGCGGTACAGAGATTGAAATATTGTTCTCCGGGAATGACCCGATAATATGCTGCGGTCTTGAGATGATCGCAAAAGAAGAATATTACAAAGAACGGATGAGCCGTTAAGAAAATGCCCACATCGTTTGCATTTTCGAGGCCTACAGGAAAGTATATACTTTCCTATACATTGAAAAAGCTCTATTCCAAATCAGCGATACTATCAAGAACAGCATCAGGCCGTATCCCTGAAGATTCAATATCCTCTATCCCTGATGCCCCTGTAAGCACCAGCACAGTTTGCATCCCGCCCCTTATCCCTGCCAGGATGTCGGTCTCCAGCCTGTCCCCAACCATAACGCACTCTTCACTTTTCATCCCGTACTCCCTGAGCAGCACATCCATGATCGGCTTATTAGGCTTACCGACCACATCAGGCACCACACCCGAAGCAGCCTGTATAGCAGCGACCATACTCCCGGCCCCTGGGAGGAAACCATGCTCTATAGGCAGCATAGCATCGGTATTGGTAGCAATGAACCCTGCCCCGTTCATAAGCATGTCCATGGCCCTGGTAAGCTTCTCATACGTAAATTCCCTGTCCAGGCCAGCCACCACATAATCTGCATCCTGTTCACTAATTATATGACCTGATCGTTCCAGTTCTTCGACCAAACCCTGCTCGCCCACAGGATATATGGTACTGCTGCCATACTTCTCTTTAATATAAACTGATGCGGCATAGGCAGAGGATATCACATCCCCTGCATCACATGGGATACCCATATCCTTAAGCCGCCGGGCTATGGCCTCCCTGGTGCGGGTGGCATTATTAGTAAGGAATACCACCCGGCTGCCCGAACTCCTCAATCTGTCAATGGATTCACTGGCACCTGGTATGACCGTTCTCCCGTGGTAGACCACACCGTCAAGGTCAAGAATGTATGCAGCCGGTCGGTTCATATTCCCTACTTCATCATGAGGATACGGTTCATAGCTGTCACAAGAGCCTCAACCGATGCCATCACAATATCTTCATTGGCAGCCCTGGCAGTCATAATCCGGCCCTTGTCATCTTCCACACCGATGATAACTTCGGCAAGTGCATCCGAACCACCTGAAATGGCCTCGATCTTGAAATCCCTCAATTTCATTGTCCGCTGGCCATTAATGATACTCTGGACAGCGTTCAGTGCCGCATCCACCGGGCCAACACCAATACTGGCTCCTACCTTTTCTTCACCTCTCACCATGGCCTTTACAGAAGCCGTTGGAGTGATGATATTCCCTGTCATTACAGAGACTTCTATCAGGTCAATGGGACGCTCGGATTTCTTCACTTTGCCTATAATAGCTTCAGCAATGGCGAACAGGTCTGAATCTGTGATGGATTTGCCCTTGTTACTAATATCCTTCATCCTGGACATGATCTCGTTCAACTGGTCATTGTCAGGTTCAAGACCTGCATCCTTCAGTGTCTTTATGACTGCATGCCTGCCTGCATGCTTGCCCATCACGATACGCCGCTTATGACCTACCATCTCAGGTGTCATAATGCCGGGCTCGAAGGTATCTGTCCTGGTAAGCACGCCATGAGTATGTATCCCGCTCTCGTGTGCGAATGCATTATCACCGACAATAGGCATTGTCGGAGGTATCCTTACGCCAGTATACCGCTCCACCATACGTGCAGTTTCCACAAGGTACTCGGTTTTGATATTGGTCTTTGCCCCGTAGATACTGTGCAGGCTCATTACGGTCTCGGCAAGGTCGGCATTTCCGGCCCGCTCACCCAGGCCGTTTATGGTGACCTGTACCTGCATGCCGCCCCCCTCTACTGCTGCCAGGGTGTTGGCAACTGCAAGCCCGAAGTCGTTATGGCAGTGAACATCAATGGGAATGGTGATATCCGTTTTGATATCTGCTATCAAAGCCTTCATGGCCGATGGTACGAAAACGCCAACTGTATCTGGAATATTAATAACATCGCATCCCGCTTCCTGGACCGCCTTACTGATCTGTAACAGGTAATCAAAATCCGTCCTGGTGGCGTCCATTGGGCTGAACATGCATTTTACGCCGTGTTCCTTGATATGCTCCACAGCCCTGATGGCCATGTCCAGTACTTCTTCCCTGCTCTTCTTGATGGTATGGATGCGCTGCACATCAGACGTGGGAATAAAGGTATGCACCATATCCACTTCGCATTCCAGGCATGCGTCCAGATCGGAAAATACTGACCTTGAGAGTCCGCATACATCCAGTCCAAGACCCATTTTAGCGATCTCGCTCACGTTTTGCTTTTCCCCTTCTGATGACATGGGAAACCCGGCTTCAAGTATATCAACGCCAAGCTTGTCGAGTTGTGAAGCAATTTCCTTTTTCTGTTCAAATGTAAGAGATACGCCAGGGGTTTGTTCACCATCACGCAGTGTGGTGTCGAAAATAGTTACGCGTTTATCACGTATCGATTCAGTAATATAGAACCCGATCCCTCATTTTAAGTTCTTCCATATAAAAAACCTCACTTATAAACTCGTTTCATATTATAAAAGGGTTATTGAAGCATCTTAATCCCCCACCTGTTCTACTATCATACTATTCACTAAGGATTACTTTCGCTGTGCTCTTGGATGTGGTTTATCATTGCTGTAGTATATCCATATACCTGAGGTGATACACAATGGAAGATGAGTTTTGGACCGGTATTGTAAAACGTGCTGCCAAACACCAGCATATCAACCGCCGCAGCCAGTTCAGCCGCCATTTCAACAGGATGCAGACATTACCAGATGACAAATAAGTGCAGTTCAGTTCGCAGTTATAGGTATGTATATCAATATTATCCACATAAGTTAAAGTATGGAAGATGCACCAGGAGACACTGGAGTTAACAGCCACAACAAGGCTGGTAATAAAATAAATGATAACAGTGAAAAACTTCTGGTGCTTCCTCTTGGTGATGAATCAAAAAAGATAACCCAGGTCATTACCAATGACACGGCCAGGCACATAATGGAACTGCTTGCCGAGCACTCCATGAGTGCATCTGATATCGCCAAACATCTGGATGTTCCCCTGACCACTATCAAATATAATCTTGAAAACCTTGTGGACGTGGGACTGGCAAAGATCGAGCGAATAAAGTACAGCGAGAAAGGAAGGCAGGTCAAGGTCTATGCACCTGTACGTAAGCTTATCGTTGTGGTGCCTGAAAAGCTTGGTAGTGCCTCTATTACCGAAATACTGAAAAAATACCTTGGTGTCATTCTTACTGCTGTCTTCGCATCAGGTTTTATTGAACTGCTTACAAGTACATTTACCTCCTCAAAAAGCATGATGCCAGATGGTAATGCCCAAAGAATTATTGAAGAAGAATCTTCAATGGGTTCATCTATGGATATTATAGGCAATGTTTCAGGAGGAGCAGAGGATCCAATTATGGGTGTGGTGAATGATTCAGCACAAAAGACACTATCGAATGCAACTGCACCGGATGTCTCGAACATCCCTGAAGCTGTACCTGAAGCGGCTGAAATGGTCACAGATATGCCATCACACATAACTACCCTATATGTTGAACCAGCCACTTTGGAAAAGGGTAGATCAACCCTTGATATGGATTTCACATCCCACCTGGGCTTGTGGTTCCTGATGGGGTGTCTGTTCATGATCGTATTGGTAATGGTTGTAGATTATTACAGGCAAAAAAAGGCAGTCAATAGGAAATGATCACTTTGATCGTACCATTGAGTTACTTTTATCATTTACCTGCACATATTTCTATAAGATCGTACTTATGAGGATAGCATTAAAGATTGCATATATCGGCACTGAGTATCACGGATATCAGATACAGCCGAATGTGCCAACAATTGAAAAAGAACTCTTCAGAACTCTTGAAGAACTGAAGATCATTACTGACCCTAAAAGTGTCAGATATACCGGTTCAGGTCGGACCGATGCCGGAGTCCATGCCCTTGAACAGGTGATCGCTTTTGATACCGACAACCCGAAACTGGCAATACCAAGGGTAATTAACAGCAAACTGCCACCCTCTATCTGGGTGTGGTCAAGGGCTGAAGTACCTGATGATTTCGACCCCAGGCGACATGCTGTAAGCCGGGAATACAAATATTTCATTTGTGGTGAATGTTTAAATATCTCACTTTTGCGCAAAGCATCAAAGCTCTTAAGAGGTACCCACGATTTTGCTAATTTTGCCACACCGGATATGGATAAGTCCACTGTGCGAACAGTTGAACGAATCGATATAAGGGTGGAAGGCAGATTAATCAATCTTGATATCAAGGCTGATAGTTTCGTATGGCATATGGTGCGCAAGATCGTTACAGCTCTTCGTATGGTGGGGGACCAGACCCGTGAAGTTGAATGGCTTAAACGCATGCTTCATCCGGAAGAGTTCGAAGAGGGATTGGAACCGGCACCGGCCTGCGGCCTATTATTGAAAAATGTGAACTATGACCTGGACATTCCCTGGGAAGATGATTCCTATGCAAAAAAGGTTTCTGCTGAGAGGCTTCACGAACAGTTCATGCATTATGGTGTTATGGCAGAGGTATTTAAAGAACTGAAAGATAATATGCAGCCACCTGAAGCCTGTGATTGAATAATGAGCCTGATTGCTTTTGAACTCTCGGGCGAGCATCCCGATATACCAGTAGCTGAAGTTATCGGGGCCCTGGAATCCGTAAATATTGAATTTTCTGTACGATATCGATTCGACCAGGTACTTATTGTAGATATCCCAAATTTAAATTCAAATGTAAACGCAAATGCAAGTGTAATCGCAAATATAGACACAAATATGGATCAGGTGAGAAAACTTAGCAAACGCCTGGCCCTGACTTGGCATATTATCAATGTGCTGGGCATCTCGGATTCAACCTTACCTGGTATCATGAACATGGTTGAGAATGTGGATTTTGATGAGCCTGCGTCCTTTACCTATAAAGTAAGGGCAAAGAAGATAAAGCGTAAAAATCCCATCTCTTCTGAGGATATTGAACGAAAGATCGGCGGGGTGCTCTACAATAAAAGATATCGTGCCGACCTTATAAATCCCGACGTCCGGTATCGGGCAGTACTGACTGATGGAAAATGTATTTTCGGTCGTGTGCTGGCATCTGTTGACCGCGGTTCATTTGAAGACCGCAAACCACAGAATAAACCGTTCTTCTACCCTGGCGTCCTTATGCCCAGACTGGCACGCTCCCTGGTAAATATCGCACGAAGCGGACCTGGCAGCATAATACTTGACCCGTACTGCGGCACTGGCGGGATACTGGTGGAGGCAGGGCTTATGGGTGCGGTGACTGTTGGTTGTGATGTACAGAGGAAGATACTGCTGGGTGCCAGGATGAACCTTGATTTCTATGTGCCTGATTATTCTCTCATGTTCCAGGATGCAGGTAATATGGCCCTGAAGGATAGCTGTATCGACTCTGTGGTAACCGACCCGCCTTACGGCAGGTCTGCACTGATACAGGCCAGGTCCCTGGATATTCTTATGAAACGTTCTCTTTTAGAAATATTCAGGGTATTGCGTCCCGGCGGTCGGGCAGTGGTGGTTTCTGAATGTCCTGTTGAGGAGTGGGCGGTATCTGCCAGCTTTTCAGTGGTTGATGTGTACATACAGAGGGTGCACCGCAGTCTGACAAGGAGGATTACTGTGCTTGATAAACCTCAGTAGTTAAACTATCAAAATAATTTATAAAAATAAAAAGTAAGTGAGCATAGCAGCGATCCAGAGTTCCCAAGGGCTCTCGCACCTTAGTACAGTAAGGAACGTGGGAAGGCTTATCTGCTGTGTTCGGGATGGGTACAGGAGTATCCCCTCCGCTATGGCCGCTACACTCACACATGATTGTGTATAGCGAAGTACAACCTGAATATCACCTGAAATGAGCCCCGAAGGACTCACATTCTTAGCAATCCTACTTTATAGATCAGCAGGAGTGGCACGGACTATTAGTAGCCGCGGACTAAACACCTCGTTGCCTTGGTGCGTACATCCCGACTCTATCAACCTCATCTTTTATGAGTGTCCTTAATGTTGTCTCTTTTCAGGATGGGTTTCGGGCTTAGATGCTTTCAGCCCTTATCCCTTGGTGCGTAGCTGCTCGGCATTGCCCTGTCGGACAACCGATCGACCAGTGGCACCGTTGCATAGTTCCTCTCGTACTGAATGCAACTTTCCTTCAGACAACGAACACCTCTAGTAGATAGTAACCGACCTGTCTCACGACGGTCTAAACCCAGCTCACGATCTCCTTTAATAGGCGAACAACCTCACCCTTGGCCGCTGCTGCACGGCCAGGATGGAAAGAACCGACATCGAGGTAGCAAGCTTCCGGGTCGATATGTGCTCTTGCCGGAAACGACTCTGTTATCCCTGAGGTAGCTTTTCTGTAGTCAATGACCCCCATCAAGGAGGTACATTGGTTCGCTAGACCCGACTTTCGTCTCGCGATTCCTTGCTTTGCGAAATCACGTAAGGCTGACTTATGCTCTTGCACTCTTCAGTGGGTTTCCGACCCACTTGAGTCAACCTTTGGGCGCCCTTGATATCTTTTCAAGGGCGTGGCGCCCCACCCAAACTGCCCACCTACAGGGGTCCTCATCTCTGAGTTAGGGCCGTAATCTTGAAAGGGTAGTATCCCATTGGCGGCTCCACCCCGGCTGGCGCCGGGGTTTCGATGCCTCCTACCTATACTGTACATCCAAAATCACAACCCAACTGCAGGCTGCAGTAAAGCTCTACGGGGTCTTCACTTCCCCCTAGAGGTCTCTAGACTCTGCACTAGAATGTAAAGTTCACCGGATTCTGGCTAGGGACAGTAGAGCTCTCATTGATCCATTCATGCAAGCCGCCAATTAAGCGGCAAGGTACTACGCTACCTTAAGAGGGTCATAGTTACCCCCGCCGTTGACAGGCCCTTCGCCCCGTTGAACCGGGTTTTCAGGTACCTGCACTGGGCAGGATTCACTGACCGTACTAGTCCTTTCGGAGTTGCGGTCAGCTATGTTGTTATTAGACAGTTAGAGCTCCCTAGTCACTGCGACCTGCCGTCTTCACGGCAGGCACTCCTTCTTCCGAAGTTACGGAGCTAATTTGCCGAATTCCCTTAGCCAGTGTAATTCCGACACGCCTTAGCCTTTTCAGCTAGGGGCACCTGTGTCAGTTCTCGGTACGATCATTTTGGCTCCCTTTTCACGGTCACCTGGGATAAGTTGACTTTCGCCATTACACATTCACTTGCTTCTCACCATTACGGCTCTCCACAAGTTTCGGTGCTTAGACAGCCTGACATATGACTGCTCAACCTACCCGGATGCGTCAGTTTAATTGCCAAAACGGTACAGGAATATTAACCTGTTTCCCTTTCGATGTACTCGACTTACGGTACATCTTAGGATCGACTAACCCTCGGCTGACGATCATTGCCGAGGAAACCTAGCCCCTTCGGCGATCGGGATTCTCACCCGACTTTGCTGTTACTACTGCCAGGATTTTCATATCCGAATGGTCCACAGGACCTCACGGCCCTACTTCTACCCAAACGGATTGCCTTCCTATAAAATCACATTGCTGTGTTCCATGGTATCGGTGGTCGGCTTGAGCCCCGTCCATTTTCGGGGCCCTAAACCTCGACTGGTGGGCTGTTACGCACTCCTTAGAGGATAGCTGCTTCTAAGCTCACCTTCCAGCTGTCTTGGGCTTAGGACACCCTTTAGTGTTGACACTTAGCCGACACTTGGGGACCTTAACCATGGTCTGGGTTGTCTCCCTCACGGACTACAGGCTTACCCCGTAGCCCGGACTCCGACTTTCTACGACGACGGCGGTTTTGGAGTTTGAGAGGGGATCGAGGAATTTCTCCCCCGGGTTCCCCATTCAGTGCTCTACTCCGCCGACTATCTCCAGTCAGGCCATGCTGCGACATGTTTCGGAAGGAACCAGCTATAACCTAGCTCGATTGGCCTTTCACCCCTAGACACAGGTCACGCGAATGATTTGCAGATCAATACCGCTTGCGGCCCTCCACGTAGGTTTCCCCACGCTTCAGCCTGCCCACGCCTAGATCGCTAGGATTCGGGTAGTATCCTAGTGACTCCACGCACTTGTATACGCCGCGCCTCACCCGAAGGTTGTGCGCTTGTTGCTTTCGCTTAGGCTAACCAAATTGAATTTGTTAACCTCGCCACTTGAATACACTCCCTGGCCCGTTCTTCAAAACGTATGATATAACGCCGGCAACACCATTCGTACTACAGCCTCGCGACTGATTCCTTCATGGTGCAGATCCTTTCACGCTATATCGCTCTATCACCATCCGATTTCAGGCACTTTGCACCTCCCTTCTTGGGGTACTTTTCAGCTTTCGGTCACCCTACTATTACGCTATCGGTCTCAAGATGTATTTAGTTTTGGAAGTTGATGCCTCCCAAATTCCCGCGGGATTTCCGACCCACGGTACTCAAGACACCGGTCACAATCCCTCGATTTACGTCTACGTGACTTTCACACTCTATGGTCTGACGTTCCAGACAAGTTCGACTTCATCGACTGGGACTGTAATTGACCGGGCTTATAACACCACATGTCCCTACCGTTTCCGGAGGGATTCAGTTTGAACTCTGCCGGTTTCACTCGCCGTTACTTACGGCATCTCAATTGATTTATTTTCCTGCCCCTACTAAGATGTTTCAGTTCGGGGCGTTCCCGATCATGACTGATCAACACAGATGTGTTTGGATGTCCTATTAGGAAATCCTCGGTTCAAAGGCTCCATGCACCTCGCCGAGGCTTATCGCAGCTTGGCACGTCCTTCATCGGCTCTTGAGCCCAGCCATTCACCGGATGGTATAATTACCAGAATCCGCTTTACTATATTTCAGTAAGCGTCCAGGTTGCACTTCGCTTATACACAGCATCATATAGCTTGATCACAGGTCATGTGATCCGCTCTCAACCCTTCCTTAAGGCCGTTACGACCCTAAGTGCATTCGATTGTTAATATAATTTATACTCTGTTACCAGAGTAAATGGACCCGCTGGGACTCGAACCCAGGGCCTCTGCCTGTTTTGCTTAGGATACTTCTGCATCCTTGGTTGCAAAGGCAGCGATCTTCCAGCTGATCTACGAGCCCTTTGATGTGTTTGGCCTGCCAACATTAGTTAACGTTGGCGACCCAACGGGATACATCAATTGGCTTCGCGGCCATCGAATCATTTATTCATTGTATTGGCAGTTTTTCGGCTTCTGACCGGCAGTGTGTCCAGATCAAAGTCTGGGCGTTGCGTTAGGAGGTGATCCAGCCGCAGATTCCCCTACGGCTACCTTGTTACGACTTAACCCCACTTGCGAAGCCCAGGTTCGAACATGTCATAAACATGCCCTCACCCAGACCTCACTCGCATGGTTTGACGGGCGGTGTGTGCAAGGAGCAGGGACGTATTCACCGCGCTATGTTGAAACGCGATTACTACGGATTCCAGCTTCATGAGGGCGAGTTACAGCCCTCAATCCGAACTACGGTTGGGTTTAGGAGATTACCGTCCCTTTTCAGGGTAGGTGCCCATTGTCCCAACCATTGTAGCCCGCGTGTAGCCCGGGAGATTCGGGGCATACTGACCTACCGTAGCCCGTTCCTTCCTCCGCTTTAGCAGCGGCGGTCCCCACAGTGTACCCATCGTTCCGGAGAACATGCTGGCAACTGTGGGCGCGGGTCTCGCTCGTTGCCTGACTTAACAGGATGCTTCACAGTACGAACTGACGACGGCCATGCACCTCCTCTCAGCGATTCAGGTAAGACCTTCAGCCTGACCTACATATTGCTGTCGCACCCGGTGAGTTTTCCGGCGTTGAATCCAATTAAACCGCAGGCTCCACCCGTTGTAGTGCTCCCCCGCCAATTCCTTTAAGTTTCAGCCTTGCGACCGTACTTCCCAGGTGGCTCGCTTAACGGCTTCCCTGCGGCACCAAACACGGTCGCACCGTGTCTGACACCTAGCGAGCATCGTTTACAGCTAGGACTACCCGGGTATCTAATCCGGTTTGCTCCCCTAGCTTTCGTCCCTCACCGTCGGACCCGTTCTGGTAAGGCGCCTTCGCCACAGATGGTCCCCCAGGGATTACAAGATTTCACTCCTACCCCTGGAGTACCCCTTACCTCTTCCGGTCCCAAGCCTGACAGTATCCCTTAGAAGCCTGACAGTTAAGCTGTCAGATTTCCCAAAGGACTTATCAGGCCGGCTACGGACCCTTTAGACCCAATAAAAACGGCTACCACTCGGGCCGCCGGTGTTACCGCGGCGGCTGGCACCGGTCTTGCCCGGCCCTTGCTAACAAATGATTTTTAATCATCTGGACAGCCAACATTTGATGCTGGCACTCGGGGTTCCCTTATCGCGGTTTCCCGCATTGTAAAGTGTTCGCGCCTGCTGCACCCCGTAGGGCCTGGATTCGTGTCTCAGAATCCATCTCCGGGCTCTTGCTCTCACAACCCGTATCCGTCGTCGGCTAGTAGGTACGTTACACCCACTACAACCTGATAGACCGCAGATCCATCCTTAGGCGCCGGAGCTTTGAACCATAGGGCATTCCAGCGTCTATGGCTTATCCGGTATTATCCCCAGTTTCCCGGGGTTATTCCGGTCCTAAGGGTAGGTTATCCACGTGTTACTGAGCAGTTCGCTATGTTCACGAAGAACATTTAACTCGCATGGCTTAATCGAACCCCGATAGCAGTAGCCTCTGGCAGGATCAACCAGAATTGTTGATCACACACAAAGGAAATGATTTTTATCGGAATTTTTGGGTTTTGGTGTATTGTCCAATTAATTCCCGATAATATATATATATACACTACCGATCAGAATTAACCGAACTGCCAATACTAACGTCGGACGAGAAAGTTCCATCTCGTCTCCATTTGTGATTGTGCCAAGGTCGGAGAGCAACCCTTCACTTTCGGGACAATTCCCAAAATCCGGGTCGACGCCGGGAAATGACCTCGGCAAATAAGGTGGTGATAAATGAATGCAACTATTCTATGAATATTTTGCATCTGTCCCCTGCATGCGATTTTTAATCACACACTGGACTCTTCTATATATAATCAATGGTATATAAGGCTTTTCTTGCCTGTTAATTGCGATATTTGCGCAATTTGCATTTATACCTGACATATATAATTTCTCAGTAGGACAGGTATGTTAACCAGCCCAATTGAGCGAACTCCTACAAAGGGATGTTAGTATATAACCATTACGGTTAGTATCGTTTTTTATCATTTTTTAATGATAACATTAGCTCGTTTTTTAAGGATATGAAAGTATATATTTTCCTGCAACCTTATAAAATGCAAATGAAGTGAGCATTTTCTTGAGATATACCAGTACAATTTCAACCATTTGAACCGCTTTTGTGGAAACTATCGTGGTCCATCCGGTTGCAACAGGTTATTTCTTAGCAGTCAGGATCAGTCTATCAGGCATATCCTCTACCCTGTAATGCATATTCACAGTACCGCCCTTCTGAGGCGCAACTCAGACTCCAGCCCCAGCACCTGTATTCAGACCGCTTGCATGCGAAAGTTTGGTTGTAGAGGCGGCATCCGATGCAGCCGCGACAGGAGTGGTGGTTCAGGAAGCGCGCCCGGGGCAGGTGGGAGTAGTGGAACGCGCCGCCCACGGCGAGTTGGTTGCTTCCGTCTTAGTCTACTTATCTGGCTTTGTGCGCGCCCGCCTGCAGTCAAGACTGCCCCGCGCCGATCTCATGCCTGCGTTCGGACTGCGCGCGGGCAGCATGTACTATTGATAGAGATGTGCCGCCGGTTTGGTTGAAGAGATGGCATCAGAGGAAGGTGCGGCAGAGTAGTAGCTCCAGCAATGTGCCCGCGGCCTCTGGCAGGGTTTCGAAGGCGACAGCTGGTTTTTTGTGGCTGGAATGAAATGTTTATTGTGCATCTAAATAAAGAAAGAATCATTTAAATGAAATGGCTTTTAATGAAGTATGATATGATGGATGAGATTCATAAAAGAACGAGTCCTTTGCGCATATTCCTGTGTCATTCATCTGGAGATAAAACCGAAGTACGTAACTTATATCAGCGATTATCCAGCGATGGTTTTGATCCGTGGCTGGATGAAGAAAAACTTTTGCCAGGACAGGAATGGAAAGTTGAGATTCCAAAGGCCGTACAAACTTCTGATGTTGTTATTGTTTGCCTTTCGCATAAAGCAATAAATAAAGCTGGTTATGTCCAAAAAGAGATTAAATTTGCTCTGGATAAGGCAGAAGAACAACCCGAAGGCACAATCTTTCTTATTCCCCTCAAGCTGGAAGAGTGTGATGTTCCTGAGAGATTACAACGCTGGCATTGGGTCAATTTATTTGAGGAAAAAGGTCACGAACGATTAATGCGATCGTTGCAAATGCGCGCTGAAACTATAACCTCTGGTAGCGATTTAGAGCCAAACCTGATACAAAAAAATGAAATCATCAATACTATAGACATGGAGTTTGTACTGATACAACCAGGGGAGTCTGATATGGGATCGCCTCCAAATGAAACAGGTAGATTCGGTAATGAAGGACCTGTTCATCATGTGACGATATCTGAAGCTTTTTACCTGGGCAAGTACGAAGTCACACAGAAACAGTGGCATGAAGTTATGGAGTACAATCCATCGTACTTCAAAGGTGATGACCTGCCGGTTGAGAATGTTTCATGGGAGAATGTACAGGAATTTATAAAAATGCTCAATAAGAAAGAAAATACACATAACTACCGTTTACCCTCAGAGGCAGAATGGGAATATGCAACCCGGGCAGAAACTACTACAAGATATTCCTTTGGTGATGATGATTCAAAACTGGGAGAATATGCATGGTATAGTAAAAACTCGGATGATAAGACACATCCTGTCGGCAATAGAAAGGCAAATCCATGGGGATTGTACGACGTGCACGGGAATGTATGGGAATGGGTCCAGGATGAATGGCATAACAGCTATAACGGCGCTCCATCTGATGGCAGTGCATGGGAGGATGGAAGTGGCGCTGACCGGGTGTTTCGTGGTGGTGGCTGGTTCGACGATGCCGGGAACTGTCGGTCGGCCTACCGCAGCTACCACGGCCCGGGCAACCGCAACCGCGACCTCGGCTTTCGCCTTATTCAGGAAGTACAACTCCTTTTTATTTTACCCCTTTACTCCTTTCAACTCGTTGCAAAGCTAAAACATAGCGAAGCCAGATGGCTGGACGTGCGTAAGCCGCACAGCCTATGTGTAGAATTACCTGCTTGAAGGGCATGTACAAAAAAAGGTTTCTAAATCTAAAAAAAAAGACTGAAGGGATGATTATTAAAAATCACCCCTCGTCCATACGTTAATGACTCGATGCCGCATACCGCTCGGCAATCAGCGCCCGGGTCAGCCTGAACTGGACCCTATGCTTGTCCCAGTCATACTTAGCACCCAAAAACTTAATGAGCCGCTTCTTGGAAGCACCCTTTAACTCATTGGCCTCCATCAACTCATTCACAAACGCCTTTTCCTGTTCCTTATCAAGCTCAACCATTTACACCGCCTCCGTGGAAACAATAGTAGTCCATCCGGTCGCTACAGGTAATTTCTTAGCAGTCAGGATCAGCCCATCAGGCATATCCTCAACCCTGTAACGCATATTCACAGTACCCGCATCCGAGGTCAGTGCAATCATACCACCCTTCCCCAGGCCCAGCTTATTGACCATGTTCATATTGACCATCACAAAGTCGTTATCATCGGGCTGGTCGAACCACATGAACGGATTGAACAGATAGATCAGGTTGCCCTTTTCCTCCACAGGCCCGATATCCAGGACCTCACAGGCAAGCTCTTGATATTTGGGCTTTGTATATTTCTGGACTATGCTTTCAAGCACCTTATTATGGAGGTTCGGGTAATCCATAGCCTCACCGCCCATGTTCTGGCTAAGAGTAGACATTGCATCGATACCAGTAGTACTCTCACCGGAATTGTTCAGCAGCAGTCCTTCCACATTCATGAAACTGCCCGCCTTTGCATACAAAGGTTCAGTAGCTATCACGATGTCAGCCATTTTATTCACAGGACCATCCCTGGAAGAGATCACGATCAGGTTGTCCAATTTCGTCAAGGTCGCAGCCGCAGCATCGCTATCAGGCATCAGTTCAACCGGATCGCTGTCAAGAGTGACCAGCGTCTTAATACTGCCTTCATTGATACCGTCCATGATCTCAGAGATACCTTTCTGTCCGGTACCTTTGCACAGCAGGTCAACACCCGTAGCATTCACAAAAGGTTTCATGAACAATATCTTGGCCTGGGTCTTCAATGCCAGGTTCAGCATCCGCTTAACCCATCCCGGATCAGTATTGGGATGCACATCTGCTATAATGACAGACTCGCTATCCAGTCCCAGTTCACTCTCATACATATCCGGATCGATATACCTGTTCTCATCTGCAAGATGCAGGTCTTTCCAGCCTACGGAAACCACAGACGCCCCGATCTTCTTGGCAGCCAGTATTCGCCTGACCAGCAAAGGATACTGGATATAAGGGTCAACGAACAGTGCGATCCTCTTTGCACTCTCGATCTCATCGAGTGTAATACCCACACCAACTGTAGGATGGCATTCCGTAGGAAGTTCTGAATACACGCCCATTCCGGTATTGACCACAGTCCCAAGCGCATCAGCGACCTTGCTGAAAGCCAGGGATTCCTCATTTGTAGTATTCCCGACACCAAGCATGGTAACATCAGCGCCCTTAAGCTTATCAGATGCAGCCTTTACCGCATCTTCGACACTCGCTTCCTTTCCATCCACCATACTTGTAGCCTTTGAGTAATGGTGGGCCAGCTTCATCCCGAACCTGCAGAGTTTGCCAAGGTTCGCAGGACTACTCTTCATGAAATCAACAGCGAGTGCACCCTCCTCATCTTCCCTGATATAAAGGCCGCAACCCATATTACATCCAGGGCACACGGTCTGGTATACATTTCCTATCATTTTAATATCACCTCGAAGAACGGAGGAACATCATCAACATTCATACCCGGCGTATACTCTCGCTTGCGCTGTGAAGGAATAGCAAAACTGCTTTGCAGAAGAGTAATTGGAATATCAGACGGACACACATCACTGCACTGCCCGCATGCAATGCAACTGTCAGACAAGTGCAGCAGCCGTACCATATGATACATGCTCATCTTGTAATTGTCAACAAGGGAATGGAACATAGTACACTTGGAATCCTCTCCGCAGGAACAAACCGGACATACCTCCTTGCACGCCCCGCAGTCGATACAATCTGCCATTGGCTCCATGTAATATTGCATACGATCTTCATCAGGTATCTCAGGGAATATCTCCTTTTCAAGAGTGTTGCCAAGATTAACCATGACATCGTTCACTTTCGCCCTTATCGCAATCGCCTTATCACTGGCTGGTTCCACTTCTATCCGACCCGCTTCAATTGCATTGTCCAGAAGTTTTACACCCTTATCGTTCATCACCTGGCAGAAAGTTGCACTGCCAGCCATGTCCCCGATCACACCCCAGTTACCACATGCAAGGTCTGCATTCACAGGTATCTTAAGCGTACAATAACGACAGCTTTCGCGCCTTCCGAATCCGGCTTCTTCCAGTTCATCAATGGCTATAGCCTTCTCGTCACCGTTTTTGGTCTTAAATATCAATTTACCCTTTTCGATATCTTCGCCAACCACATCTTCAGGGTCAATATCATACATCTCAACAAGCATCTTCTTGGTAGTCACCGGATGCATACTGCCACCGCAGTTCAATCCCACGATATAGGTATTATCCAGGTCGATCATACCACGTTTGGCCTGTTCAATAACAGCCTGTGCATCACATGGTTTAGCAGGCATTGCAACCTTACGACCCATCGCATACTTGGCCAGATTCACAGGCACCGAATGCAGACTGCCCGTAGATGCTAAAACCTCATCCACATCATCAGTGATGATAGGTACAGCTTCAAACTCATTGACATGTTTCATTACCACTACGTTCTCGACCAGTCCCTTCTCCAGAGCTGCAGCCAGTACGGCAGTTACCAGTCCACCGGAAGCACCGCGCTTGCGTACATCTTCGTTCGTGGCATATCCTACCAGCATATCTCCTACGTTAACCATCTTACTTCACCCCCGCAGGTTTAAGGGGACTGGGTCCCAGTTCCTTTACCTTTGCTGTAACATCAGTTATGAAATTGGCGAACCTCTCACCTTCACTGGCAGATATCCAGTTCAGGTGCAGCCTATCAGGCTCCAGGCCCAGTTGCTGTAACATCTCTTCCAAAAACTCATACCTCACTTCAGTCTTCTCGTTGCCATTAACATAATGGCAGTCACCGATGTGACATCCTGTGACCAGTACCGCATCCGCACCCTCAAGGAAAGCATTGAACACATGCAGCGGATCGATCCTGCCCGAGCACATAACCTTGATAACCCTGGTGGATGCAGGCTGTTGGAACCTGCCCATACCTGCCGTATCAGCTCCGCCGTAACTACACCAGTTGCAGCAAAACGCCACGATCTTGGGTTCCCATCCTTCTTCAGCCATGATCACACCTCCCCGTAAGCAAACACATTCTTAACCTGTGCCAGCAGCTGTTCATTCTTGAAATGACTCTGCTCCAAAGCACCTGTGGGACAGGCTGCCATACATGTACCGCAACCCTTGCACAGGGCCGTGAGTATCTTCAATTTATCATCTTCAATTGACAGCGCCTGGAATGGACACATAGGTACGCACACACCGCAGGCCACACAAATATCCTCATCCACTTTAGCAGTAATACCCTCGGTCAGTGCCTTGCCCTGTGCCAAAAACCGTGTCGCACGGGCCGCACATGCACTGCCCTGGGAAATAGAATATGGAATATCCTTGGGTCCCTGGGTCATACCACCGATAAAGATGCCGTCAAGTGTAGTGTCAACCGGTTTCAACTTTGGATGTGCTTCCATCATGAATCCGTCCGCAGCCCGGCTCACCTTCAGGATCTGCCGTACCGTCTCAGTACTCTCTGGCGACACCGCGCCTACACTCAGTACCATCAGGTCAAGTTCCAGATTTACGATCTCATTGGTCAGGGTATCCTCTATCCTGGCAATAATATTATGATCCTCATTCTCAGTAACCTCTGCAGGTCTGCCTCTTATGAATCTGATACCCATATCCCTTGCCCTGTTATAGAACTCCTCATACATCCTGAAAGGTGTTCTCATATCCATATACATAATATATACTTCTGTTTCAGGATATTTTTCCTTAAGTAACTGGGCATTCTTCAAAGAAGCCATACAACAGAAACTGGAACAATATATGTTGGAGTTTTTGTCCCTGCTTCCAACACACTGTACAAACCCTATTCTCTTTGGTGGCTTGACATCACTGGGCCGCACTACTTTACCCATTGTAGGTCCGCTGGCATTGATGAGGCGTTCAAACTCCATGGTGGTTATCACATTATCATACAAACCGAAACCAAAATCGTGGTTTGGTTCAGGATCGTACACATCAAAACCCGCAGACACGACAATAACACCAACATCAAGTTCAGAGAAGGTTGCCTTCTGATCCATATCAATAGCACCGCGCTCGCATGCTTTTATACACGCACCACAGTCAATGCAAATTGATTTATCCACCAGTGCCCGCAATGGCACTGCTTGAGGGAATGGAGTATAGATGGCTTTTCTGGTACCTATCCCTTCATCGAACTCAACATAGGGCACTTCAACAGGACACTTTTCTGTACACAGGCCGCAACCGGTACACTCATCTATATTGAGATACCGCGGCTTATGCTTCACCTTTACCTTGAAGTTACCCACATAACCATCCACTTCCTCCACTTCTGAGTAACTCATGATCTCGATATTCTCATTCCTGGCAACTTCAACCATCTTAGGACCAAGAATACAGATACTGCAATCATTGGTCGGGAACGTCTTGTCCAGCTGAGCCATCTTACCTCCGATTGAAGGTCCCTGTTCTACCAAATACACCTTATGTCCCATATCAGCAATATCCATTGCCGCCTGCATACCTGTAACACCAGCGCCTATAACCAGCGCTGCATCTGTCACTGGCACTTCGCTTGACTGTAAAGGCTCCAGTAATGCAGCCCTTGCCACACCCATACGGACAAGCTCTTTTGCCTTCCTGGTGGCGTCCTCTTTCTCCCACATGTGTATCCAGCTGCAGTGTTCCCTGATGTTCACGAACTCGAACAGGTATTGATTCAGTCCTGCTTCCTCTACACATGCCCTGAAAATGGGTTCGTGGGTCTTTGGCGTACATGACGCCACAAGCACACGATTCAGATTCAGATCTTTGATGGCATTCTTTATCTCTGCCTGTCCCGCATCACTGCATGTATATTTATTAACCACGGATGTGACCACATTTGGAAGAGTAGAAATATAATCTGCCACTGCATTACAGTCTACCGCACCTGCGATGTTCACACCGCATTCGCAGATGAAAGCTCCAATTCTCAATTCCTCTGATTCTTCATTTGTTATTGCTTCTTGTTCAGTCATGTTATTCCTCCTTCGCTTTTTCCTTTAGAGGATTAGGGCCCAGAGCCCTTATCTTTTCTACAAAATCAGTAATAGTCTCCTGGAATTTCTTACCCTCGGCTGCTGAGACCCACTCCAGACGGAGCCTGTCCTTCAGACCGAGGTGTTCTAATGCATCTACGATCTCCTTCATCCTCTCATCAGTATGGATATTACCTTCGATATAGTGGCAGTCGCCTATATGGCAGCCTGTTACCAATATACCGTCAGTGCCTTCCTTTAAAGCTTCAAGAATATGTATAGGTTCCACCCTGCTGCTGCACATCACCCGTATGATACGGTTGTTTGTGGGATACTGTAATCGTGATACACCTGCCAGATCGGCTCCGGCGTAACTGCACCAGTTGCAGCAGAATGTTAATATATCAGGTTCGAAATCGCTCATTTATATCCCCTCCCCATAAGCTTTTATTACAGCCATTATCTGGGGTGTTGTGAAGTGTCTTGCAGTTATTGCACCAGTCGGGCACTCAGCAGCGCAACTTCCGCATCCCTTGCACACAGCCGGGTTGATCTCGCTCTTCTTTGTGATATATACGATCTCCTCGGTCTCGACAGTGACCTCTTTGAGTTCAGGTGCTTTATACGGACACACCAGGGTACATCGGCCGCAGCCAATGCACAATTCCGGGTCAACTACTGAAACATTTCCTATAGTTTCAAGGAAATCCCTTGAAATGATAGTACATGCACGAGATGCTGCCGCAGATGCCTGGCTGACAGATTCATCGACCAGTTTAGGTGCCTGTGATGTCCCGGCTAAGAACACTCCGTCTGTGGCACATTCTACTGGTCGCAGTTTAATATGCGCCTCCAGGAAGAACCTGTTAGCATCCAGCGTTACCTTGAACATCGGTGCGAGCAGTTCATTAGTCGCAGGAGTGACCATCGGGGCACTCAAGACCATAAGGTCGTAATTGATCTCGAAATCCATATTCATCAGGTGGTCGAATACACGCACTGTTTTCTCGCTCACTTCCGGTTCCTTATCCTCGGTATAGCGCATGAATACCACACCCAGTTCCCTGGCTTTGGTATACAGTTCTTCCCATACCCCGAAGGTCCTGATATCCCTGTATAACATAGTAACATTCCTATCAGGGTCGGATTCTTTTAGCCGGATGGCATTCTTCATAGCAACAGTGCAGCATGCTCTGGAACAGTAAGGCCGTTCATCATTTCGCCCGCCTGCACACTGTATGATCACTACGTCCTTAGCATCCACACCCTCATCCAGCCTCTGTTCAAGCTGGCTCTGGGTTATAATATTTGAATACTCGCCGTATGAGAAGTAACCTTCAGGCTCAAGTTCGTTGGCGCCGGTAGCAATAATAGCTACACCGAATTCGATATCTTCATCAATATTCGCACCTTTGATATGACCCTTGAAATTACCCATAGAACCTTCCTGCTCGGTCAGTTCAGTTTCTTTATGCAAAGTAATATTCGGGTTAGATTCCACTTTCTGTATTAAGGGTTCCAGCACCTCTTTGGTAGTGCGTCCATCCTGGAGCTGCGTGAAATTACGCAGCATACCTCCCAGTTCAGACTCTTTCTCAAGAAGTGTCACTTTGAATCCTTTTTCAGCAATATCAAGTGCAGAAGTCATACCTGCGATACCTCCGCCGATCACAAGAGCGTCCTTGTTGAACTCAATTTTCTCCTGGTACAGCGGCTGAAGCAGATTAGCCCTTGATACACTCATCCTGATAATATCCTTGGCCTTTTTAGTGGCTTCTTCTTTATTATTCTGGTGGACCCAGCTGCAGTGCTCCCTGATATTTGCCAGTTCGAATAAATACGGGTTAAGACCAGCTTCCATCAGTGTTTCCCTGAACAGCGGCTCATGGGTTCTTGGCGTGCATGATGCAACTACCATATGGTTCAGGTTATGCTCCTTGACCAGATTAGCAATACCCTCCAGACTGTCTGTACTGCAGGCATATACTTCCTCTTTGGCGAGCACTACATTCGGCAGTGTCTTTGCATACTCTACTACATCAGGTACATCTACTATATTGCCAATGTTTATCCCGCAGCGGCATACTACTACACCGGTCCTGATCTCATCCCCCATTTCCTTCTCAGGCGGGTACTTTTTCTCAGTTACCAGAGTCCCTCTTTCACTGGATAACAACGATGATGCTTTACTTGCAGCGCCGCTGGCATCTGCAACAGTGTCGGGGATGTCCTTTGGAGCCTGCATGGCACCGGAAACGAAAATACCAGGTTTTGACGTCTCCAATGGACTATCTATCTTTGTCTTGACAAAATCGTTATCATCCATCTCCACGCCTGCTATCTGCGCCAAGTTCTTACTGCTCTTAGAGGGTGTAAGTCCGATAGACAATACGATCATATCAAACTCTTCGCGTTTGATCCCGCTGCCGTCCTCTGCCTCATATTTTAATGAGATATTATCTGTTACAGGGTCAACTTCCACACCAGACGGCCGGCTGTTGATAAAGCGTATTCCCTTCTCGTTCTTGGCCTTCTGGTAAAATTCCTCGAAACCCTTACCAAAAGCCCGTACATCAATATTGAAAATTGTCGTCTTAAGATCAAGATCGTGTTCCATAGCCACCATAGCTTCTTTGGTGGCATACATACAGCAAACACTGCTGCAGGTATTGCGTCCTATCTCAGGACTCCGCGAACCTACACACTGTATCCAGGCTATTCTCTTCGGATGTGACCCGTCAGCAAGCGTCACATGACCTTCGAAGGGTCCTGATGAACTCAGTTGCCTCTCAAATTCCAGGGATGAGACCACATTGGGATGGTCGATCCTGTACTGCTCCAGGTTTGAAGCATCATAGGGTTCGAACCCTGTATTCAGGATAACACTTCCCACATTGATGTCTACTTCTTTGTCCGTATCCTCAAAGTTGATAGCATCGTTCTCGCATGCTTTCTGGCAGTTGCCGCATTTACCTTTTGTCAGATATAAACAGTGTTCCGCATCAATGGTAAATACTCTCGGTACTGCCTGCGGGAATGCCAGATAGATAGCTTTTCTATTATTCTGGCCTTCATTATATTCATCAGGCACTTTTACAGGACATTTGGAAACGCACAACTCACAGGCAGTACACTTATCATAATCAACATATGTAGCCTTTTTCTTTACAGTTACTGTGAAATCACCGGGTTCACCTTCAATCCCTGTGATCTCACTGTAGGTCATGAGTTCAATATTAGGATGGCGGGCCACTTCAGCCAGTTTGGGAGACAGCGTACACATTGAACAGTCCAGTGTGGGGAATGTCTTATCCAGCTGGGCCATCTTGCCTCCAATGGTTGTGCTGCTCTCAATCAAATAAACCTTTAATCCGCTGCTTGCCAGATCAATGGCGCTCTGGATACCAGCTATTCCTCCGCCGGCAATAGCTACAGCACCAACTAATTTACTCATTTGCACCACCTCTGATCCTCTCGATCTTTTTGTTGAATTCTTCATTTATTATCAGGTTCTGGTTAATACCCAGTTCATTCAGTGGAAGACCCATAGCAAGTCCCAGAAGCTGCGAATAGTGGAGCACAGGTATATCATATGCCTTATCGAATTTCTTCTTGATCTCTGTCTGGCCGACATCAAACTGCAGGTGACAGAATGGACATGCATCAATGATACAATCCACTCCGGCTGCTTTCATATGCTCCAGTTTATTCACAACCATCTGGAGTGAAGTATCAAGTACTGCCGTACGTGCACCGCCGCCTGCTCCACAGCATGCCATTTTATCCTCATAGTCCACGCTGGTAGCTCCTGTAGCTTCCACAAGTTCATCAAAGAACCTGGGATTCTCTGTGCTTCCAAGATGCCTCTCTTTACTTGGTTTGACCAGATGGCATCCGTAGTGAAGGGCAACGTTGAGATCCATAGGGATGGTCACTTCTGCTTTGATCTTTTCAGGTCCCACTTCCTGGGAAAGGTACTCTATTATATGGCGCACTTCGATTGTACCCTTGAACTCATGTCCGATCTCCTTCAGTATCTTATTAACTTCTTCTCTGAGTTTCGGATCTTCTTTCATGAGATTGTTGGCATCGACAAGCGATCCGAAACACCCGTTGCAGACAGTAAGGATATCCAGTCCCATTTCTTCCGACAGCGTTACATTCCTGGACGCCAGTGCCAGCCATGTGATCTTGTCAAATGACCGAAACACACCGGGAGCAGGACAGCAGGAAGCACCTTCAAGGTCTACCAGTTCAGTGCCCAGTTTTTCAAGTGTCTTTATAGTAGCAGCTTCTATGCCAGGATATCGGTTGGGTGCAATACAACCCAGGAAGAATGATAATTTAGTCATGATGTTTCCTCCTTATCAGCAACAAGTTCATCAAAACCGGAAATCTTTAGCAGTTTCTGAACCTCGCCCAGTGCGTCCTCGAACTTATGCACAGTAGGCGGAGTATCCTCCAGCCCTACATCCTTGCGCTTCTCTTTAGCTTCGTCATTAATAGGAACTGCATGTCCTAACTTGATCACAAGCTGGCTTACCTTCCTGTGATTATCAAGCATGATACCATTATCGATCGCAATGGTCCTGATCTTTAGCAGGGTATCCACATTCTTCACACCCTGGGGACACCTTTCCTGGCACTTGTAACATGTAGTGCAGTACCAGAGATATGGGCTGTTCAATAGGGCGTCCTTCATGCCAAGGTTTGCCATACGCAGGAACTTACGGATATTGTATTCGGGTTCCTGTTCGGCCATGGGACATCCGGAAGTACATCCTGTACAGTTAAAGCACAGGGTAATTTTATCGGCATCCGGTTCCTTGAACACCTCATCCCTGAACTCTTTATCAAAATCAGATGTTTTAATAATATCATTCATATTACTTACCTCCCATCTGCTCGGCAAGGAACACTGTAAGGTCCTTAATTTCGTAATCGTACTTCTCGACCGATTCCTGTTCATCCTTCATGCAGTTCAGGTGGGCCAGGCACTTGGGACAGGTAGTAATAAGTACCTCTGCATCCACGTCCTTTGCCTCGTCAAGCCGGGCCTTTCTTAAGGCTTTACTCTTGTCATCGCAATTCATTAATGAACTTACACCGCAGCACCAGGCATCGTTCTTGTTGTGTTTCATTTCCACAACTTCACTGCCTGCATTGGCAAGTGCGTCCCTGGGTGCATCGTATTCACCCATATGCCTGCCCAGCCTGCATGCATCGTGGTATGTCACCTTAATTCCTGAATCGATTCCCAGATCGGCATCCTTCAAGACCTGGCTGATATGAACAACCTCTATAGGCAGGTCATAGTCCTGACTCAATGTGCGGTAACATTCTGCACATGATGTGACCAGCTTTTCGATACCACTCTCTTTTATGATCTTGGTATTCTGTTCCTTTAGGTTCTCGAATGTTCCTTTGTCCCCCTGCCAGAGCTGGTCATGCCCACAGCATTTCATCTGTATAAGCTTGGGGTCCTGATCTATACTTTTTAGTAATTTCACTGATGAATCTGCAATTGATTTGAAATCCACATCCAGCTCGAAGAACATATCATGAAAATCGAGACAACCGGGATAGTAACCAATTTTTGAATCATTGTTTCCAACCTCTTCGAGGCTGGTCTTACTCTCGTCCAAGTCTACCATCAGGTCGGTTATTAGGTTAAAAACTCCCTTGTGAGCTATATCACCATTTTCATTA
>SWBY01004685.1_pt1 | contig 29158 bp, 20 predicted proteins | sample 4693071 | NCBI WGS metagenome assembly SWBY01 (sample SAMN10267273, study PRJNA491770) | bioreactor metagenome | isolation source: DHS bioreactor inoculated with marine methane seep sediment | place: Japan: Omine Ridge, Nankai Trough | collected 2006-05-06 | reverse complement strand
GCGGCATGTGCCATTGATGACGGTTGTGACATACCGTCCGGAAGAGATCCGGGACGATCATTCTCTTCGGAAGATAAAAACCAGTCTGAAGCGTATGCCTCATGTTTCTGAAATTAGCCTGAATCCCCTGCCTCTGGCTGATGTCAGTGAACTGATCCGATGTTTTCTGGGAAGTGGAACGCCTGATAATTTTCTTGTTGAGGAGGTCTATCGGGATAGCGGCGGGAATCCTTTTTATATCGAAGAAATTCTGAAGGGACTGATTGAAGAGGACGTCTTGAAGCGGGATGGTGATCACTGGATCCTGGATTTTGAGGAAACAGTGGAATTTTCATCGGTGGTTACGATTGATGGTCTTTCTTCATCGGTTATAAAAATTCCAGACCGCATTCGGGATCTGATCTCAAAACGGTTGGATGGGCTGGATGAGAGCGCACGAACGGTTTTGAGCCGAGCCGCAGCCATCGGATACCAATTTGACTTTGAATTTCTCCTGGATGTTGTCAGCGCGGATGAGGATGATCTCCTGGATATGATTGACGATGCTTTAAGGGAAGATATCCTGGAGGAAGTACCTGGTTCCGGAGGGGAACATTACCGGTTTCGTCACCATATGATCCGAAGTGTTCTCTATAATTCACTGCATTCCAGACGCCGGTCCCGGGTCCATCTGAAAATTGCCACCGCCATGGAAGAAAAATTGTCCGGGGAGAAAATTCAGAAGCCGGAAGTACTGGCGTTCCATTTTGATCGCGCTGGAAAAATTGAACAGAGTATCAAATATTACGATTTGGCAGCGACGGTTGCTATCAGTAGTCATCTGGCGCAATCCGGGAAAACATACGCGACCCGTATCCTTGAAATTCTTGATAGCTCACCCATGAATGACGCTCAGATTATGCCCCTCAAAGCATACGCATTGCTTCAACGGGGTCTAAGTTATGAATTGCTGGGGCAGTTTGATGCCGCGCTGGCAGATTTTCAGGACATGGTGGAAATCGGTGAAATCACCAGCGACTCAAAGATTCGCAGCAAAGGATTCTATCATATCAGCGGTATTCACAAGAATCGCGGCCAGTACAAAGCGGCTATTTCCGCTCTCAATTCCATTCTCGCAGAAATTGCCGAAGATGACCTGAAATCAGAGTTCAGTATTCTGTTGCGAATTAATCTGGCTGCCAGTCAGATGAACCTTGGTCAATTCAGGGAATCAATTCTATCTTTGGAGGAAATCCGGAGTGAGGTCAGCAATCTTGATAATCAGGTGACCATGGCCACATGTGATCTTCACCTGGGTATGGCCTACTGCTATAAAGGTGATAATGAACTGGCAGCAAACTGTCTCATTAAAGCCGTCAAAATTTACAAAGAAGAAAAACAGTATGCCCTGGCTGTGAAAGCTCTGATCAACCTCGGGAACATCTATCGTGTCCTGGGTGATGCCATTCATGCAATGGAGCATTTCACCGATTCATTGAATCTGGCGCGCAAGAATGAAGATTTGTATTCCATTGCTGCGGTTCAATGCAATCTGGGTCTCATCTATTGCGAACGCTGTCAATATACACGATCCGGGGAGAGTCTTCGGGAATCACTATCAATTTCCAGAAAGTTGGGGGATAGAGCCGGAGCCGCCACCGCACAGATCAATCTCGGTGTTTTATTAATGGATCAGGGTGATTACACAGGGGCTTCAGCTGAATTTAATGCCGCATTGGAAATTACGGAGGAAATCGGAGATTCCTGGCTTGGATCTTATACTGTTTACTATCTGGGAGTATTGTCTCTAAAAGAAAATCATTTACAGGATGCTGTTAAGCACCTGAAAGTCTGTTTTCGGCGATCAGAAAACCAGGGCATGAAAAATCTGCAAATACTTTCCGGATCAGTTATTGCTTATCTTGATGCCAAATCCGGAAATCTTGAAGGCGCTGTGGATTCCGGAATACGCCATCTGCAGGATGCGATTCAAATCCATGATTCGGAGTGCATTCTGAGTTGCAGATTGTATTTGAGCCTGATTTATCTGGAATGCCGGAAGTATCCGGAGGCGCGATTGGCTGCATCTGTGGGATTGAAGGATGCCCGGAAAAAGGAACAGCGTTCCTTTCAATGGCAGTTTGCTGCAATAATTGCCCGTACACTTTTCTTAGAGAAACGATTTAGAGCGGCATTTAAGTCTTGCCGACTTGCGTTGACACTGCTCATGGCCATCAAGCTGCAATTGGAACCCCCGTGTAAAGCGCAGTTTTTTTTAAGAAACGATATCCGGCAAATTTTTATGGATATGAAACGAATTGCCGAAGAAATCGGGAATATTAAAACCGCTGCTTTTTATCATCGCATTATCCGGCAAATTGAAAAGCAGGATGATTTCGGTGACCTGACCATTTCTTGACCCCTCAAACTTTCCATGGTACGATTTTTATAATCATTAAATGATTTAACCCCTTGGGCGGGGATTTCAATGGGAGGTATCAAATGAACGGAAATGGTTTACAACGGTTCGCCGCATATTTCTGGACGTTTATGATTTGTCTGTTCTGTATATCGATGGTTTCGGCGGAGGTATATTTTTCTCCGACGGTCAAATTCCCCGGTAATACGATGGATCTCTACGATCAGCAGAATCCTGATATAGCTTTTGATCAACAAACCGGAACCGACTTAACTCTCCATATGGTCTGGGAAAATCGGCCGCCAACAGGTCCATGGGATATTTATCACCGTACCCGGAATGGTAATGATACTTACTCAACGCCTCTACCAGTGGATCTTTCCGGTGTAACGGATGTCATTGACCCCCGAATCCTGTTCGGGTTTGATGATCCCAATATCGGGTTTATGGCATCCCGGAAATATCACATTTCCACTCCTGAGTTGTTCTTTTCAGAATATCAGGTCAGCCCGGGAGCCTGGAACGATGCCAGTATTTCTACGGTTCCGTTCAGTGATAGCCTGGTAACTGCCCCATTTGCCGTGGCGTCCAACGATCTTTATATGTTTGTGGCGTATCAGCCCGAGTTATCGACCCGGGGTATCTATATTCACAGATATGATCCGGCATCAAATTCCTGGGAGGTGCCTGAATATTATAGTGATGGCAACACCGCCACTCGTTTCGATGAAATCGATTTAGCCACCGATAATGATGGCTATCTTTACATGGTTTATCATGTGTATAACACCGACCATTATGAGGAAATCATGGTGGTACGTTCCGTCACAACTGAAGTCACTTTTTCGGGTTTCAATCTGCCACGGCAAGCGACTACCGGTTGGGTTTCACCTGCATGCGAACCCTCTCTTGCCGTGACCGGCAGCAGCACAGACGTGACAGTGGCGGTTGCCTGGGCATTACCCGACCAGATCAATGTCCAATGTGAAAAGGGTGGTAACTGGGCACCGTTCCCTCCCCCGACAGCCATGGGAGGTAACGCGACGCTGGCAAACGGTCCCAGCAGTTTTATGGTTTCCCAGCCTGATCTGGCATTCGGTCCCGGTGAACGGTTATATGCCACCTGGATTGATATGCGGAGCATGTATGATGAAGTTTACTTTGCGGAGTGTTTTGATCCCTATAATTCGGGTCAGTCATTTATGCCGGAACAGCAACTGACCGATGGTGGTGCATTGATGCTGGAATCATCTAATCCCGTACTGGCAACAACGGAAACCGGGAATGTGGCTGTGGGTTATAACATGGTGGATGAAACATTCGAAACCCGAGCCTATGTGCAGTGGCACTGGCCCGCTTTCTTTGATTATTGCAACGATTTTTCCAATTGGGATACTGCCAATTATATTCAGATCTCTACCGCGGAGTATACATCGCTGCCCTCCAGTATTGCATTCAATGATCCCAACGGCTACCTGCTCAGAGAATTCAATACTGACACTGTCGAGGGAACACTTGAAATTAGATTTTACGACTCCATGAATCTTTTGGACCCCTGGCATGTTGGTTTGACCAGTCTCGGATCAAAAGCGCCCGGGCGGATGATTGGTGTCAACCAGCCTGCCAGCCAGAGTGATACAAAATATTCAGTAAATATTGAAGATGCTAAAGTATGGACGGATACAAATGTTGATCGATCTCTGGGTTGGCATCATATTGTCATGAACGTCTCCAGTTCCGGCATTAAAATGTATATCGATCCCGCTGAGAATCCGACTCAAATTTCAGATCCGTTCAGCGCGAATTTCGTGAATTTCAGCCGGGTGGAGTTTGTCGGTGGAAGTGCTTCCCGGGCACCGTTCTATGTCGATGATATTATCCTGACAACCGATATTACTCCGGGTACAACTATACCTGTGATGAACCCGTATGGTATCCTTATTGCCCTGTCTGGATTCTTCTTCATCCTGTTTCGAAAAAAATATAGAAAATAGTTCAGATCAGTTATAATGTAACGGTGGATCATCTCGATCCGCCGTTACTTTTTATGAGTGCTGCACTATGACTGGTGAAACAACATTGTCATCCATTAGTCCCGGAACCAGGTGGAATGATCTTGAGATAATCAGGAAACTGGGTCAGGGCGGTACCTGTGCCGTATATCTTGCCAGGGACTCCCTGGGGAATGAAACCGCTTTAAAGGTGTTGTTCCCTTCACAAAACACACTGCGGTTCAAACGCGAATTCAGGTCCATGCTCAAGCTTCAACACCCCAATATCGTAAAAGTCCACGATTATGGGGAATACCGGGATTATGTTTATTTCACAATGGATTATATTGATGGCGGTGATCTACGATCGTATATCAGATCAGGCACCGCCCTGCCGGAGCAGATACCCGGACAGAAATCCGAAAACCGATTCCGGGATGTAGCAGAAACATTTCTGCGCATTTGCGAACCCCTACAGTACATTCACGATCTACGTATCGTGCATCGGGATCTGAAACCGGCGAATATCATGGTGACATCTGCCGGTGAAATCCAATTGATGGATTTTGGACTGATCAAGGAAATGGATCTCATCCAGGAAACGATCACGCGTACCGGGACCATTGTGGGCACCGTGGCTTACATGTCACCGGAACAGGGGATGGGTAAATCTCTGGATCATCGATCCGATCTTTATTCCCTGGGTATTATTCTGTATGAGGCTCTTACCGGTCGCCTCCCTTTCACGGGTACAAATGTTATCCAAATCCTGATGCAGCATGTCAATAAGCCGCCGACATCGCCATCGGCGATTGATTCCGATATCCCCCGTGAATTGGAACACCTTGCCTTACGGCTGCTGAATAAATTGCCTTCAGCACGACCGCCTTCAATTCATGCTGTGAAAGAGATTCTTGCATGTTACCTGAATCCGGACAGCAGAACCGTTGAGTTGGATCAGACCATGGTGAGTGATCTTATTGAAATGACGAGAACGGATGAACGGATTGTCCGGTCCGGTCTGCTGGCTCCCGGGCTGGTTGGCCGGACGGAGGAGACCGGTAAGATCAATTCACTTCTGGATGCGTGTCGTGAAAATAGCGCCGGTATTGTCATGGTTCAGGGGGAAACAGGTATTGGTAAATCAGTACTGATCCAGGATTGCACAGCATCTGCCCGTTTAAACGGGTTTAATGTGTTGGAAAGCGCCTGCCTGGAGGTTGAAAAATTTCCCTATGGTGCATTTATCAAACCACTGGAAAATATTGCGCATCGAATCCGGTCAATGAGTGCAGATGAAGCCGCTGCTATTCTCGTTGAACGGGGAAAGGTCCTTGCCGGGATCTGCCCGTCGTTCCATCAGATTGAGGTAGTAAAGAGCCAGGCTGAGCCGGCACCTCTTGATCCGGGCCAGGAGAAAATCCGGAAATTCGATGCTGTAAAATCGTTGTTCATGATTCTGGCTCGGCGACAACCGCTGGTCCTGGTCCTGGAAGATCTGCAGTGGGCGGATGATCTGAGTCTGGAACTATTCCACTACATCTGCCGGTCTCTTTCACGGGAAATGTCGGAATCACGAGTTCCTTTCATGATGATTGCATCCTGCCGTTCGGAATTTATTCGTGCCGGTGAATCACTCACCCGGATTACAAAATCCATCAGCAAGATGCCACATGTCACAGATATCCTCCTGTCAAATCTGCCGAAGGATATCGTTGGTGAACTGGTTTGTGCACTCCTGGGGGAGGGGGATACTCACCCGGCACTCATTGACGCTGTCTTTCAGGATAGCGGCGGCAACCCGCTGTTTGTTTATGAGATTGTCAGAAGTCTTCTCGAGGGTGAACATCTCATCCGAAGCGATGGCTATTGGCGACTTGATCTTGAAAAATCGGCAGACTCACTCCCGGCGCTGACATTTGAAGGATTGATGTCCTCCATCGTCAGTCTTCCCGATCGTATCCAGGAACTGATCTCGCAACGACTGGACAATCTGGGGAAAGAAACACGTATGGTTCTTTCCCGGGCTGCTGTTCTGGGGCAGCAATTCGAGTTCGAACTGCTGTTGGGGGTTGCAGAGAGCGATGAAGATACATTGCTGGACTTTATTGACGAAGTTCTCAGGGAGGATATTCTTGAGGAAGTTGCCGGATCCGGGGGAGAACGTTACCGATTCAAACATCATATGATCCGGAATGTACTGCTTCAATCCCTCCATAATAGACGAAAAACAAGGATTCACCGGAAGGCCGGGCAGATTATTGAGACATTGTATGCATCGGATATCGAATCATATTTCCAACGGCTCGGATACCATTTTGACCGGGCGGGTGTGAATGTTCGTGCTATTGATTATTACCTGAAATCCGTCTCACAATTGTTTAATTACAGTGTGCGGTCGGCAGAAGATTACGCGGATCGTGTGATCGAACTCATGGATGAGACTGATCTCGAACCCGACCAATCCCTGGAATTTCGCAGTGAAGCCATGTCGCTAAGAGGTCGGATTCATCAGAAACGGGGACGTACCGAAGATGCTTTGACGGACTTTGGTGTCATGAGAGATCTGGGAGTGAAAAGTAATGACCCATCCATCGAAGCAATGGCTATGGAAAATATGGCAGGGATTTTTCAGGATCAAGGCCGCTATAATGAGGCTATTGCTTTGTATGAAAAATGCCTGAGTCTGTTACCGGATGATAAGAGTCACCGCTATGCTCGAACCAATGTCATGGCCGGACAGGCACTCGTTCTGATCAATCAAGGTAAATACAGGGAATCCCGTACGATTTATCGGGAAACTCGGGAAATCATGGTCGAACTGGACAGAAAACCTGGAATCGCCATGTGTGATATGAACATTGGATTGACCCACTACTATCTGGGTGAGTATTCAGCAGCACTGGAACTCATGAACCGTGCAATTTTCCAATACAAGGCGATTAACTACCAGAATCATGCAGTGCGGATCCTGATAAATCTTGCCGGAATACATCTTGCTGTGGGTAATATTCCCGAGGCGATGACGGCAGTCAGGGATTCCCTGGATATCTCACGGAAAAATGTTGATCCTTTTTCAATCGGTTTATGCCAGACAAATCTTGCCGTAATTTATCAGGAGCAGGGAAATTTCAAACTGGCGGAAGAAAGTATGGTTGAAGCCATACAGATTTCTGAACGCATGGGTGACCTGCCGGGAATTATCTCCAATAAAGTCAATTATGGAACGCTTTTTACCAGTCTTGGAGAATATAAAAAAGCTGAATCCATTCTCTCGGAGGCTGTTACCCTTTCCGAGGAAATCGGCGATACGGTGGCACAAGTAGCCGCTCTGCTGGAAACCGGTGTACTTTTCATTCAACTCCGGCGATATTCCGATGCTGAGAAGGTTTTGCTGGACTGTAAAAATGCGGCTGAGAAAATTGGGTTTAAAGCGATGATCATATCCGCCCGGGCAGGCTTGACCTGGATTACGGCTATCAGTGGAGATGCTGATGGTGCATGTCGGGAAGCCGAACTTAATCTCAAAGATGCCATTGAGTCCGGTGAGACTGAATGTGTTCTCCGGTGCCGCTACCATCTCTCGGGTATCTATCTGCTTCAAAAACAGTATCAATCTGCAAGAATAATGGCAGCTCGCGGGTTGAAAGTGGCTCAGGAGAGACATTCATGGAATTACAAATGGCTGTTCCGGGCACGTATTGCCGGATGCTTGAAAGCAGAGAACCGACTGGCGGCCGCAGTCAGGGTGTATCGGTCGGTAATGAATATGCTGACGGAAATTCATGGTTCTCTGGATGAAAGTCGTGTTACCCGGTTTAACCGGACATCTCAGGTCAGCCGTATCCTTCTGGAAATCAATGACCTGGCGGAACAATGCGGACTGCCTGATCTCGCTGAAAAAGCCAATCTTTTCAATTTAGAGTAATCAAGATCTTCGGAGAAACTTGACGCTGCTCCTCCGACATCGTAGAGTATGTCCATGTAATGAGAAGTAATTATTGAAACAAAGGGAAGGTATGTGATGTTCAATGTAAATCGTAGATGTGTGATCGGGATGGTATTTATAATGATGAGCATGATAACGGGATTGTGTCCGATGCAGAGTGACGCTTATTTTACCCCGGAGATTCAGTTCGGGTCTGATTTGTCCCCGACGGATTCCAATTCCATGCCTGATCTGGCGTTTGATGATTTGTCTCCGGCTTTGAAATCCGTGCATATGGTGTGGGCAAACTCAGATACGATCAATGATATTATCTACCATCAGTCGCTGTCTCTAAGCGGTGTTTTCACAGCATCTCAGGAAGCCAGTTCGGATGGGTCATACCTTGGAGATCCCTCCATTGTGTTTGGTCTGGCTGAACTCAAGAACGGGTTTATGGTCTGTACAGACGGATCCAATGGGGTCATTCCCGGTGCAACAATTGATATGACGCAGCCTGTGGGTTCCTGGTTTTCCAGTATCAGTGAGACCTTCACTTCGAATACGGGTGCAACGCCGGTATCCATTGCCTCTACGTTGGTTCTGGCTGACAGCCTCTGGCTGGCGTATACGGAACCCGGTGTACGCGGAATTATTATCAACCGGCATAATGGATTTACCTGGTCAACCGGTCTTATCGAGGATGTTGATCCCCTGACGGGATACCATGACCCTCAGATATGTATTGATGATCTGGGTTATATCTATCTTGTTTATTACGCGGAGGCCGGGACACCTATTGGGTGGTTTGCCAGGCGGTCGATCAGCCCTAATCCCCATCCCACCCTGGAATTGGGTTTTCTGGATCCACGATTGATACTGGCGGTTACAGCGCCAGGGGACGCCTCTGACTTTGTCTGTGACGTATATGGCGGGCTCAGTGAGACCACCGATGCAACTTTTGCCGTAGCGTGGGTAGATAGCAGCTTTGAGGTTCACTGTCAGGTTGACGTAGATGCCCAGAATCCGGCACCGGTCACCAGTGACTGGGTGGGAGGAGCAGTTCTTGGTGGCAGTTCTGTCCGGGTGAGCAGTCTCCTTGCTGATTCACCAGCCAATCTGGACATTGCCATCGGCTGGAACCGGAATATTCAGATCGTCTGGGAGGATTACCGGACGTCTCCCAATGTTCTTATTTACGGCAGTCGCTCATTTGACCTGGGCGGTCATTTTGTTCCTGACCGTCAACTCTCACCGCTTCGTCCCGGTGAAAATCATTATTCACCGACACTGGCGGCCGATCAATTGTACGGACATCTGGCCTTGGGCTATGCCAGCAGCTCAGTTGCAGGCAATATAGTGTTAGCCCGCCTCAGTGTGGCGGAACACGTCAATAATTGTGATGATCCGCCCCTGGCTTCCTATTGGCAAACCCAGAGCGGTGTTTCCGTAAGTAACACCGTATTCCACGATTTCTTACCTACGGGCAACAGTTACAAAATTGCCAATGCCGGCACCCGGGGCAGCCTGGTCCACGATTTTGGTTCGTATGGCGCTACCGGCAGTGTCAGCCTCTGGTTTTATGATGATCCCATCAGCAACACGACGGAAAATTTCTGGGTGGAACTTCAGGGTGATGATGGTTCTAAAGCCGGTATTTTCCGGATGGTGGGTGTCCGAAATGAAACCACAATGGCGGATTTATCCTTTAACCCCACGGGGGATATCGCAGATTGGGTGAATACTGGAATCAGCAGGGGAACAGTTCCAACCTGGCATCATGTGGTGATCTCTGTTGACGAGGATGGTTTAGTTATTTTCCTGGATCCGGAAACGGAATTAACACCGATTCATACGGATTCATCCGTGGTGAGTATGACCAGTATTGGCGTGGAAGGCGGGAGTGATGCAGAACCTTACTATCTGGATGATATCCGGATCGTGACAGAGGTTCTGGCCGAACCTGTGACAATCCCGGCATTGAGCGGAATGGGAATCCTGATCCTTCTCATTGGGGCCATTCCCGTGTTCCGCCGCATCCGCCTGCGATTTTAAACCGAATGTCGGTGGACAAATATTTTAAAAATCAGGTATGATTTCAGACGCAATGCATGTACTGATCGATGCCAGCAGTCTGATGAAAGAACTCACCGGAATTGGTGTTTACACCCGGAATCTCCTGAATTACATGATTCCGGCGGCACCGGAAATTCAATTCACAATTTTTATGAATGCCCTTAAGGGACCCACACCCGCCATTGCGTGGGCAAAATTCGATAATGTCCGTATTGTCCGTCGTCGAATTCCCGGAAAAATCCTCCTGGAATGTTGGCGACGGGAGTATCCGCCTTCCATTGAGTTTTTGTCCGGTATCCGGGATTCCGATGTGTTTCATTCACCGAATTTTCTTTATCAGAAATCAAAAAGTGCTCGAATCATTGCCACGGTTCATGATCTGGCCTTTATGAAGCAACTGGACTATGGTTCCCGGTATTCCGGACAGTATCATCGCATCACTCTGAAAAAAAATATTCGCAAAGCGGATCACATTATTGTTGTGACCAATGCCGTTAAAGAAGATCTGATTCAGGTGTACCGGGTGGATCCGCAGCGGATTTCCGTGATTCATCATGGTCTTGATCCCCAGTATAAACCATCTGAAGACGTCGAACATCTTTGTCATACCCTGAGATCGAACAAGATCCCGGATAATTACGTGTTATCCGTGGGCACCCTGGAAGCCCGGAAAAATTTTCCATTTCTGATCCGGGCATTTTCTAAAATATCCACACAATTTCCTGATCTGCATCTGATCCTGGCCGGCCGGCCCGCCGATGCGTTGCAGGACATAGAGGACACCATTTCTGAATGTGGTATTCGTGATCGGGTTATTTTGACAGGCTATATCGAATTGGCACAGCTTATCAGCTTGTATCAGGGTGCGCGGATTGCTGTGTTCCCTTCATGGGATGAGGGTTTCGGGTTCCCGCCACTGGAGGCTGCCGCCTGCAGTACGCCGGTTCTGGCCAGCAATATTGCCGCTCATCATGAAGTTCTGGAAGAGAGCGCCTGGTATTTTTCACCAACACAGCCTGATGAACTGGAATCGCTTCTTCTTAAATTATTGAGTGATTCCAATCTGATACAGGAGCGGAGTCAGATTGGGATTGACCGCGCACGTGAATTTTCCTGGCAGGAAGCGGCAAAGAGCCATATTGCGATCTATAAGAAAGAATTTCTTTCGTGAAGATTCTTTTCGATGCCCGTTTTATCACGCCCCGGCATACCGGCGTCGGCCGAAGCACAGAACTGCTCCTGCAGGCCCTGCTTCAGCACCATCCGGATCATCATCTTATCGGACTGTACCACCACAAGCTGGACCCCATACTGCCGGTTCAGGATCTGCTATATTCCCCCCGGGCGTTTGATGACCATCCTCAAGGAGATATCTATCGAAATTTCAGCTTGCCGCATCTGATTCGAAAACATCATATTGACGTATTTCATTCACCGGCGTTTTACAGTATCCAACGGCGGATCTCAGTACCACAGGTCGTGACTATCCATGATCTGGCAGTGTTTGATACGCCGGAAGTATTCCCGCGAAAGTTTGTCCTCTACTTCCGATGGCTTATCAAATCCGCTTGCAAACGGGCAACATTGTTACTGGTCACAACACGGTTTAACGCGGAGCGGCTGACAGCCCGATTTCCCAACGTCGGGAAAAAAATTCGAATTGTTCCCTTTGGTATCGATACTGTTTTTCGAAAACGGGATCCGAAATTCGATGCGTCAGTGCGGGAAAAGTGGACGTTGCCTGAAGAGTATATCCTTGATGTTTCTACCGTTGAACCGAGAAAAAATCTTGTTAAACTCCTTGAGGGCTATGAGATATACCGTCGGAGATGTCCGAATCCGCTCCCTCTGATTATCGCCGGAAAAGACGGGATGAATGCGGAACGCATAAAAAAAAGAGCTTGCCACGGGGAGTTGGATTTTTCTGTACGTTTTCTGGGCTATCTGTCCACATCGGAAATTGCCAGTCTCTACCGCATGGCGCGCTTCATGGTTTTTCCATCTGTCTACGAGGGGTTGGGACTGCCGGTGTTGGAGGCCATGGCCGGTGGATGTCCCGTGATCACCTCTGACAGGTCTGCATTACCTGAGGCAGCCGGAGATGCCGCATGTCTGGTCAATCCGGATTCAGCCGTTTCCATTGCTGATGCGATGGTGATGATGACCGGCGATGACGCGTACCGGTCTGAATTTGCACAGAAGGGGTTGAACCGGGCGCAGGTATTTACCTGGGAAAAAACAGCCTCTAAGACCGTAAAGGCATACGAGGAAGCCCGAGAAATATTCCGGGAAAAGGGAAGGAAATAAATATTATGCTGCGAGTGGGAATTTTGGGTGCGACAGGGATCGTCGGCCAGAAATTTATCGATGTTCTCAGAAACCATCCATGGTTTGAAGTGACAGAACTCATGGCATCGGAGAGGTCCGCGGGAAAGGCCTACGGGGACGTCGTTTCATGGCAACCCACAGGGGATATCCCCCATGGACTCGCCGATAAAGTCGTGCGGCCCTGTGATCCCGATAGACTCAATCTTGATTTTGTCCTGTCAGGACTGGATGCATCCGTGGCTGAACCAATAGAAATCGCCTTCGCAAGCTCCGGCATCCCTGTTATTTCCAATACCCGGGTGCATCGTATGGTCCCGGATGTCCCTCTTATTATCCCTGAAATCAATCCTCACCATCTCGACCTGATTTCTCACCAGAGAACACGGCTGAAAAGTCATGGATTTATTGTAACTAATCCCAATTGCTCCACTATTGTGCTGGCTCTGGCCCTGGCTCCCATCCATGAAAAATTCGATGTCCGGAAAGTCTTTCTATCCACAATGCAGGCTGTATCCGGAGCCGGATATCCAGGGGTGAGCTCAATGGATATCATTGATAATGTCCTGCCATTTATTCCGGGTGAGGAAGAAAAAATCGAAAGTGAACCCCTGAAAATATTTGGCCGTCTGGATACAGGTTCCATCGAATACTCAAATATGGTGATCAGCTCCCGGTGTCATCGGGTGAATGTTCGGGACGGCCACCTGATGTCTGTCTCCATCGCGCTGGAGAATCCGCCGGATTTACAGGAGCTGAAACTGGCATGGCAGGAATATTCACCGGAAATCCTCCAACTGAATCTGCCTACAGCACCTGCACGGCCCGTAAGAATCACTGCACGGCCCGATCGACCGCAACCCATTCGGGATCGGGATGCCGGTGACGGAATGACTGTAACCATCGGTCGCGTGAAACCATGTCCGATTTTGGATTTTTCCTTCAGTGCTCTTGGGCATAATACAGTTCGAGGTGCCGCCGGTGGTTCCGTGCTCATTGCAGAACTCCTGAAATCCCGGGGTTATTTTCAGAATTAGTCTGTATGTGTCCTCTTTAGATGACATATCCATGATGATGGCTCGCTGAACTCCACGGTTTCAGTGGCTCTGGAACCGGGTTGGGTCTGGTACAATTATTGCTGTATGAATGGGTGAGAATGGAGGTGCAACCTGATGAAAAAGCGAAATCAAATGAACTTCATATTCCTGACCATCGTTCTGGTTTTAACAATCTCTTTACCGGTTCTTGCCGAAGATTATATGGATTCACCGGAAATCGGGGTTCGATATTCCCGGATTTCTGCCGTATATGGTGATGTTGATCTGGAACAGAGCATGTCTGCGGAATCCCTCGCGGTGCGACAGAATCTGCCGGTTCTGGCAGGGGATCGATTGACCAGCGGTAGTGACGGTTCCGCTGAACTCATGGTGGATGACGGTTCCGTGATCTGGTTGTGGAACGATACTAAACTGGATCTGGACCGAATGGAGTTTACTGATGAGGGACGGGCACAGGTCACCCGGTTCCATTTATGGTTCGGCGTTTTGGCGGCACGGTTTCATGAACCGACCAGTGATGTCTCCGAACGGGTGATCACAATTGGTCCCGGAGAGATTATTGTTCAGAACAATGCGATGTTTTTTGTGGAATCCCTGGGAAGGGATCAGGCCTGTCTTGCGGTAATGAATGGTCAGGTCACGCTGTCCCATCAGGGTGTATACCGGATCGTGAGAAGTGGCGAAACGGTTTGTATTGATGCTACCTCTGATCTCTGGGTCGATCGTGAGTATTACCCCGATGCATCATTCATGGAGTGGGTTACTGCTCGTGATGAAGAATTGGGGAATATGAGTTATACCGATAATACGCCTGAGGATTATCAGGCTGCCGGTGCTGATTTTGAACAGCATGGTCGCTGGGTATTTTACAATAGTATCTGGTGCTGGTCTCCATACGTATCGGCTGGTTGGGTTCCCTATCATTTCGGTGTATGGGTCTGGATTCCCGGATGGGGATGGACCTGGGTTCCCGATGAACCGTGGGGATGGTATCCTTACCACTATGGCTGCTGGTCTTATGCCTATGGATACGGTTGGATGTGGACGCCTTACTGGCGATGGCGAACTCACTGGGCGGCCTGGCGCTGGCACGGACGGTCTGTGCACTGGGTTGCCATGCATCCCGGTGATCGCCGGGATCATAACGGTCTTCTCGCCAGTGGCGCGGTTCCTAAAAATAGTCTTGTCAAGATAGGAATCCCCGTGGAAGCAGGTCAGTCTATCGATGAACTTCTCGCCGGGAATCCGGTTCAAGGCGGTATTTCAAGTCAAAAAATGCCGGCATCGATCTCGTGGCATAATAAACCACCAAATTCCATTGTTCCCGGAGTGAATCGGAATCTACGTTCACATGTCGAGATCTCTCCCTCATATTCTCAACCCCTCACTCACGGCGGAAACAAAACACGCGTCAATAATCGGTCACAAACGGTTCCGGATATCCGACGCACTGCACCGGTCCAGAAACGCCGGCAGCAGCCTCAACCTCGAAACAATGGTTATCCTGCACAACACCCGAATCTTAATCAGAGATCATCCGGAAAACCCGTGAATAGACCCTCCAACGTTCAGGATAAGAAGCAGAGCGAGAATCAGACTAAGAAACAGACCAAGAAGCCAAACCAGAAACAGAATAAGAAAAAGAATGAGAAAAAACGCAGTCCAACGGAGATCTGGAACAAGAAATCAAAAAGCAATTTTGATGTGGGTAAGAGTGGTCCCAATGAGCTGTCTGGATCAGGTAAGAAGAGTGGAGGCAATTCTCTGAAAACTAAATAATGACTCGAACGTAGGCGCCAAAGGTAAGGGTATCGGAGTTAAACTCATTGACGTCGTTCCAGTTGTTCAACTCGTAATTTGCGTGAAGTCCCAAACGGAGACTGTCAAGAATTATGGGGATTTCCACGCCACCCCTAAGAAAAAAATAGGGGTCGGACCAGTTGCCGGAATCGTGAAGACCCTCTGTACTGTCCTCCCAGGCGAGATAATTTACCGCGACACCGGCTCCAACAAAAATCTTTTGCCCAAGAATCACCAGCACGCGGGGGGAAATAGATCGTTTGGCATCATAGTACCCGCTTGTGTAGGCCTGTACTTCCATTAGAAATCCCAGATAATTATTGGGGTTGATGCGGTAGCCTGCTGCCATTCCGAGTCCATCCCTGTGATAATAGTCATCGGAATCGTCGCTGCCGGAACTGAAATCGTCACGAATATCCTCAAGAGCGTAAAAATACTGAAAGCCGAAGGATAGAGAGTGCTCCGCCGCCAGTCCTGTTGATGTCAGTCCAATTACAATCACAACTGCAAACAGCGCAAAATTTTTCATAAGTTCCTCCTGACAGGATTACCGGATTTTCAATGTGCTCAGGGATAACATCGCCAGAATGGCTGCAACGATCCATAATCGGATCACCACCTTGGTTTCTGCAATACCCCGGTGTTGGAGTGCGTGGTGCAAAGGCGCCCGATAAAAAAGTCTGCGCCCGATAACGGGAATATAGATATATTTCTGTATGAATACCGTAAACGCTTCCGCAACGAATACGCCGCCTACGATGAGAAACAGAAATTCCTGTTTGGTGAGAATGGCAATTGTAGCCAGCAGTCCGCCCAGAGAGATAGAGCCGGTGTCCCCCATGAATATCTGGGCAGGATAGGCGTTATACCAAAGAAATCCGATCCCGGCGCCCAGCATGGCCGCACAGAATATAACAATTTCACCGGTGCCGCCCATAAAGGGAAACAGGAAATGTTCCGCCAGATTGAAATTTCCGATGATATAAGCAAAAACACCATAGACGCTGGCAACAAAAAAAGACGGGACAATGGCAAGGCCATCAAGACCGTCCGCCAGATTCACGGAATTGGAAATAGCAGTGACAACAAGGATAATAAAAAGACCATAAAACACGCCAAGATCCAGAACCGGGGATTTAACAAATGGCAGATAGAGTTTAGATGCAAACTCGATGGAAACAGGTGACAACAAGGGGTGAAGATAAATAATACTCAACACCACACCAAATCCACCCTGAAACAGCAGTTTGTATTTCTCAGGCATTCCCAACTTGGAATTGTATTTCAGCTTTAAATGGTCATCCATCGCGCCCATGGCACCAAACCAGATGATGGCAAACAGCAGAATTTGTATAAACCGGTTTGCCAGATCGCACCAGAGAATACAGGATAGACCGATAGCGGAAAGAATCAGGATGCCACCCATTGTGGGAGTACCTGATTTACCCTCCACATTCACCAGCCCATATTCCCAGGCCTGATCCGTCCGGTTACTCCGTTTCAGATACCGAATCAGAGGAGGACCGATCATCAGGGAAAACAGAAATGCAGTAATGGCAGAAAAAATAGCTCGGAAAGTAATATAATCAAACAACCGCAGGAAGGTCAGGGAAGGAAACTGTTCATTCAAAGCAAGCATGAGGGTGTACAGCAAGGTCAGTCTCCTTTTATCCCGTTACGGGTTATGGACTGATTTAAGGTTCGGCGAATGGGAAATGCCGGAACAAAATCCTGGGATGTGAGATCCACGGATTTCAGGACCTCTACGATTTGGTCCTCCGATTTTCCGACTCTTTGCGCTGCTGCCGGGTAGGTTTCAATGGCTGCGGCACGGACTTTCCAGTGATCATCCTGCAGGATTATTTCCAGGGCATGGAGTTGTTTTTCCGATGTCAGAAGTGAGCCCAGAGCACGCGTAAGCGCACTTCGTACCTCAAAATTCTTCTCACGGAATACCCGCCGGGGAAAGAAAATCGGTAATATTTGGATATTTTCGGGTGCTTTTTTGAAAATGAATCCAATCAGGTGATCAGCCAGAGCCGTGTCGGGATCACCAAGCAAAGCCAGAGCATCGGCTGCCCGGGCACGGACCTCATAGTACGAATCACCCAGAGCGACCACCAGGCTTTCACAAATCTCAGGGGAAGATTCCTCAAGTTCAATCAGTGTACTTGCTGAGTTTCGCCGGATAAACCCAATCTCATTATCGGAGGTCAAAATTCGGCAAAGCTCAGGTATGACTGATTTTACACCACCCATACCGGCCAGTTTCACGGCAATATTCCGAACCGCCCATACCGGTTCCTCAAGATTTTCTCGGACCCAGTCCTCGAGATTCTCCGGCGAATCGTTTTTCCGCATTCGTCTCAGGTAGTTCTCTGCTGTTGCCAGGTTTTTTCGGGGTCCCTGTTTCTCTCTGAAATGTCGAATTAGCTCTGAAATCATCCAAAAATCAACCTCTGCTCATTATAGCCGACAACCATTAATTTAACACACCTTTCATCATGTGTGACCTCTCAATCCTGAAGTCTGAAATCCACGAAATCCAGGGGGCAGACAAAATCGAATGTCTCCGGATGGAATATGGCGGAGTAAAGGCGAATGACACCTGAGTAACCGATGGGTTCCGGAAAGGAGAACAGGAATACCGGTACACGGGTTTTATCTGCGGCATCAAGGTTCAGGACGGATTTATCAAGGGTCTGTTTCCAGCCGGGATAGAAGAAATACAGGCCCTCCACTTCCATAATTGTATAGAAGTCAACGGAGATAGCATCCAGGGGGTTAAGAATTTCAACAAAGACGTTAATGGCATCGCCACCGGAAAACTCAGGTTCGTTGATCTTGATTTCAAGGACCCGGTCTTCCGGAAAGGGGGTTGGCGTTTGTTCCGGTGAAAGGTTCATATAACCATAATTGGGTCCCTGTGCGCCGCTGTTCCCCCAGCTTGTTCCCAGAAGATATCCAGCGCCTGCCGGCATATAGGTCACGATCACATCTTCCCCGGGTATCAGCTCCACACCCAGGGAGAGCCATCCCATCGTGCTGTCGTAACAGTAATCACCGATATTAATCGGTGTGCCACTCACCAGGATGTCTTCAATGCGAATTATGGGTGTTTTCGAAAGAGTGAACAATGCGTTATTTCCGTCTGCATAGAAGGTTTCCTCCACAGAGAACGCATCAGCGGTGGGTAGATACTCCAGAACCTCCACCACAAAAGTGTTGCTACCGGTCCAGGTGGGTTCAGCACTTAATTCCGTACCGGAATTTTCGAATATGGATGCTGTGCCCCACCAGGATCCTGTGGCCAGGTCCTGGTCACCATCAAAATCAAAGTCCTGCCACATCACGGCGGAACCCATCCCGTTGACCGGAATTTCCAGGATGATTTCCGGATACGTATCCAATACGCCACCCCGGTTTTTGAAAATCTTGATTTTCCCGGTTCCGGGACTCAGCTGATCATTGGTGATGACTGCCAGTTCCAGCCAGCCGTCACTATCAATATCACCCCAGGACAGTGAGTTGTCACTGTCGGCGAAATCCGCCTGCCATGAGGGGAACGATTCCAGTTCTGTCCCCAGATTGGAATAGACTTTTGTCGGAGCGCCGGAATTAGCGACTGCCAGGTCCAGATCACCATCAGCATCAAAATCTGCGAACATTACATCATAGGATGCATCTTCATCTCCGGATATCCATGCAGGGAAATCATCGAAGATCCCGTCAGTATTCAGATAGAGATCATTCTGCTGAGGTTTATGGGTGTATGCTTCCCCGTTTGCGCAGGCGATATCCAGATCACCGTCTCCGTCCACATCACCCAGAGCCACGCTGAACGTATTATTCAGATCGGAACTTGTCCAGGACGGTGATGATTCGAACTGGTCGCCCAGATTGTAATAAATTTTGGTGATGGATGGCGTGAATCCCTGACTGGATTCAATATAGTTGCCCACGACAAGTTCCGGGAGACCGTCACCATCAAGATCCCCGAGATCGCAATGCCCGGAGTAATCCGTATCACCGGATATCCACAGGGGAGAGGTTGCCAGACCGCCGGCCGATCCAAAATAGACCACTTCCGGTTCAATCGCCATATCGTTACCGTTGGCCACCACAAAATCCAGATATCCGTCGCCGTCCACATCCCCCACAGCACCCCCGGTGGAGCACCTGGAATCCGCAGACGTCCAGATGGGATCGGCCTGGAAGTCGATTACGCCCCAGGCCGGTGCAGTCATTACAAGACACACACAAATGATAAATTGTGATTTTTTCATGGGGATTCCTCTCTGTTTGTGGGTTGAGATTGGTCCTGGACCAATTTTCGCACCATCTGTACAACCGGAGTGGACCAGCGCCGTTCCCGCAGCGGAAACAGTCGATGGATATCCGTTTCTCCGCCTTTTGCCCGGTTCATGCCGGAACGCAGATAATCAAGATCACCACGGAGAGTGGATACATGCGGGTACAGTTCCATCCAGAATGCCCCGAATCGGTGCAGATTATCATCATCACTCAAGATAAACAGGGTTGTATCAAGCTCATCTCTGATTGCTGAATCGTCCTGTGCCGGGTTCCGGAACCAATTTTCCACTGATTCAATAAACCGGTGCCACCGGGGAGATTCGCCTGCCGGACTGTAAAAATAACCCAGGATTCTCTCTAATCGGGCACCCTGTCCCGGGAATTGCGATTCCAGATACTGTGCCCAGGCATTTTCCGGGATATAAGCTTCCGGATCCCTGCAGAATGCGCCCAGGGATGCAATGGATACGAGACTCAGGTGATATCTTTCAGCGGGGTTGAGCAGCAGACCCCGGCAATTATCGGTCAGATTCACATCCCGTCCCTGAATGGGACCCGGAAAAAATGAATGAGCCGGGGTGTAATCATCGGCCGTATAATTATCCCACAGGGTCACGGGCCGCTGTAACAAGCGTGACGGTGTTTCCAGATCAGTTGCAGTAATGGTCTGGGATATGACAGTGTTTCCGGTCCAGAAAACTGCCACAGTCGGATCAAGACCTCTGCCCAGGTGAGTCAGGTAATCTTCCGCTTTATCCCACACTTTAAAATGCCATCCGCTGTAGGCCGTGGGACAGAAATACCATTGGGCAGCGCCGGGAACATTCTCCATCACTTCATTCATCAGGCGTACATGATCCATGGGATTTGCCCGGTCAAATGGGATATCATCCAGCAGGAGTCCCAGATGTTCGGCTCCAATCGCAGTGAAATCACGGAATTTTTCAATCAGGGCATCCCTGTGGGTCGGGTTGTCGGCATCAATGGATAGCCCGGGTGAAATCGTAAAAACGACATCGACACCATGGGCATTACCGGTATCAACTAACTCCCGGAACGCCTCCAGAGTATCGTTTGGATATTTATCAGCCCATTTCAGCCGGTGAAGAAGATCGAATTTAGGGGCATAGATGTAGGTATTGAGTTCCCAATGTGCCATTTTTTTCAGTAGGTCCAGCCGTTGGGAATGGCTCCAGGGTGTTCCGTAAAATCCTTCGATAACACCTTTACAAAAATGTTGCCGGTTCATATCTCAGCCGCTTACACCGGGTTCTCGATATCGATAAATTCCACGGTTAAATCAAAATGCCGGGCAAGGTGATCGCCCAGTGCAAGGGGGCCGAATCGTTCACTGTTATAGTGACCGGCCGCGATGAAGTTGAGGTTGAGTTCCTCCACCAGTCGGGGAAGTGGTTCGTTAGCCTCGCCGGTGATGAAAGTGTCACAATCCATGGCTGCGACAGTTTCCACCATATTTGGAGCGCCGCCTGAGATTATGCCGACTCGTTTCACATTTTCGATGCCGCAGGGGAGAGCCATTGCCGGGGATGGCAGGATCCCGTTCAATCGGTCCAGTAATTCCGGGAAAGGGATTTCTTCCGGGAATTCACCGATAGATCCCACATCCACCGTGGAAACCGGAGTCAACCCCAGATTTTTCAGGATGATCGCGTTGTTTCCCACTTGATCATGGGCATCAAGCGGCAGATGATACCCCACCAGATTAAGATTGTTATCCAGGAGTTTTTTCACCCGTTTTCGAATCACTCCGGTAAGGGCAAAGGGATGTTGGGTGCCTTTCCAGAAGAGGCCGTGATGTACCAGAAGCATCTGAGCGTCGATTTCCAAAGCTGCCTGAATGAACCGATCTGAAACAGATACGCCCGTGGCGATCCGGGCAATAATGGGATTGCCTTCAACCTGCAGCCCGTTCACACAATAATCTGAAAATTCATCAACTTTCAGATACTCAGCCAGATAACGCAGAATTTCGTTACGGGGAACCATGAGATGCCTTCCTTTCCGGTGAAATAATTATGTTGTCGATGAGACGAACGGAATCAAGAAATGCGGCAACAGCAATGACAGCAGGCCGGTCAAGGGTCGATAGAATATCAAGATTTTCCGTGGATCGGCATTCCAGATACTGGATGGTGATCTTCGGGTGAAACTCAATTACTCTGCGGCACGCATCCAGGAGGATCGCTGTGACTGTTTCACCCTGTTCCGCCAGTGCCAGTGCCGCCTGAAGCCCCCGGTATATTGCCGGGGCAGCCTTCCGACCTTTCGGGCTGATATTGACGTTCCGTGAACTCATGGCCAGTCCATCGGATTCCCGGATCGTCTCGAGAATTCTTACATCAATATCAAAATCAAGATCAATCACCATTTTCTGAAGGATAATGGCTTGCTGGCAATCTTTCTGTCCGAAAAATGCCGTATCGGGGCTGACCAGGTTGAACAGTTTGGCCACCACGGTGCAGACACCGTCAAAATGTCCAGACCGGTATTGTCCACAAAGTGAATTCGAGAGCCCTGGAACGGTGACTGTGGTGAGATGTCCGGTGCGGTACAAATTTTCCGGCATAAACACAATATCAACATTCAGATCCGAGCAGATCTGGAGGTCCCGTTTTTCGTCTCGGGGATACTGATCCAGATCTTCGTCCGGACCGAATTGAGTGGGATTGACATAAATACTCACCACGCAGAACCCGGATTGGGATCGGGCTGTTCGAATCAGGGAAGCATGACCTTCGTGTAGATATCCCATTGTGGGGACAAACCCCACGGTTCCCCGGGGATTGTCCCGCCTGTAATTGCGAATACAGGCACGAAGTTTCGCCGGGGTTTTAACGATGATCATCTCAATCCTCCGGGTAGGAATGTTCTTCACCGGGAAACTGTTCTGTGAGGACATCCCGGCAGTATCGGGTAACGGCATCGGTAATAACAGAGTGCAGATCGACGTACTGTTTGACGAAACGCGGTTGGAAATCCGGATCCAGTCCCAGGAGATCGTTTATCACCAGAACCTGTCCGTCACATCCCGGTCCGGCACCGATGCCAATTGTCGGTACACTTACACTGGCGGTGATTTCTTTTGCCAGTCCCGGTGGAACACCTTCCACCACCATGCTGAACACACCGGAATCCTCAAGTATACGGGCGCTTTCAATCAGGAGTTTCCGGGCATCGGGATTACGTCCCTGCACACGGTATCCGCCAAACGCATGAACATACTGCGGTGTCAACCCGATATGTCCCATAACAGGAATACCGGATTTTACAAGATCCTCAATGAGACCGGCATAATGGTGACCCTCGATTTTCACGGCATTGGCGCCGGATTTGATGAAATTCACAGCGTTTTCCCTGGCCCGATCCGGTGAGATCTGATAGGACCCGAACGGTAAATCGCCGATGATGAGAGCACGGTTGGCACCCCGTGTTACTGCTTGAATGTACTGGCACATATCTCTGGTTTCCACAGGGAGTGTTGTGGCATATCCCAGTTGCGCTGTGCCGACGCTGTCACCCACAAGAATCATATCCACATCACAACTGTCCAGAATCGATGCCATAGGGGCATCATATGCCGTCAGCATGACGATCTTGCGTTTTCCTTTGAGTTTACGAATACCCGGGACTGTGACATGTTTCTTTTTCAACTGCCGAACCTCCAATTCGATTCCAGTGGATGCACCTGCAGGGGATCATCAAGATTCCTCAGCAGATCGTGCATGGTTTTACCCAGAACCGGATGCTGAACATCCGGTGCCAGATCACATAACGGTTGTAACACGAATCGACGCTGGTGCAAACGGGGGTGAGGAATCATAAGGGTTCTTGAGACCACTAACCGTCCGGGCCAGAGCAGAATATCCAGGTCCATGACCCGGGGTCCCCAACGCCGCGATTTTACCCGGCCGGTGAGGATCTCCAGGTTCTGACAGATTTCAAGGAGTTCCGCCGGTTCTGCTTCAGTGGTAATCCGGGCGACACCATTGGTGAACCAGTCCTGCCGGGAATCACCCCATGGCTCCGACGAATACCATCCGGACACGGCATCCACCCGGCATCTGATCTCATTGTGGAGTGATTCAACCACATCAAAACAATGTTCCAGTGAATTTCCAATATTGGATCCGATTCCAAGAAAAACTGTTTTCACATCAACCTCAATTGAAACTTAACATTATCCCGGGTCTAAATGCTACATTGAAACCCGGAGAATGATATGCTATCAACTTAATCTTGGATCTTCATTATTAAAATCCGATCTGAAACAGCACTGAGGAGGGTAATTATGAGCAGGGCGACAATGGCGGTAATTGGTGGCAGCGGTCTATATGATATCCCGGGAGCCACCCTTCTGGAAACTGTGAAAATGGAAACCCCGTTCGGGGATCCGTCAGATGAAATTTCCATTCTTGAAATTGAGGGGAAAGCCGTTGCTTTTTTACCCCGGCACGGGAAAGGGCACCGGATCAATCCGTCATTTGTCAATTCACGGGCAAATATCTTTGCACTGAAATCTCTGGGTGTGGAACATATCATTTCAGCGAGCGCTGTGGGCAGTCTCAGAGAATCCATTGTGCCTCGGGACTTTGTAATCCCCAATCAGATCATTGACCGGACAAAGAGCCGGGCGAACAGTTTTTATGAGCCCTATGCCGTTCATGTTGGATTTGCCGAGCCCTTTTGCGGGAGCCTGGCGGGTAAACTGACGGCAGCAGCTCACGAATTGGGTGTCACGACTCATGAAGGCGGAATCTATGTCTGCATGGAAGGACCGCTGTTTTCCACAAAAGCGGAAAGTGCACTGCACCGTTCATGGGGTGCATCCATCATCGGAATGACTGCTCTACCGGAAGCCAAGCTGGCTCGGGAGGCGGAAATCTGTTACGCCACGGTGGCTCTGGTGACTGATTATGATGTATGGAAAGATGATGAGGAAGTGGACATAGACACGGTTCTGGCCAATATTGCAGCCAACACCGGGAACGTAAAGGAATTGATTAAAAAAGTTGTTCACACCATCAGCAGAGATGGTTCCTGCACATGTGGATCCGCTCTGGCATCAGCCATGATCACTGATGCGTCACTAATCTCGGATCAGCATAAACGAGAGTGGCAGCCGCTGATTAAAAAATACATTCCCATGCCTTGATCCCGGATCAGTTACTGGGTCAGCTCCGTCGTCTGCCCCGGAAAATTCGTGGGTGCTTTTGGCAGCTTGATCTCACCATGGGCGGTTTCATAGTTTTTCACATTCTGTGACAATGCCATGAGTAACTGTTTGGCCGTACGGGGACTCATTATCACACGGCTTCCGATGCGAATGGAATCTCTACCGGGCAGAAACATCCCAAAATCAACAAGAAATTCTGTCTCCGAATGAATCACTGTTGCGATATTGGAGTAGGCGCCGCCTTCATCCTGCGGATTGATATGCATCTTGAGTTTTCGCTGTTTGCTCGTGTTTTCCATAACATCTCCTTACCGGGAAAATCGGGATCGCATGATCCGTTTAAACCGGCTGTATAATTTGGCTTTCATTAAAGAAAATTTGAATTCCAGGGATTTTCTGCCTTCCGGCAGGTAGACAAGTTGACCGGGACGGACATATTCCCGCCAGTGATTGATGAGAAACCGGCCACTTTCTCGAGCCGTGTGGTGCAATTCCGAACCCGGTAAGGGTGCTGCCGGTTCAAACCGGATCTCATGGGCATCCAGTCGCAAACCGTATCGAACAGTACGATTGAACTCATTCAGGGTTTCCGTTGGAACACCCAGAGAAAACACCACAGTCACTTTCATTCCAAGACGGGACAAGTCAGAGATAAGTTTTCCGGCATGGTCCAGATCCTCGTGAGTTCCCAGAACTTCCTGAATCCGGGGAACACCGCTTCCCAAACCAAAAACAATCTGCTTGCAGCCGGATTCAAACATCTGTTTTCCCAGATTAATATCCATCTGAGTGATTCGGGCGGTGCAGATCCAGTCCATCCCGATTGATGCCATGCCGGTGCAGAGTTCCCTGACAAAATCATGGTGCAGTGTGAAGTTCTCGTCATAAAACTCGACCATCTCTATTCCGTATGCTGTTTTGAGATTTTCAACCGTAGCAATAATCCGGGCCGCCGTGTGAGATCGAATGGTGACACCGGTCCGGAACCGAAGCGGGCAGTGACTGCAGTGAAAAGGACAGCCCCTGTGCGTGAGCACATGTCCCACAGGAACCGGTCCGTCGCCATAGAACAATTCATACGGTATCTCCGGCAAATCATCCAGATTTTCCACAATGGTGGCGCCGGGATTGGTCTTGATCTCACCGGATTCATCCCGCCAGATAATACCGGGAACTGTTCGGTAATCCTTATCCAATGCTTCCAGAAGCAGTCGGAACACTGCTTCACCTTCACCGGATATCACACAATCCACATAGGGGGAGTTGAATGCGTTCTCCGGATTGTTGGTGGCTTCGACACCCCCCAGAATAACCAGGGTTTCGGGATACTTGGTTTTAATTTCACGTGCCAGTTCAAAGCAGAGATCAATATTATTGACAAATGTCTGAAATCCCACGAGATCCGGTTTGAATTTTGCCAGGTATTCCATAACCTGTGCCTCGTAATCCTCACCGGAAATGGCTTCTACGGCAGCGCCGTGATCTTTGGCCATGGAGGCAATGCAGGCAAGACCCAGGGGCAGAACAGGGAATGGCAGCTTGAATCCACCGCCGGGAATCGGATTAATCAATAATATATTCATAATCAGAGTAGGTCTTCCAGGGTTTCAGGCGGGGATGATCCCGGCGGTGTATCGATGTGGTATCGGCACCAGAGTTCCAACATGGCCAGAATCCAGAGTTTGAATGGGTGCCGTTCCTTATTCCGATCATAAAAATCCGCTGCAACATCCGCCACTGCTCCGGGATTGAAGATTCCCCGTTTCCGGGTAACATCAGGTGAGAGCAGATGCTGGATAGGTGTTTTCAGCTCCCGTCGGGCCCAAAGATCCATAGGAACAATAAAACTCATTTTTTTCCGGGTTCGGGTTTCCATCATAATGATATCATCAAACGCCTTGAACATCAGGTGACGCAGTTTCTGTCCCGGCGCCTTAAGTGCTCCCGGTGTTCCAGCCAGTACTTCAAGAACCCGACGATCGATAAGGGGACTTCGTGCCTCAATGGCATTGGCATGACACATGTTGTCCAGATCCCGAAGCTGAAGGTTCTGCACCTCGTGTTTGAACAGGAGTGCGATCATCCGGTTGAGATCATCGGTATGGCGTTGATCCATATCGTAATCCGAGACCACCGATGCACTCTCTGTGGACACAATTATATCCCGCATTTCCCCGGTGAATAACCGGTGTTTTTCCTGTTCGCTGAACACCAGTTTGATGTGCTTGTAAAATGCCGGAGGACCTTCGCGGAAACTTTCCATAATTTTGAGTTTACGACCGATAAATCCGGGGAGAATATTGGAGCTGTTTTCCGCTGTCCGGGTTAGAAATTTCGGGAAATTCTGCCATTTACGGACCGTTTCCTGAAGCCGGTAATAATGTTTGAACCAATGGCTCCCCACAAAAATCTCATCACCACCTGTACCGGTGAGTACCGTTGTGATGCTGTCGGGCAGAGTGCTGGACACCAGGTAACTGTTTATGGCATCCCCGGATGGCTGATCCAGACAGGTGACAATCCCCGGCAGCGCTCTTACCACCCTGTCCGGTGCAATTTTAATCTCATGATGGACTGTGTTGAATTTTTTTGCAATAAGACGGGCATACTCAAACTCATTGTAATCTTCATATCCGCCGCCAAACCCTTCGTAACCAATGGTAAACGTCTGTACCGGTGATATTCCCGCCACCGCTGCCAGACCGGTCACTGTACCGGAATCAGTACCGCCACTTAGAAAAAAACCGGTATTTTCCGAGTTATCGGGAATGGCATCACTCACGGCACGGGTCAGTGCATTGCGCAGGGAATCAGCGCAGGCATCTTCACCGGGAGATTGAGCACGGGCATCAATCCATGGTGGAATACAGCGGGGTTTGATCGTAATGTGTCCGTCCTGCCAGATCAGGAGATGGCCCGGGGGCAGGCTGTGGATATCCCGAAAAATGGTGACCGGATCAGGTGGAGTGATCATGGACAGGTAATGGGAGATTCCAACGGGATTTAAGACCGGTTCAATATTCCCCGATGCCAGAATTGCCCGGGGTGATGAGGCAAATACCAACCGGTTATCCCGGTTGGAATAATAAAGAGGCCGGGCACCTGATGGATCACGGAACAGGATTACAGCCTGGGAAATCTCTGTGCGAAGCCCCAGTGTGAACTGTCCCTGCAGGACAGAGAAAGTTTCCGGATCGTCAGATACTACCTGCTGAAAAATGGTTTCGGCATCCGGACGGTCACCCCGGTCGTCCCGGCCGGCATAGCCATCCATGACCAGGGGAACCGATTCGATTTCACCGGGGTCTACCGGGGAAAAATCCCCTAGAAATCCCTCGGAAAACCGGATAATCCGAGCAGGAGACATACTCCGGAACGCAAGGGCTTCAGCCATCCTCTCGATACGTGTCTCATCAAATTGTCCTGCGATTCCGAATATTGCTCCCACATGTCACCTGTCCTGATTTGAATTTGTAAGTACCGGAAGACCGCCTGAAAACCCCCTTAATACAACAATTCCCATTCCAGAGCAACTCAGGCTGGGGAATGGGAATTGAAAAATACTAGTCCTGGGAGGGCCGGATGATCAGTTTTGACTGACCGATCATGATCTCATCATTGGGCCGTAAACTGACCCGGGTGATCCGGATACCGTTAACAGACGATCCGTTGGAACTCTCCAGATCCACAAGAATGTAATGGCTGCCTTCCTGGGTCAACTGTGCATGATGCCGGGAAACGCTGGTGTCCGTCGCCAGTTGAATATCGTTATTAGGACCACGACCCACGGTGATACGATCCTTATCCATGTGATAACTCTCACCTGTGAAATCGCCTTCAATAACGTCCAGAACCGGTGTGGATGTCCAAACGTAATCATCACCCTCTTCACCGACCTCTTCAACCGGCGCATCCAAATCTTCCATATCCTTCATCTGCGTGTCCGGATAATCTTCCATACCCGTATCGGATTCTTCACCTTCATCCTCTTCAGCAGAATACTCATCTTCACTGTCTTCATAAACTTCATCGTCTTCATACGATTCGGCAATATCTTCATCTGCGTCCGCGATATCC
>SWBY01002230.1_pt1 | contig 29345 bp, 25 predicted proteins | sample 4693071 | NCBI WGS metagenome assembly SWBY01 (sample SAMN10267273, study PRJNA491770) | bioreactor metagenome | isolation source: DHS bioreactor inoculated with marine methane seep sediment | place: Japan: Omine Ridge, Nankai Trough | collected 2006-05-06 | reverse complement strand
ACCCGTTCCAATGTGCCGTTATAGGTTGGTACGAAACGTACAGCGCCCCACATATCATTATCGGAACCGGTACCAAGGTAACTGTTGCAGCCCTCTGTATCGAAAACCATCAGATCAAGCTCCTGATCAGCCAGCGGGAGTTCAAAATTAGTGAACTGACAAGCACTGAGACCAATGCCGGCAACATCATAATTAATGTAGAAGTAACCATTGTCACCCCAGCCGGTACCCCAGGAATTTCGAACAATCCAGAAATTTTCCGTTGGTGAAAAAGCCGGATCATCATATCCTACGATCATAACACAGTGATCGGTTGAGGTGGCTGTTCCGCCTGAGATGACATATGAACCGTTATAGGAATCGAAGGCTGATCCCAACATGGCCGCATTCATGGATGTAATCACCGGACCATGGTTCAGTGCATCCTTGATTGCCGCTACTGTATTGGCAACCGTTCTGAACTCTCTTAATCTGTATACCGGCTCGCAAGCTGTGACGCAGTGATAGTCATAAGGGTGATAGGGCTGACAGGATTCCAGCCGGGCACCGGATTTTTGCAGGTAATTTCCAGACATCCAGAAATTACCTCCGCCTGCACATTGCGTGTTGAAGACATTGCATTCCTTTAGATGATCCTCGGAAAAATCCCAACTTCCCAGGCCATCAATGTTCATCTGTATTTCCATGTCACCTAATGAACAGAAGATCCAGCAGGTTCCACACGGATTCTGATTCCTGGCAATGGGCGCGTATGGCCGCCAATCCATGGTGTCTCTGGTGGCACGCAAATCCAGATCCCAGCGTTCGGGAACCCATGTATCGTCAAAATTTGGCGGGATATATCCCGTGGTCCGGTCCGGATCAACCAAAGATGCGGGATGTGGAGGACCGACAGTGATCTCTCCGGCACCAGCAACACTGCATCCCAAAAGAACAAACACCAGTAAATAAAGTAATCTACGAATCATTTTAACCTCCCGTTTAATATGTTTCCCTCAACAATTGTCTAACATCTTTATACAGATTAGTCAATTTGCAGTATGACCTGAACCCTTCGCAGTAATAAATTCCATTACTCGTATAACCAAGAAAAAAGTCGGTACGAAAAAAATCTGTGGTAGGATAATGTGCACCCTTTGGGAGGATATTTAATGAGTGATAACAGTCCGGGAAAATATCACGAATTCACATACCGCGGCGCTCGAGCGCTTGTGATTCTTCATGAACTTGAGATGCGTCGGTTCATAACAGTTTGGGAATCCGCCCGGAAACAGGGTGTGTCTCTTCCCGAAACTGAGGATATGGATCTGGCAAGCCTTGAGATGCTGCTGGCACATGTTCTGGATGCTGCTCGTGGATATATGGTTTGGATCTGCGAAATGCTGGATCTACCGGATCCCGGGATTGACATGTTGCCGGCACTGCCCCTTTCGGATATCAGACGGAACGAATACCGGGAACATCTCCTTTCCCGCTGGCGGCATCCCCTGACCGATGTTACGGAAGAACAATGCTATTTCCCGGATTATACGTCTTCATGGAATGTGAAGTTCTGTATCGATGCCATGCTGGAACACGCGGTGATGCATCCGGTCCGGCATCGGTTTCAGCTTGAGGAGTTATTGGCTGATCCGGTATAATCCTCCTGATATGAAAATTATTCTCTTTACAACGGGCGGATCCATTGACAAAACGTATTCACCAAAACGTAGTGATTTCGTGGTGGCCGGACCGGCAGCACTTGATTTGCTCAATGAATCCGGATCCACCCTGGATATTGAAATCGTTCCGCTGCTCAGGAAAGACAGTCTTGAGATTACAGACGCGGACCGGGACCGCATCGCCGCTGCCGTGAATGCTGCGGATTCCGACCACATTGTTATAACCCACGGGACAGACACTCTGGTGGAGACCGCCCGGAGGTTGGACGGTATCCCCGGGAAAGTGATTGTGCTGACCGGCGCCATGAAACCTGCCGCCTTCCGGGACAGCGATGCTCCCTTTAATCTCGGGGGTGCTATAGCGGCAGTCCAGATTCTTAAACCGGGGGTTTATATCACTTTTAATGGCCGGGTGTTTCCCGCAGAAAATGTTAAAAAGAACATGTTGCAGGACCGGTTTGAACCGGAATCAGACGACTCAGGAAGCAGCAACTCCCCCTGTTATTAATTTTTTTCCGAACCTTTGAACACCCGGTGTCGTCTATTGAGCAGGAAAGGGAGATGAATTTATGACATTGGGTGAACTTCTTCAAAAATGCAGGACAGGGAACGAACTGGCCTGGGAGAAGTTTGTACGGGATTATCAGGGCCGGATATATCGCATTGCCTACACGTATGTGAGGGATGCTGACGAGGCCCGGGATCTTGCTCAGGACGTGTTTGTAAGGATTTATCAGAGTCTTGATAAATGCCGTCCTGACAGCAATCCACTGGCATGGGTCATCACCATTACCCGGAATATGGGAGTGGATTACACACGGCGCAGGAAACGGCGACCGCCCATGCGGGATATTCCCGTGGAAGATGCCTATGGACTTGCCTCCAGTGGCATGAACCCTGAAGAAATCCAAATAGCGGAATCCCGGAAAAAACTGCTCCACCGAGCCCTGAATTCCCTAACAGCAATCAGCCGGGAAATCATATTACTGAAAGATTTGCAGGGGCTGGCACTCCATGAAATTGCATCCATGCTCAACATTCCTCTGGGCACAGCCAAATCCCGGTCCAACCGGGCGAGACTGGAATTGACCCAGGCTGTGCTGGCGATAAGCGGGGGGAGTCGGTCATGACACCGAAACCGCTGGATTGCAGAACCGCCCAGAATTGGATCCCTGATCTGGTTTCCGGTGATCTTTCCCAAGAACAGCGCCGTGAACTGGACGTTCACATGGTGAATTGCGAGGTATGTGCCGAGGTCTTAAACCAGTACCTGTTTGCTGACACTGAAGACGGGGAAGCGTTGGACAGCGAAGAGGTGACCATGATCCTGGCCCGGACAAGCGGCTCTGCATGTCCCCTGGCGCATCACATGATCTTCGATGATGACACGGGTGCCAATGACCGGACCCTCCTTAATGACCATATTGTTCACTGTCCCCAATGCCGTGCTCTGTCGGAAACCTGGGAATGGGTCAATCCGACGCTGGAATCCATGGCTGTATTGAACCCCGGTCCGGAATTCCTGGATAATGTGCTGGAAAAAACCTCCGGCCGATCCGTGACCGCACCGTTGGGACATCGCATCAGGGAATGGTGGAAAGGCCTGGGGGATCTTATTGTGACCCGGCCCCGGTTTGCCCTGGAGTTCAGTTATATTGCCACCTTGATTTTGGTCCTGGTGTTCGGTCCTCTGCGCGTGCCGATGCAGATGGTCGAAGAACATACATCGGTGATCAACCGGGCAGGTATGATTTCCACGATTTATGATGATGGTGTTCGCAGTGTTCTTTCAGCGACCCAGGATACGTGGCTCTCGGGTTCACTGTGGAGCAGCCACCGATTTAACGCTTTTAAGGCGGGATATCATCGGTTTAAAGTCCGGATATCTCCGCCATTAACTGATATGAAAAAGCATGGCCAGGCTTTAAAAGATTCGATAAAAAAACGTGATATTAACAGGGCGGTACCGGCCCTCCATGGCATCTGGGTGAATTGCCGCAGAGCGTGGAATGCAGTCCGGTCAGACCCGGCAGAAGGAGACAATAATGGAAAATCTAACCACCCCTCAGATTAATTCTGAAACCATCAATACCGGGCGGGAACCGTCAGTACAGACACCGCCGCAAACCCGGCAGCTTTACAAATCGCCGGTTCTGGCAGGACTGTTCTCCACCATGCTGCCGGGTCTGGGCCAGGTGTATGTGGGATACTACCGGCAGGGATTCATTTTCATCGCTATTTTTATACTACCTATTTTTATGCTCAGCTCCATGGGTGCAGGTGGGCTGGAACCCATTTTGGGAATTTTCATCCCGTTCTTCTATATCTTCAATATTATCGATGCCGTACGGCGGGCGAAAGTGTACAACCATGTGGTGGACGGTATCAGCCAGGCAGAACTTCCCGATGATTTAAATTTACCCGGGATGGCTGGTTCCACAGTCGGCGGCGTAGTCCTGGTCCTTATCGGAACCCTGCTCTTCCTCAATACCATGTTCGATATTTCACTGGTATGGCTGGAAGACTGGTGGCCCCTGGCCCTGATCATCGGCGGTGTATACCTCATCTATAAAGATGCAAAGGATCGCGGGAAAGACAACGCCCTGACACGGTTGTTCAAATCCGATTCATCCGATTCTCTCGTAGAATAAACGCGTCTTACCTCCATATGAGCACATCCTTTCCGGGATGTGCTCGTTTTTATGTGTGGGTGTTATTTACCGGTCAGTTATTGATTCTCCGGCAGAATCAATATCACGCTGACCAGATCCTTCAGGGACGGCAGCCACTGTCTGATGTCCGGATCAAGGTTGACTTCCATGATCTGTTCATCGCTACCGGCCACGAATTGTCCGCGTAGTGCGGCAAAGGGTTCGAGGATCGTTTCGGCCGGGTCATGGGACGTGAAATATTGAATCAGTTGATTCTGGGAATTGACGCGATCCCATCCGGGAACAGCAGCCCGAACTTTTGATTCGGGCGCTAATAAAAGACTGATGCAACAGGGTTTGAACGGCTCAGAGAAACCGGCGATACGCCATTGCCCGGCTGTAATTACCGGACGGAGCCGGCTTTCATCCAGATCAATCTGTGTAAGGTTGACGATATCAATCCGGATCGTTTCTGTCGGCCGGCGAGTCATCGAAGTAACAGCACTGTCCAGGGTTTCCAGGTGGATTGATTCGGCCAGTTCTTTCAGGTATTTGCCTGCTTCTTCTATGGGTTTGCGCAAAGCACAAGCAAGTCGTGCCAGAGATGTTGTCTGGTCAAATCCGGAAATTCGATCGGTTAGAGCTTTCGGAAACGGAGCGTCGGGTTGACAGCCGCCGGATGCCGAAAAGAATTCTTCAGTTGATTTCCGCGTCATTGCCTTCAACCCCTTGAGAATTGCTTCGCATGAAACGCAGGATTCCAGATGTGCCAGCAACAATTTCTTTTCTTGTCCGCCCAGCAGGTTCAGGTTCAGTTGAACCAGAGTATCCAATTCAACATGGCAGGAACGGGTATTATCTGAACGGGACTCTTTGAAATCTTTCATACTTCAACTCCCGGGGAAATTAACCGCTGAAACAGGGGATCGAAGCCGGGATTCCGCCTTCGTTCCTTCAACATCACGTATACAAATCGTTCCCAGGCCCGGTTGATTCCGGTGGATACCTCTTTCTTGGTCATATTCAGTTCTACAGCGATTTCAGTATTTTCAGCACCTGCCAATTGCCTGAGAAATAAACCGCGGTACTTTTCACTGATGCCGGATTCAGCCAGTTGCTGCAACCCTTCCTTTTCGGAATCGGAAATAATGCTGTAGTTTGACCTGATAACCGGGATCCATTTCCGGACGTACTTCTGCCGGAATTTTTGAATGGCATATATCGCTGTGGAGTGAAGCCTGCTCAGAATTCCTTCCTTCCCGTTTATTGAGTAAAGGTGTGTCACCGAAGTCCAACGGCATGTATCCTGCCAGAATTTCAGAAAGACGGTTTGCGTCAGATCGTCAAGCTCGTCACTGGCCACCCAGCCCGCCAGTTCCTTCCAGATGTGCGCTTTGACTCCGGGTTGACAGTGTTCCCAGATGTGGTGCCAGGCACTCTGATCCTGATGAAGGACCGCATTTCTGAAAAGCTTCAAAGTCTCCTGATCGTCCATTGGCCCACCTTTTACATGATTGCCCAATAACGGATCCAGCCATTGCAAAACTTGCAGAGCAGTTTTACAGAGACTAAGATATATTTCAGAAGGTGTAAAGTATGTCATACAGTTCAAAGCAGTTTACCTCTCACACTGTAATGCCCGAACCCGGACAGATTGCTGTACTTTATTTTCTGGTAGGAATGGCGGCCGTATGATTCCGGACCGTTTTGCGTTTTTACTGGACTACACGGATTCTGAAACCGTGCGGGTACTTTTGAAAGCGGGTTTGGACCAACTTCCGGAAACGGATATTGGCATTCATATCGCGGAAATGATCCAGGGAAGCAGCGATCTCTGGAGTAAATCAACGATTAATTTAGGGCTTTCGCTGCTGAAAGAGGAAGTGAATGCCGGATGTTCAGATCCCGTACGGTCCGCAAGCGTTCATTATATGATTGGTGAGTTTCTGTGGAATCTGGCGTATGATTTCCAGGTGGACAGCGCCGTAAATTACGAGTGTGCAATTGATGCCTTTCAGATATCACTGAACTATTATTCAGTGAAAGTACAGCCGGAGAAATGGGCATGTGTCAATCAAGCGCTCGGACACATTTACCTGGAGCGAATCCAGGGGAACCGTGCAGAGAACATCAATCAAGCCATCCGATCGTTGAAATCCACGCTCCAGGTCTATTCACAGGAGCGGTCTCCGGATGCATGGGTTGTGACCATGAGTACACTTGCCAATGCTTATGCCTGCAACGGTGAAGGTGATCCTGCTGAAAACCTTGAGAAAGCCATCCGATATCTGGAACAGGCGGCAGATGTGCTGGAAACCTTCCCGAATCGGGAAAGATGGGCATCCATTCAGGTGAATCTGGGTATTGCATGCCAGCACCGTCCCCGGGGTGATGCCGGTGAGAATCTGGAACAATCCATCCAGCACCTGCGCAATGCGCTTACCGTGTTTGGAATGACGGATTATCCTCAGAAATCCGCCATGCTCAACACGAATCTCGGGAATGCCTTCAGCCGGCGAATCTACGGTGATAAAAGCGAAAATCAGGAAAAATCCATTCAGCACTTCCGGACAGCGCTCCAGGCCATGCCGAACCGGGAGCCGGTCATGTTTTATGCGATGATTTTGCGAAATCTCAGCTCTGTTTACAAAACTAGAATATCGGGTCGGCAGCGCGAAAATATCGAATCCGCCCTTACCTGTTGTAATGAGGCACTTGAACTATGCGGAAATAACTATCCACTGAAAACCGCCATGATCCACGCCATGTTGGCCAATCTGCATCAGGAGCGATCGGTAGGGAACCGTCGCTGTAATCTGCTCTCGGCGCAACAGCACTATGAAGCCGCACTGGAGGTGTTCACGGTTGAATCCATGCCATGGGAAAACCTGGAAAACAATCTTGAGTTATGTCGGACAGTGAGAGAACTGAATCAGTCGGATGTTGTTGAGAATGCACTATTGGAAGCCATGACATCTTTTGAACACCTTTACTGTCAGACAATTACGAAAGAAGGACGGAACCTGACGCTGGAAAAGGGTGCACCGGCGTTTTATCTGGCAGCGTACTGTGCCGCGGAAACCGGTAACCCAGAGGTTGGGTTTGAGTATCTCGAGCGCGGAAAAACCCGGGTTTTATCGGAAGTTCTGGCCGCCGATTGTGCTGCGTTGGAAAACGTTTCATCGGTTTTGCAGAAGGAATATGAATCATCTATCCGGGAAATCAAGCGTCTTCATTATTCTCAGCAGGACGATAATCTGAGTAAAACAGAATTTCTAAGCATCACCGCGGAATTGAAAAGTTGCAACACTCAATTGACCACCTTGCTGGAGACCATCCGCGCACAATCACCCGATTTTATGCAGAAAACACCTGCAATTCAAGAAATTCTGACCCTCCTTCCATCACCCGACACCGCATTGATTTCATTTTGCGTCACCGATTTTGGAACCGCTGTCTTTCTGGTGAATCAAGGGGTTTCGAAAAATGGAATTTCCGCATATATCGTTCCGGAATTTACAACTGCCGACTTGAACCGGATCAAATCCGGATGGTTATCCGGATATAAGAGTTTCAAGACAAGCAAAGGGGATAAAGAAGCTATCCGTTGCTGGGAAAACACTGTTGAAGGCATATTGGAAGAAATATACAATCAGATTTTCAAACCGGTTGAATTGGAGTTGCGGGATACAAGTGTCGATCACATTATTTTTTCCCCACATAAAATCCTGCACGTATTGCCGCTTCATCTAATGAAACTGAAGGGATCCAAGCACCCGGAACGCCTGTTTGAACGGTTTCGGATCAGTTACACGCCCAGCGTATCGGTTTTATATCGTATGTGTGATGTCCCGGTTGAATTACGACACTCCCTGCTTGCCGTTGCGAATCCAACCCTTGACTTGAAATATTCTGAATCTGAAGTCAGCAGTATTCGCACGCTGTTCGTGGATTCAGAAGTGTTGAGCCGTGGTGAAGCGGTACGGGAAAATGTGATTAAAAAATCGGGATCCGCAGGATATCTTCACTTTGCCTGCCATGCCTTGTTCGATTTAAATGATCCCGATGCATCCGGCCTGATTCTGGCTGGCCCGCCAACCGGCAAGCCTGTCTCGGAGCCATGTGCAGATTCCGTAGCTGCCAGGAGTATTTATGCCGCCGTTGAAACACCTCATGATTCCGGCTGCATCTTGTCTCTTAGAGAAATCAGCCACAAACTGGACCTCAAACAAACCAGGCTTGTGGTGTTGTCTGCTTGTGAATCCGGATTGATTTCCCCGCAGGGAGATGCCGATGAATGTGTCGGTTTGCCCGCAGGATTTATTCAAGCCGGAGCCAAAATGATTCTCAGTACGCTCTGGCAGGCGGATGATAAGAAAACACGGGAGTTGATCACGCATTTTTATGAAAACCTCCTGACTCGGGATCTGCCGCCCATTGAAGCTCTCAGACATGCTCAATTGGAGATGCTTGAATCCGGTGTGCCCGTTTACTACTGGGGTGGGTTCACCATCACCGGCGCCTGATGCCGGTACTGCAGTTTCTGTAAAAATATCAACGGGCATCAAGCTGAGTAAATCAAATTTAATAATATGAAGTTCATCTGATCGGGCATTAAATAAGTAGAGTGCTATTTTATATTGGAAAACTCGAAGAAAGCGGGGAATTTTATGAAAAATGTAATGATCAATTCAATTATGATTTTGACAATAATCATGACGACATGTGTGATGAATGCCGCCATTATTCATGTACCGTCGGAGCAACCGGACATTCAAAGCGGTATTGATGCCGCGTTGTGGGGCGACACCGTCCTGGTCGCTGATGGAACTTACAGCGGTTCCGGCAATCGAGATCTTTCTTTTTTTGGGAAAGACATCGTACTCATTTCTGAAAGCGGTCCCAATAATTGTACAATTGATGCGGAATCTCTGGATAGAGGCATCCGGTTTGTAAACAGTGAATCGCGTACAGCCGTGTTTTCCGGTTTCAAGATTGTGAACGGCTCAGAATTGGGTGGTGCAATAAACGTTACTTCATCATCCCCGACAATTGAAAATTGCATCTTCGAAAACAACACCAGTGGTGCTAATGGCGGTGCTGTTTATTGTACCGGTACAGGCAGTCCATTGATCACGGATTGTAGCTTTATCAACAATACTTCCCTGTTTCAGGGCGGCGGAATCTTTGCTGGAAGTGGTTCTGTAATAAAAGTTTACGGCTGCAATTTTAACAGTAATTCTGCGGTGTACGGCGGCGCAATTTATATTTACGACTGTTCAAGCTGCGAGATTGTTGACAGTCTGCTCATTTACAATGAAAGCAGTTCTCACGGGGGCGCACTGGGACTGGAAGATGCCATGTTGATCAAAGTGATCGAATGCGAAATTCGCAGTAATATTGCCGGACACAACGGTGGTGGTGTTTTTGCTGACTCTTCTGAACCAAAACTATATCATTGTCTGATAGACAGCAATGAATCCTCCTCCCATGGTGGCGGATTCTATATTTACAATTCCAGCACCCCCGGTATTTGTAACTGCCTGATTATAAACAATACAGCGCTTTATAACGGCGGTGGTGTGCATTGCCACACCTCAACCTTTAGTATGAACGTTTGTACAGTTACAGGTAATGATGCGGGCTGGTCCGGAAACGGGCTGTACATCACGGACTCCGCTTCGAATGCAACCGTAAGCAACAGTATTTTCTTTGGCAACAACAGCAATGAGCTTACGGTGGATAGCGGGGATTTGAACATTCGCTGGTGTCTTGTTCAGGGCGGCTGGCCGGGTGGAACATTGATCATTGATGGCGATCCCGAGTTTGTTGAAGGCGCTGACGGGGATTTCTATCTGAATGACCGGATCGGAGCCCAGGATGTGAGTCCGTGCATTGATGCCGGGTCTGTCCCTGCAACCGGCATCTGTTATCCTGGTGTTGACGGCGATGAGTGCATGAGTGATCGCACCACCGAGAAATACCGGCTGCCTGACAGTGGAGATGTGGATCTCGGGTATCACTACCCGGTGCCGCCGCCTGCGATTATTCACATCCCGGGCGATACCATCGCCATCGGAAAAGGCATTGGCGGCGCCTATTATGGTGATACAGTGCTCGTGGCTGACGGAACCTGGGAATCCTCCTTTGATAAGAATCTGGATTTTGACGGCAGGTATATCACTGTTATGTCTGAAAATGGTCCGGAGCTGTGCACAATCTATTGTGGTGTCGAAGACCGGGCGTTTCACTTTCAGAGCGGGGAAGGCTCTGAGTCCGTTGTCAGTGGGTTTACGATCACCAGTGGATTCACTGGAGGAAGCCCTCCAAGCAGGGGCGGCGCCATTCTGTGTGAAAACGGTTCCGCACCCGTGATTCATAACATTCGGTTTAATGAAAACCAAGCCAATTTCGGCGGCGCCATTGCATGTAATCAATCTGCACCTGATATCGTGAGCTGTGTGTTTTCAGGCAATTATGCGACCCATTATGGCGGCGCTATTGATTGTTATCACTCTGATCCCGAGTTGTTTAATTGCCTGATGTACAATAATGATTCCGGCCAATACGGCGGTGGCGTCAGCGCCTATTTGGCTCCGGGACCCATTTTGACGCAATGTACACTGGCCGACAATCTCATATCCGGACCTGCTGTGGGTGGTGCAGGTCTCTATTCCTATGAATCAGACGTTGTTGTGTTGAATTCCATCGTATACGCCAACGACGATGACGATCTGCTGCATTCCGGGACCGCGCCGGTAATCACATACAGTGATATCGGCGGCACAGGAACTTATCCGGGAAGCGGCAACATTAATCTGGATCCGGAATTTGAAACGCTGGGAAATGATGATTATTTCCTCAGTTCAGCAAAACTTCTAAGCCCTTGTATCGATATCGGCAGCGATCCGGCACATACTGTTTGCACAGATATCCCCGGCGGTACTCTCTGCATGGATGAACTGACCACGCAGACGAATTCCAGTATGGATAGCGGAACAGTGGATGTGGGCTATCACTACGATCCCTGGATTTTCCCGACACCGACCCCAACGCCGGTCTGCATCAACAACGGTGATGTTAATAACAGTGGCGACCTTACTGCAGGCGATGCGCAGATGGCTTTCGAAATTGTGCTCGGTGTCCTAATTCCGGATCCGGAACAGGAATGCCGGGCTGATTGCAATGCGGACGGTGACGTGACCGCAGGTGATGCGCAACTCATTTTTTATGCGGTGATGGGGGGAGATGGTTGCAGTGATCCCATGTTCATTTCTTGAGTTGTGTTGACAGACATGAATGAACTTATTAGACTAGTTGTAGACCAGTCTAAAGGAGATTGTCATGGAAACTGTTGGTGCATACGAAGCGAAAACTCACCTGTCCAGTCTGTTGGATCGTGTGATGCGAGGTGAGCATATCACGATTACGAAACATGGTGTTCCTGTTGCGGTTTTGTCTCCCCCGGAATCATCGAAAAAGAAGAATCCCGGTGCGGCCATCACTGCTCTCCGGCGGTTTCGAAAATCACGCATTCTGGGTGGCACCTCTATTCGGGAATTGATCGAAGAAGGCCGAAAGTAACATGAGTCTGACGTTTGTTGTGGATAATTCCGTAGTGATGTCCTGGTGTTTTGAGGATGAGAACAATGATTATGCCGAGGAGGTTCTGGATAGTCTGGCTCAAAACAATGCCATAGTGCCATGTATCTGGTCCCTGGAAATCGGAAATGTCCTGGTTGCAGCAGAAAGAAAAAAACGCATCATTATGAAAGACAGCGTCCGATTCCTGTCCCTGATATCTGATTTGCCATTGATTGTCGTGCAGGAATCACCGGAGCGAATGACAGGGGCTATTCTATCTCTGGCCCGGGAACAGGGTCTGTCCACGTATGACGCTTCCTACCTGGATCTTGCCATTCGACACGGTGTTTCCCTGGCAACATTGGATATCCGGCTGAGAAAAGCCGCAGACCGTTGTGGTGTTCCGATATACCACTGCAACCAGCCCATGAATTTGTGATCGGATAGAATTCCGGAACAGAGGAGGAACACCTATGGCAATCCATAAAGACCGCATCATCGTTATCGTATCGGCCGACACCGAATGGAACATTTTAAGGGAACTGATTCCAAACCCCGTCATCCATCAGTCACCTTATGGAGAATGGTTTGAGCACATCATAAAGGTTGGGGATTCTGTGCGGTCCGTGAATTTTTTCCAGGGTGGCTGGGGAAAGATATCCGCCGCCGCTTCAGCCCAACACGTGATTGATTATTTTAAACCGGAGATCGTGATTAACATTGGCACATGTGGCGGGTTTGAGGGTCGGATCGAGCGGGGTGATATTATCCTGGCGGAGAAGACCGTGGTGTATGACATCGAGGAGAAAATGGGGGATCACGCCGAGCACATCCGTCACTATACAACGGTGGCGGACCTGTCATGGCTGACACGGCCTTATCCCATCCCCGTCATTCCTTCCGTGCTGGTGTCCGCCGACCGGGATCTGGAGGGTTCGCAGATTGAAGGGCTGGCTGCGGAATACGGCGCGTCTGCCGGGGATTGGGAATCCGGCGCCATTGCCTGGGTCATGAAAAAAAATCGGGTTAAATGCCTGATTCTGAAAGGCGTTTCCGACCTGGTGAACACCGGCGGGGGAGAAGCCTACCAGGGGATCGAGATCTATGTCCATGGCGCCCGGAAGGTGATGAAAACCCTGCTGGAATCCCTCCCGGGCTGGCTGGCCTGTATCACGCCGTCACATATCTTTTTTGAGATTCACAGCGGGTTGGAGCGGGAAGCGCCGGGAAGTAATGCCGAGACCCGGAATGCATTTAAGTTGCTGCCTCCAATGACGGATCCTGAAGTGCTGGATATCGGATGCGGTCCCGGTGCACAGACCCTGGAACTGGCATGTCTGACGCCCGGTCGTATCACCGCCGTGGATACGCATCAACCATTTTTGGACCGGCTCGAAAAGGATATTCTCACGAAGAATCTCGCCGGCCGGGTGACTACATTGAACAGATCCATGGATGATTTGCCATTTCCGCCGGAATCATTCGATCTCATCTGGTCGGAAGGCGCCATTTACAACATGGGTCTCGAAACGGGTCTCACAGCATGGCGCCGGCTTCTGAAACCTGGTGGCTGTATCGTTCTGACGGAGGCAGCCTGGCTCAAAGATGATCCGCCGTCGGAAATTTATGAGTTCTGGTCTGAGGAATACCCGGAAATGGGTACCCGTGATCAGAACCGGGAACGAATTGTCCGGTCCGGGTTTGAAATACTGGGGGAGTTTCCTCTGAAGTCATCGTCATGGCAGGAAGGTTATTACGGTCCTCTGAGTGCCCGGATCGAAACGCTTGAACAGAAATACCGTAACCAGCCGGATCTGTTGAAAATTCTACAGGAGGAGCGTCACGAAATTCGCATGTATGAGCAGTATGGTGAATATTATGGGTATGTTTTTTATGTCATTCAGAAAATCTAGATGGCTCTTTTCGCTTTTACTTTTTCAACGTCTTCTCTGATTGCCACCAGTGCGGACAAGCGAGCCTCAGGTGATTGTTTCTGCCAGAATAAAAGGTCCCACAAATCAGCCTCATCGTAATTTTTGGCACGATGCGCGACGATTTTCTTTTTCCTGAGTAATGATCGTTCTCTTATTCCCATTTTTATCACGTTCCCGGCTAAATTCTTTAACCTCCTTATTGTATCCATCTTTGATTTTGCTTTCAATCCCTCATCAGTAAAACCTAAACTCTACCCTGTCCCAATCCCCGATCAGGTTTGACATTTTATAAGCTTCAGATCAAAATCCAAACCTATGATAACGAAACCTTCACACTCAAACACTGATCTCCCTATTCCGTCAGTCTGCCCCCGGGATTGTTACGACACCTGTGCCATTCTGATGGAAACCGACGGTGACGGACGGGTTGTATCGGTCCGGGGTGATCCGGTAAACCCATATACCGCCGGTTTCGTCTGTCCCCGTGGAAAAGGAGATCCGAAGAATTTTGTCCAAAACCGTGTGGATCAGCCCCATATCCGAAAATCAGGTGTGCTCACACCGGTGTCATGGGATGAATGCATGGACCGATTGGCTGGTGAGATACGAAAAACTTTGGAGGAAACCGGTCCAGAATCCATCCTCTACCTGGATTTTGCCGGCAACACCGGGCTTCTGGCCAATACCTTTCCGAAACGATTATGGAATATGATTGGTGTGACCGGGACGGACGGTGCGTTGTGCAGCCGGTCCGGTCACGCGGGTCTGGCCTTGCACTATGGTGACAGCTACGGTGTGATGCCGGAGACATTCCCGGATCGGGATCTCATGGTATTCTGGGGATTTAATGCAGCAGTCAGTGCCCCCCACATGTTCGCCCTGGCAAAAAAAGCAGCCCGGAAAAACGGCTTACCGATTGTGGTTATTGATCCCCGGCGAAGTGAATCCGCGGTCCAGGCCGACATCCATATAAAACCCCGGCCGGGCACGGACACCGCTCTCGCATACGGTATCATGCATGTTCTGGCTGCCAAAGACCGGGTGGACCATGATTTTATTCGAGAATGGACCACGGGATATTCTGAACTTCAATCGGAAATCTCCCGATGGGATATCCCACGGGTCGCCGGGATAACCGGCATACCGGAAATCGATATCATTCAACTGGCGGATCTTTTCCGGATTTCGAAAAACAGTGCGATCATGATTGGTATCGGTCTCCAGAAAAGTGTTCACGGAGCCGAACCCGTCCGGGCGGTATCACTTATTCCGGCACTCCTGGGATTGCACCGGGGATTTTACTATAGCAACAGTCATGCATACTCCAAGAATTCCCGGTTGATTTCCGGGGAAGATCGTGTTCCCGGCCCACTCCCTGTTGTGAGCCAGGTGGGATTACCGAAAATCCTGGCAGAGGGTCGATTCCGAATGATGTTTGTCACAGAGATGAATCCGGCTGTTACCCTGCCGGATCAGAACTCTTTTCGGGAGGGGTTTCAGCGGGATGATCTTTTCACGGTGGTCCAGGACACGCACTGGTCCGAGACGGCCGGGATGGCGGATATGGTGCTGCCGGCTGCGGCGTATCCTGAGAAAGAAGACCTGGTCCTGCCATGGTCTCACCGGTACATCCGTTATTCGCCGCAAGTGACACCACCGTACGGGGATTCCCGGACCGAGATTGATGTCATGCGGGAGCTGGCGAAACGGCTGGGCCGCACTGAACCGTGGCTGTATGAAGATCCCTGGATTTCTGTGAGTGCCGGGCTGAAAGACGCACTGGAGGACAGTTCTCCGGAAACTCTGAAAAGCGGGCGGCTGCTCCCGTTGAAATTGCGACCCATGAACGCATATCAGACGCCCTCGGGCCGGATCGAGCTGGCGTCATCCCGGGCGGTGGATGCAGGCTTTGCTCCGGTGCCACACCAGTCGGACCGTACGGTTGACCCTCAACGGTTTCTGTTTCTGACCAGCAGCAGTTCAAAATACACTAATTCGCAGTTTGAAACCGTGTATGGTCCCATTCCGCCGGAGATCACCATGCATCCCGATGACGCGGCCCGGCTGGGGATTGAGACGGGAGATGCGGCGGTGCTGTCCAATGATCATGGCACGGTCCATGTGACGGTCCGGGTTGATTCGGGAATACAATCCGGAGTCATCCACGGCACACGACTCTTCCGGGGGTTAAACGAGCGGTCACAAAATGATCTTATGAGATGCGATGTTCAGGATCTTGGCGGCGGTCCGGTGTTTAATTCCGTGGCGGTTGAGATTCGTCGGGTATGTCGAGATTAACCCGAATCTTTACTTTCTACAGCAGTAAACTCAGTTTCCATTTTCACTTGCTTTCCCGATATCCTGTTGGGTACACTGGAAAAGACAAAGCGGGTGATGTCCTGTTACATCCACATACAGAATTTTTAATGAGATTTCGCATAAGGGGAAGTAGAATGAGGTTTTTCGCAGCAGTTATTTGCATTTTAATTCCATTTGGAGCAGCTCACGGAGCCGTAATTACCGTTGGACCCGGTGGCGGGTTTGATTATTCCGCCATTACAGCGTCCCTGGCTGCGGCTGTCTCCGGTGATACAATCCTCGTTGCGGATTCAACCTATACCACGGCAACCGGGGAGATTTTTCCCATTGAAATGAAAGCAGGAGTCATCCTGAAACGGGACAGTAACGACACGCTGCCTCAGATAGACGCCTCAGGATCAAGTGCCCGGGTTTTCAATTGTCAGAGTATTTCGACAGCGACCCGTATCGAAGGGTTCCATATTACGGGTGGTGACGCTACGGGTGCTTCGCCGGCCGGCGACGGAGGCGGAATCAGTTTTACCCAGGCTGAAGTCACCATTGTTGATTGTATCATCAGCGGAAACAGTGCAGCAGGAAGCGGGGGTGGCGTGAGCTGCTATGATTATTCCAGTCCCACCATTGCCAATTGTCTCGTGGAAAATAACAGCAGCAGTGACTTTGGGGGCGGTGTGTTTTGCGATGAATATTCTGCACCTGTTCTGACAAACTGTCTGATCACGGGGAATACTGCCGGGACAGGTGGTGGCGGCGTGCTCTGCTATCTGTATGAGTGTCATGCTGTAATCACCAACTGCACTATTACCGGAAATACTGCGCCTGAAGGCGGTGGTCTCTGGTGCGATTACGACAGCAGTCCGATCGTGACGAACTGTATAATCTGGGGAAACTCCGGTATTCAGGAGATCTACTGGTTTTTCAGTTATCCTGTGGTGACTTATTGTGATGTTGAGGGGGGGTATATTGGAACCGGGAATATCGATTCCGACCCGCTGTTTGTTTCCGGTCAGGATTTTCATATCACTACCGATTCTCCATGCAAAGATGCGGGGACAGCTATTTCGGGTCTGGATATTGATTTTGATTATGAGGCCAGACCCAATCCGGATACCGGGATTTTTGATATCGGTGCGGATGAATTTTACCCGGGAGCGACTACGCCCACACCAACGGTCAGTCCAACGATGATCCCAACCAATACGGTTACGGCAGTACCTACCGGAACACCCACTCCAACCAATACCGCCGTACCTCCGACTCCGACAGATACACCCACAGTGCCCACGGCAACACCAACTGTTTCTCCATGTGAACTCGGTATCCGTCTTGAAATGCCCGAGCACTACTTTGCGCCCGGCATGACCTTCTGGCTCAACGCATGGGCGTGCAACAATACGTCTCATTCCATGGCAGATATGAAAGTTTTTGTTTTCCTGGATGTGAATGTCGGTGAGTATTGGTTCGCACCTGCATGGGCGCATTATCCTCCCGAAATCGATTATTACACCACCGATCTTCCGCCTGATGAAGAAACTGAAATCCTTCCCGTTCCCATGGACTCATTTCCCTGGCCCGAGGGCGTTGGCTCCGGTGGGCCGTTCAGATTCTGGGGCGGTATGACCGACCCGGAGATGACGGATGTCATTGGTGCCGTAGACAGTTGGGAGTTCAGTTACGGGTCCTGATTTTCTGATATAAAGTCGCGTTCCTGATCAAAAATCGAATTTTTTTTTATATGGGGCTTGCTATTCCCTGTAAAGGTGCCTACTATACCGCCCAAGTAAGACCTGTCGAAAATTGGCAGGAGTGTTCTTTCTGTTGGGATTGTCCGTTTGTTAAACGCTATCATCCTTCAGTTTGTAACATAGAAACTTTTTTTAAGGAGGATGATATCATGCATAAAGGAACAATTAAGTGGTTCAATGACCAAAAAGGTTTTGGATTCATCGAACAGGAAGACGGACCGGACGTATTTGTGCACCACAGTGCAATCAATGCAACCGGTTTTAAATCCCTCAATGAAGGTGCGCACGTGACCTTTGACATCGAGCAGGGACCCAAAGGTCCGGCCGCTGTCAATGTGACCGTTGTATAACCAGCTTAATAAGCCAATAAAAGGCATCTCCCTGTAAAACGGGGGATGCCTTTTTTTAGTCATTGCCTGAGTCAAACTCCAACCGGTAACTGACCAATGAGGAAACGCCATGGGAAAATCGCATTACCAGTTTAAAAAACGTCAGAAAGAATTGGCCAAGAAAAAAAAGAAAGATGAAAAAAGACTGCGTAAACAGGAGCTTAAAGCTCTTGAAAACGGTGAGGTTTTAGAGGGTCAGACGACTCCTGAAGGCGAGGATCCCACTTCTTCAACCGATGAAGCAGAGCCGACAACCGCTGAAGCGACCCCTCCCGTAGATGATCCGACCCTCGAAAAAGAGGACCAGTAAGTCCGGGAACCGCCAAAAGCAGCCATTGTCTTTCAAATCAAACAGTATTCTGAGTCAACCTGAATACCACAACACCGCAAAGAAGTGACATGTCGTGCCTGCGATAACAAACAGGTGCCAGATGAAGTGGCTGTAGCGAACTCGCTTGTCAGCTGCGAAAAACACGATACCCGCGGTGTAAGCGATACCGCCGGTCAGTAGCCAGAGCATCCCCTGCGTTGGTACATGGAGCAAAAATGGCTTTATCGCGATCAGAATAAGCCAGCCCATAGAAATATAGAGACAAGTCGAGAGAATTGGGTAACCAGTCCAACCGACAGATTTGAGCACAATACCGGCACAGGCCAGACCCCAGACAAGTCCAAACAGCGTCCAACCCCAGGGACCGTGGAGTGCTCCCAATGTGAACGGTGTGTATGTGCCGGCAATAAGCAGGAATATGGCGTCGTGATCCAGAATTTTGAATACTGGTCCAACCCGATTTGGCAATGCGTGGTAGAGCGTAGATGTGAGGTACAACAGCAGCATGGTGGCCGCGAAGATACTCGCCCCGACAATTCCCGCTGTACTGCCGCGCTGAACGGCGGCAATAATGAGAAATGGCGTGCCTATTGAGGCCGCCAGGAAGCCTGCACCGTGGCTGATGCTGTTCGCTATTTCCTCCCCGAAAGACTGTGGGCGGTCTTCAACGTCAGGGGGTTTAATCACGTGTTTCTTCTTCAATGGTGTTATATATGTTCATTACAACTGATCGACACACATCCCCAGTCCGAGGACAGTTAAGAAAACCTGTTGCGCATCACCGGCAGTGATTTCCCCATCGCCATTACAATCCGCAGCACATTCCTGTTGAACGCTATAGGCGAACGTTCCCATGACTATCATGAAAGTCCATTGTGCATCCTCAGAAGTGATTTCCCCATCAAAATTCAGATCACCATGATTTCGACAGACCAGGTAATGAAATCCCATATCAACGATTCCGGCATCTTCAAGATTATCGGTTCGAGTGGTCATGTTTGACAAACAATATTGGTTCTCAGGAAAGGGGAAACAGATATTTTCAGCCGGATCACTGCCGGTATCCAGGCAGGGACTGTCCACACTCTGGCCTGCCGCAATCTGACTCAGGTAGAAGGATCCATCCGGACCCGCAATAAAAAGAGGGTCAGCGTCGATGTTTCCATCACCGGGCCATCCAAACCGGACATCCGAATAGCTGACGGTCAGTATCCCAGCATGATCATATATTTCATCATTAGCAATCTCCGCCTGATTGGACCAGATAACGCAATTTTTCAGGTTACTCGATGCAGTGGAATTGAGATCAGATGCATAAACACCGCCGCCTCTATTGCCGGCTGTGTTGAGAGCAACAGTACAATTTCGAAAAATCGTTTCATCAGACATGTCGTCAATGTAGATACCCCCCCCATCATAGGCAGAATTTTCAGTAATGATACAATTTTCGTATCTTTCGTACCCCTGTGAAAGCACACCACCGCCCTGAGAAAGATTAGTGTTATCAGTTATTCTGCAATTGGAAATTATTGAGTTGGAAGTTGTACTGGAGTAGATTCCGCCTCCGTGGTATCCACCCGCATTTCCTGAGATCAAACAATCTGTCACGAGAACATCATGAGCCATTAAAAAAATCCCCCCAGCATAGCTGGAGACATCATTATTGGTGATCCGGCAGTTGATGATTATTGCTGAGCCATTCGCCGGACCCCCGCCATGAATTCCTCCGCCACCAACCGCAGAATTGCCGGTGATAATACAATCAGCAATTACGAGAGTTGAATAATAATATCCAATCGCTCCCCCGCTTGATGCCACGTGATTATTTGTTAAAATGCAGTTTCTTATTGTCGGGGACGAGTAGAAACACAAAATGCCTCCACCGTATTCTTCCTCACCCGTTAGATAACCGTTTTGTATTGTAAATCCGGATAGAACAGCCGAATTTGTCTCGTTTGATTCGAAGATAAACCCCCGGCCATCATTCTCACAATCAATCACGCACGCGGCCGGATTACCACTGGATGAGAGTACGGAAATGATTTTTCCACTGAAATTCAGATTTTTATTACCGGTTCCAATATAGGTTCCATCCGCTACCAGGACGGTATCACCGCTGCCGACAGCATCAATACCGGCCTGAATATTGGGTTGATCCCCCGGAACATTGATTACAATTGCACTCAGAGTATCTGTTGCTCCGAATAAAACCGCAAGCACCAGCAAAGTATTTAAATATTTCATGCTAAACCTCCCGGGTAATAGTGAATACCTGTATCTTTGACACCATTGAAACCAAATAAATCCAAAAGAATCACTTTCTGTTTATATATATAACCCCACACAGATAATCTGTCAAGAAATAGAGAAAAATTTAACAGTTAAAGGCGATGCAAATGAGCGTCAAAGATAATATATGATGATTTCAGGTGTTCAAACCGGATCAGGCCAGCAGTTTCCATGTTTCAGCGGCGATATCATCCAGATTGATTTCATCCAGGCAGTAGGGATCCTCACAGAATGGTTTCCAGCACGGTCGGCAAGGCACATCCGGCGCCGGTTTGACGCCCCGGTCATACATATCGATCTCAACATCACAACTCAGTGTAAATATCACCACGGATGGGATTTTCAATGCGATGGCGGCATGTGCGCCGAAGGTGTCACCCGTGAGGAATGCATCGCAGGCGGCAATATAGTGGAGACCCCGACGGATTCCCTCGGAGGTGGGCGTTTCGATCACACGGCTGTCGTTTACTGCCATGGCGATCTCATGGTTTACTTCCGTTTCCGCTTTCCCGCCCAGAAGCAGCACCCGGAGATTGTCCGCTTCCGGATGGGCCAGCATCTTTCGGATCACTACGATGAGCTGATCTGTTCTGAGTTTTTTATTGGGGAATTTTGCGGAACAGCCCGTATTTATTCCCAGGGCTTTGAAGGAGTTTTCAAGTCCCATTTCGCGACGGTAATTTGCTACGTGATCCCACTCATCTTCCCGAAGTTCGAAGATGTACTCGTGCCGTTCATACTCGAATCCCATACCTTCCGCCAGGATTTGCTGTCCCGTAAACGTATTCTTTTTAAATTTCAGATCGTCGTCCAGTCCCAGTTGGAACGCGTAAGCAAATTCGGGATTCAGGGGAATGATGTTGCCATGGGCGCCCAGCCCGAACCCGCGTTTTTCGTTGGCAGGCGTTGTCATGGTAATGGCTGCGGATTTCCGGTCCCGATCGCAGGAGATGATCAGGTCAAACTGCATCAGACTCAGATAATGGACAGACTCAACCGAATAGGGAATGATTTCATCCACCAGGGGATTATTTTCCAGAAGCGGCACGGCCAGGGGAGACGTCACCCACCGGATGGTGCTGGCGGGATACCGTTTTTTAATCGCCGGCAGAAGGGCCGTTGTCATAAGGACATCACCCAGGGCGTCAAGATTGACGATGAGTATTCTGAACCCCTGAGGTTTGTATTCGGCACACCCGTCACAGGTCCAGCCCGGTCGGCACGGTTTGTACCCGTTAAAATCTTTGCAGTCAAAATGATATTTCATGGTTCCTCCCTCACGTCAGCATTACTGATTATACAATGTAAAGGACCCGGAAAATTTTTTCCACTATTTTGAGTCGGATGGTTGCACTATGAATTCTAAAACGTCATCGTCTCCACCCGGTCGATCTCATCAGCCAGGAATTGGATCAGTTCGGCGGCGAAATCACCATGGAAATTGAATTTGAGACCCGCGGCTTCATACAGTTCGGGGATGGTTTTGGAATAACCGAATTTCATGGCGTCAAACCAATTTTTCAGAGCAGGTTGACCCTCCTTCAGAAATTTTCGGTATACCTGCAGGGCGGCAAGTTGAGCGATGCCATACTCGATGTAATAGAACGGCACGATGAAGAGATGGGGGATGCCCTGCCACTGATTGCGCCGATAATGTTCCAGCCCGGTATAATCCACGGTTTCACCGAAGCGTTCCGAGAGGGAATTCCATGTGGCGTTTCGTTCCTCCCGGGTATGACCGGGATGGGTGTAAACCCACTGCTGGAATGCATCGATTTTGGCGGCATGAACAAGGGTGGCTACAGTGTCTTCCAGTTTCTCGATGATACACCGTCGCCGGACTTCCGGATCGCTGTAAAAAACATCCAGGAACGGCATGCTGATGAGTTCCGTTGCCTGGGACGCGCACTCCCCCCATTCCTGAGGTGTGTGCCGGTAATGGAGAATTTTCTGTTCAGCACATGCGATGGTTTCGATGGCATGACCACTTTCGTGAAGAAGCACGGTAAGATCTTTATGGAGACCTGCTGCGTTCATGAACACGAAAGAGACCCGGGTTTCCACCAGAGGCATGTTGAACCCCACCGTCGCTTTGTTGGTCCGGGTCATCAGATCAAGATGACCATGATCGTCCAGAAGTCGAAGTGTATTTCCGAGATCCGGGTAAACTTTGTCCAGAATTTTTCCGCATCCCTCAACCAGTTCATCCTGAGTTTTGAATGGTTTTAAGGGCGGATGATTGTCGGGATCCATGGCCAGATCCCAGGGTCGCAGCTTGTCCAGACCCAGTTTATTCCGCCGGAGTTCCCCTCGTTTCCGGAGGATGGGTACGGCATGTTCCTCCACGGTCGCATGGAATTTGAAACAATCCTCCGGCGTGTAGTCGAACCGGCTGTAGGTCAGATGCTGGTAATCCCGGAAATTCTCGAACCCGGCATTAACACCCGTCTGCTCCCGCAGTTCCAGAAGCCGGTCGTAGATATCATCAATTTCATCCCGGTGGGCATATCGACATTCCGCAATAACCCGGTATGCCTTTTCACGGATATCCCTGTCTGTGCTCAAAAGATACTCCGACATCTGAGTCAGATTCCGGGTTTCACCATCAAACTCAACGGTGAAACCACCGGTAAGCGCGCTGTATTCTTCCGCCAGTTTCGACCCTTCAATGGTCAATGGAATATTTTCCTTCCGAAAGAGTCGCCGGGTATTTTTCATCAGGCGAATCAACTGGCTGTAATTCAGTTGTGCCAGTCCGTCCAGAAATTCCGAATCCAGAATTCGTCCATCAATCTGCTCAAAAAGTGCCGCGGTCTGACTCAGGATATTCTCATTATAATGGTTAAATCGATCCCGGGCTTCCGTGTCGGCTGTGTTTCGGGAAGTCGCCAGTTGAATCCGGGCATACTCCTCCTGAAGTGCTGATGCCAGGTCACTGGCGTCAATAATGAGTTGTTCAAGAGCAGGTTCCGAAGATATTTTCCGGTGAACCAGATCATCAAAGAGTGGTTTAAGTTGTTCCCAGTCACACAATTCGATGGTGTGGGGTGTATACATTCTATGTTTAAGGCGCCGGGGGTCCGGTGTGTGGCATTTTATCACAAAAAAATCCTCCAGGAAGTTGTTTCGGGACTGCAGCACGGAACCGGCTGCTGAGGATATCCATTAACAACTTTACCGGATGGATGCAAATGGGAAGTGTGGAAAAGGTGCGAGGGGGGTTGTAAGGGCGAACCTCGTGTTTGCCCGGGGAAACGATATATCTCACTTGGTCTTCAAAAAATATTTCACACCGGGAATACCCTGAAAATCCTTGTCCTGAGTCCATAGAACGGCTTTCCGAAGTCTGCTCACAGCCAGTATCATGCTGTCCGCCATGGGTAATCGATACTGCATACTGATCTTCGCAGCGGTCATGGCAATACTCGGTGTGATCTCAACGATACTTCCCCGGCAGAGCGCACCATACGCCTGCATGGCATTATTTTCCCCTGCTTCCCGAAGAATAACCCTGAATACCTCATAGACTACAATAACCGGCACAACCAGATTCGGGTAATCCTGAAGGATAGATGAGAAATGCCCGGCGCTGGGTTCATCCGCAAAATACGCCAGCCAGCCCGACGAATCTACGACGTTCATCATCGATCCGGCGTCCGTTCAAAATCTGTGTTGATTCCCCGCACAAAGCCTCGTAATTCCTTGATATCACGCTGGGGAATCAGTTCGATCCGACCGTCATACTCAATGACCTGTAGCTTCAGGCCCGTTTTGAGATTCATAGATTCCCTGATCTTTTTAGGGATAACGATCTGATATTTTGGGGATATTGTGGTTGTTTCCATGGATAACCTCCAATCGATTCAATATTATTTTACGAAATGGCGATCGATCCGTCAAGCCGGGTGGTGACTGCCGGGGTCACACCGGGAGTTGCCATCTCCCGGTTACGGTATTACAATGCCTTGATCCCTGAGATATTCTCCGGGATTGACTCGGTTACAGAGGGTGGAAAAGATGGGAATAAGTTCCCGAACCGCATGGATATTGATCGCATTAACCGTGATTATCTTCGGAATCACTGCTTTCACCAGTCTGATGGAGAAATCCCCGGTCCGGGATGAGCCGGTCCACTGGGCGTTCGGATATGGTCTGCTGAACCAGGACGACGAAACAACGCTCCAGCGGGGTGTGGGACCGGTATCGGTTCTTAATGTGCTGGCCGGTGGTGGAGATGTCCAGGGTATGCGTGATCCGTCATCGCGTACCCGCTCCCGGATACCGACAGTGATTATCGGCATGATTCTGATCCTGGGCGTGGCCATATTTGCATGGCAGCTCTATGGTCCCACGGGGGCCGTATTCGCAGCACTTCTGGCAGCATTCGAACCCAATATCATTGCCCACAGCCGGTGGGTCACCACGGATCTGGCCGTGACGGTGGGTATTTTTTTCACCGTGTTGGCGGCGTGGTGGTTCAGCCGGAAACCGGGCATGGGTCGAGCGGCTCTTACCGGTGCGGCCCTGGGATTGACCCTCCTGGCGAAAGTGTCCGGACTGATCCTGCTTCCCCTGATTCCGATATTCTGGTTTGCCGCTTTTCTTGCCTTACGGAAACAGGCAGGCGGAAAACAAAAGTCCCCGATGTTCTGGCTCGGATCACTTCTTCTGGTCAGCCTGGCGGCCTGGCTGGTGCTCAACACCGGATTCGGGTGGGCAGGCACAATGACTCCGCTGGGTGATTTCACTTTCAACAGCACCCTGTTCAATTCCGTAACGGCTCATCTACCGGCCGGCGTGCCTGTACCGTTGCCGGCCCTGTTTACGCGATGCCTGGATCACTCCTTCTGGTTCACTGAACTCGGTCATCCGGTAGCGGCGTATCTCAATGGTCAATTCAGCCATGATGGGTTTTCTCAGTATTACGTCATCGCGTTTACTCTGAAATCCACCCTGGGATTTCTGGGAGTCCTCCTGTTAACCCTCCTGATGATCCGGAAAAAAAATCTGCATGATGATCTTTTCCTGATCCTGCCGGTAATCCTGTTTTTTGGTTATTTTTCTGTGTTTAATGATATCAATATTGGACTCAGGTACATCCTACCCATCTATCCGCTACTCTGTGTAGCCGCAGGCCGAATCGTTGCCCGGCCGAAAATGGGGAAACCGGTTCTGGCAGCAGCAGTGATCCTGCTCCTTCTGCATATGGGTGCGTCCCTTTCTGTATGGCCGCATTACCTTGAGTATTTCAATCGGTTTGCCGGTGGTCCGGGAAATGGATACCGGTATCTTAGTGATTCCAATCTGGATTGGGGACAGGACCGGGAATTACTGCAAAATTATCTGGCTCTTTCTTCTGATCCGGTGACCGTGAATCCGCAGAATCCGGGCAATGGGCGAATCGCCGTGAATACCAACCGTATCATCAGCGGAAAGTATGCATGGCTGAAAAAGTATAAACCGGTGGATCGGGTGGCATATACCTGGTTCATCTACGATATCACCGGTCAGGACCGGGATCTTGCGCCGCCGGAAAATCAGTTCAAAGGGTTACAGGGAATCACGGAGCGCCTCATCGGACCCGATCCCAATAAAGGGAAACCGGGTTTCCGTCTGGCCGGGGCGTTCAAAGATGCCAATCTGCTGGTGATTACCGTGGATACGCTCCGGGCGGATCACCTGGGAAGTTTCGGTCACCGCCTGCCCACATCACCCTGGATGGATATGCTGAGTCGCCGGGGATATCTGTTCATGGATACCCGGTGTCAGATACCACGGACAACACCTTCACATTCCTGCCTGTTCACGGGACTCTACCCCGGATCTCACGGCAGTACCATGAACTGTCAGCCTATCAGCGACGGAATCCCCACGCTGGCCACACTGCTGAAAACGCGGAATTACCGGACAGGTGCCGTGGTGTCCAGCGCGGTGATTTCAGCGAAAGCGTCCGGACTGAATCAGGGGTTTGATTTTTATGAAGATGCCACGGGTTCGCAGCCGCCGGCATCGCCGACACCGCTCCCGGTTAACCAGGATCAACTCTCCAAATCCACTCCTGTTTTCAATCGGAAAATTCTGTTTGCCGGGGGTATGGGTGAGATGCAGTCTCATATCACGCCATACGAACGGCTGGCTGATACAGGTACGGATCTGGCTCTGGACTGGCTGAGAACACCGCAGGAAACGCCGTTCTTTTTCTGGATGCACTATTTCGATCCCCATTCCAGTTACATGCCGCCGGGGATTTTTCAGAACCTGTTTGCCGGCGATTACAGTCCCCGGGGTACCGTGGTGGATGTACTGAAACGGCATAAAAAGGGGTTGCCCCTGAATCTTGATGAGATTAACAGGTTTCATGGTCAGTACGATGGAGAAATCCGGTTTGTAGACCGGCAGATCAGCCGGATTCTGGATTTGCTGGCCCGTGACGGACGCCTGGATAACACCATTATTGTGCTCACCGCGGATCATGGTGAAACCCTCGGGGAATATCAGGGGTACGTCGGGCACGGTGAACATCTGAATGATGGATCCGTCCTGGTTCCACTCATTGTAGTCCTGCCGGATCACTTATACGGGCGCATTATCAGACATCCCGTGCAAACTATCGATATCATGCCCACTATTCTGACACTTCTGGGTCTGCCGGCGCCGGAAAATCTTCAGGGCCGACCGCTTCTGCCGGAGCTGTCGGTTAAACCGGATCCTCCCCAGGGGCAGGCAATATTCATGCAGTCCGCCGTGAGTCGCACCGGTGGTGGTGTCGCATTGCGCGTGGCGTGCTCAACGGACCGGTTCAAATATATTGGGGATATCACCACCGATATCGGGAAAAACCACATTGACAGCACAAAACTGACTCCAGATGCCTTGAAAGATTTTGCACTCTACAATCTTGTCATTGATCCCGGTGAGACCATGGATGTTCGGGATACCCATCCGGAAACCCTCCAGCTTTTCAGGAAATCCATCCTGGAATGGCTCCAATCCCAGCGCGGGGAAATCACCGCCCGGGACGAAATCACCGACGAAAACCGGAAAATCCTGGAAGCGCTGGGGTATCTGCAGTAACACCGATGGTCGTACCGACCCGTGCCCTTCAGGGTGCGAGGTCGGCAGCTACTCCGCCACCGTCGGGCTTCAGCCCGGCGGGCACTTCGACGGGTCTTCACACCGTTGCAACCGCGTCTGCGGGAGCTGGCTGGGTTGTGGATTGTTGCGTGTCACCGGGATGGTTGGGTCGGTGATGGTTGCGTGTCCCCGGGATGGTTGGATTGTGGATGGTTGCGTGTCCCCGGGCTGAAGCCCTGGTCTGGGATATGAGTGCCCGTCTGGCGGGCTGAAGCCCTTGACGGGTACCGTTTGTTGGATCGACCGTAATTGTTTGTTGGACCAGGCGCAGTGGATGGTTGCCATTGCGGTCGGCACCTGCTCCGCCACCATCGGGTTTTAGCCCGGCGATGTGTGGTCGGCAGCTGCTCCGCCACCGTCGGGGTTCAGTCCGGCGAACGAATAAGGCAGCAACGCCGCCAAAGTAAATTCTCGCACGGACCCATTGTGATCGGAGACCAGCACCACGATATCGGTGCCCCACTCCGACATGACCTGTCGGCAAGCGCCGCATGGCATCGGTGCAGGGGGGTGTGGTGCGTGTATTGCCACGGCCGTGAATTTCCGGGCGCCGGCCGCCGCTGCAGTGAATATTGCTGTGCGCTCAGCGCACATGGTCAGACCGTATGACGCGTTTTCCACGTTGCATCCCGTGAATACCCGACCGTCTTCGCATAACACCGCTGCTCCCACACGGTAGTTCGAATAGGGGGCATACGCATTCCCGGCAGCCTTCCGGGCGGCATCAATGAGTTGCTTTTTGTCAATATGGACCATGACTAGAATTTCTCCTTAAGAAGTGAGATCAACGATTCCGTTTCAAGTGGCAGTGAAAATCTGAACAGGGACTTGAGACGACTCTTCATACCGGGGGTGATCCGGACAGAGGCGGCGTAACCGTGCCCGGCCACACGAAACTCGTGGGAATTGACCCGGGCTCGAGGAAACAACTCCGAAAAGTCAACCGATCGGTCCTGACCACGGTAGATGGAATACCGGAAATCCTCCCAGATAATCAGACAGAAATCAGCGGAATGATTCCGGCACGCTTCGGCCCCGACCATGACTGACGGCTGTGCACCGTTCATGACATAGAGGAGGCTATTGTTGGCGGATCGCTCCAGTCGGCGGCTTCGGACGTCGATTACCAGAAACTTCCGGTGTTGCCCGGTACTTTCACTGCGGTGCCGGTATTCGGCAATGGCCCGGGTCGTGTCTTCCCGCTTCTTTCCCTGGCGCGCCAGATACTGTTCCATAACACCGATACTGCGTCCCGATGCCCAGGCATTAAGCACCTTTTCGGTAAGATCCGGATCACGGCGGTTGGAT
>SWBY01010166.1_pt2 | contig 29981 bp, 23 predicted proteins | sample 4693071 | NCBI WGS metagenome assembly SWBY01 (sample SAMN10267273, study PRJNA491770) | bioreactor metagenome | isolation source: DHS bioreactor inoculated with marine methane seep sediment | place: Japan: Omine Ridge, Nankai Trough | collected 2006-05-06 | reverse complement strand
GCCTCGTCCTGTATCTCGTAGGTGAAGCGCGCGCCAAAATCTGCGCCGGAGCCGAGGAGTTCAAGGAAATGTCCTGCATGGCCACGGCCCGAGACGATCATGATGTCTGTGATGCCTGCTGTGAGAAGGGTCTGCAAGGGATAGTAGATCATGGGTCTGTCGTAGACCGGGAGAAGGTGCTTGTTTGTGACTTTTGTGAGGGGGTAAAGGCGGGAACCTGTGCCGCCTGCAAGTATTATGCCTTTCATATTATTATCCACCATCATTTCTTGTTAATATTCAGATATTCTATAAGTGCTTCTCTCCAGTGTCGCATCGGAGCAGTCTTAGTATTAGTCAGCACCGAATATCTCGGACGCTTTGCCTTTCTAACAAATTCCTCACTCGAACACGGGACCACATTATCAATTACCTCTGCTGCAAATTCGTACCATGAGCACACACCTTCGTTGGTGATGTGGTATATCCCGGACGCAAGTCCCACGATCTCAGCTGTCTTGCTGGCAAGATCAACAGTATAGGTAGGTTTGCCAAACTGATCATCCACCACCTTTACAGCATCCATCTCACCGGACAACTTAAGCATCGTCTCAACAAAATTCCTACCATGATGACCAAACAGCCAGGAGGTCCGTATGATTCGGTAGTCGTCCAGATTCTCAATGATATTCTTCTCACCAAGGAGTTTCGATTTGCCGTACATGCTGATAGGGGCAGGCACATCAGATTCCACATATTCCTTTTTAGAACCGTCAAACACATAATCCGTGCTGAAATGCACAAGTTTAGCTCCAACCAGGGAGCAGCCATGCGCAATATAACCCGGCGCCCTGCCATTGACATCAAACGCCAATTCCCGGTTACACTCATCTTCACATCCGTCCACATCAGTGTAAGCTGCAGCATTGATCACAACATCCGGCTCGATACGCTTGATCATTTCAATGACCTGCGCTTTATCCGCAATATCAATGTCATCATGCGTCAACTTCACAGCATCAGAAAACACCCTGCAAAGGTCCGTGCCGAGCATCCCGCCGGCGCCGAGTATCAGTGTTTTAATTTCTCCCACCACCATCGATTGTCAACATACCATCTGACGGCCTCTTCGAGCGCCTCATCAAAATCATACTCCGTCGCCCAGCCAAGCCCCCTTAACTTAGAACAATCAAGCGAATACCGCAGATCATGACCCAGGCGGTCTTTCACATATTCGATCATGGACCCATCCGAACCGACCTTTTCAATGATCATTTCAGTGATCTCAAGATTGGTCTTCTCAGTTCCGCCTCCGATATTGTAGATCTCACCAACACTGCCATTGTGTAGTACGAAATCAACAGCCTTGCAGTGGTCAAGCACATAGATCCAATCGCGCACGTTCTGACCGGTTCCATAGACGGGAACCTTTCTGTTCTCAAGAAGATTTGTCACAAACAGAGGTATCAATTTCTCAGGATACTGGTACGGTCCGAAGTTGTTGGTACATCTGGTTATGATCACAGGAAGTTTATGGGTGATGTAATACGACTGTGCAAGCAGATCAGAACCCGCTTTGCTCGAAGAGTACGGGCTGGATGGAACAAGCATATCTGTCTCCTTGAACGCCCCCTCATTAATACTTCCGTAAACCTCGTCTGTGGATACGTGGACAAATCTCTTGATGCCATGTTCAAGTGCACTTTCAAGAAGGATATACGTGCCCAGGACATTCGTCCTGACAAAAACAGAACCATCGTCAATAGAGCGATCAACATGACTCTCAGCAGCGAAATGCACCACCTGGTCAACCTGTTGCATGACCTCATTGACAACGTCCATATCGCATATATCACCGCAGACAAACGAATAATTCGGATTATTCTCGACATCTTTCAGGTTATCCGGATTCCCTGCATATGTCAGTTTATCCAGATTGATTATCCTGTATTCAGGATATTTTTCCAGCATATACCGGATGAAATTGCTTCCAATAAACCCAGAGCCGCCTGTTACTAAGATATCCATTTTCATCCTTCGTTCATGTACCTCAACCATGTTTCAAACCTGGTGCAAGTCCCCAATCATACGGGATCTCTTCTGTATCAGGAGGCAGGCGGTATTCATCAGGTTCATCGTAGTTATATGGTAGTGTTGGTATGCTCAAAAAATACGCTGTTTCGGTGCCAACTGCCTTGAAACCGTGATAGACACCTGGGGGCACACTGATCAACACGGGATTCTTTTCCCCCACAAATATCTCCATAATGTTCTCATACGTTGGTGAATCTTCCCGTGCATCATACAATGCTACCTTCATCATCCCGTGCAGGCACGTGAAATTGTCGGTCTGCTTCTTGTGATAATGCCATCCTTTGACTACACCCGGGTATGCAGTGGTCATATAGACCTGCCCGAACTGCTGGTAGATATCATCATCGCATCGCAGGATCTCCATGAGCCAGCCCCGTTCATCCGGAACGACATTCAGGTCCTTGAGATTTACTTCATCGATTGTAATTTTCATATCTAAACTACTCCATTTTTCTCAAATAATGGGTGTTCTTGAGAGTTGTGACACACAGCCGCCCGCACAACCACGACCCGATAAACCCTGCACCGCCTGTAACCAGATATTTCATGCATATAAAATTGGATTTAACTTACTTAAATCTTGGTATTCGAATCAAAATAATTCGTTAATATTAAGCACCAGATGCGAGCCCCTGCAAAGGACTTCGGATCCTCCGGGAATCCTGTCACATAATGATTGATCATTCAAACCACCAATTACAAATATTACATGGTACTGTAAGTTTAGTAATTTTCTGTTGCAACACCTTCGCTACTCTCCTCACAATCTTCTCCCAATCCCTTCAACCTTCATCATTTTCTTCCCTGTACTTATCTCCACCATAATCCCAGCCCACAACAAACTCCCAAACGCCCCCGCATCGTTCCGGTACCAATCCAGCACATAATAACCTATCTGCCCCTGATCGATATAGTAATTATTCACATCCGTGATCTCAAGCTCACCCCGCCCGGATGGCTTCAGGGTCCGGATAATCTCAAACACCCCATCATCATAGATATACACCCCGGTCATAGCATAATCAGACTTTGGCACCGCCGGCTTCTCCTTGATGCACAGGACCCGCCCGCTGCTTTCATCAACCTCAGCCACACCAAAGCGCGCCGCATCTGGTACAGGCTATAAAAAGATGTGGGGAGTGCACCTCACGATCCCGGACTTAACCCCCTTCTTATCCACCAGCACCCGTCCGCTGACCTTCCAGCATGATTTCGGGTAAGCCTTATCCTTCTCCACCTTCGGGTTCAAGCCCAATCTATTCCTTTTTGCGCAATAACTGCACTGCTATCAACAATACCGAAAAGCCTGCAAATAGACCAAATCCAGGAATCCCTTTCTCCTCAGTTGGTGTCGGAATTGGGATTTTCTCTGCTGTTACTGTTGGCTCAATAATGCCTTCTCCCCCGGGTTCTCCTATAGTCTTGCCTGTTACAGCAAATGGTGAGAATCCTGGCGTTTCAGCTTCAAATTGCAAGCTATTGGCATCCTCGGAAATCTTCCTGGTCACCAGCTCATGCCATATATAATCGCTGTAACGATAGAGGGCTATTGATGATTCATCGATATTGTTTTCAGTGATCCATGATTTATCTACTGTGAAAACAACAGTGGCATCGGCGATATTCCTATTTGTTGCCCATCCAGCGTTTCCTACCCATATGTTCAGGTTTCTAAATACTTCATGGGGCGGTAGTGTGCTCACCAGCGTAGAGGTATTATTCAATATCTCAACTTTGGCAGCTACCTTACCGGCGCTATTCAGGGCTGTGAAATTGATATGCCTGACTATATTGCCTTCCATATCGAAAATAAATGAGACGCTGGAGTTCTTGAATACACTTTGCCTGTCGGTTTCTGATAGGACAATGTTATAGTAATCTTCTCCAGAGGAACCGCCGCCGCCACTGCTACCGCCGCCTCCGTTACCATCATTGGTATCTTCCACGTCTTCGATTTCTCCAGCTACACCATAGTAACTGAAGTGGGAAACATTGGCCCAAACATACCCAGAGTAATTGCCAACATCTATTGTATTAACACCAGAGGGGGTAAGAGGCTCCCAAATACGCAAAGTCTCATTATAATGTCTCAGAACCAGAGAATTCTCATCCAGCCCGGAAGTTTCCAGCTCAGATTTTGTGTAGAAAATCTTGATTATCGCCCATGAAATATTATCCTTTAAACTATCACTTAGATTTATATAGACATATTTTCCAAGAGCATCTATCCCGAATGACTGATTCAATTGCATCGGAGTAGCATTACTCATCATCATGCTGACTGTGCCGCTTGTTGTATTATTTGATGTAACTAACTCAATAATTGCATCTACCTTTTCCAGAGCATCATCTAAAACCGTCATATTGTTGGCGGTCGTGTTCACTGACGAGTTGATGTATGGTGGTATTACTGTGACATTTATGGATTTGATTGCTGTATTTCCTGCAACATCAGTATAACCAAATGTCAGTAGGTTCCATCCTTCACACAATGTCACTATTTGATTGATCGAAATATTCGTCGGGTAAATGGAGCCACCACCTCCGCCGCCGCCCCCTCCTCCTGCGCATTCGTGGGAAAATGAAGAAGACATAATCCCCATATTATCAGTTACACTCCCAATTACAGTAATGGTCGGTGTATAAACTGTAGAATTATTCGCCGGTGTGGTAATAGTTATGTTCGGGGGCGTACTGTCCATGGTGACATTAATTTCAGTATAATTAACATTGGATGCATTGTCCATCACAGTGATATTGACAGAATGATTGCCATCAGTGGCGGAAACTACTACACCACCTGTCCAGTAGCTGTCCTGTCTGGTAAGAGTGATGAGGTCACTGCTGTTTATAGTTGAAACATTGGCACTTACATTATTAATACCGGACCCATCCAGATTATCATTTGCCGATACGTTAAGGATAATGGTGCTGTCGTTATTCGCGGCAGTGCCTTTTTCGTATACTACATAAGCCGTTGCAGTGGGTGGTGTGTTATCGATTGTAACATTTACTAAAGTCATATTTGAGTTGGACGCATTATCCATAGCAATTAACCTTATCATGTAGTCGTCATCTTCAAGACCGACCGTGTTCCATGAACCGAGTATTCCATCTATTACAGGCTCGGTCGAGTTTTGTATCTCTATCCAAGCACTTGTAGAGTTCTTCCATCCCAGTTTATAATTATTGAAGTTCGTATCATTCGCTATCCCAGTAATATCGAGAGTTCCTCCGATAAAGGCTCCTTCCACGGGTTCTGTTATAGTAGCTATTGGTAGTGTTGAATCAACAATGAAATTTTGTATTGCTGTACCAATATTCCCCATATAATCACCCTCGTAATCAATTGCATCAACTACAACACGATGCGAACCATCTGAGAGTTCCGGTAACGTAATAATTAGATGATCTATATAATTTCCACCAATGCCTGCAGCACCGTCCAAAACATACCATGCTGATGTGACTATTCGATCAAAGGTCGCGTTAAGTAGCAGAGTACTGTCATTGGTTATAGATGGAGGTGAGTGAATAGTTACTACCGGCACAGTTGAAGTGGTGAAATTGTGGATGCTACTTTCATTGGTATTTCCTGCTTGGTCGGTGCTAATAACGTAGTAATAATAAGTTGTATTGGCTTCTAAGAAATCAAGGTGGATGGCATGTGATTCAACATATTCAGCATCGATTTTTTCGAGAATTGTTAAATTTCCAGATTCATTATATTTTACAGTGCTATTGCTGGGAACACTAATAGTATTCCATGTTATTGAGGCAGTAGACGAAGTAACAACAATATTCAGATCAGTTATTTTCGTTGGTATTACATCAACAGTCCTAAATGTCCATATGTAGTCTTCAGTCAAGCCATTACCAGCCAGATCTTCTGCACCAGTTGTAATGTATGAGATATAATTTGTATCATACATAAGATCGGAAACCGGATCAAAAGTTATTGTTCTACTTGCATTGTCGTAAAAAATATCTCCATCCACAGATGTGTCTGTATGGTATTGATATATCAAGCTATATTGTACAGTTGACGTATCCTCAATTTCGAACTTGAAGTCATAGAATAATGGAATTGTGCTATCTCTCATTAAAAACATGTCTTCATCGTTTTCAATAATAATTCTGTCAGTGGAGGTTTTTACTCTGAAATCGCCTAATTGTTCATTATTTTGAATTTCACTGGTTTCCTGAGATATCAACCAAGTGTATTTTAGCTCGATATGGGACTGGGCAAAGTTGACTTTATTCAGGTATGTTACGAAGATAGGTGTATTATCAGATGCTCCTAAGTCAGTCGAAAATATACAAGCTGATTGGTTTTGACATACTTCATCGTCAATTTCTCCACTTGAGTTATTCAAGGCCACCCATGCATATTTACCATCTTTAGCGATTTCAAGTAATTTAAAGGAATATCCACCTCCTAAATCCCATGTTTCTTCAACATGTAATGTTTTGGTATCAGTAGAGTTTTGCTCGAAAACCAATTTCGAGATTATCCAATCGCCAGTACCACTATTAATTACTACATTTTCATCTCCCAACCAACCGATGACGCTGTAATTCCCAGAGTCTTCTACTTCAATGTCTTCATTTGAATAGATAAGATAGTCCCTCAGTATGGAGTATGTTGTATATGTGAGATTACCTTCTTCTATGGTTCGGTTTGTATCATCTATTGGTGTCTGCCAGACAGTGAGTTCCTCAGAATGGTTGAAAGCCTGGAAATTACTGGAGTTCCATGAACCATTGGTATCTTCAAAGGTTTCACCCACAATTTTATCCAGACTGTACACTTTTACCGTTGAATTGTTCAGTGTAAAACTGTTCATAGGTTCGCTAAATGTTGCTATTATATTAGAGTCAATTTTCACATTTGTTGCCAGATTTGCAGGAAATGTTATAGTTACATACGGATGTGCCAAATCTACTCCTTCCCATGGCTCGATCAGTGGATACTTATCCTGTACCCCTGCATTATTATTTATTTCGTAAGGATTATCACCGATACCGTCACTGTCTAAATCTGACCCTGTATAATCACTCCAGTAATTACCTACATAATTTATAAAAGTCGAGCCGTTATATTGGTAGGTTATCGGTTCAGTTGAGTTCCAATTGTTAATTGAATAGGAAGAATTAGCATTGTTGTTATTATTGATGAAATTATTAGCATAAATATGGTTGCCATTAGAATCCTGGAGGTAAATGCCATAAATGGTGTTATAGGCGAAATTGTTATCTGAAATATTGTTGTTGTGGGAATTATAGAGATCGATACCTAAATAGTTATTAACAAAATTATTATTATTCACTGTGTGATTGTTTGTATTTTCCAAATAAATGCCAATTTGATTTGAGATGATACTGTTGTTGTTTAACTTATTATTGTTGCTGGAACGTTTGACATAGATACCAAATTCACTATTTGATATAATGTTATTGACAACTGCATTGTAATTAGATCCTGAAAACCAGATTCCTAACCAATTGTCCAATATTTTGTTATTAAGAATACTGCAATTACGAATATTATGGAGATTTATTGCAAATGTTAAGCCAGATGTAGCACCTGTTACCTTAAATCCATTAATTGTAACATTATCTGAAATCACATAAAAAACTTCATTGCCTGGATCCACGGCCTGAACAATTGTATCATCAGGATTTCCAGATTCAGAGATTATCGTTAATTCTTTGTTTACTCGTACATTTTCATAATACGTACCGCTATGAACCTCGATAGTATCTCCATCATTCGAATTATCTATCGCTTCCTGTATGCTCGTATAATCACAACCGCTTGAGCATACAGTAATAATATCTGCCTGCGCTACACCGACTGTCGGAAGAACATTTATGAGTGTGTCAGCGTATGCTTCGATTGTATCCTCAGGATACATTTCATCAGTAGTTGTCTGGCCACTCGCCTCATCAGTAAAGCCATCGGCATCTGCCTGGCCTGGTACTATCACCAGAGCTAAAAAAATAACTGCAAACAATAAACCAACAACTATAGTACATTTCCTATTAAACTTTAAAATTTTACCTATTCCCACTACCATATTACACACCCCAACTGCACAATTATATTATCAATCAATTATTTCTTTGTTTATCCCCACCACAAATTTATTTTTTATAAACAATAGTATATAAACCTTATTATCTTAAGAAATTATTAAATATTTATCAATATATTATTATAGTTTTAAATTTCCCTATTAGCCTTTAACAGTTAGGCTAAGCCAAAGTCTGCATAAAGTATTGAACAATCCAAATGTTATGGTAATTATCCTACAGTATCTTATGATACTGTCACATCATTTAAGAAAAAGAAGCTCAATCACCCGCGCATCTCCCCAATCTTCCTCGCGATCTCCCTCACAATCCCGGACTTTACCCCCTTCTTATCCACCAGCACCCGTCCGCTGACCTTCCACCATGATTTCGGATAAGCCTTATCCCTCTCCACTGTCGGATTTAACCCCAGTTCCTTTGCAGCCTGCACGATCTCCTTCAACTCGGGCGAAGTGACCGATATCTTTCTTGGTATGACACGCCCACCACTTCTACTATTACCTTTATCAATATAAGCAGGCCATATCACATACTTATCCTTGTCTCTGAGCATAACACCAGTTATATCATTAATATGACATGAACGTTTTTACATCGAACGTGCGAGCTATGACAATCAAACCAGCCTGGGGTCTGCTATCTCGCCTTTCAAAGCAGATGCCGCCGCAGTTTCAGGAGATGCAAGATACAGCAGTCCACCCTTTCCCATCCTGCCTTTGAAGTTGCGGTTGGACGTGGACACACACACCTCACCCTCTGCCAGCACACCCAGATGGGAACCCAGGCACGGCCCGCAGCCCGGTGGTCCCAATGTAGCTCCGGCTTCGATAATACTGAAGATATATCCCTTCTCAATAGCCTCAAGCAGCACAGTCCTTGAAGCAGGTATGACCACAGTACGGACAGCCACCTTTTTTCCCTTCAGTATCCGGGCTGCCGCCTCCAGGTCCTCCAGCCTGCCGTTGGTGCACGAACCGATAAAGACCTGGTCCACATTGATCCCTGCCACTTCATCCACATCACACACATTATCAACACTGTGGGGTTTTGCCACCTGTGGAGCCAGGCCGTCAATATCCAGGTTGATCTCTTCAATATAATCAGCAGCCTCATCGGCATATACAGGAGTATAGGCATTAATGGCACGGCCTTTAAGGAACTCCTCGGTTTTCTCATCAGGCGGCACGATCCCTGTCTTTCCCCCCATCTCAATAGCCATATTGCACAGCGTCATCCTGCCCGAAATGCTCATCTCCTCAATGGCAGTACCATAATATTCCATGGCCTTGTAGGTCGCACCGTCAGCACCAATATGCTTGATCACATGTAGTGTCAGGTCCTTTGCAGACACTCGCTCTGCCATTTTCCCTTCAATAGTGATCCTCATGGTCTGAGGGACACGGAACCACAGTCTGCCAGATGCAAAGATCTCGGCCATGTCAGTAGCACCCACACCTGTACCGAACGCACCAAAGGCACCGTATGTACATGAATGGGAATCAGCACCCACTATCAGCCTCCCTGGAAGGGCAAATCCCTGCTCTGGTAATACCTGGTGGCAGATACCTTCACCCACATCATACATGTTCGGGATGCCCTGCTGCTGCACCCACTGCCGGATGTCATGCTGCAGGTTGGCAGCCACATCAGTACTTGCTGGCACAATATGGTCAAACGGGATCACTATCCGTGTCGGGTCCCAGACTTTCTGCACTTCCATCTCCCTGAATGCCTTTACTGCCAGTACGCTGGTGCCGTCGTGGGCCATTGCACAGTCCACATCGGCAATCACGAAATCACCGGCACATGCATCAGATTTCGATGCCCTGCTAAATATCTTTTCACTTATTGTTGCCAAAGGCGTTAACTCCGGTCTTCTGTTAGAATTGATAGTTTTAGGTTTTTTGGTATCCACTTCAAAAAGCATGGTATTTAGACCGGATTTACAGGATTTACAGGATGTTGATGTTGTGGTATATCCTGTCGATCCTGTTAATCCTGTCTAATAATTTTTAAATTACCTTTGGATTTGAAGTGGATACGTTTTTTGTTAGAATTGATAGTCTTATTTAGATATGTATTGAACATATCGATTACAAATAACAATTATATTGTCGAAAACCTTACTTATCATGGGATTGAATAAATACCCCTACTCGTCAGGTGAAAACAAATGCAGTATTCCAGAAACAAACTTGTCGACCTTGTTGGAAAAAAGCCAGGTGACATAGAGATATGCGACGTAACCTTGAGGGATGGTGAACAGACACCAGGTACAGCCTTTACCCTGAATGAAAAGAAAAATATAGCTCAGGGACTCGATAATATCGGAGTGGAAATAATCGAAGCCGGATTCCCAGTAGTATCCCACGTTGAGCGGGATACTGTAAGGGATATTGCAAATATGGGTCTTAATGCAAAGATCTGCTGCCTATCCCGTTCTGTGATACCGGATATTGATGTTGCCATAGGGTGCGATGTGGATATCGTAAGCATATTCATCGCCACGTCTGACCTTCATTTGAAATATAAGTACCATAAGACATGTGCTGAAGCTACACTATGCGCATTGGATGCCCTGGAATATGCCAAAGATCATGGGCTTACGGTGAGGTTCGCTGCTGAAGATGCAACACGTACAGACCTCAATACACTTATAAATGTGTTCAAGATGGCAGAAGAACGGCATGCCGATTATATAAGTATAGCAGATACAGTCGGGATTTTAAATCCCAGTACAACATATTATCTTGTCAATGAGATCAAGAAAAATATCAATGCCGATATCTGTATTCACTGCCATAATGACTTAGGGATGGCCACTGCCAACACCATCGCTGCTGCAGAAGCAGGAGCCAAACAGCTCCATACCACTGTCAACGGTCTGGGAGAGAGGGCAGGTAATGCTTCACTTGAAGAGTTACTTATAGCATTGATGGTGCAGTACGGCATTGAGCGATATAATACTGTAGGTTTAACAAAGCTGTCAAGAATGGTGGCGGAATATTCGGGGGTAAAAGTGGCAAAGAACAAGGCGGTGGTGGGTGAACATGCTTTTGCCCATGAGAGCGGTATCCACGTGGCCGCAATCCTGGAAGAGCCCAGCACATATGAACTGTTCTCTCCTGAACTGGTGGGAGGTAAGCGAAGCCTGATCATTGGCAAGCATACTGGTACCAAGGCATTGAAGGGAATCATCCATACCATGGGTTATGACCTGAACCATGACCAGTTGTGCGACCTGCTTGAAAAGGTAAAGGACTGCACCCATGCCAAGAGGGGTATACCCTGCAAACGCCTTGATGATTTTATCCAGGAAATTATAGCAGGATGATGAAGGGATAATGGCCGGATAATGACCGATTGATAACCGGATAATAACTGATCTTAATACTTTGTACACGTGGCCCGTGCCAATATTACTGAAACACCATCTTTTCCAAGTTCTGTTCTTATTATCGTGGCCAGTTCATCCTCTCCTGTATTCCTGATATCAAGTATCAGTGTATCTGGTACAAGGGTCTGTACGACCCCAGTCATATCAGGCACGGCCTGTCCGCCGGTGAGGGCTGCAATATCATTCTGGAGTACAACTACAAGTACACTCTTATGATGGTGTACGGCCTCGATAAGCCCCTGCAATCCTGTGTGTACAAGTCCGAAGTCACCTATCAGTGCAATCCCTTTTTCAGTAAATCCTGTTGCCGTGGCAATAGAAGAACCCAGGGAATAGGCTATATCCACCACTTCCATAGGCGGCGGGGCAGTCATTACCGAACACCCAAGATCCCCAGCCACAGGCACATCGAGTCTGCCAAGTACCTCATATAGTCCCAGGTACGGACAATCTTCACACATGTTTTTGGAAAGTCCACCTGTGGTGGACGTTAAACCGCGGCTTTTTCTTGTCTCGGGCTGGCAGATCCTGTTGACCTTGTCCATGTCAATGTTTTCCAGTGCCAGAACAATGTCACTGGCTTCGATCCTACCGTATCCGGTATGCCCGGTAAGCTTGCCAAGCACTCCACTACAGTATATCTGCTCTTCAATAACAGGTTCGGTCTCCTCGATCACAAGTATCCTCGAATGTTGTTCAATGAACTTGTTAATAATGGATCTTGGAAGCGGGTTTACCTGGGTCAATGCCAAGTGTGAGATATTCCGGAATCTGTCAGCAGAGACGATCTCTTCTACCAGATTTGAGGGATAACCTGAGGAAATGATACCAATGTCCTTGCCGCGCTGGTAAAGCCTGTTTGTACCTCCCATTGCCCTCTCTTTTTCCATTAACGGGTATGATTCACAATGGAAACGCTGGTGTTTTCCTTTCATTGTAAAGGCCCAGGTGTCCCTGTCAAACTTTTGGAAATCACCAGTAGCAGCAGGAGTTCTTTCTACTGCCTCCTCCATATTGTTCAACCTGTCTGTCAGGCGCATGATCACAGGCGTGCGTACCTTTTCAGACAGCAGGAATGCGCGCCGCATCGAATTATATGCTGCCTTAGGGCCCGGGGGGTCAAGCACCGGCACTTCTGCCAGCAGGCCGTAGTACCTGGAATCCTGTTCGTTCTGGCTCTGCTTCACGCCCGGGTCGTCACCTGTCAGTATCACCAGGCCGGCCCCTATGGTGTGGGTAGCCGAAGTGATGAGCGGATCGGCGAGTATGTTCATTCCTACATGCTTGACTGTGACAAGTGAACGCCGGCCTGTGGCCGAAGCACCGAGTGCCGCTTCCAGTGCGACCTTCTCGTTAATGGACCAGCGGGCATCCACACCGGACCCGATAAGCAGTTTCATTATGCCGGTAATTGGATAGCCCGGAACCCCGGTTGCAAGGGAAATACCTGAATCAAGTGCGCCGAACACCAGGGCCTGTGAGCCGGTAATAGGTTCTGACATTGGTGGCTTATTTATGAGTGTTGATATTTAAGGATGGTTCTAAAAATGGATTAAAGTAGGAATATCAAGAATCTATTAGCTAACGGCGGGCAGGACATCGCTATGATTATAGATATTCCGCTTAATTATGCCATCGAAATGAGAATTAAAACTAAGGATTGTATCTATGTCATACGTTTTTACAAGAGCGATCGAAGTGCAATCTGTAAAACTTAAACCCCTGGCGCAATATTCGTTGAAAATATCCCAGGATTTATTGAATACTTCTTCGTCCACCCTTAACAATATTACCCGCGGGGATTCAATGATCGCTTTTCCGATGGTTAATGGAATTTTTGCATTTCGTGTTCTGACACGTGCAAGAGTTACCGTTTCATCAAACACATAATCTGACGTATAAACGGTTCCACCCCTGCCGCTTAGTGCAAATTTCAACAAACGTACTGCCTCAGCATGATGTACATCATTTTTTGAATTCATGCCAAAGAATACGCACGAATCAATAAATATTGACAATTATTGACCGCCGTAAAGATATTCATCTATTTTTTTAGCATCGGTTTTACCCATGTCAACAGGATTGTGCATCAATTCCCACAAAGCATCGTCTTCAATTGGTGTTTCTGATCTTGATATGTGGGCAATAAAGTCATCTTCATGAGCACTGGCGTATTTGACAGCATCGTCAATTAACTGCTGCTGCGTCAACTTTAAATTCCTGAGTCTTAATCTGGACTGCATCTTTTCTATTCTGTTTTTTGTTCTTCTTGGTATACGTGTTGGAATAGTTGACATTCAATTCGCCTCGTTATATTTACTACATTGTAGTATTGTTACATATAATTTTTTGATTGTATATCAGGTATAACCTGATGTACTCCAAGTAAATCCAGCAGCATGAAGGATCTTGTCACTGTAAATGAAGGATAGTATAGTACTTTTGGAAGGTAAAAGCTGTCAGCTTGCATATAAAAACCAACACACATTCATATCAGTGGCACAACGAATATTCACACATATCAATTAAACAAAATCCTTATCTAATCTAAGCATTATCAATTACCAAAACAATGGTGACAATATTATGCAGATGCTACTCATCCATTCAGACCATATCGAATACCAGGTTAAGAAAAAGACCCCGGTAGCAGAAACGATAGATGAAGACATGCACCATGGCAGCATGGACGAGGCACTGACCGTCTTTATCGCTGTAGAAAAGTCAGACGAAACCGACCCGGGAAAGGCCGTTGCCGCTTCAATTGATGAGATAAAAAAAGTAGCAGGCCAGGTCAAGGCTGAGAATATCATGCTCTATCCCTATGCCCACCTGAGCAGTTCCCTGTCATCACCAAAAGTGGCAGTACAGGCCTTAAAGGATATGGAAGCCGCACTGAAAGGTGAATATAATGTCAAGCGGGCACCTTTCGGATTCTACAAGGCCTTCGAGATAAAGTGCAAGGGCCACCCCCTGTCAGAACTTTCCAGGACCATCCGGGTAGAAGGCGAAGCGACACCGGACGGTGCCGCATCAGTAGCATCTACAGTACCCGCTGTATCCGCAGTACCCACAGCCGGGAAGGAAGAAGTGATAAGCGAGGCCATCAAGGCAGAAGAGAAAGCCAAGTCCTACTGGCACATCCTGACCACGGACGGAAAGCTGCATTCATTTGATGATTTTGATTTCACAGGACACGATAACCTGCGCAAGTTCAAAGATTACGAAGTGTCCAAGAGCAGGGCAGTGGACCGCACACCGCCTCATGTGGAACTGATGCGTCGGCTTGAGATTGCGGATTATGAGCCAGGCAGCGACAGCGGCAACATGCGGTTCTATCCCAAGGGACGGCTTATAAAGAGCCTGCTGGAAGCCTATGTGCTGGACCGTTCGGCATTGATGGGTGCTATGGAAGTGGAAACTCCACTCATGTACGACATGAACCATCCCACGCTAAAGAAATACCTGGACCGGTTCCCTGCACGCCAGTACTCGATCGAGGCCGACAAGAAGAGCCTCTTTTTGCGTTTTGCAGCATGTTTCGGCCAGTTCCTGATGAACCATGACATGACCATCTCTTACCGCGACCTGCCCTTAAAGATGATCGAGATGACCCGGTACAGTTTTCGTAAGGAGCAGAGCGGAGAACTGGTTGGGTTGCGGCGACTGCGGGCCTTTACCATGCCTGATATGCATACACTGGCGGCTGATATGGAGCAGGCCATCATAGAGTTCGGCCAGCAGTATAATATGTGCATGAGCGTGCTGGACACCATGGGGTTGGGGCTGGAGGACTATGAGGTTGCGATACGCTTCACCCGGGACTTCTATGAGGAGAATAAGGAGTTCATTACCGGACTTGCCCGCGTGGTTGACAAGCCCGTGCTTGTGGAGATGTGGGATGAGAGGTTCTTCTATTTCGTGCTGAAGTTCGAGTTCAATTTCATCGATGCCCTGGATAAGGCCAGTGCACTGTCCACGGTGCAGATAGATGTGGAAAATGCAGATAGGTATGACATCAATTATATCGACCAGCAGGGTGAAGCACAGCGCCCCACCATATTGCACTGCTCGCCAAGCGGTGCCATCGAGCGCATTATCTACGGCCTGCTGGAGAAGCAGCATATGCATATGCAGGCAGGCGGAGTGCCTATACTGCCGATATGGCTGTCACCCACCCAGGTAAGGGTCATTCCAGTGGCCCAGCGGCACATGGAAGCGGCAGGGGAAGTAGCACAGCTGCTGGGCTGCAGGGTGGATATTGACGACAGGGCCGAGACTGTGGGCAAGAAGATACGGGATGCAGGTATGGAATGGATTCCGTACGTGGTCGTGCTGGGTGATGAGGAGTTTGCATCAGGCGACCTTAGTGTGACTCTGAGATCCGAGAGCCAGCCTAAAAAGCCAAAGCGGGTGAAGATGAAGGCATGGGACCTGTCTGTCAGGGTACAGACCGATATTGCAGGATTGCCGTATAAGGGTCTGGCACTGCCGGTGTATCTCTCTATGAGGCCCAAGTTCTTATAGATGGAAAGGCTTTTAATTGATTAACGAGTACAGAAGGCAACACAGCTAAGGTTTTATTGCGGGACAGTAGGGTAGCCTGGCCGATCCTCGAGCGTTTGGGGCGCTTGGACTGCGGTTCGAATCCGCGCTGTCCCACTTGATTTTTTTTGTGGTGAGCTTGATTGCCAGTAGGCACTGTGAATGCTATAAGTCATCTCCGTGATGGGAATTCGATTACAGTAATCGTGAAAGGGAGGATAATTGAATTTTGTCCCAGGCCCCCTCAAACATCACATTTATATAATGATAAACCCACTTAGGTACTCATCACATTACGGTATCCATCATGAGAATGGACCAAAATAAATCAAATATTTAAATGATATTATAATCGGAGGAACAAATTTGGCAAAAGCGAAGAGAGGTCAAAGAAAAGTCGATGGTTGGAAATCCAAGCAGTGGTACAATATAATCACACCCGAAATGATGGGACAGCAGGAAATCGGTGAAACTTTTTCTAATGAACCTGAACAATTACTGGGCAGAGTTATTGAGGTCACACTGGGAGATCTTACCAATGACATGTCAAAGTATAATGTAAAACTGGTACTTAAGGTCGACCAGGTAGGAGGAGACTCAGCCTATACCAGGTTCATTGGTCATGAGCTTACCAGGGATTACCTGAGGTCACTTGTAAAGAGGCAAACTTCAATGGTCACTGTAAATTTGGATGTTATGACCAAAGACGGATATAAGTTTCGTGTCAAACCCACATGTTTCACAGTCAAGCGGGCCAGATCCAGCCAGATCAAAGCTATCAGGCAGTATATGACCGCAATAGTCCAGGAAAGGGCCCGTGAATCAGATTTCAACACATTTGTACAGGATACTGTCCTGGGCAAACTCTCTGCGCAGATATACAGGAATGTAAAAACCCTCTATCCGCTAAGGCGTGTTGAGATATTGAAGTCCCATGTACTTGCCGAGCCGTCTATCAGGGAAGCAGCGGCATAAGTACTGGCTTTTTTCCTTTTTTCTTTTTCAAGACCTCGAATTCCAATTGTGGAAGTCAGGTTAAACAAAAATCTTATGTAGCTGTCTGACCAGTTAAGAACTTAATATAGACACCAGTGGTTTTCCTATGAAGGTAATAATGAAGTTTGGCGGAACATCGGTTGCCGATGGTAAGAAACTGCGGCATGTGGCAAACCTGGTTAAGAGTTACCATGAAAAAGGCAATCAGGTAGTGGTGGTGACATCGGCTCTGGGCGGGGTCACTGATACCATACTTGATGAGGCCCATAAGGCCTCGAAAGATGGTAAGGTCTCAAGGGTAAAGGAATTCATAGCTGATCTTACAAAACAACATCATACGGCTACCCATGAAGCAGTGGGCAATAATTCAAATGCCGAAGATATCATTGCCAAACTGGACGCAAGGATAGATGAGATTGAAAAAGCCCTTACAGGTATTTGTTATCTTGGAGAGCTTACATTGCGGTCCATTGATTACCTGTCATCCTATGGGGAACGAATGGCCGCACCCATACTGTCTGGTGCTATCAGGTCACTGGGTGTCGAATCAAGTCATTTCACAGGCGGCGAGATAGGGATAATCACTGATAACAATTTCGGTAGCGCCTATCCCCTCGAATCATCATATGAAAATATTAAAAAGCATTTATCTCCGTTATTACCGGGCACCATACCAGTAGTAGCAGGATTCATAGGGGAAGATGAGCACGGTATTATCACTACACTTGGCCGCGGTGGATCTGATTTCACTGCATCCATTATCGGGGCATCTCTTAATGTCGATGAGATATGGCTGTGGAAGGAGGTTCATGGTATCATGACTACGGACCCCAAGCTGGTTCCTGAGGCAAGACCTCTGGAGGTAATATCTTATATAGAGGCAATGGAGATGTCCTTCTTCGGGGCTAAGGTACTGCATCCCAAGGCTATAGAGCCTGCCATACGCCACAATATACCTGTCAGGGTCAAGAATACGTTCGAGCCGGAATGTCCCGGTACCCTTGTGGTAAAGGAGCAAAAGACTGTCCAGAATGTGGTAAAGGCTGTAACCGTTATCGATAAGGTGGCACTGGTGAACATCAGCGGTGCAGGCATGGTAGGTACCATTGGCGTGGCAGCCAGGGCTTTTACTACACTGGCCAAGGCGGGCGTGAACATTATCATGATCAGCCAGGGCTCTTCTGAGGCTAACATGTCTGTGGTAGTGGATGATGAACACTTGAAACAGGCAGTTAAGGCGTTGAAGCAGGAGTTCATGAACGGTGTAGTGGGTGAGATCGATCATGATGTCCATATTTCTGTGGTAGCTATAGTAGGTGTTGGAATGGCTGGAACTCCGGGTGTTGCCGGTAAGGTGTTCGATGCACTTGGAAAAAATAAGGTCAATGTGATCATGATCAGCCAGGGCTCGTCCCAGCATAATATTTCTTTTGTTGTAAAGGAAGGCGATGCTGCGAAGGCGGTACGGGTGCTTCATAAGGTGTTTTCACTGGAAAAACTTTGAGGCAGGAAAATCTTCCTTTCATGTCTGATTAATTTGGGTATGTGCTTAAATCTTGTTTAACAAGCTGTCCAGAAATCAACTTATTACCACATCTTAAAAAATTATTAGATTATTGTGGGTTTTGGGACAGCCTGTAAACATAAATATATAACATTATCCTCTAAGAACTATAAATCCAGGAACATACAGCCATGTCACACAATACGCATCTGATCGCACAGTATGCTCAATTTGCTATGATACTGGAAGTATGCGCTACCCCAAAACCCGGTAATGTGGACAGGGACCATAACTATCCTGACACCCATTTCGAGCATTTCCTTGCATCGGCCGTCAGTGTATATCCTGTACTGAAAAAAGCATCAGCAGATAATAAAGACATTGGGAAGTATATTCATGAAGCAGTGGTCGAAAGTGCAAAATGGCAAAGCGGAGGCAACACACACTTCGGGGCATTTATCCTGCTTATACCGCTGGTGATGGCAGCAGGCAAACTCAGAACACAAATAGATGGGAGTCCGGGTATATTTCCTGAACTTGAACAGCGTGTAATGGAATTAGTAAAGGATACATCAGCAGATGACTCTGTTGAACTGTACAGGGCATTTTCAAAAGCAGGTGTTCGAACAAATAACGTGGATGACCTGGATCTGGCAGACCCGGCATCAATTGATGTGATCAGGGCAAGAGGGACTACATTATACCAGCTGATGGAGATATCCTCTTCCTATGACATGATCGCCAGGGAATGGACCATTGGATTTCAGCTTACATTTGAGTGTGCAAACAGCATCCTTGAAAAGTACAGGTCTATGAGTATCAATGATGCATTGGTCCTGACATTCCTGGAAATACTGGCAGGGAATCCTGATACTTTTATCCGGACCAAGTTCGACCTTGAACGGGCTAAAGAGATATCCGGGAGAGCCCTGGATATTGTTGAGCGCATTAATAGCTCTGGATTTGAAATTGCAAAGCCAGATATCGAGCAGTTTGATGAGCAGCTTCTTAGTGAAGGGATAAATCCAGGTTCGACCGCAGATATAATAATTGCAGGTCTTTTTGTTGCACTGGTTGGGGGATTGAAGTTTTGAGCAATGAACTGGACAGTTACGGAATAATGGAAGGTATCAATGAGGTCATTGTCACTACAAAGTCCATTGATGACCAGCCCAATGCTGCACCTATAGGACTGATCAGGCGCAATGGAAGGCTCACGGTCAGGGTTTATAACGAGTCACATACCTGTACAAATATTAAGGATACGGGATTACTGGCTGTAAATATCATAGATGACCCGGTAGTGTTTGTTCAATCGGCTCTTGAAGACCTGGATAAGGAAAAATTCGAGTTCATCGAAACTGGTACTGGTATCAATTTTCCAGTGCTCGCCTCATCTTACGGATGGGTGATATTTAAAGCTGAGATTAAAGAAGGGGACATTGCAACAACTGCTGAATTACAATTCATCACAGGTAACGTTAAAAGTATGGGGATAAGGCCAATAAACCGGGGATTCAATGCAGTGATAGAGGCTGCGATCTATGCCACACGATATAAAGTTTTTAATGATGAAACATTTTTATCAAAGATAAAATCATATAAAGATCTAATAAATAAATGTGGAGGCCGCAGTGAAAAAGAAGCATATAAGCTAATATATAAATTATTGTGAATTAATTATCGATATTCACTTTTAAAACTATTAAATTAATTAAAAAGAATACACGAAAATCCTTATTTCGGTCGGATTAACTTGAGTACATAATCTTATAGATTATATACTATAAAAAAGAAAACGTTTATACTTTCAATACAAAAAATATTTAACAAAGGAGTATACTAATTAAAACGGGAAAAAGCGCAAGAGTTAATAAATGACAAACACTACGAAGATATTGCAGGAAATTGTAACTGATTTGAAAAATATTGGTGGCATTGAAGCATGTGCCATCGCCAGCCGTGATGGGCTTTTAATGATTTCTGATATGCCTGATGGAATAATAGGCGAAACATTTGCGGCCATGTCGGCAACTATGCTGGGAGCTGCAGAAACGGCTACTACAGAACTTGATAAGGGATTGCCCAGCAGGATAATTGTTGAATCACAAACCGGAAAACTGATCTGCATGGGAGCCGGTCCAAAAGCCTTACTTGTCGTCATGGCAAAACCGGATGTGGGTCTTGGCCTTATTTTGGTTGAAATTGAGAAAACAGCAGCCAAGATCAAGGAATTTATTTAGGAGTCAACAATGAAACAAGTGATCTCCGGCATTTCCGGTCTTGATGATATCATAGGTGGAGGATTGGTCCGCCCTTCCATAATCCTGATAGCAGGAGTGACAGGTACAGGAAAGACCACAAGTACTATGCAAAGTATTTTCAATGCTGCCAGGGAAGATGAGATATGCATGTATATAACGGCCATGTCAGAACCCATTGCAATGATTAATAATTTCATGTCAAAGTTCAGTTTCTATAACATTTCATTAATGGGCAAAGGAAATGTCAAATATTTACCCCTGAATCACGTTCACATTAAGGAAGGTACACTTGCTATAATGAAAGAGATCGAGAGGAATATCGAGATCATTAAACCCGACCGTATAGTGATAGACCCTGTAAATGTGCTGACTACCTGGATGGATGAAGTGGAAAAGAGGGAATTCTATTATGATCTTTTTATCAAAATGAAAGAGTGGAACTCACTGGTACTTGTCACATGCGAGTTATCTGAAGAAGAGATATGGAAGGACGAAATAAGTTACATCGTAGACGGTATCATATACCTGTCAAACGAGAGGTATAGGGATAAACGGGTACGATATATGGAAGTCCTTAAAATGAGGGGGCAGGAGTATCAATCAGGCAGACATACATATAATATTACCAAAGATGGACTGGTGATCCATCCGTCCCTGCATCCGGGTGAAAGAACAAAATTGCAGTTCAAACGTATCAATACCGGAATAAACGGATTGGATAAAATGACATGCGGCGGTCTTGTAAAGGGTACCAATATATTACTTAGCGGTGGGAGCGGTACCGGAAAGACCCTCATAGGTCTCCAGTTCTTATTGGCAGGCACTTCAATAGGAGAAACAGGGGTATTTGTTTCCTTTGAATAGGACCCGAATTTACTCAAGAATAATGCAGCAAGTTTTGGGTGGGATCTTGAAAAACTGGAAGATGAGGGGTTACTAAGGGTATTGTACACATCTGCCCACAAGCTGAACGTAAACGAGAATGCTCTTGCCATCAAACGCGTTGTGGAAGAGATCGGTGCTAAACGGGTTGTAATTGACGGGATTAATAATTTCAAATTTATTCTTAATGATGATACAAAAGTTTTTGAACATGTGAATATCCTGGCAGCGTATCTTGTATCAAGAAATATCACAACCATATTTACTAATGAAGTGTCAGAATTGATGGGGTCATCTACAATTTCAGGGGACGGAACATCCATTATTATGGATTCAATTATCCTTTTAAGATATGTGGAGATCGAAAGTAAGATAAAAAAAGCCATTTCTGTCCTGAAAATGAGGGGAAGTAATCACGATAAGGAGATACGGGAACTTGTGATTAATAAAAAGGGGATCGAGGTCAAACTCCCCTTCACCGAATATTCAGGATTGATGTCAGGCAATCCTGTCAAAACCCCTGTACAAGCCTTTGAGGAAGCTTTCAGGAAATAAGAAATGTTGATAAATCATGACAATGAGTTATTCATTTTTTGCTCAGGTAGCCCATCTGTATACTGAGATATTAATTAGCATAATAATATTGATTATGGGAGCCATAGGATATTTCTACCAGAGTAAATTTAATTCTAAGACTTATTACCAATTATTTATTGTAGCTGCATTCCTTATCCTTTCAGTATTTTTACACTTTTTTATATCAAATTACGTTTTAATACAATTGATTGAAATGATGGGGCTACTGGTTGCAATGATATTAAGCATTAAACTGTACCAGACAATGACGGGGTCTGATTGATGTATCATAATGTTTTTTTATATACTGTGATCATCCGGAGTGTATCAGGTTGTGCGCTACTAATTTTATTTTTTTTATTCTTAAAGCTAAGTAAACGGCTGGGTGATGCCCTGCAAATGAAAAAATATTATCATCTGTTTACTCTTGGTTCTGTGTTTGTTCTAAGTTCACTGGTAGTCCAGTTATATATCTTGTTAAATTGCAAAACCGCAGATTTCCAGATACATCAGTTCATTGATCTGGGCTATCTGTTTTTAGCACTGGGAGTTACATTCGGTTTCATTGCAGTACTAAAATACTGGGGTTGGCTGTTAAAAGAAATAATCCACTAATATAATAACAATGGGGTAGGAGACATTAATACCACTATCCGTAAAAAACTTACATTTGGATTTTTAATCATTCTACTGGCATCGTTCCTCATAGCAGGCGGTGTCGGTGTGTACCTATTCAACAACGTTTTCCAAACCAACATCCAGGATGCTGTGGTGCATGACCTTGATGTTGCCAATATGATATATGTTGACCACATGAAACATACAGAGGATATGGTGTCCTACACTGCGGGTTTTTCACGGATAATTTATCCATTGGCCAATAGACACCATGGGGTGCTCCGCCAGAATCTTGTAAATATCTATGATGAAAGGTTTTACGGTGAACTTGATATACTAACTGTTGTTGATAAGAACGGTATTGTGGTTGCAAGGGCAAGAAATTCGTCATCATATGGGGATTCACAGGCTGATAATGATCTGATCCGGCATGCTATGAATGGTACAACAATTTCCTCGACTGTAATAATCACACATGAGGAATTGCTAAAGGAAAACAGGTCTCTTGCTGATCAGGCATATATGGAGTTTACACCCACTCCAAAAGCTAAACCAAGACCTGAGAACCATTCAACATCAGGTATGGCCATATTGGTCGCATCTCCTATCTATGACATAAATGGACGTTTTATCGGTGTACTATACGGGGCTGATCTGATAAACCGCGATTACTATATCGTGGATGAGATCAAGAACGCTCTGTACAAGGATGAGATTTATGGTGGGAGGGATGTGGGTACTGCTACTATTTTCCAGGAGGATTTCAGGATATCCACCAATGTTCCCACAGATACAGGGGAGCGAGCGATCACAACAAGGGTCTCCCGGGAAGTAAGCGAAGCTGTCCTTGAAAAAGGAGAATACTGGAAGGACAGGGCTTTTGTGGTCAATTCATGGTATGTAACGGCCTACAAACCTATTAAGAACATTAATGGGGACACCATAGGAATATTGTATGTGGGGATACTGGAACAGCCATATATTGATGCAGGATACAGGATATTGATAATATATATTTTATTTTTATTCACAGGTTTTGTGCTGTCCATCTTTGTTTCGCAATACTATGCCGGTGCTATTACCAGCCCTATCAATAAATTGATCAAAGGAACAGAATCCATTGCAAGGGGACAATTTGAGAAAATAGAAGTGGGAACAAATGATGAAACTGCCAAACTTGCCAATGCATTCAATGAAATGGCTATTGACTTTCAAAAGACGATGGGTGAATTAGTATTAAAACGAAATGAAATTGAGACAATATTCAAGAGTATAAGTGATGTAGCCAGTGCCTTGGACAAGGATAATAGGATTATCTTTGCCAATAGTCTGGCAAACAAAATTTTTGGTGACGACATTAATGGTAAATTTTGTTATCAGGTATTTGAAGGAAAAGATAAAAGATGTGAGGACTGCCCGGGTATTGAATCATTGAAATCCGGTGAGGTCGTACGGGTGATCCATTCCAGGATGGATAATAACGGCAAGGAGTATTTTTTTGAGATAACGGGCTCACCGTTAAAAGATGAAAATAATAATGTCACCGGTACCCTGGAGATACGAAGGGATGTGACAGAACAAAAGACTCTTGAGAATCAGCTAAGGGAGTCCTACGAAAACCTGGAGAATGCATACAAGGAACTCCAGCAGATGGATAAAATAAAATCTGAATTGGTCGCCAACATTTCCCATGAACTCCGCACTCCGCTTACATCTGTCAGGGGATATACGGAATTGATGCTGGATGGTACGCTTGGGGATATAACAGATATGCAGGAAAAGAGCCTGGCTGTGGTATTGCGAAACATTGACAGATTGACAAGGCTAATAACGAACGTTTTGGACCTTTCAAAGTTCGAATCCATAGAGCATGAAATATCAAGTTTACAACTAGAACGTTTAATAGACGATGTAATTATAGATTTTGAAAAGACTGCTAAAGATAAGAATATCACAATCGCAAAGGACGTTGAGGCGAACCTGACATTAGAGGGTGATGAGGATAGGCTGGTACAGGTGTTGTATAACCTGCTGGAAAATGCAGTAAAGTTCACTGATGAGGGAGGGAATATATCGGTCAAGGCTTATCGCGAGGATGCATATCATTTACATATAGAGGTTTGCGATACAGGCATTGGGATTGCGGAAGATGAACTTGATATGGTATTTAAAAGGTTCTACCAGATCGATTCAAGTTCTACAAGAAAGTTTGGCGGTACGGGTCTTGGTCTTGCCATTTGTAAAAAGATCATTGAATGGCATAATGGGACTATATGGGCACGAAGTATCCAGGGTAAGGGAAGTGTTTTCCATATCCTGCTGCCTGTAAAACAACCTGACAGTAGTTCGCAAATATATAAGTAATATAAATATTTAAGTAATATAAATAATACAAATATATAAATAATATAGATAATATGAATTGTATAAATATATAGATCATATAAATATCTGGATCATATAAATCAATTAAAAAGTTATAGGTGGGATTAACTTGACAAAAAGGATAATGATAGTGGATGATGAACCTGATACGGTCGATCTGGTAAAACTTGTCCTGGAAACAGAAGGTTATGAGATTTTGGCAGCATACAGTGGTTCGGAAGCTCTTGAAAAGATCAAGACCGAAAAACCGGATATGGTACTTCTTGATATTATGATGCCCGGGATGGATGGATGGGCAGTACGCACTAAGCTTTTGGAGAACAAGGGAACAAAGGACATACCGATCGTCATGTTGACTGCCAGGGCCCAGCCCATTGATAAGATGATCGGGCTGCATGTGGTGGGGGTGGCCGATTATATTACAAAGCCTTTCGGACGCAGGGAACTTGTTGATAGAGTAAGGGCGGTGCTGGGAGAATAGTAGATATACTTGTCTGCTGTCGATATATTTATTAATCCTGGGATAGTGTTCTCTGGAATATATCAGGTGGTAGAACAGGTATGGACAGACTGGCACTCATTAAACGCAATACTGAAGAGATCGTAACACAGGAAGAACTGGAACGGCTACTGGAGACCAAGGAATCTCCTACTGCCTATGTGGGCTATGAACCCAGCGGCAAGATACACATGGGTCACGTCCTCACTGTAAATAAGCTGGTAGACCTGCAAAACGCCGGATTTGAGGTAACGGTGCTGCTGGCAGATGTTCATGCGTATCTCAACGAGAAGGGGACCATGGAAGAGGTAAGGGAGATCGCTGATTTTAACAAGGAGTGTTTTATTGCACTGGGTCTTGAGGAAGGTAAGACCAAATTTGTTTATGGCTCTGATTACCAGCTTGAACCTGATTATATGTTAAGTGTGTTAAAACTGGCCAGGGATACTACACTGAACCGTGCCAAACGCAGTATGGACGAGGTCAGCCGTAGTGCCGATAATCCAAGGGTGTCCCAGATGGTGTATCCCCTGATGCAGGCTGTGGACATTGCCTTGCTGGGAGTGGACGTGGCTGTTGGCGGTATTGACCAGCGTAAGATACATATGCTGGCCAGGGAAGGGCTGCCCGGGCTTGGGTACAAGGCGCCTATCTGCATACATACGCCTATCCTGCTTGGACTGGACGGCAAGAAGATGTCTTCTTCGTCAAATAATTTTATTTCCATGGATGATTCCGGGAAGGCGGTAAAGAAGAAGATCAATAAGGCGTTCTGTCTGGAAGGGGATATCGTGGATAACCCGGTGCTGGCGCTGTTTAAGTATCATATTATGCCCCGGTTCGAGGAGATCACTATACACCGGCCTGAGAAGTACGGCGGTGACCTGCATTACCCCACTTATGAGGAACTTGAGGCGGGGTTTGCATCGAAAGAATTGCATCCTATGGACCTGAAAGTAGGTGCTGCGGATTACATGAACCGGATACTTGAGCCTGTGCGTGAGAAGATGTGACTTCTGTTTTTTGTATTCTTTTCAATGTGATGTAAGTCATACACTACCCTTTACGTGCGTGGGATGCAGGGATTAGAGCCTGACATTATGGGTTTCATAGGCTACACCCACTCAAAATTAGCCGACCGTACTTGATTACACTTGGATTTTTGTAGCCTATATGTGGGCTACAAATTTCTTAACTAGAAATTCTCATTCAACTATACTGCATGCGTTTTCATATTATTTAAATTTTTGTAGCCCTCAAAACCCTGAATCTCAGGTTAGAGAAAGCCCATGACTTCTATAGTTTTGTGGGCTGTGTCATGGGAGCTATAGCATGAGCGTTTAGTCTAATTGGGATGGTCTAATTTTCAACTTATTTTGCGTCCACTCATTTTTTTTTCCATAGGAGATTGGGATTGGGACAATAAGTATATGTACTTAACACTCAGATATTACTTAGTGATTGCATATGGTTAGTGAAACCAAAATCTCAAGTGGATATTCAACCGTTATTCCAGCAGACATTAGAAAATCACTTGGCATCAACCCAGGTGATATTTTAGAATGGACTCTTGGAAATCACGAAATCAAAGTAAAGCCGCGCAAAAAAGTGGAATTTAAGGACATTGTGGGTTTGATTGATGAAGGCGGTGATGCATTATCTGCAAAAAAGAAGATCCAGCGCGGTGTATAAGTGATCTTTTTAGATTCGTCTTACTATATCGCCATAGTGGATAAGAGGGACCAGTGGCATCAAAAAGCCCTTGAACTATCCAAATATTTTGGGAACAAAGACATCGTTGTGTCGAGTTTTATTATCTCGGAAGTCCTAACTGAGATTGGCAATCGAAGTGGCGGAAAAGTTGCCTGCAATTTGTATAAATATTTTGAGGATTCATGCAGGGTCGTCCACATTGACAAAGATTTGTTTACCGAGAGTGTGGATGTTTTCCTTAAGTATGATGGAACACTATCTCTTGCAGATGCCAGTTCGATCGTTATTATGAATAATATGAAGATTAGCGAGATTGTGTCATTTGATTCTGATTTTGACAAAGTGGATAATCTAAATCGAATCCATAAGCTGGATTCTTAATTTCGGTCTTACTTTGCGGTGCGGCACACCAAACGGCATGATCGCAAACAAGGTGGTGATACTGCTATTGATGAGTATTGTCTTTTTTTGAGTTGTCATCTGAATGTCTAGATTCGAATAACCTTTCTCATTATTATTATAAAGTTTTATATGGTCATATATCATCCAGTATTGTAATATTTTGGAAACGGGAAGGGACCAAAGTGAAAGACTTCTTTATAAGCTACAACAGTGCGGACAAAACCTGGGCTGAGTGGACCGCCTGGACGCTGGAGGAAGCTGGATACACCACCGTATTGCAGGCCTGGGATTTCAGGCCAGGTTCTAACTTTGTGCTGGAAATGCAGCGAGCGGCTAGTGAAGCAGAGCGAACCATTGCCATCCTGTCCCCGGCCTATCTTGACGCACTCTATACAAAGCCAGAATGGGCAGCTGCATTTGTCCAGGACCCTACTGGAGAAAAGGGCATATTGCTGCCAGTTTGTGTCCAAAAATGTGACCTTCAAGGTCTTTTGCCTGCAATTATCTATATCGACCTGGTAGACCTCAACGAAACTACAGCCAAAGAGGCCCTGCTGCAAGGAATCAGTCGGGAAAGGATGAAGCCTTCAGTCGAACCGACGTTCCCTGGAGATGTCAGGCGTTCTGTTACCGAGCAACCCCGTTTCCCTGGTGCTCTCCCGCCTACCTGGAATGTGCCCCATAACAGCAACCTCAATTTTACCGGTCGGGAGGAGCACCTGGCCAGCCTGAAGATGGGCCTGAGTTCAGGCAAGCTCGCCGCATTGACACAGGCCATCCACGGGCTGGGCGGTGTTGGCAAAACCCAGCTTGCCCTTGAATATGCCTACCGCAACGTAGCAGATTATGACATCGTGTGGTGGGTCCGTTCAGAAGAGCCTGCAACCCTGGCTGCCGACTATGCCAGCCTTGCTAAAGCACTTAATATGCCAGAGAAAGAAGCTGCGGATCAAGAGCTTATCATTAAAGCGGTAAAGCAATGGCTTGAGCAAAATCCGAAATGGTTGCTTGTTTTCGATAACGCAAAAGACCGGGCAGATGTTAAAAAGTACATTCCACATGGACAGATGGGGCATGTACTTATCACGTCTCGAAACGCGAACTGGCGTGGCACTGCCACTCTTCTGGATGTGAAGGTTCTGGAGCGCAAAGAATCAGTAGATTTCCTCCTGAAACGAACGGGATACACTGACATGGAAGCCGCTGGTGCCCTGGCAGATGCGCTGGGAAACCTGCCCCTTGCCCTGGAGCAGGCAGGGGCTTACATGGAAGCAAAGGGAAGAACGCTTTCAGATTACCTGAATATGTTCACTGTCCATAAAAATAAGCTGTTGAACCGGGCTGCACCTTCTACAGATTATCCAGATACGGTAGCTACTACATGGGATATCGCCTTTAATGAAGTAAAGCAAATATCGTCCTCTGGCGCAGATCTATTGAACCTGTGTGCTTTTTTGGCACCGGACGATATTCCTGTTGAACTGTTGAATTCAGGGGTGCAATATCTGCCCGAATCCCTGTGCGCTGTTGCAAGCGACCCCCTGGCATTTGATGATGCTGTGGACCCTTTGCGTCGCTATTCACTGGTTGAGATCACAGGAGAAACGATTTCAGTTCACAAGTTAGTGCAGGCAGTTACCTGTGACCGGCTGGGTGGGGATGAAAAGAAAAAATGGGCCGAAGCAGCCGTACGTATCGTTAATGAGGCATTTCCGTTTGATAGCATTGATGTCGGGACCTGGCCTATTTGCTCACGTTTACTGCCCCATGCTCTGGCGGCAGCAGAGCATGCTGAAGCTCTTGATGTAGCTTCGGATTCAACAGGGAGGTTATTGAATCAGACGGGGTTATATCTGAAAGGACGTGCACAATTTGCCGAAGCGAAAGAGATGTTTGAGCGGGCGTTGACCATCGGTGAAGCTACCTATGGCCCCGACCATCCTGAAGTGGCGATCTGTGTCAATAACCTCGGTGGTGTCCTGCAAGATCTTGGGGATATGGAAGGGGGAAAGAAAATGTATGAGCGGGCGC
>SWBY01010145.1_pt2 | contig 30258 bp, 27 predicted proteins | sample 4693071 | NCBI WGS metagenome assembly SWBY01 (sample SAMN10267273, study PRJNA491770) | bioreactor metagenome | isolation source: DHS bioreactor inoculated with marine methane seep sediment | place: Japan: Omine Ridge, Nankai Trough | collected 2006-05-06 | reverse complement strand
ATGTTGAGGAACCGGGGTGTTGGTTTCAGGCCCATAGAAAGCCTGAACAGGCGCAAACTTGGCCTGGTGGAAGGCAGGGAGGAGGTTTCGGTCATAGGCATGGTATCTGACCTGCGCACATCCAAGAACGGTCACAGGATGATAGAGATCGAGGATACTACCGGAAGCCTGCGAACAATGGTGCTGAAAAATAAACATGATATCTTTGAGCAGGGCCAAAAAGTGATGCTGGATGAGGTGATCGGTGTCAGCGGTACCCTGAGTGATGACGGAAATCTGCTATTTATAAATAGTATCATGTGGCCTGATATGCCAATCAGGACCAGTTCACAACTGGGCGAGCGCAATGTGAGCGGCAAGGCTGTAATGATATCTGATGTGCATATAGGTAGTGACACTTTCCTTGAAGACCAGTGGCTGGGTTTTATCGACTGGCTGAATCACGGAGAGTCAGTGGCTGGCAACGGATCTGTGGACGTGAAGGATATCAGGTATCTTGTAGTGGCAGGTGACCTGGTGGACGGTATCGGGATATATCCGAACCAGGAGGAGGAACTGGCTATTACCGATGTCTATGAACAATATAAAGTAGCTGCTGATTATTTCAACCGGATACCCAAACACATCAAGGTGATCATATCCCCGGGCAACCACGATGCGGTAAGGCAGGCCGAACCACAGCCCACATTCCCTGAAAAGATAAGGAAGATGTTCAGGCCGGACGTGGTATTCGTGGGCAACCCGGCAGTGATATCCATGGATGGGGTACGTACCCTGATCTATCACGGGCGCAGTATTGATGATATCGTGGCAAACCTGCCTGGTATGAAATACGAAGATCCCACACGGCCCATGATCGAGATGTTGAAACGCAGGCACCTGTCTCCCATGTACGGCAGCCGGGTATCTATTGCGCCTGAAAGAGAAGACCACCTGGTGATCGACAAGCCCCCCCATATCCTGCACTGCGGCCATGTACATACAGTTGGATACAATACTTACCGGGGCGTCACAGTGATAAACAGCGGTACCTGGCAGTCCCAGACAGAGTTCCAGAGGCGTATGAACCTCCAACCCGATCCAGGTAAGGCTGCCATCGTGGACCTGGCCACACTTAACACAAACATTATCTCTTTTCAATAACTCATATATTCCCAATGAGCAACTTATCCAGACATCAATTATTACCAATGAGCACCTTACCCGAACATCAATTGGAATTATTCAAAAAAATGGGATATCACATAGTAGGTACTCACGGCGCTGTCAAACCCTGCCTCTGGTCGGGCAGGTCTATAAAGGGAAAGGGCAGCTGCTATAAATCCCAGTTCTACGACATCAGGTCACACCGATGCATCCAGATGACACCTTTTTTAGGCTGCAACCAGTCCTGCCTCCACTGCTGGCGCCCGGTTGAACACCCGGTCGACACGCCTGGCGAGTGGGATTCTCCAGAGGAAATTGTGGGGGGTTGTATCAGGGAGCAGCGCAGGTTAATGTCAGGGTACGGCGGCCTGGATGATGCTGACAAAGTAAAATGGAAGGAATCCCTGGAGCCCAAACATGCGGCCATATCACTGGCAGGGGAACCCACACTCTACCCGTTCCTGCCCGAACTGGTCCGGGAGTTCCACAAACAGGGACTTACCACCTTTGTTGTCACCAACGGTACAAAACCCGATGTTATTGAAATTATCAGGCCCTCACAACTGTACATGAGCCTGGATGCTCCTGATAAGGAGACTTACATTCGTTCCTGTGCTCCCGATCATCAGGATCAGTGGGAGCGTATCCTGGAATCCCTGGAAGTGCTGTGCCACCATCCTTGCCGGATTGCCATCAGGATAACTCTGACAAAAGGTTTGAATTTTAAAGATGCCACCGGATATGCCCGGCTTATCAAACTTGCAGAACCCGATTTTGTGGAGGTAAAGGCCTATATGCATCTGGGCTATTCCCGTAAACGACTGGAGCGGGATGCCATGCCCCAGCATGATGAGATACTTGAGTTTACTTCGGAACTTGGCAGGGAGCTGGGATACCATATGGCAGATGACGTGGAACTCAGCAGGGTGGCATTACTGTCAAGGGAAGAAAAAGTAACTCCTGTAATCCTGTAGTTTAGACCAGCCTGATAGTCTCCAGGTTCATTTGTGTCCTGTATTTCAGATCAGCCTGATAGTCTCCAGGTTCATTGGTGCCCTGGTTTCGATACGGTATTTTCTGTATATTGAACTGGCCAGATCCAGGCAGCTCTTCTCATCACCATGTTCTGTAAGGATATGTTCAGGCCTGGGTTTCATCTTCTTGATATAATCCATCAGTTGCCTGCGATCAGAGTGTCCCGAGAATCCATCTACTGTCTGCACCTGCAGGTTGATCTTGATAATATCACTCTTGCCGTTATTGTAGACGGGAACTTCACTCCATCCTTTCTGCAACCTCCGGCCCATGGTTCCTTCTGCCTGGTATCCCACAAATACCAGTGCGTTCTTCTCGTCAGGGCCGTATGCCCTTAAGTATTCCATAATTGGGCCGCCGTTTAGCATACCAGAGGTTGCCAGTATGACACCGGGTCTGGGATTGGTCAGGATATCCTTTCGTTTCTCAACAGAATCCACCTGTTCAAAACAATCGGCCAAAAACGGGTTCATGCCTTTATGGAAGATCAAGTTCTTCAGTTCTCCATTCAGGTATTCAGGGTAAGTAGTATGGATGGCCGTAGCTTCCCAGATCATACCATCCAGGTAGACCGGGATATTATCATCGATAAAACCTTTACGGATGATCTCCTCCAGCACTAACATAACTTCCTGGCTTCTGCCCACTGCAAAGGCCGGGATCAGGACAGTACCGCCCCTGGCTATCGTTTCTTTTACGATATCCTTTAATCGGTTCTCAGCCTCCCTCCTACTGGGCTGCATATCCTTAGAACCGCCGTATGTTGACTCTGTGATTATGGTTTCAATCCTGGGAAATGAATTGACTGCCGGGTCGAACAGGCGGGTTTTCTCATATTTATGATCCCCGGTAAATGCAATATTGTACAGCCCGTCGCCCACATGGAAATGGACCACGGATGAGCCCAGGATATGGCCAGCATTGTGCAGGGTAAGCTTCATATCCGGAGCAATATCGGTAACGTCGCCGTAATTAAGCGTAATGGTATGTTTCAGGGTCTCACGTATCATTGAGGATTCATAGGGTATGGTCTTGCCCTCCTTGGCAGCCACATCAATGAAATCCAGTTGCAGCAGGGCCATCAGGTCCCGGGTGGGTGGTGTGCAGTACACTGGCCCCTCATACCCGTACTTATACAGCAGGGGTATCAGGCCGGAATGGTCCAGGTGTGCATGGGTGAGCACCACTGCATCTATCTGGCTGATAGGCGATACCTCTGGTATGTACAGGTAAGGGGTGGCGTTATCATCAGAACCAACGTTCACTCCACAATCAATGAGTACCTTGGTCTCAGGGGTTGACAGCATGAAACAACTGCGTCCTACTTCCCGGCAGCCCCCCAATGCAGTGACCCTGACCCATTTATCCTTGGCCGATATTTCCCTGTGGATTTTCCTGCCAATGGTCTTGAGCAGGGCTTTACGTTCTTCTTTGTGGTCCCTGTTGTACTGTCGGATATTCTTTACAGTAGATGATTTTATAGGCGGGGTCCTTACCACCTTGGGTGTCCAGCCGATCTCCTTGGTAATCTCCCTGAGAGTGCTGCCATGTCTGCCGATTACGATACCTGGTTTCTCGGCCTCGATTATCACTTCACCTGTATCAGGGTCAAAATAATGACTTGTAATACCAGCATCTTCAGGTACGATCTTGCCGATCATTTCAATTACGACATCCGGATCTGCCAGTACTCCAGGGTCAGGCCTGACCACTAACCGCTTTCTGAGATCCTTTGCCAGATTACGGATGACATCACCGTTATCTGCCAGTTTTTTCGGTTCCGGGGTATATATTACAAGTTCCGGTCCCTCGAACTCTATAAGTGATATAGTCACTCCGGCTGGTAATTTTTTCGATATCTTTGCTTTTAGTTCTTCGAGTACCTGTTCTACCGACATGGTATTTACGTCCTGTGAAAAAATCAGAAAATGAAAATTTAAAAAATTAAATATATAAATATATATTATGTATATGTAATGTTTCCTTAATGTTCAGGTCCTATAAAACATCAAGGAAACCATCGCGTATTTCTTGTATGACAGAATCTTCTATCTCGAAATATCCTTCCGACGTGATCTTGGTAACTTTAATACCGTTCCCGGAAGCAGAATCCCGTTTCATAACGTTATGTAGTGCCCTGATTGCCAAGTTCACACCATCATCAATGGGCATATTCTCTTCGTATCTATCCTCAAGTATTCCGTAGGCAAATGGAGATCCTGAACCGGTGGCCACGGCTTTGTTCTCTTCAAGCTGGCCTCCGAGGGCATCAAGTGAATAGAGGCCCGGACCGTTCTTATCCACTCCACCTATAACAAGCTGGACCATGAATGGAAAATACCTGTTTCCTGCAAGGATGTTGGATAGCAGGCTGGTAATACCTTTGATGGTCATGTTATCATGTCTGCGCATTTTATATAATTTTGATTCGACCTGCATTGTTTTTACAAGCCTTTGTGCATCTCCCACTGAACCGGCTGTGGTCATCCCCACAAGGTCATCTATCTGGTATATTTTCTTGGCATCTTTGCTTGCGATGAAATGCCCCATAGTAGCCCGGCTTTCTGTGGCCAGGACCACGCCTTTACTGCAGACTAACCCAATAGTCGTTGTACCTTTAAGTTCGTTATCATTAACCATCTGTATACCTCATAGAAAAAATGAGAAAATCAGCTAACTTTCATCTTATATTTGTATCTGCCTATATAAGGGTTTTCCTGTTTTCAACTTTGGCCTTTTTTAATTTTAGTGATATTCACAGTCCTCTGCCTTGGCCCGTCAAGTTCAACAAAAAATATACGCTGCCAGGTACCCAGAACAAGCTCACCGCCCGTTACCGGGATAGTTTCACTTGAACCCAATATCACAGCTTTCAGGTGGGCATCGGCATTATTATCTATCCGGTCATGCTGGTAACCTACAGAGGGAGGTACCAGTTTTTCAAGGAAATCCAGGATATCATGGCGCAAGCCTGTCTCATTCTCATTTAGAATAATCGCGGTCGTGGTATGGCTGGTACTTACAACACATATGCCATTGTCAATACCGCTTTTATGTACCTCACTCTTAACCTCTTTGGTAATATCCACCAGTTCAATTCGCTTGCTCGTCCTGATGTTCACTATAAAACCTCCTATTTTAGCAAATACCAGTGAACACTAAATATACTGAAGCTTGTAGTGAGCGAAATTCAGTGTAACCATGCTCACGACCATACAGGCAGAAAGTGAATACAGAATCGTTCCAACAGGGATATCTGACAAGCCACCTGTCGCCGCATAAAGTATGCCGCCGGTAATGGACGTAATAATAAATGTAATAGCTATGGACGATACGGCACCGCCTATAAGTGACCATGGATGAACAGCACCCCTGCCTTCAAAGAATGTCGTACCCAAGATGAACAATACTGCAAATATAAGGAATATCAAAGGTGTCGGCATTGGCAGACCCGTTTCAAACAGATATATTATGCCCAGCGCCACAGCGATCATGGCAAGGGACATACCTACCACAAGTACCAGTGTCCTTAAAAAGTAATTCTCAAGATTAATTTGAATGATCCATCCCTCCAATTTAATGTAACATTAAATTATATTCAAAGAAGTATTTATTAATTTCCATGTAAATCGGGAGACTTTTGATTATTTCCTGGAATGGTTTATAGCCACAGAGTGCACAGAGAGCACAGAGAAAACAATAACGCTCTGTGTTCTCTGTGGTTGATCTTCTTTGTCATGATCTATTTCATCTGGAATAAATTAAAAAGTCTAGAAAACCGCCAGGAATCATGCGTTATCTATTTTTTTGTCTCCTTGGGTTACTATGGTGTAAAAAGAGGATCGTCCCTGATAGCTTCTATGCATTCGTCCAGAGACATGTCAGGATACACTTCCCACCACTTCGTTGTATGTCTCATGTACGACAGGTTGAACCGGTCTTTTCCAACGTATTCCATCCGCGCAAATTTGGTTTCAAAGAATGGCTCTATTGCATTGGGTCCGGGAGAATGGTATTTTGCATAAAAATAGAAATAGTTGCGATACCATTTCGTAAAAATATCCACGATGTAATTGAACCGCTCTTCCTGTAAATCCGGGTCAATGTTTTTGGGTTTTAAAACAGACTCAACAAGTTCATCACATACCTGTTTCACCTCAATTTTCACTGACTCCGGAACTTTGGGTTTGGGAGCACTGGACGGGCCGAATAACCAGTTTCTTTCTTTTTTCGCCATGTTATCACCTTTTTTTGAATGTATAGGAAATTATAAACGCATTTCGATATCGATATAGGTAATTTTCTTAGTTTCAATTAAATCTTTTGACAGGATTTACAGGATATACAGGATTGGATCGTATCCTGTCAATCCTGTCAGAATTTTTTATTTTCGTGAGATTTCATCTACCTGTTACTCTGGACATCTATATCTTCATTATGTACTACTCTCTTGACTTTGGTTTAGGTGCTCTGTATGTACAAAGGTAGTTTTGTATTGATGTGTTATTAATTCTCTGCCAACTCACCGAAGAACCTCCATCATCTGCTCCCGATACTCCTGAAAAGCCCCCCTCCCCGCATCAGTCAGCCTGAGCATCGTATGCGGCTTTCGATGCTTAAACTCCTTCACAATCTCGACATACCCGGCAGCTTCAAGCTTGCTTGTATGTGAGGAGAGATTGCCGGGAGTAAGCCCGGTCTGATGCATCAGGAAGAGGAAGTCTGCGCTCTCGACAACGTAGAGGTATGCCATGATCATGAGCCTTGCAGGTTCGTGGATCATGCGGTCGATTCCCGCGATTTGCTGGAGCTCTTCGCTGCTGCCGGAATCACTTACTGGCATCAAGCGCTCCCTGTAGTGGCAAGCGGATACCTGCGCAGGAACCTGGCGAAGATGAAAAGCCCGCTAATGAAAAGAAACAACCCCATAAGCACCAGATATAGAATCAACCCGGTACGCCCGGAAGCAAATTCTGCCAGGGAAAAGAACAGACCCAGAATCAACGACATTATCGCATATCCGGTATAACGGACATTCCCTGATCTGGATTGCGCATGAGCAAAGGGTCCGACCAGGATCATCCCGAAGAACAATGGTGCCCAGTCCACCCACTGGGAATAATCTTTTACATTGCCAAAGATAGAGATCAGAGTGAACATGATCACGATAACTGCGACCTCGAAGAGAAAGACGCCGGTCAGGGCGTCCTTTGGATTTTCCTCATGGAATTTGACAAACCCGATTCTGGGATAGGTGTACCGCCTACGGATGGACTCCACAATCCTTCCGGCAAATACTATTAACAATATATAGAATGCAAAGATCGGGGAATAGAAGAACCCACCGAATGTCATGAGGATCAGCCCCATCATGACTTCCATCAAGCCATCCTGCTGGGAATCACGATATGCCTTTTTTTCGATATCTTTCAGATTGATATTTTGTGTCATTGTAATTACCTCAATATTTTATTATATAAAGATGTTTGCAGTATATAGTACTTTGTATCACAAAGTTGTTTGAGGTAATAGTATGTAGATTGCAAGCATCTCTGGCTGTACATGGCGACCCATTTTTGCCAATCAGCAGTAAGGGTATTCGAACATACTGGAAAAAAAAGCAATACGGATAAAGTTTTATCCACCCATCTTTTTCATCATTTTCTGGATATTGAACTTGCCGCCCCGCAGTCCCTTGAATGCCTGCTGCATCATCTTGTGCTGCTTAATAAGAAGCCTGACATCCTCCTGGGATGTCCCGGAACCAATTGCAACCCTTTTGATACGGCTGCTGCCTATTATCTTTGGCTCTTCCAGCTCCTTCTCTGTCATACTATCCATAATGATCTTAAATTTTTCAAGGGTACCCTGGGTCGTCTGGAACTGTTCATCAGAAAGGTCAGTTCCCTTTGGAAGCATGGGCATATTAGGAAGCATCTGCATGATCTGCTTTATCGGACCCATCTTATTCATTGCCCCAAGTTGTTTATACATATCCTTGAGCGTGAATTTGCCCCGCATCATACTATCTATATCGAACTCATCCTCATCGATGACTTCCTGGGCCCGCTCGATAAGGGTCTTGATATCCCCCATTCCAAGCAGCCTGGATATGAACCTATCAGCCTCAAATTTCTCAAAATCCTCTGGTCTCTCCCCTATGCCGATAAAAGCGATCGAAGATCCGGTCTCTGATACAGCAGACAGCGCGCCGCCGCCTTTGGCCGTACCGTCCAGTTTAGTAATAACCACACCAGTGATGCCGATAGACTGGTTAAACACCTTAGCCTGTTCGCTGGCCTGCTGGCCAATAGCAGCATCGATAACCAATAGTTTCTGGTCAGGTTTGGCCATGGCAAAGATATCTTCCATTTCCTTGATCAGGTCACTTTCAAGAGCATGACGCCCGGCAGTATCGATTATTAACACATCGTAGCGGTCAACAGATTCCAGTCCGTTACGTACTATCTCCACAGCATCCTTATTATCTTTCTCGCCATAGAACGTAACATTCAGACGGCTGCAAAGAGTACTCAACTGTTCATAAGCCCCGGGCCGGAATGTATCAGCACAGATCACTGCCGGTTTTAAGCCCTTTCGCTGGAAGAACCTGGCAAGTTTTGCCGTGGTAGTGGTCTTACCGCTTCCCTGCAGGCCCACCATCATGATCTTTTGTCCGGCAAGTTTAACATCGGTCCCCTGACCCATGATGTTAATGAGTTCATGATATACGATATTGATCACATGTTCCTTACCGCTCAATCCGGCAGGGACATCCTCTTTCAGGGAACGTTCCTTGATCCGCTGGGATAATTCCATTACCAGTTTGACATTTACATCAGCCTGGAGCAGGGCACGCTGTATCTCTTTAACGGCAGCGTTGACCACCTTTTCATCGATCCTGCCCGCCCCGGCTAATTTTTTAAGGGTATCCTGCAATGAGCTTCCGAGTTTATCCAGTACCATGATTATCTCTCAATAGTGAATGTCTTCAAAGAGTGTTCCCAAGATAGATAAATGTCTATCATTAGATGAAGAATGCAAAAGTGATCCAGGCAACCATTGAAAGAATTACAGAATGTTTCAACCCGGCTATGACCTCGCCTTCACCCATCTGTCCGGCCACAAGTCCGGAAGAAAAACCCTGTATCAATGATGCATGGAAGAACAGGCGCCTGAACATATCAGGATCGAAAACACCCATAAATTGTTCTGCTCCGCCGCCGACTGCGTTTGCTGATATACTGGCTTCTGACATTACCGGGATAAAGGAATACGAAAGAATACCAATTACAAACAGGAATACCCCGAATGACATGTAACTGATTACCACATAGATGATCATTTCACTTGCACGATCCTTTTCCATCATTTTAAGGACATAGGCATCCTTGGCAGCTACTTCCAGCACATCTGGTACGTTACCGCCGGCCCGGCTGGCCTGGTTGATCAAAGAGACTGAACGGTATATAAGCGGCGTAGCAACCCGGTCTGCAAATTTGTCAAGGGCATCTTCGAATGATATACCCCATGAAAGCATAGCATTGATCTTGGCAATCTCAATAGTGAGATCTCCATACTCACCTTTAGACACCGTGCCAACAGATTTTGTCAGTGTCATACCTGAGCGGTTCATCTCGGCAACGTCCCTTAGGAAATTTGGGAAATACTGTTCAATCCTTTTGACTCTACGTCTTCTTAAATGATGAAGAAATCCGGGAGGGACTATGGCTATGAGAATCGTGAAAAGCAATACGTTATCAAATGCAGGTGTAAATCCTGTCTTCAGACCTCCAAGTACCAGGAAGATCAGGGCAATAGGTATACTGATCAATATTGCGTAAGCTGGTTCTTTTCTAATTTGCTCTTGGGGTGATTTTATGAAACGGCGGATATCGATCCATTTTCTTGCTGCTTCCATCTGGAGAAGTACTTTATCCTTTTCAAGTAGGAGGTCATCTTCTGTAAATATTTCTTTATTTTCATCAATTGGAACAGTGTCACCGAAAGGTGTTTCCTCTTTTTTATCAATAGGATCAGTGTTCTCCAAAATATCACACCTCCGGGGTCATGCTATTGACAAGGATCACAAACACTAAGCTTCCTAAAGGGATTACCAGGTATATCAACAGGTACATGAGCATCAGGTTCATACCGCCCATAATGGTCATGACCGACATCATAACGATCAGGAACAAGGGTCCTGCCACAAATGCGGTCACATAGGTCTCAGCTATTAATCCGAGTGTATCAAGAAACTCCTTTTGTTCCCGCTTGCTTTCTATAACAAACTGTTCTGCCTTAAGCTTTAAAAATGATTCCAGGTCACCACCGGAAGATACGATGGTTATTGCGCCCTGTAAGAATTCCTGCATCCGATAAGATGGTGTAGTAGATGCCACATTCTTCATGGCCTGGACAAGATCATTGCCCAATACTTTGATATCCCTTACCACATATGAAGCCTCTACTGCAGCTTCCCCGTAAATCTTGTTCTTGGCAAGACTTGAAAATATGTCCACAGGAATGACACCAGCGCCTGACATTGCAGACATGTAATGTACAGCATAAGGAAGCATCGTGTCAATACTCCGTTTCCTGTTGCTGTTAATCAGCTTTGGATAGTTCAGGAATGTAATAAATGTACCTACACCGAAAATACCCATGATAACGACAACGGAAATAATCTTTAATGTCAGGTTTCTATATTCATGGAAACCTTTAAAAATATCAGTGATAAATGAACGGGTAAAAATAATATCCGGTGCGCCGAAGGTGGATACAACTAAAATTGCAAATAACAATCCCACCGCCACCATTAACAGTGAACATAAAACCGCCAGGGAAAGATACATATCAAAACTGATATTGAATCTGGTCTTCAGCAATTCCTGCCTGAGGTCAAAATACTTTTCACGTCTCTTACTGAAGTAGCTACCAAATAAATGGTATGAATATGAGGTAAGATACCTAACTACCATATAATTCCTTCCTAACGATTTCCATCAGGGTGTCAGGTTCACGATAGTAAGTTACGACTATCTTGGCAACATCCTCGTAATGCTTCACGTTCTTCATCCGCGCCCATTCCAGGATTTCCTGCCTTTTCTTTAATTCTTCCTTGATGCGGGCATCATCCCACCCACGGCTATGCATCACAGATTCCACTACATAGGACCTACCTGAATAAGCAAATTCGTCCTTTGAGGCCGACCATGTGAACACCTCATTTGTTAATAATTCACCTGTCCTGGGATCGACACCCACAATCTCAGTTATGGATTTGGCCCTTCGAACCCTTTCTTCACCAATCCTTACCTGGACCTGTATAATTATCAGGTCAAGGGCCTGTAGCATTATCCTGGGAACATTGATGGGGGGATTTTCAAGCCGGTGTACTACAGACTGTACGGAATCCGCATGCATGGTTGAGAAAGTAGTATGACCGGTACTCATAGCCTGGAACAGGACATAGGCTTCGGCACCTCTTACTTCACCTACAAGCATGTATTCAGGCCGCTGCCTTAAGGCTGCCCTTAACAGGTCATACATATCGATGGCCCCGGTTTCACCTCCGGTAAAAGTCTCTCTTGTTACACCTGCAATCCAGTTGGGATGGGGAAGGTTCAACTCCCTGGTATCTTCGATAGATACGATCTTAGTCTCAGGTGCGATAAACAAAGCTATTGCATTCATGGAAGAGGTTTTCCCTGATGCAGTACCTCCTGCAAAAATGATGTTCTTGTTATTTTCAGCAGCCAGCCAAAGGTATGCCATTGTTGAAGTTGAGTAGGTATGGTAGTCGATGAGATCAGGTGGGGTCAGCGGGCTTTCCTTGAATTTCCTTATGGTAAAGGAACTCCCCCTGGTTGTTACTTCTCTTCCAAGGGTCAGTTGTATCCTTGAACCGTCTGGCATTGTAGCATCGAGTAGAGGATCTGCTATGGAGATGTGCCTTCCGCAAATCTGTGCGATACGAACAACAAAGGCATCAAGTTCGTTCTCATCATCAAAAGAAGTGTTTGTTTCTACTGATTCGTACTTCCTGTGGTACACATACAATGGTGTATAGGGCCCATCACAGGAAACATCCTCAAGGTATGGATCATGCATTATGGGATCGATCTTTCCATATCCCATGAATTCGCTGTAGATATGGTATAAAATCTTTGTAAAGGACACCGTGTCTATTTTTATCTGGTAATCCCATAGAATATCATATACTTTATCCTTGAGGTATTTCTTTGCACCGCTCTCTTCAAGCTCTTTAAGGTTAGCATCAAGTGTTTCCATGAGCCTTGTTTTTATTTCAGAGAACAGTTCTTTTTCTCCCGGGCTCATTTCAGGTTCAAGTACTTCATAAAGGTAAGTATGAGTACCTGGATTATATGAAATTCTGATATAAGAATAAGGTTCATTTACAGGATATAATTCGACTTCCTCAAGAGGATAATCATCATCTAATGTAAGTTCGACCAGTGCACCGTGTTTTTCAGGATCATATTCCTCCAGCACTATCCTTTCTGGCTGGAAATGATTGACAACACGCTGGATCAAATTTGGTTTTTCAATAATTTCTTCTTCAACCTCAGGTTTGACAACCTCTTCCTTCTCTACGTGGGTGATCTCCATCAGGGTCTTCTCCCAGACAGATTCGACAGATTCGGGCAGCATTACCCTCCTGTGTTCAATGATACGGCTGTCGCTAAGGCGGGTTCTCAGCGTCCCAATGTCCAGTTTATCGCCACCGGGCATAATCAGGTCTGTTAATAATTTCTCTTCTTCAACTGTTTTTTCTGTTAGGTCCTTTATTTCGGACTCCTCATCAACTTCTTCTTCATCGTCAGTTTTTTCTTCACCAGACGTTTCGTCTGCTACTTCTTCAGAATCAGGTGATTCTTCACCAGATGTTTCGTCTGCTACATCACTAATAATCCGTGTATCTTTAAGGGGTTTCAATTTCTCATCTGAATTTTGTTCATTTTCACCCTTTTCTGTGTTATTCATTTTACACTCATCCCGCCGAAATAATTATAGATATTTGCAATCATTTTTATCCATGTTAAATATAATATGTTTAATATAATATGCTAAATTAATAGTTAAATAATTACATATATACTAGTAATATGTTAAATTTTTTCATCTTGTATTTAGAGATTATTAAGTACTTATAAGTAACGACAATTATAATATTAAATCCTTATGCCTGATAATCTACATTTAGCATGTAGGGAACTTATTCTTCAGATAGTACAGGGAAATATCGATTCTGAACTGGAATTGAACAGACAAAAAAAGACTGTGAGTGCAAAATATAAGTTTAACGGGTTGCCGAGCAATGCCGAAATCCTTGCCAAGGCCCTTCCTGAAGAATATAATAAGGTCATTGAAATGCTGCAGCTCAAACCTGTGAGGACCATATCGGGCGTGGCTGTAATAGCGGTTATGACTTCTCCTGCACCTTGTCCCCACGGCGTCTGCCTGCCATGCCCTGGTGGTCCTGATTCAGAATATATATCGCCCCAGAGCTATATGGGAGAGGAACCTGCTGCAAAAAGAGCCATACGGCACGACTTTGACCCTTACTTACAGGTTGCAGGGCGCCTGGAACAGCTTACACAGATAGGTCATCCTGTGGATAAAGCTGAACTTATTGTAATGGGCGGGAGTTTCACTTCCAGAAGCTTGTGTTACCAGGAATGGTTTGTCAGGCGTTGCATTGAGGCCATGAACGATTTCGGGGTACGGCCCGATACTGGTAAGTTCAAATATATTGATGACGTGCAGGCCGAAAATGAAAGCGCTGTAGTACGTAATGTTGGTATTACCTTTGAGACGCGCCCGGACTGGGCAACCTGGGATGAAGTGGATCAGATGCTGCACCTGGGAGGAACCAAGGTTGAGATCGGCGTGCAGAGTACCTATGATTTTATCCTGGGCAGGATCAACCGGGGGCACGGGGTCTATGAAACTGAACTGGCAAACAGGGTGCTGAGGGATTCGGGATTTAAGGTTGGTTTTCATATGATGCCGGGCCTCCCTGGTTCATCTTTGGATATGGACCTTCGGATGTTTGGGAGATTGTTTGAGGATGAGAAGTTCATGCCAGATTACCTGAAGATTTATCCCACGCTGGTCACGCCCGGGACCGGATTGCATGAACTGTGGGACTCGGGTGGATATCGTGCCCAGGAGGTTGAGGAGGCGGTTGAACTGATTGCGAATATTAAAGCCCTGCTGCCTCCCTGGGTCAGGCTGCAGCGGGTGCAGCGTGATATACCTGCGTGGCAGATCCAGGCAGGTGTGACAAAAAGCAACCTGAGACAATTGGCAGGGGAAAGACTTGCACAAAAAGGAGGGAAATGCCATTGTATCCGGTGCCGTGAGGCGGGTCACAAGGGTCTTAAGGGTATCAAGCCCGGACATGTGGAGATGATATCCCGCTCATATCGTTCATGCGGCGGGGATGAGCATTTTATCTCATTCGAGGATACTGAACATGATGTGCTGGTAGGGTTTATCAGGTTGAGGTATCCTGGTGCTCCGCACAGGCCTGAGCTTGAGGGTGCGGCCCTGGTGCGGGAACTTCATGTCTATGGGCCGCTGGTGGGTGTGGGGCTAAAACCGCAGGCAAGGGAATGGCAGCACAGGGGATACGGGGAAGAATTGCTGGCTGAAGCTACAGAAAGGGCCGAGCAGGCAGGTTTTAGTAAACTTGCTGTTATCAGCGGGATAGGTGTAAGGCCGTATTACCGGAAACTGGGCTTTGAACGGGACGGACCCTATATGTCCAGGTTCATATAGGGGGATTGCTGGATGACGATCGGAGTTACATGGGCATATATGTGAATATTTCGGGACAGAAAATAGCCGGACAAGATGGAAAACAGGGAGGAATAGGTTTATTGCAGGCCTGTGGTACTTAAGTTCGTGGTATAGTGACTGCAGGAGTCGGGCAGTGCTTTGTACGAGGTCGGGTTGAGCGTGTGGTCGAAAGGGGTTTGTGGGGCGGATTATGAAACTATCACAACGTGCATTCATTTTCAAACCGGCAGCATAAGACATAGTTACATCTTTGTTACAAGGATTCATGTAACTATCCAACACCTTTTTAAATAATCAAATATAATGTGGGCAGTGTGACGATCGAGATCATAAGAGATATTTGGGAATTATACGGCGTACGAAGTAATCCCTTTTCGAGTGCACCCATTTTAGTAAAAGGCGGCATAATACCATTAAATGTTTTATCGGAAGAAATGAACAGATTAAACAATTAGGACAAATATTTGGTTCAAAGGGAGGGTCTCGAACTTTAGTTTATGGCGAGGTTGGAGTGGGCAAGACAAGCTTTGTTAACGTAGTAAGACGCTATGCAATTGAGAAGGGATATTTTACACCTTTTAAAGAAATAGCAATACAAAGCGATTGGAATTCTGATACATTTATTCTCAATACATTAGCTGGGATTTTTGCAACACTTAAAGTATCGAAACCTGGATCGATCGGGGAGGAAACATATTCTAAATTAGAATCCATTACAGACGTAGGTTTTAGCGATACGAATTTGAGTTTACAAATTGCAGGTATTGGTGGAAGCTATGGCAAAGATAGGAAAACGACAAGCCATATTACTTCTTTTAGTCTAAACGAATTTTTCATACAAATTTGTCGAGAAATCAATGAGCGAACAGGACGCGACATTATAATACATTATAACAATATAGAATTGCTATCTGAAGAAAATATAAAGGAACTTTTTGAGAATTTGAGAGATTTTTTCCAAATTGAAGGGGTGCATTTTGTATTTGTTGGTAATCTAACAGTAAAATCGTATTTCAACAGTATACCAAGATTTTCATCTATCATGACTGATACTCCTATTATTATTGAAGTATTTACTTTAGAGGAAATGGATGAATTAATTAAAAAAAGGTTTGAAGCTATGAGAATTGAAGACTTAGAATATGTCATTCTTTTCACCAAAGATTGTCTAAAAATATTGTTTGACTTATGGGGCGGCAATATTAGACACATTTTGAATAGTTTATCAACCGCAGTACAAGAAGTAACCGGAGAGAAACCAATGATACTTGATGAGAACACTTTAGCTAGAACTCTCAAATTGGTTCTTGAAAAAAGATATTCTTCAAAAAAAATATCACCGAGGGCAAAAGATGTTTTGATGGAGATAGTTGGAAGAGAAGAGATCACAAACAAAAGTCTCTCCGATTTGCTGGACTTGCCAAGGTCAAATATCTCTGGATATATAAAAGATTTAGAGGAAGCTGGGTATGTGTATCTCCGAAGAAAAACTGGGAAAGATAAGTTCTGGAGTGCTGACCCAATACTGAAATGGAGTTTATTAAAAGAGAAAAAGACTATACAAAAAGGTATACGGTCTTTTACTAAATTTTCGTCCCCAATCTCTCACTAAATTTGCCCGCCCCACCTCCATCCGCGTTCAACTCAATACACGACCTCCAGCGAGGTATGATGCCCCGCAATTCTATTGCGGCGTCTGGAGTCAGTGACAAACGTGCCTTGAAGCATAATAGATAAAGACAAACAACCAGAACAATAGTCGTAAAAAAGAAAGACGCTGAGGGAGAGATTCGAACTCCCGTGGCGCAGTGCACCACCGTTTTTCAAGACCGGCGCCGTGGTCCGCCAAGCTATCTCAGCAAGGTGGTACCGGATTAAGGTGTCCCGGTGCCCCCTCACAGGCCTGAGCTTGAGGGTGCGGCCCTGGTGCGGGAACTGCATGTCAACGGGCCGCTGGTGGGTGTGGGGCTACAACCACAGGCAAGGGAATGGCAGCACAGGGGATACGGGGAAGAATTGCTGCTGAAGCTACAGAAAGGGCACAGCAGGCAGGTTTTAGTAAGCTTGCTGTTATCAGCGGGATAGGTGTAAGGCCGTATTACCGGAAACTGGGTTTTGAACGAGACGGACCCTATATGTCCAGGTTTATATATGGGGATTGCTTGATGACGATTGGAGTTACCTGGGCATGTGTTAGAAAATTATTTGGCGATATTGATTGTAGAATAAAACAGCTCTGGAACAGCTTTATTTGAAAGTATAGCAAAGAAAGTATGGAGCGATGAATAAAGTCATTTGCTGGATTCGGAGAAGAACTAAAGATTCGAAAAATGTCCAGGGGCCTGTTCTTCGTTAGTTTCCTAGCTGTTGATCAGTCGACCCTGCTGAGCTTCACTAGAACTGCTATCTCCTTTTTCAGGGTTTCATCCCCTATGGCCATCATCTCCTTCCTAAAGTAGGTGCCGAACAATTCAAAAAGATTCTTGTAGTGTTCTGAAACTTGCAGAGGCATAGACTGGCGCTCCCACTTCCCTAGCTTCACAGGCATCACTATGCCGCTCTCAAAGGTCACAGATGGCTGAACCTTCTCCCCTTCCTCCCTCATTTCATCTATGAGCCAGTTCTTGAGAAGATCGCCATACCTGGAAAGGAGGATGGCCTTTAGAATGCCGGATCCCTGGTAGAACTCGGATTCCTTATCTACAATCTCCACCTCGGCTTCATCTCCATCCCACTCGCCCTCCTGGTTCCTGTATATAATCTTTAGTCTCATCCTCCCCTCAGTGGAGATTCTCCTCAGCTTGATCAGCACCACCCCGCCCTTAACCTCCTCCTCCTCGACCTTCGATGGGAATAGCGTGCTCACTTTCATTATCTCCCCAGTAGCCTCGTTTGCCTCAGGAGATCCGTAAACCTTCTCTATTTTGTAGCCGGAGGCATCGAGGTGTAGCTGCAAATCGAATACCAGAGGAGTGACCATATACTCAAAATCATCATCCATGCGCTTTCTGAACTCTTCGGCAGAGTGGATGGAGTAATAATTAGCCCCCTGAATCTTGGTTATGCCCTCGACAAGCTCTGTGTTGAAATCTACTCCTATACCAATGAAAGTGGTATAGATCCCTTGGGCTGCATTCTCCCTGAAGATTTTTAGCATCTCTTCTTCATTTGTCTCTCCCGTGTTGGGCATGGCATCGGTGAGAAAGATTATCCTGTCTATGTACCCTTCTGGATCAGATACCTTATCTCCTACTGGAACTTTCTCCCTGAGCTTGCATAAAAGCTCAGTTCCCTTTCTCATCCCGGCCTCCATGTTGGTGCCCCCGTATTCCTTGATCTCCAGGATTTTCTTCCGGAACTTATCAGCATTCTTATCTTTCAAGGGGATCAGAGGTTCCACCACGAAGGCATTATCTGAAAAGACGATGAGACCGAAGCGGTCATCACCTTTCAGGTGATTGAAGAGGTTTACTACTGTTTGGCTGGCGATCTCCATTTTGGTACTATCTGAAATTTTCGCCTCTGCCTCCATCCGGTTTCCAAAGCGATCGTAATAGTATTTATCAAAGGTAGTCCCCATGGAACCGGAGCGGTCGAGCACCAATACCAGATTCTGCTTCCTTCTATGAAAATCTGTTATGCCAGAGTTGAGGCCGACCATGAGGTAGTGCTGAAGTTCCCTAGAAAAAGGATCTCTCGAAATGACATAGCTGTAAGATGGACAGAAAAGCTTCTCGCAATCTCCGGCCTGGGCGGTCTGAAAATAATATCCATAAGCTAGACCCTCAAAGGTCACATCAGTTGGCAGCGGTAGGTAGCCCTTTTCTATGTTCTCCCTAAAATTGCCGATGTCCTTGGCACCACCCACGGAAAAACCAATGCTTTGAGAGGGGGCAAATGTGCGAGGCACTGTCGTCCCACCAAAGGACCCGATTGGGCCAGATGGGGGCATGGCATTCTCCTTTTGTCTCTGGATCACATGAAATGTGACAGCGTTGCTTTCGAATCCACCCAGAGTATACCATAACTCGTAACTGCCTTCTGCCTCGGATTGGTAGTATGTCCTGTAGATGTAGCCTTTTTCCACAGGACTGCTCAATAAATTATCTATCGATCCCGTGGGATAGCGGCAAAAAAGGCGGAGGTTTTCGTCTGCCTCAGGCTGCAATTCAAGCTCGGCCCATGACCCTGCTGGCATCTCCAGGGAAATCCTCCTTTCTTTCGCTGATGAATCGATGATCCATAGGTTGCTTTCATTTTTTTTTCCAGACTTTGGACCTTTCTTTAAGAGCAAATTAACTTGGGCTTTCTCTGTGTACCAGAAAATAATATCATCACCATCATTTTCTTCAGACTTCTTCATGTCATCCCTATCTATCTCTATAATATAAGGACTGTGATATGAAATCCCCGTTTGAAAGATTAAGAAAGAAAAAATGGGCAGAGCCTATTCTGACCCTGCCGAAAGGTCTTGAAAGGAATTATTATATGCTTCCCCTTTTTCAAGACCAATTGTACTTATCGTCTACCACAATTTCACCGTAGTTTCGCCTTTCACCCACTCATGATAGAGCCGAATGCTCAGAATATATTTTTTCCCCTTGGTCAGTTCCCATGAAATATGGGCATTGTAGTCCTCAGCACTATCGTCATTAGCTGCCAGCTGGTGCCTCTTCCCGTTCTTCTCTTCAAACAGGACCATCACAGTGTCTGACTTACCAACTGTCGCCATGTTATATGTCCGCGTGCAGGAGTCATCCTCAAGCACTAAAAGGAAGTCTTTCTGCTCCCCTGGACTGAGTGAGAGTGGTACGAGTCTGTCGATTTTGAGTTCTTCATAGTCATTCTCAATGGGCGGATAAAATGTCCTGGCCCAGGTTATATCCCTCTCTGAGATTCCGGCCGCAGGTATCAGGTCTTGTGTCTTATATTTATCAGGCTTATTGATCAGGCCAGCTTTGAAGGGGTAGTGCATGATCGAGTCAAGGTCCCATGAAGATCCTTCTACATCATCAGGTTCGATTTTACGTATGATGTTCCAATAGGTGGTATCCCTGTCCCATCCCTGCGTACTAGAAGCCCAGTCGTAAACCGCATCTTCATTCCACTCGATGCCTGATTTTGGATTCTGGTGTTCATGGGGGAATCCCATAGTGTGACCGATCTCATGCGTCGAAGTGTCAATCCCCCTGGGATCTTCCCTGATTAGATCCCAACCGAAGTTCATTGTTCTCTCATCCGGCCCAACGTCCAAGAGGTCGCGGCCTACGTAAGACCAGGTACCATCGCCCCGCTTGAAACCGATTCGGACCATAGCATCGCTGGGATTTGAAACTTCTCCGAACTTCAAGCCTATCCCATGGCTCTTCCAAACGTTGAATCCGTCTCGCACAACCTTCTTCTGCTCATCACTCCCAGCAAAATTGCTCGGCTGGTTGAGGAAGCAATAGGTTAACTCCGTTCCGTTCACCCACTTCTTGTCCAGCATACGGATCAATCGAGCGACTGTGGCCTCGATGCCTTTTGGCAAAACGCGTTCAGGCACCTTAGGCATGTTGCATAACCTCATATGCATTCCTTCGTCGCTTATTGTTTCCTCTTCTCTTAGCCAATTTACTGAGTTTTGTATTAATTTTCGCTGAATATCAGGACTGTCAATGTCATCTATGTCAAAAGCAAAGTATACTATTCTACCACCATTGTTTTCTTCCGATTCACTTGCTATCAGCCCATATGATTTGCTTGTTACACTCTCGTTTACAAGTCTACCTTCGTAGGCAACATAAGACCAATTGTATATTCCTGTAGCACCGGGTACATGATTGTCTCCATTAAGATCTGATAAAATCCTGACTGCATTTGCATCTCCTGAACGATCACCGGGCTTAGTTGGAGTGAACTCAATAGTTTCTGGAAGAGCATTTGGTATGGTCGCGATAGGATGTTCAGTTTTTAATGTCAAATCGCCAACATCGTGATATACCCAATTTTTTGTAGCATAAAGCACGTTTTGACGAAATCTAAGATTAAGAATTGTTGCTCCTCCAAATTCTTTGTTCCATGCCGCAATATTTCCACTCTCAAGTATCAGACGCCCTCCTTTAGTTACATATTCAACAAGCATCTGTCGTGATATAGGGGCATTTATAGCAGAATAATCATCCCCGCAGCTCCAGACTACAACATCATATCTTTTCCATGTTGTATAGATTGTTTCATTTGCCTTTTCAAATTTAACATCATACCCCATGTCCTTAATTACCGACATGAATGTAGGAGCACTCTGATCGTCTCCGAAATAAATATCGTTGTCATCCTGTATTATTAATGCTAATTTTCTTTTTGGTAATTCTTCTGGTGCTATTATTGCTTCTTTACGAGGGGGTGCAGCTTTATGTGTTACTTCCCCCTCCGGAGGCACTTCTAAATCTTCATTTGAATGTACTTTTAATTCAATGTTCACAATTCTCCCACTCCCAGAAAACAATTGAATTGATCATTTATAACTATACCATTTGATAGATATATCTTTTCGAATTTATTTTCATACATACTTTTACACTCCCGAGATATAATTTACAAAAGGCTAAGTGGATGCCACTAAGGATAATATAAATCAATAATGGCAAACTTATGGATGCTCTTAATCCACTTCCCCTTTTTAACTCCTCATTATTTAATTGTCATTATCATACATAAACATTTGGTTTCAGTGGCCTTGGGACAAAATTACTCAATCTGCAATCCCATGATTTCACATATTTACGAGAGACTTTTTATTAATTTCTGGTCATGAGTAAGCGGACATATATTGGATAATAAAATTCTGTTCTATTGAAATAAACCATTCTATCATCTCTGTTTAAATAAAGATAAGAAAAATTATTAATTATTAAATCAATGAAAATTATCGAGGTATTTAGATGCCAAGAATAACTGCATATATTGAAAAAGATATAGAATCAGGCTTCTATGTAGCTATGGTTCCCGGAATTCCTGGTGCACATACACAAGCGGAGACTCTTGATGAGTTACAAAATAATTTAAAAGAAGTACTTGAATTGTGTTTGGAAGAAATGGAACCAGATGCAAGACAGGGTCTGCCAGAATTTGTGGGAATATATCAGGACATAAATTCCTATATTTCAAAAACGATATAAATGAAACGCTGAGGGAGAGATTCGAACTCCCGTGGCGCAGTGCACCACCGGTTTTCAAGACCGGCGCCGTGGTCCGCTTGGCTACCTCAGCAATGTGGTTTCAGGTTGGATCAATTATAATTGAAGGAGAGGGATTACTCCTCTCCAGGTTCTTCTAATTCTTCCGGTTCATCAGGTTCGGATTCATCAGATTCTTCAGCTTCTGATTGCTCCTCTTCTTCAGAATCAGGCTTTAACAGTTCTTCTGTATAAGTTTCAACATATAACACTTCTGTCAGGTCAGTATATTTCAACATGTCCAGTGCCATCTGTGCTTTGGTGTTCAACCAATGCTGTAAATAATTAAATTCCAGTGGCACGTTGACCCTGGCAACAGTACCATCGATCTCAATGTCCATTTCCCTGGACATATAAAGAGCACCAAGGCCAACTGCTTTTTCCTTCAGGTCCTCAAGCACAGCTTCGATCTTGTAATCATATGTTATTATCTGGCCTGCCATAGGGCTGTTGAAATCCAATCTGGCATGGCGTCCCATGACCTTAAGCACTTTACCTTGTTTGTCTTCGTATTGAACCATCATCCCTACCTGTGGTTTTTGTTCAAAACGTTTGAGAGGTAAATCCCTTATCAGCTTGGAAAGGTGTACACCAAAAGCTTTTTCTGGAGGGATGGAAACCGTTCCTTCATAGCCTGCTTCATGTTCTTTTATGTCCTCCTCCAGACCGGCGATCATCTGGTTCACACCAATAATGATCACATCGCCACCGTACCTGCCATTGGTATTATATATATTATGGACCTTTGCCACCTCTTCATTTGTAGTATCGAAGATAGTACCGTCCTCAAGTTTACCTGTGTATGATATTTTAATAAAATTTCCTTCATTGATCGTCATGATAATTACACCGGGTCTAAGATAACGGGATTGGTAAAAAACATTTCCATGCCGTATCATAAAAGTTTACAACAATTGACGACATAAATGACCGATAGAAAAGTCTTAAATCAATTCATTCCAATCAATCTTTCAACGGGGATAGCTATGGATGAAATAACAGAAATATATGAGAAAGTAAAAGACCGCATGAGTATGGAAGATTTCCTTGCCCGGATGGAAGAAAAGAAACACCTCCTGGGCGGCCTTCCTGATGATAAAACTCTTGCAACCCTTGTGATCTATGATATGGGCGAGTATGATGATAAGGTAAAGATCGGACAGGTAACACTTGATAATTCTAATGTTACGATAGTGGGCAAGATCACGGCATGTTCAGATGCCAGGGAATTCAATCGTGAGGACGGTTCCACAGGCAGTGTTGCCAACCTGACAGTTGCGGATGAAACTGGTTCTATCAGGGTCGTGTTATGGGAAAGTGCTGCTGACCTGGTGCAGGTAGGAGAGATCGTGTTTGGGGATTCAGTCCAGGTATCCGGTTTTGTCAGGGAGGGGCGTAATGGTCTTGAGGTCAGTGTTGGCAGGGGCGGCAGTGTGGATAAAGTGGCCATGAGTGAAGAGATCAGGGTAAGGACAGAATCCTACCGTATCGAGGAGATAAAAGCGGGTATGAGCGATATACACCTGATAGGAAAGATACTGGACATTGCAGATACCAGGGCATTCCAGCGAAGGGATAATTCTACTGGCAAGGTCAGGAACCTGACACTGGGCGACCCCACAGGTAAGATCAGGCTCACGTTATGGGATGAAAATGTGGAACACATCGAACAGTTGAACCCGGGTGACACCATAGAAATAACCGGAGGCTATTCAAAAGAGAATTCCTTCAACAACCAGGTAGAGATCAACCTGGGAAATAACAGCTCAATAAAAAAGACCAGTAAGCAGGTGGAGTTCAGTGAGAAGATCACCCTCATTGGTGATATCGAGATCAATGAGTCATACAGCATTATAGGATATGTTACAGGGCTTGATGAACTGAGGGAATTCCAGCGCAAGGACGGCTCAACCGGCAGGGTAGTGAACATCCACTTATCAGATGATTCAGGCAGGATAAAGGCTGCACTCTGGGATAAGCAGACCGAGATCATACATGAGATAGACATCGGGACTAAACTGCAGACGACCGACTGCTATGCTAAGTCAGGATGGAATGACGAAGTGGAATTGAGTGTGGGTGAGGGAAGTACAATAACAATACTTGAAAAATAAAAGATTTATCGGGACCTGACCTTTGCCTTTTTTGCTTTTTTCAGCTTTTTCTTGTCCATCTTGGTCCTGAACTCACTTACTTCTTCTGTAGTCTCTTTCTTTTCCCTGTAAAACATAAGACCCGCAATTAAGCCAAAAACCACGATAAAAAGAACACCATAGAACTGGAACTCGGTCAGCGGACTGAAATCAGTGTGCTTGAACATGAACTTATCAAGTATCCAGATAACAGCAGTGGATATTACTGCCAGGACCAGTGAGTATAGCAGTGCAAGTAAGTCCTGTTGTGAAGCCCATTTTTCGATTTCTGCATTCATTTTGTTTTATCTCCTCATCCTTCATTGAAGGCTTTTATGTAAAAAAACTTTTGTATTTATTTTGTATGACCTGCCCCACCTATCTCACAGGTTCTATTCTTTGTCCCTTTCAATTATGAATGCACCCACATAGCCGCATTCCTTGCACTGGTACTGGACACCGGTCTTAAGACCCATGTAATACGTGACGTTTGTCGAATTGCACTGGGGGCAGACAAGGACAGAATCAGTCCTCTTCCGGGCTTCCTCCTCGATCTTCCTGTCAAGTTCATTGAAATCCTCAGCATCTTTATGTACAATCATATTGCTACTTTTTTATTGTGAAGGTAAATGTTATACCTTTGCCTTCCTTGCTTTCTACCTCGATTGTACCTCCATGCCCTTCGACAATCCCTTTTGCGATGGTAAGACCCAGGCCTGTCCCGTTGGTATTGTGGTATATATCATTACCCACCCGATAGAATTTTTCAAATATTTTTTCAATATCATGAGTTCCCAGTCCAATTCCATTATCTTTTACAGTGGCCTGTATATACTGGTCAAGTTCCACGATGTCAATATCGATCCTGCCCCCCCATGGAGTGAATTTCAGGGAATTATTCAACAGGTTCACAAATACGGATACAAGGGCATCCTTATTTCCAGTAATCCCGGGAAGGTGTTCGGGAATGGATGTGTAAATACCTATTCCCAGGTCATAGGCGGTTTTCTCAACAGTCTCGATAGATGTACTGATAACTTCGTGTAGATCTACCTCTTCTTTCTTGAAGTTCATCATACCTGATTCGATCCGGGAAAGATCCAGCTGGTCATTGACCATACGTGTCTGGCGGTCAACATTTCGCAGTATCTTTTCAATCAATTCATCTTTATCTATCAATTCGTTCTCGTCAGCATCTTTCAACAGTTCGGTTGAAGTCTTTATAACAGAAATGGGCATTTTGAGTTCATGCGAAACCATGGAAACAAAATCTGATTTCAGTCCATCCAGTTCCTTAAGCTTCTGGTTTGCCTTTTCCAGGAATTCATTGGACTGCTTGAGTTCATAGGTTTTATTGTCAACTTCAAGTTTCAGGGATCTGTTCCAGCTTGTAAGCAGCAGGATAAGTGAGAATCCACCCAGCAAGGTGATGCTGGCAGAGAATAATACGAGAACTGTATTCTTCAATAATGCCGGATGTATAATTTCTTCAACTTCTTCAGAAGGGCATACAACCGCCACTGACCATAACCGCCGCCGCCACTCTATAGGTGAGAATGCTATCATCTTGTTTTCTGATGTATTGTTTTTTCCATTCAGGGTAAATTCTGCAGTTCCTTGTGACCCGTTCAACTGTTCTTCCATGATATGCATCCATTCCGGATTTGATTCATTAAGCATATCAAAATAATTATCTCCTGCAGTATATTGCCCGGACCCATCATACAATACCTGTGTGTTCCTGTCAATAAGATATACATAACCGGAAGAATCGTAAGGTTCGAGATATTTTTCTGCCAGTGTAGACATCTGTATTATCCCAAGTATGGTTCCTTTATGCTCCTCTCCATCAAATATCGGGACCCAGATAAACGAACCAAGACCATCTTCAAAAAGACCAACCGGATTCGTACAATATGTATCCCTGGTGTCCCTGGCATGTTCAATTGGATATTCCCTGTTATTTTCATACAGGTCATATCCAATAGGAACATTTTCTTCAGGATAACCTGCAACAACCACACCACTGGCATTGATGTACTCCAGGGCATAATAACCTGTGCTACCTTCGTAGATATCAATAAATGATGCCTGGAATTCCTCAGGAGAAGCATTTGCATGGTTTCTTGCTATTGATTCTGTCAATTCAACTTTTTCATTCAGGAATTCCTCTACACCAGTTGAAAACTGTTCGGCAAGGAGCAATTGTTGTTTACTGAATTCCTGCTTTGCAACTTCACATATATCATTGTGGGTTTTTATTCCCATAAAGATAATTAAAAGTAAAAAAAGGACACTAATAACTGCAATTGCGAAAATTACTTTTTTTTCATGTTTCTCCATCAGTGAAAAATTTTCTTCCTTTTTTATTGTGATACCACCATAATGTAGGTCAATCCAATAATCGGGTTAATTGCTCAATTTCTTTAATGATGTATTGAATCATCAAAGTTTTGAAAAAATACGCCTAAAAGTATGACTGCTTTTCACTTTTATCATTGATCATGGTCAGGATGTTTCCAGATTAAAAATTACTATTTATCGCTTTCGGTGTGCCAGTATTTCTTCAGACATCTGCTTTTTAAGACGCATAAATTCTATATCAGAAAGACCCACCACTTCCAGCACGCCGTCCCTTAAGAAACATGGTTTGGTGATCTTGCAGCACCATGCCATGCTGCCGAAACAGGTACTATCCCCATATTCCAGGAGTGTGCCCTCCACGATTTGCAGTTTCAGCTTTGTAAACTCCTCGGCTGACATACCGATCTGGTTAAGGGCATTATGAACTGCACAGGGTTTTACTGGCAGGCAGCAAAAAGCCAGTGCCCGCAGGTCCCCACCGCCGCATATGTGCTTTGGTGAATTATACCAGCCTGTGGTCATCTGGTATGAGGTGATCTGGTCCACAAGGAACCGCAGGGTGTTGGGTTCTTTTAATACTGCTCTGGCAGCAGAGACCATATCAGCACCCCTGGAGAACATGGACTTGGCTGCAGAATAATCAACGATCGAATTGTTACCAATAATAAACAGGGATGTAATGTTGCGTATCCTTTTTATGAGATTGACGTCAGCCCCATTCCTGCCCACGGCATCGATATGGATGATATGGGCACCCGCCTTTTCAATCATATAGACAGTCATCAGGTCGTCAACCACATTGGCCCTGATCTTGACTGAGACTATAACTCCTGTACCCTTGACCGCCTCAATGATCTCGCGCAAGGTATCAGGATGTTCCAGCAGGGATTGACCTGCGCCCAGTTCCATTATCTCGGGCTGGCGGCAGTGTGCATTTATTTCAATACCTGCCCCGTATTTTTTAGCGATACGGGCAGCTTCGACATATGCATCGATATCTGCCGCCCTGACATTAACAAGGACAGCACAATCATCAGGGTTATCAGTAATTGTTTCCAGTTCAGATGTCAGGAATTCCATTGGTGAATCTGTTACGAACTCGCTGCGCCCGCGCTGGGCAATTCTTTTTGCAGCATCGTTTGTACTATCATCCAGGTTATAACCGCCCAGTACCACCAGTCCTGCATGGTCAGTGAACTGTTTTGCAAAATTGCTGTTGGTAATACCTGCCATAGGGGCAAGAGCAATAGGGTTTTTTGGAGTAAGATATCCGATTCTCAGATCGAATGGTTCAATCAGTTCTGTGTTCAATTGTGATTCCTCACAGGCAATGTGAATGGTAATTCGAATTTTTTCAGGAATCTTCCAGATTGTTTAAACTATAAAAGTCTTACTGGAATCGAACGTTAAATCGAAAATATGAGTGATTATTTGTTAATTATTGCATGAGTGATGTCTTTTCCATTCTTATATCAATATGGCAACAGAGAACATACCTACAACAATTATTGTCATGAACAACCCGATATATACGATCGGATTCCATGCCAGCACCTTGCGACCGTCCAGTACGCTGATCGGCAGCATATTGAATCCTGCCAGAGCCAGGTTGATGATCACACCCAGGCGACCTATATCGTATAAAAACCCGGTATCAGTTAACAGCGGCATGAAAGCAAAAGCCAAAAACAGGTTCATCACAGGACCAGAGGCAGCGATTTTACCGTATTGTTTTTTGGTAATATGAGGTCCGAATATCTGCACGGCCCCGGGTGCGGCAAACAGTATACCGATCTGCCATGCCATGTAAATGGCAAGCAGCAGCATCCCGAAACTCATCCTGAACTCGGCCCATGCACCGTACTGCTGGGCAACGAACTTGTGCCCCATCTCATGGAAAATAAAGGATATACCCACCGTGATCAGGGAGATTATAAACAGGTCAGTGATAAACGGCCCGAATATCTCAGAGCTCGTGGGCCTCCTCTTCAGTTCCATCCATACGAGCATGATCGCAAATGCATAGGATATTGCCACCCAGGCAATGAACAGATGTTTTAATTCAGTACTGCTTGTATTGAATATGGCCATTTTTTTCGAGCGAACGGTCTGGAAATGTACTTGTTCAAGGCCGGCCACCTGGGACTGTTCAATTTCAGGCATAGAAAGAACATATGAGGATACTATGATTTAATATTATTCAACTTTCTATCTTCATTTGTATTTTCATTTACATAATCCTAAAGAAAATCCATTAGCCTCTTCTGGTTCAGCTTCCTGTCCAGCAGTTTTGATTCGGGTCGCCACACCTCGCTTACGGTATTTATCCGTAAAGACATATCATTGAGTGCATCGTTAACGGAATCAAATCTCACCGGGACAGATGACACTGCTTCCCTTGCAGCTTCCCTGACCACCCATACCCCCAAGGGTGCCCAGTAATCTGGCGTAATTTCCCTGATCGCGAACACATTGGCACTGCGGCGCATCCGGTGCAGGTGCTCCAGCACAGGCAGACGAGCCGCATAATACCCGCCTCCCAGGTTCGAGTATCCTTTCTTGCCGCCATAGTCCTCCCAATCCGATTCTACCGAAGTTGCCCCGGTTGACCATACAGCCTTTGGCATCCATATCTCTATTAATTCGTACGCAAAGGCCCCGGGAAATACCAGTATCTCGAAGTGGTTCCCGTGCAATCCCCCGCTGTACAGCAGGACATCATTTACCTCAGGGAAATATCGGATCTCGTCGATCAACATCTTCCCGACCATATCATCGGTGGCAGTGATGGACCAGCGGGTGGGCACGATCTTGCGCTGTTTTCCCAGCAGTCCGATAGAAAGTAACCTGTTAATGTGATCCACAGTGATATCTGCGTTATAGAGTTCCCCGATCTCATCCACAGCCCTGGCATCGGTATCACTTACTGCTTTATCCACCTGCCTGGGTACTACCGGGTTCTGGGCTATATCCAGCTTTGTAACCTCTCCGGCCGGGCCCATGGGCGAGAGTACGCCATCGAAACGCAGTCCCACACGGGGCACCTTGCTGAACCACACCTCTGTGTCTACAGGTTTTTCAGACAATGCCAGTTCCTGGGTCTTGTGCAGCATGGTATCAGGATTTGAAGCATCCTTGACATTGAACTTCATATTTGACCTGACCAGGCTGGACCTGAGTCCTACAATATCCCTGATACCTAAGTGGTTCCATGAGCCCGGACTGTCATAGACAGCAGCATCACTGGCCGTGACCTCAGGCGGTATCAGTGGTCCCGCAGATACCTGCGGATATCCGTACCGTCCTACAAAGACCGAGGGAGGAGATGCACCAAAAATGTTATCAGAAAGCTTGGCAGTTGTGCCAAGTGACTTGAACCTCTCAAGTATGGGGCAGGCAGGACGGCCGCACAGCCCCTTCCCCTTACAGGATACACATAGCGAAGGCATGTCTGGAGATATTGGGTGTTGGATACATTAAAGGATATGATTGTAAAGGATGTGGTTGTAAAGGATGTGGTTGTAAAGGATGTGGTT
>SWBY01003325.1_pt1 | contig 30356 bp, 21 predicted proteins | sample 4693071 | NCBI WGS metagenome assembly SWBY01 (sample SAMN10267273, study PRJNA491770) | bioreactor metagenome | isolation source: DHS bioreactor inoculated with marine methane seep sediment | place: Japan: Omine Ridge, Nankai Trough | collected 2006-05-06 | reverse complement strand
GTGTGGGTGTCGGTGTCAACGTCGGTGTGTTCGTCGGTGTCGGCGTCAATGTCGGTGTATTTGTGGGTGTCTGTGTAGCCGTCGGGGTTTGTGTCGGCGTCTGTGCCAGTTCACATCCGCTGATGATCACATTATCAAGAAGAACCTGATCTCCAGGAAAACCACTTAATTGAAATCGAATACCGAAATTGGGATTATCATCCGACATGCCACCGGAAAATGTCGATATGTTAAAACTTCCAAGTGTCCACAAGTGATTGCCGGAAATCCAAACCGTATTCCATCCACCGGTTCCCGCTGCCTGATCATAATCAAAAGATACTTCAAAAGATAACTCAGAACCAACAGGAAGTCCCTGGGCATAACTTTCAAATGATACCGTGATGGTATCTCGTCCGGTGGTATCTACCTGAATACCAACCCATGCAGCCCGGACAAAACTTCCTGAATAATCTGAAGCAGGATCTAAAGGATTGCTCCCCGCAATATTGCTTTCCAGACAAAACGCATCAGGATTCTGACTCCATGCACCGTGCACGGCGCCGGCTCCCCAATCATCATTATCTTCAAAATCATCCCACCAGAAATCCGGACACAGTCCCGTGGGCGTAGCTGTCGGTATCGGTGTCAGTGTCGATGTCGGTGTCGGTGTCGATGTCGGCGTGTGAGTGGGTGTGTGAGTGGGTGTGTTAGTGGGTGTGTGAGTGGGCGTGTTTGTTGGCGTGGGTGGTATCGGTGAAGGGGTCCAGGTCGGCGGGACCGGACTCGGCGTTGGACTCGGGGTCTCAGCACCTGCCGGTGAAATCAGCGTGGCTACCCCCCACAATAACCCGTAATTATCTCCAGTGGGATCCAGAGAACCGATCTTTGTTGCTATCGTACCGGTATATGTAAAGTTTGTCTCATACCATGTACAGTATTGACCGTCTGCCTCGGAAAACAGATCCGCCGGACCGGCTACCGGTGTCCCTTCGAACAACAGCCGTTCCTGATCCGTGGGATCGACATTATCATCACCCACGAACACTCCGTATGTCAGATCGCCACTGGGAATCTGGTGATTGAACAGGCTTTCGGGAAATACACCGCCCAACCATGAATCCCGTACATATTCAGCACCCTGATTAATCGTCACCCGAACCGGTGTTGTCTGTGTATCATCGGTATAAACCACCAGCAGCAATCCGCCATACGTATCATTAAACGCCGAGCATCCATTGAAATCATAAGGATATACAAATTGAGGATTACCCTGATCATAACCAAAATCAGCTACGTCTATTGACCAGACATACTGCATCTGGTAATGGTCCTGACCCCATTCCTGATCCTTGTGCGCCGGAATCTGCGTTCCGACATTGGTACCATCGAACAGTAAGGTAACGGGAACATCCGTTTCACCGGGAATCGGCGTTGGCCCTGCTGTGGTAACCTGGGCCAGATAAAAAACATAAACCGCGTGAATCACTGTGGTGGATTCCGAGGGAAACTGACCGGTTAAATCAAAACTACCGGTACAGTTGACCAGGAACGTGCCCACAGCGGATTTAGCCAGCCGTCCGCCAGGCAGTATCTCCGAATACACTTCATCATTTAACGGATTGTCTGCAAATGAGCCCAGAACAACCGGCACATGGAGAATAATAATAAATCCCAGAATCAAACCCAAACGCCTCATGTGACGCCCCTTTGCTTTGAATGTCCTCAACGGTTTCAGTAATTGCATATCCATACAATTCATACTTTAACAGGATGATTGAGAATCAGTACAATATCTGAAAACCTCCTTTATACACGTTAACCGAGCACAGGAAACTTGTCAAAATTTCAGCGTGACCCTCCCGCCAACCAATATATAAATCTCCCCTTAAAAGGAACTTGACAAACCCTGTTGAGTATATTAGTTATGCTTTGTCAGAGCGGACCCGACAATGGGAGACAATGTTTGAAACAATTCCGGACAAAAAAAACCATCCTATGGCTTGGATTAATGGCGTATGTCCTGGCGGGAACAGGGTTTATGGGAACCACTGTCGTCTGTTATGGCTCCGATGGTCATTTCGCCCTGGAAGCTTCAAACGAGGGCGTCTGCTCATCGACTCTTCTGATGATGTCGGAAAACATTTCTTTAACAGAAAAAGATCTCCAGGTCATACACAGACATTGTGGATCATGCCTTGATTTCCCCTTGATGGGAGGTCCTCCGGATCACACAGTTGTTTCAGTACCCCGTTTTTTATCACAGTTTCGAGTGATGACTTTATTATCGCCATCAACCGTTGCTGTATCTACAAAAACGATGATCAGATCAGCAAATATTTCACCTGATCTGCTTATTAGAAATAATGACATTGACGCCATTCTCCGTACGGTTATTATTATCGTTTAAATCTTCCAAATTCTTATTTGATACGTTTTGAGGTGCTGAACTGCCGTGTATCGTACGATTGTACGATGTGTATCAGTCACACACTCAATTAGCAGCGATTCAAAAATTGGAGGATAATTATGAAATTAAAATTCCTTGTGCTCTTTACTCAACTGATGATTTTACTTATCCCGCTCACAGGGTGTACCAGACAATACAATAATGTGTCCTGGGCGGAACAACGTCCCCTGGGTAGCGATTTTGCCATATATCACGCTTCAGAAGAAATGCCGGAGATACCGTCTGAGACTTCTGAGTTTGAAGAACCTGCCGGAACCATAACGTTGCACCATTCGCTGACTCTGGCCCTGAGTAATAACCCGGAGTTTGCCGTTTCTGCATGGGAAGTACGCGCCGCTGAAGCCGGCGCTCATCAAGCAGCACTGCTTCCCAATCCGGAACTTGAGGTGGAAGTCGAGGAGTTTGGTGGAAAAGGTGAGACGGAAGGATTCGATTCCGCAGTAACCTCAATACATCTGAACCAGAAATTTGAGATTGGTGGTAAACGTGGGCGTCGATTTGAAATGGCGGGTCTGGAGGCGGAAATTGCCGGTTGGGAATTCGAAAACAAACGACTGGATGTGCATACGGAAACAGTAAAACGTTTCGTTGAACTCCTTGCCGCACAAGAGCAACTCTCCCTCGCAGAGTCCGCTTTGACTCTCGCCGGAAATGTTCACCGTGCAGTCTCTGAGCGGGTCAGTTCAGGAAAAGATTCACCGGTAGATCAAATTAAAAGTAAAACTGAGTTGGCGTCTGCCGGCCTGGCCGTCGACATGACCAGACGGTCCCTCGAAAAGAAAAGACAATCTCTTGCCGCAATGTGGGGCAGTCAAAAACCGGCTTTTGACAAGGCAGATGGAAGCCTCATGAAGGTATCTGAGAAACTTCCCTCATTGGATCAGATGTTACTGAACCTATCCTGGAATCCAGAAATAGCGCAGTGGGCAAGCAAATTGAAACTGGCAGAAGCTTCCCTTAATTATGAAAAGTCCGGGCGTTACCCCGATATTGATCTGGGTGCCGGAATCGCACATTCCAATGCAGAAGGGGAGCAAACTTATGTTGCGGGGATTGGTTTTGAGATTCCCATCTTTAACCGTAATCAGGGGACAATACAAGAAGCCCGGGCACAAATTGAAAAAGTGAAGTATGAAAAGAACGCCGCCACGGTTGCGTTGCATTCCGCCATGGCAGAAGTATACCAGGATTTAATTTCTACTCAGCACGCAGTCATAACTATCAACCATGAAATTTTACCTGCTGCTCAAGAAACTTTTTCTGCTGTCGAAGAGGGTTATCGGATGGGGAGATTCAGCTACCTGGAGGTTCTGGACGCTCAAAGAACCCTGTATGAAACTAAAAACACGCTGACTGAAGCTCAGGTGGAATACCTTATGGCTGTTGCGGAAACGGAACGGCTGACCGGTAAAAGCATGGATGAGCTAATGGAAAATGTGGAGAACAAATAATGAAACTCAAATTTCAAAAAACCTTTTTTATGATTGTAATTTTTATGGCTGCTGTTTATGGCATCTATATGGCACAACCCCGTGGTCAATCCATAGCCCTTGCGGAAGATTCCCACACTCAAGAACGTGATGATCATGCAGATGACCATACTGATTGTACTGGCGAACATAGTAATGACACACATGCCGGGCACGATGAATCTGATCACGATGACCACACAGAAGCAAATGACACAGAAAGCCATGATGATCACGAAGGGCATGATGATCACGCGGAAGCACATGACACAGAAAGTCATGATGATCACGAAGGGCATGATGACCACACAGAAGCACATGACACAGAAAGTCATGATAATCACGAAGGGCATGATGACAACGAGGATGAGGGAATTCGCCTGAATCCGGAGCAACGCCGTAATATCGGAATTACAGTTGAACCAGCGGGTTCCGGCAATATCGAAAACAAACTCACCCTTCCGGGCGAAGTTGTCATCAATGATGATCTCATGGTCCACCTGTCACCCAGGATTCCTGGAATTGCAAGAGATGTGTACAAGACCGTTGGCGACCAGGTACAGAAAGGGGACCTGCTTGCCGTCATCGATAGCCGTGAACTGGCTGATGTGAAAGCTGAATTCATGGCAGCTCAAGCAAGGGAATCCCTCGCCCGCATCAATTTCCAACGGGAGAAAAAATTGCATGAAAAGAAGATCTCCTCTCAACAGGAGTATCTTGATGCCCAGGGAGCTCAGGTTGAAGCCCGCATCGAGTTGCGATCAGCAGAACAGAAACTTCATGCACTCGGTTTTTCAGAAAAATATCTCAAGAATCTCGCTGATCAGCACGATGCAGAGATCACCCGTTATGATATCGTTGCACCTTTTAACGGAACAGTGATCAGGAAACACATTACACATGGTGAAAGCCTTGAGGAAAACGCTGAAATTTTCGCTGTTGCAGACCTGAGTAGTTTATGGATAAATCTGTCGGTATACCCGAAAGATCTTGGTGCGATTCAAGTCGGACAGGAAGTGCTTATCCAGGCCGAACACGATGAGAGTTCAACTCTTGGCAGGATTAGTATGATTACGCCTTTTATTGATGAGTCAACCCGCACGGCAACAGCCCGCGTGATAATCGACAATTCTGATGGCCGCTGGTTTCCGGGAACCTTTGTCAGCGGATTCATCAATATTTCAGAGGAAGCGGTGCCAATCGTCATTCCTAAAATTGCTGTTCAGGTTGTAGAAGGCAAAAATGTCGTATTCGTTGTCGATGGCGACGCGTTTAGAATGGTTCCTGTTCAGATCGGAAGATCCGCCAGGACAAAGGTGGAAATCGTGGCGGGACTCAAACCGGGAACACGGTATGTCACCAAAGGTGCATTTGAACTGAAAGCGACAGTTGTAACAAGTAATCTCGACTCCCATGCCGGTCATGGTCATTAAAAAAGGAGCGACTGATGTTGGATAAAATCGTTCAATTAGCTCTAAAACTGCCAAGCCTGGTAATTGTTATCCTGATAGCGGTGATCGGATTTGGTATTCAACAGTATCGAAGCATGCCCGTCGATGCTTTTCCCGATATCTCTCCCATTATGGTTCCCGTGTTTGCCGAAGGCCATGGGATGGCACCGGAAGAAATCGAACGCCTGATTACGTATCCTGTGGAATCCGCTATGAATGGATTACCGGGGGTCACTCAAATCAAATCGACTTCAGCATTCGGCATGGCGGTCATTTATGTCTACTTCAAGGATGATATCGATATCTATTTCGCCCGGCAGCTGGTTGCGGAACGCCTTTCCAGCGTCATATCTGAGTTGCCGGAGATGGATGAGCAACCAACGCTGGGTCCAATCTCAACCGGATTGGGTCAGATTTTCCTGTATTATCTGACCATGGATGATTCCGTTGATACGGAAGGAAAAGACCCGAACACCTATTTGAGAGAATTAAATGACTGGGTCGTGAAATTCCAGCTCCAGACGGTTCCCGGCGTTACGGAAATCCTGTCCATCGGCGGACATGTACTTCAGTACCAGATTCGGGTAAACCCAAATGCATTATGGAAATATGATCTGACACTGGATGATCTGGTTGAGGCAGTAAACAAAAACAACCGAAATGTTGGGGGTCAGTTTCTGGTCATGGGATCAGAAGAGTATTTAGTTCGGGGAATCGGGTTGGTTGAAAGCCTGGACGACATTCGCCGGATCGCAGTAAGGGAAGAAGACGGACGCCCAATATTCTTGAGTGACGTGGCGGATGTGGAGTATGGAAACGAAATTCGCCGGGGCGTCGTCAGCCGTAATGGCCAGGAGGAAGTTGTCTCGGGAATGGTTCTGAAACTATTTGGTGAAAACACTTCGGAAGTTATCGACCGTCTGTACGCCAAAGTCGAAGAAGTTAAAAAGTCACTGCCTCAGGGTATTGAACTCGTCCCATATTATGAACAGGCTGAACTGGTGCGAAATGCAACAGGTACAGTCAAAAAATCGCTGGTTCTGGGGGGACTGCTGGTGCTTGTCACCCTGTTGCTCTTCCTGGGAAACATCAGAACGGCTTTTATCGTTGCCATATCCCTGCCATTGTGCGCGATTGTGGCAGTAATTTTCATGGGAATGAAAGGGATTTCCGCAAATTTGATGTCCCTTGGAGGGATTGCCATCGCAATTGGAATGCTCGGGGATGGCGCAATAGTAATGGTGGAAAACATTTTTCGTCATCTCGGTGAGGACAAAAATCGGGACGAGTCCAAAGCCCGCGTGATTTATAACGCGGCAAAGGAAGTCAATCGACCCATCGTCTTCTCAATCGCAATTATTATCATCGTTTTCCTACCAATCTTTACCCTTGAAGGTATTGAAGGAAAAATGTTTACACCCATGGCGTTTACGATTTCTTTTGCTCTCCTGGGATCAATTCTGGTTGCTTTGATTGTCGCCCCGGTGCTCTCTTTGTTTCTGTTGAAACAGAGTGCCCATAAAGAACTGCCTCTGATGCGCTATCTTCGAAATCTGTACAAACCATTTCTTATTTTGACAATCAAAAATAAACGCTTTGTCGTTTTTGCCGCTGTCGCTGCATTTCTGCTGAGTCTCCTCGCTGTTCCATTCCTGGGAACGGAATTCATTCCAACACTGGAAGAAGGGTCAATTCTCATCGGCGTCGCCATGGCCCCATCCATCTCCCTGGAAAAGGGGACGGAACTGATCATGAGTATGGAACGCGTCATCATGGAATTTGGTGAAGTTGAAGAGGTCGTTTCCCGGGTTGGCCGCCCGGAAGCGGGCAGCCATCCGCATCCGGTGAATTATGCCGAAGTCGATATTCAATTAAAACCTCTGAATGATTGGAAGAACTACGGCAACAAAAAAGAACTGATCCAGGGTTTAAATGACAGGTTGAAACAGTTTCCAGGGGTGCAGTTAAACTTTACTCAACCAATACAAAATGCCTTTGATGAGCTGCTGTCCGGGATCAAGGCCCAACTGGCGATTAAACTCTACGGCGAAGACCTGGGTGTTCTCAGAGATAAAGCAAAGGAAATCCAGGGAGCAATCGATAATATTCCCGGACTGGTGGATCTTTCCGTTGAACAGAGTTTTGGACAACCACAAATTCAAGTCCTTGTGGATCGAATGGCGTGCGCTCGATATGGCGTCACCGTCAGTGAAATCCTGGAAATGGTTGAGTTGGCTGTCGGGGGTGAGGTTATCGATCATATCTACCTCAATACGCGTCGCTTCGGAATACATCTTCGGTTTCAAGAAAAGTTTCGATCGGATCCTGAAGCAATACGCAATATTTTGGTTCCGACGGAAAATGGTAACTTGATTCCGATGTCGCAAGTTGCGAGGGTCGAATCTGTCATTGGTCCCATTCAGATTAACCGCGAAAAAAATCAACGTCGCTGGATTGTACAGGGAAATGTTCGCGGACGTGATCTGGGCAGCGTTGTTGCCGATATTCAGGAGAGAATTTCAGAGAAAATAACGCTTCCTCCAGGTTATTCCATCGAATATGGCGGCCAGTTTGAAAATCAACAGAGAGCCATGAAACGACTGTCCATTATTGTACCGACGGTTATTGGTCTTGTTTTCATGATGCTGTGGATGTCCTTCGGCACACTACGGTATGCCTTAATTATCATCGTTAATATACCGTTGTCGTTGATCGGAGGAATCCTCGGATTATTTATTATGGGTGAATATCTTTCCGTTCCAGCTTCCGTGGGCTTTATAGCACTGTTCGGTATCGCTGTACAGAATGGGATGGTCCTGGTGACCTATTTCAATGATCTGATTGCCAAAGGGCGATCAGTGAATGATTCTGTTCTGGAAGGAGGGTTGCTCCGGCTGCGCCCTGTCCTTATGACGGCACTCACAACTGTACTGGGTCTGATGCCCCTCTTGTTGGCCCACGGAATCGGCGCTGATGTTCAGCGACCCCTGGCAACCGTTGTTGTCTTTGGTCTGACAACATCAACTCTGTTAACGCTGTTTGTTATACCGGCAACATACAGTTGGATCGAAGAAAACAAAAAAGGCAAGTAATCCATTTGCTATTGATGATTAGATCTCACTGATCTGTAAAAACCATACGGGATCTGATATAAATACACTATTATGCAGATCTTCCCTACAAAAGGAAGATCTGCATGCAGTGGATTAATGAGATACTGTTATGAGCAAATGGGATTATGACATTATCGTTGTCGGCGGTGGACATGCCGGCATCGAAGCCGCTATGGCAGGCGCTACAATGGGTTTCAGGACGGCTCTGGTCACACTGAATCTGGAAATGATCGGACATATGCCCTGTAATCCCGCCATCGGCGGCCTGGGGAAGAGTCAGATTGTTCGTGAGATCGATGCCCTGGGAGGATGGATGGGGCGACTGGCGGACCGGACCGGAATCCAGTTCCGAACCCTGAACCTGAAAAAAGGACCCGCTGTCCGATCCCTTCGTACACAAAACGATAAATCCCTCTACCGCGAGGAAGCACTTGAGCTGGTCCAAAGCCGTGAAAATCTCGATCTGATTCAGGAGGAAGCCACCGGTCTCACTGTCGAAAAAGATACGATCACCGGTATCAAAACGGGTATCGACACGAAAATTTCCGCCCGGACAGTGGTTCTGACCCCCGGAACGTTCCTCAACGGACTGATCCATATCGGTCTTGTTTCGAAACCCGCCGGCCGGCTGGGGGAGTTTCCCGCCCGGGGATTATCAGAAAGTCTTGCAGATCTTGGCTTTGATATCAAACGGCTGAAAACCGGCACACCGGGCCGCATCGACCGTCGCAGCATCTGTTTCGACGCCCTGGAACCCCAGCCCGGCGACCCGGATCATCCGTATTTCTCCCACTGGGAATCACCGGCACATCCTCTCCGGCAAATCGCCTGTTACTTGACGTTCACGAATCCGAAAACCCATGAAATCATCCGGGAAAATCTCAACAGATCCCCACTCTACTCAGGGAAAATCACCGGTATCGGTCCCCGCTACTGCCCCTCCATTGAAGACAAAATCGTCCGGTTTCCCGACAAGGACCGGCACCAGGTTTTTCTGGAACCGGAAGGGCTGAAATCTTTGGAAATCTACGCCAATGGGATTTCCACCAGCCTTCCCTATGATGTTCAGGTGGCGCTGATTCAGTCTATAGAGGGTCTGGAGCATGCCCGGCTCATACGGCCCGCCTATGCCGTTGAATACGATTTCGTCGATCCAATGCAACTGAAAAACACCCTTGAGACAAAACGCATTGCCAATCTCTTTCTGGCGGGTCAGATCAACGGTACTTCCGGATATGAGGAGGCGGCGGCTCAGGGACTCGTGGCGGGCATCAATGCCGCTAGAATCCTTCAGGACAGTAACCCCTTTATTCCCACCCGTGATTCCAGTTACATTGGCGTCATGATCGATGATCTCATCACAAAAGGCGTGGATGAACCATACCGGATGTTTACGTCCAGAGCAGAATACCGGCTGCTTCTGCGATCCGACAATGCCGATACCAGACTCTCCGAAACCGGATTCAGTCTGGGCCTGCTCAGCAAAAAGGATTATAAGGTGTTTGAGAGAAGGCAGAAGATTTTCCAAGAGGAACTTCAGCGGTTGGAATCCACTCAAATTGTCCCCACCGCAGATATACAGGAAAGATTAACCCTCCAGGGAGTGGAAACCATACATAAACCCCTGTCACTAAAGAATTTACTAAGGCGCCAGGATACCGGTTACAAGACGCTGACAGGTCTGGGACTGGCTCCGGAAGACCTGGATCCGGAGATACGGGAACGGCTTGAGATCTGGATTAAGTATGAGGGGTATATCCAACGTCAGAGTAACGACGTGGAGCGGTTTAAAAAGATGGAATCAGCCGCCCTTCCGCCTGACACCGATTTTGACGCAATACCCGGGCTGTCAATGGAAATCAAGCAGAAATTGAAAGCGATCCGGCCGCGATCACTGGGACAGGCGGCGCGAATACCCGGCGTAACACCTGCTGCAATCACCGTGCTTGCAGTGATGATGAAGACCGGGAAACTGGGGAATGAGATGTGATGGGGTTGTTGGTTCCAGGACAACAATCTTGGTTTGCGGCCAAACCGTCCCCGGTCGGGTATAGAAAAACCGGGATCAGATGAACCCCAAAATGGACGCACCAAACATTCAAGCCGGTCTATCAGATTTAGGGACACCGTCTTCAACGGTGATCACCGAGCAGTTGATTATTTTTTTAAACGAATTATCCCGGTGGAACAGAACGTACAATCTTACGCGGATCCCTGAAACCAATTGGGTTCCGCAAATCGTTTTTCAGTCAGCAGCCCTCCAGACACTGGCAGACAGCTGTCCCATGCCGGGGGATTGGATGGATATGGGTACAGGTCCCGGTATTCCCGGATTAATTCTTGCCATTCTTGAACCCGATCGTAAAATCCGTCTAGTGGATTCCCGGTCAAAAAAGACGGATTTCATCGTGCATATCTGCCGGATACTGGATCTCAGAAACGTGGATATCCTCACAGCACGCCTGGAAAAACTCCCCATGAAACGCCCGGAATTAAAGAAACAGTGCAGTGCAATCTTTGCCCGAGCCCTGGGTTCAATTCCGGATCTGATCCAATGGGGTTCACCTTTCCTGAAGCCGGCCGGCAGATTTTTTTTACCCAGAGGTGGCACTGTTGAACAAGAATGGTTACAATTCAAGGAAGGAACAGGCAAAACCTGGGACGGTGATATCGTGAGGATTGCATTGCCCGGCCCTCAACCGGCGCTGAACTGCCTCATGGTGTTCCGAAAGGAGGAATACTCGTGAAATCAGGGTCACAAGGGACCGTACCGATCCTGATTACTGCATTTTCCGAAGTGCTCATTAAGCTGTCCCCCCGGTGGATCACCTCCCACTGGATCGGTTTACCGGTGATAGCAGGCTCATTCATCGCCTCTCTGGGAATGATACAGGGATTGACCACATGGCAGTCCTATCCGTGGCAAATGCTTATTCTGGTAGCTCTGGGTCTCGTTCTTGCCTGTATGAGTGTCTGGATCCGGTGTCTCGCCCGGGAAATATCATTCAATCGAATTTCCCGGGAAGTTCGTGGGATTCCCGGCCACAGAGAAGCCATTCCGTTCAATAATATCCGCACCATCATTCTGAGTTCGGATGATGAAGGACAGTACTGGAAACTGCTTCTGGGAATTCATAAAAAAGATCCCATTTTACTGGTTAAGGACTGCCCGTTGAGTTTTGCTGTTGTGCTCAGCGCACATCTCAGAAATATGATCGGCTGCCGCTTATGGACCCAGTCCGGTGAAGCACTCAATACAGACATGACGGTGGACTGGGAAATTCCCAAGGCGTTTCCGCGACCCTTGTTCCCTCTGGGATGGACGGTGCTGGCTTCCGCCCTGGCCGGAATCAGCGTCACCCTCTCCACCCACTACCAACTGGGGATTCTCAGCCGGCTGTTCATGCCGAAATGGATGATGATCATCCTTATCGGATTCCTGTCCGTTTATATTGTTTCCCATATGCACGCCCGACTGGGTTTGCGTATCGGCGCCAATGTGGCGGTAATTGCCATTCTGGTCATTGTACTTGTTTCCGCAGCTGCTGTTACTGAACCCGCCATGAGTTTTTCAGGTTTGCTGCCCGGTGTGGCGGGCTTGCTTATGGTAGCCAATGCCGTCCTTCGGAAAAAACGGGTAATCCTGGCAATCGTGGTGACCGCGGTCTGCCTGCTTACCGGCGGTCCCCTGACCTTTATTGCTTCCAGCCAGTTTCACGCCTTGAAAAATCTCCGGGGGGATTCCATTCAAACACTCCTCATTCAAACCCCGGATGAAAACACTGTTGCCGTGAATGATCGGTTAGCCCTGAACCGGATCGCAACGGCATTTAAGGATATTGCACTCCTGAAAACCGACCCGACACCGGCATTAAAAACCCTGGGAATCAACATTATCAAACCCCATGGATCAGGGTATGCGTTATCCGTTCATACCCGGGGATCCGCCATCCGTAAACGCGCCATTTGTGAACTCCAGTACGTCTATCTGGGTACCCCCTTGACCCTGGCTGTTTTTTCATCTCAATCCCTGGATGATGAGCTGACACTTCTGAAAGAACTTCGCTCTTTCTGGCTTGAAAGGTAATATCATGAATAAAACCGATGCATGGGCACTGGTGGAAGAAAAAGTGCCCAATCAGAATCTTAAAAATCACATGCTGGCTGTGGGAGTGATTCTCCGGGCGCTGGCAGATCGGTTCGGTGAAGACTCTGACCTTTGGGAACTGGCGGGAATCGTCCATGATATCGATCTGGGGGAAACCGATGATCCTGCGGTTCATGGGAAACTGGGTGCCTCATGGCTTCGGGATATGGGTGTCAATGAAACCATCTGTCAGGCGGTCCTGGCCCATGCAGACCACGCGCCATGCAAATCAACACTGGATACAGCTCTCTGTGCCGCAGATCAGATATCAGGGCTGATTATTGCCTGTGCCCTGGTGAAAGGCCGCAAACTGGCTAATGTCACACCCAAAACCGTGACAAAACGGTTCAAGGAAAAACGGTTCGCCGCCGGCGCCAACCGGGATGCCATCATGAAATGCCTTGATCTCGGGTTGGAACTGCCCGAATTTACAACGGTTGCCCTCAACGCCATGCAGAACATTGCCCCTGAACTCGGTCTTTGAGTCCGGATATGCATTCAGATCCCCATTGCCCGTTCTGCCATCTCAAATCCCGGGAAATTTTAGCTGAAAACACTCTGGCCCTGGCATTTTATGACGGTTATCCCGTAAGTGACGGTCATCTCCTGGTCATTCCCCGACGCCACGTCAGCAGTTATTTCGATGCCACAGCTGAAGAAATCACCGCCATCAACACGCTCCTTCACCGCGGACAATCACTGCTCCTGGAATCCCGGAAACCCGACGGCTTCAATATCGGCATCAATATCGGTAAAACCGCCGGACAAACCATTTTTCATCTTCACATCCATCTGATTCCACGTTACGCCGGAGATGTCGCCGAGCCCACAGGCGGTGTAAGGCACGTGATTCCCGGAAAAGGAAATTACCGGGATTAATTCATTGATTCTCTGGAAATAATCCGGTATTATTATCGTTGCTGGTAAAATGATAATATGTTTCAGGGGAGGTTTTGGTATGAAGCGAACGGGTTTAACCATTTTTTTCTGTGCACTGATTGTGATTGGCGGAACTGTCATGGCGGCGGATGTCAATGTGATCCATGACGGCAACACCCATGAGTGGTCTCCAAATCCACTCTATATCAATTACGGGGACACCGTCATTTTCAGAAACTGTTCGTATGATGATTTTTATGTCATACAGAGCATGGGTGGTTGCGACCCATGGCAGACATCATTAATAGGCGGCGGGGCAGCCTGGGGTGGCTGCGGAACAGGGCCACACACATTTTACGCACCGGAATGTCCCGAAAACGGCCAGGAATATTATTATGACTCTTATTTCCTATCCACCGGCAGCATCATCTACATCAATCCCACACCCACACCAACCCCAACCTGGTACTACTTCCCCTCAACAACGCCTGTGGGATTGGGAATTACACTGGCAGCGTTAGGTATTCTGATGCTGTTACCGGCACTCAGACGGCACCGGCGTAACAGCCCCTGATTGCTGACCAATATCGAAAACTGAAAACCTGGTATCTCATCCATCCGACGGAATGTGGTAAATCTGATACTCACCGGATTGCATCGCTATTTCCTGTTTCCTGATTTAAACTCCCAATCCAATATCCATAAACGGTATTCTGAGTAACTTTTCTCCAGAAATTGTCGATTTAACGGCAATATATAAATAGTATATTGACAAATCGGGGGGGGGGGGAATTATATTCATTTATGAGGGCAGGAAAAGTATTATTACGTTTCTCAGTGTTTGCGTTGTTGATTCCCCACCAGTTCCGGTCCGGGAAGATTGGCGTAAATCAGGGAGTTTCTCAGGAGGTCTACCATGAAGAAATTCTATATCACAGGGTTGATATTAATTCTGGCAGGAATCGGTTGGAGTGACCTTGTATACGCCGGAAATCCTGTGTTCTGGCCGGCCCGGCAGGATATTCATGCCGGATTGAATTTTCAATGTATCGCTGCAGGTGATTTCAATACTGATGGAAACATGGATCTTGTGGTTGTTTCATATCCTCCTGGTGATAATGGACACAAAATATCCCTGCTCCTGAATGACGGTAACGACACATTTTCGCAATCGGTCATATCAGATCATGATACCGACAAATTATGCAGTGGTGATTATAATGGCGATGGTCTGATGGATTTTGCAGCCATCAACTATGGGTCATTTGATGAATTTCATCAGGCACTGATTCGACCCGGCAATTTTGTGATATTTTTTAATCAGGGAAATGGTACGTTTGTACCGGGGTCCGTATTCGATGACACGCATATGTTTAAGGATTATGCGATGGTTGATTTAAACGGGGATGGATTGCAGGATTTTGTTTTTACTGTATGTCGGGATGGGAAATTAAGCTGGTGGTTCGGACAGGCTAATGGTACCTTTATCCGGCAGGCGGAAATTGAGTTGGAAGAGGCTCTCAAATGGATTGCAACCGGTGATTTCAATCATGATGGTTATCCGGATATCGCAGTTACTGAGTATTACAGGGAGCATTGTTTAATTTTCCTCAACGACGGAACCGGACAGTTCAACCAATTTGGACAGATCACACTGGAATTAGCAGCGTTGGATATAATATCCATAGATATTGACAACGATGGATATGAAGATCTTGTTTTCAACTTCTGTCATCATGAGACGGATCATTTAAACATGGATGTATTCCGGAATAATGGTGACGCGACATTTACGTTTTTTGAGCGATATCCATTACATAATTATATCTGTGTTTTAAAATTACTAACCGCAGATTACACCGGCGATGGCTATAACGATATCGCCGCGTGTTGGCAGAATGGACTTGTCCGCATTTTTGAAAACAACGGGAATTGCACTTTCACTGCAGCGGGAGATTATGGCATATCCGGTAATGGCGGACGTGCCAACCTGGATATCGGAAATTGTGATTTTAACGGTGATTACCGGCCTGACATTATCGCAGGTGATGCGGATATCTCTATTTTAATCAACAAGGGGGATGGCACGTTTCCGGAATCCAACACCTGGAAGGCGCCGGCCAAGACATTTGGGCTTGAAACCGGTGACATGAACAACGACGGGATTTGGGATCTGGTGTACGGTCATGAATACGGGGTAACGGTCCTTATCGATGATGGCAGTGGCCTATTCACCGATTCCGTGGAGTGTCCTCTGGGTTCGTCAGCCAATGACGTGATACTGGGCGATTTTAACGGCGATTCATGGCTCGATATCGCGGCAACGCAATCCAATGCCAGCGCTGTGGCGGTATTCTTCAATGCCACAAACGGCACCTTCACCCTGCAATCCCACATTCCTGTACAGCATCTTCCTTCACAAATTCAGATTGGTGAATTTAATGGTGACAACGCTCCTGACCTGGCCGTGATAAATTCCGGCAGCGATTCCATCAGCCTGTTGTTTAATGATGGATCAGGCGGATTCACAACGACCGATCCGATTCCTGCGAACTATTCCGATGATCATCATCTGGCAGGGCTTTGCACCGCTGATTTCGATGGAAATGACGCAACTGATCTGGTTGTGGTGGAAGGGGATCTGATGATCTATTACAATCAGGGGAACGGTGTATTCTCCGCACCCAGTTTTCTGGGAGAATGGGCTGGAGACATCGGATTTGCCGGACCCCTTGCTGTGGATATCAATCAAGACGGGAATTTGGATATCCTCGTGGCTGGTGACATTGGTAGTATCGAAGGTGGTGGTGTATTTGTCTTCCTCAACAACGGTTCGGGTATATTTGAGAGTCAAAACCTTTTTGAAAACCGATACGGGGGTGAACGGTTGACGGTAGCGGATTTAAATCAAGACAATTTACTTGACATCATAATCCTGTGCGAAAATGCCAATCACGTGTCTGTCATGTGGCAATCGGCAGATGGAAGTTTTACGGAGGATAGTCATCGATACGGCTTGATGGGTTATCCTGTTGATCTGGTCAGTCACGATTTTAACGGCGATGGTTATCCGGATATCGCAGCTTCAAATTCAACGGCTGAAAACATCAGCATCCTGTTTAACACCATCGGTAATGTACCTTCCTGTGGAAACCCCGGTGTTGATATTTTTATGCCATCACATCATTTTACACCGGGCAGCCAATGTGGCTGCCGGGCAACCGTTTGTAATCCTACAGATCAGCCGCTGGAGGGATATCCGCTTTTTGTTATCCTGGAAGCCTTCGGTCACTTTTTCTTCGCCCCGGGATTTACAGAAAATGTTGATTCGTATCTGCCTTTGTACCCATCCATACCACCGGGTGAAACACGGGTGACGGTCATTCCCGATTTTACCTGGCCGGCAGGTGTTGGTGCTGCGGATAATCTTTACCTGTATGCAGCTCTGACAACACCGGATGTATCAGGTATTGCCGGTGAGATGGGAATCTGGGAGTTCGGATGGAGTACATCTGAATAAAAAAATATCGAATAGATGCTTCTATTTCCCGATACAGAACTCAGAAAAAATCGTATTGAGGATATCCGGGGGGATATGGTCCCCGAGAATTTCACCGGTACGTTCGTATGCAGACCGAAGATCCGGAACCGCGCATTCCGGCGGCTTTTCAAAGTCTTGAACATAAGTGTTCGACTGTGGTACAAAAGAAGGAGGAGGTATGAAATTGAAATTTGATCGCATCACCATTGATCCTTCCTGCATGAACGGTCAACCCTGTATACGCAACATGCGCCTGACGGTCCGGCGCGTCGTTGAATTAATCGCTTTCTATCCAATCCGGAAGGAATTGTTTCAGGAGTATCCTGAGCTTGAGGATGAAGATCTTCAGCAAGCGCTTCTGTATACAACCACATACCTTGATGACCGTACAATAGAACTTCCCGACAACCATGAAACTGCTGCTTGACCAAGGATTACCTCGATCATCGGCGAGATTACTGCGCGAAGCAGGAATCGATACAATCCACGTTGGTGGAATCGGCTTGTCTACTGCTGCTGATACAACGATACTGAAAAGAGGACGAGATGAAGAGCGCATCATCGTAACTCTTGATGCTGATTTTCATACACTGCTGGTACTCTCAGAAGCAAAGTCACCTTCTGTTATTCGTATCCGTATAGAAGGTTTGCGTGGAGAGAAATTGTCGGAACTTGTTCAAACTGTTATTAAGAATTGCGACAAGGAATTAAGGGAAGGGGCAATGGTAACCGTGGAGCCACGGCGGATAAGGATTCGTTGTTTCAGTACATTAAACCCAAAAACTCGGTTTTAACTACTTCCCGATACAGAACTCAGAAAAAATCGTATTGAGGATATCCGGGGGGATATGGTCCCCGAGAATTTCACCGGTACGTTCGTATGCAGACCGAAGATCCGGAACAGCGCATTCCGGCGGTGCATCTTCCCTGAGAATTTTCCGGGCGAACCGGACGTGATCCTGGATAACTGTCAGAAGTTTTTTCTGGCGGAGGGTCAACAACAGGGCCGATTCGGTTGTGTCCGGACGGTGATCATCGGCCCATTGAGAAAGCGCATGCCGAAGATCATCGATACCCTCACCGGTTTTAGCCGAAACGGGAAAAATCCCTTGTGATCCGGTCATCTCCAGAATCTTCTTTTGGAATCCGGCATCGGGTTGATCAGAGATATCGACTTTGTTCCAGACCGTTATGATACGCGTATCACCGGTGAGAGACCGAAGTTTTTTCGCCATGGATGGATCCGGCACGACACCGTCAATGATGAAGAGGATAAGATCCGCCGTGGTGAAACTGGCTTCAGACCGGCGGATGGCTTCCGTTTCCGCCACTGAAGAGGTCTTACGCAAACCGGCGGTATCGAACAGGGTCAGGGTGAGACCCCTGGTTTCCCAGAGACCTTCCAGGGTATCCCGGGTGGTACCGGGTTCATCAGCGACAATGGCCCGGTCCCGGCCGATGAGTCGGTTGAACAGCTTCGATTTCCCGGCATTCACCGGACCCGCCAATACCACGGTGAGACCTTTTTGCGCGGCATCGCCTTTTAGTCCCGCCGCTATCATATTTTCAATATCCATAGCGGTCTGCTCCAGGGCTGCCAGGGTCTGTGAAATTGGAATAGCCGGTTCTTCCTCAGGGAAATCCAGATCCAGTTCCAGGCCGGACAGGATCTTGAGAAGGGTTTCCCGGATCCGTCCCAGGGGCGCGGACAATCCCCCATGGAGCATCTTAAGGGCCAGTTTCCGTTCTGCTTCAGATTCAGCCGCCGTAAGAACCGCCACGGCTTCCGCCTGACTCAGGTCCAGCTTGCCGTTCTCAAACGCACGACGGGTAAACTCCCCGGGACCGGCCGGCTCAATACTTTCTTGCAGAAGCAGTTTCATCACGGCCTCTGCAACAGCAGAACTGCCATGGCAGGAAATTTCAACCATATCTTCACCGGTATAGGATGCCGGTGCCCTGAACACGGAAATCACCACATCATCGAAGGCTTCACCGGTTATCGGGTCCTGGATGGCGCCGGAACTCAGCGTCCATGGAGTTAAAAACTTTTTCGTCTTCCGCCGTGGTCTGAAAATCGCTGTAATCACTTTAAAGGTTTGCGGTCCGGATATCCGGATCACAGCCAGCCCTCCTTTTCCGGGAGGCGTGGCAATGGCGGCAATGGTTGTAATCATGACAGGGTGTCAGTGTGACATCATTCGGGACACGGCGGATTAGACTCTTTCACCGGAGAACCATAAAGGTCTTCCCGGGTACTGGATTCCTCCATGGAATCATTGCGATTCCGGCGGGATTCCTCATCGTAACCGTCACTGTTATCACCTGAATAGGCCGGATACACCTTGATTGGCTGGAAAAACCCGCTCCCGAAACTGATGGTTTTAATACCCTTGAACCGATTGGCAGCGATGTGGAAGAGACGGCGTTCCGATGGTGTCATGGGATCGGTAATTTCCGACCGGCCATTATCAAGAACCTCATGGCAGTAACTGTTCACCATTTTCTCAAGCTGCTGATGCCGTCGATCCCGGTAATTGTCGGAATCCACGGTGACAGGGATCAGGTTGTCTGTTGTCCGGTTCACCATCCGGTTTACCAGGTGCTGAAGCGCATCCAGATTTTGACCCCGGTGTCCGATCACCAGACCGGGTTCAGCACCGAGAATTTCCAGATATACAGAACCCAAACGGATCGTTGTGGCAATGCGTCCGCTCAAACCCATGTTCAGTAAAACACCTTTCAGATATTCCGATGCCTGATAAGCTTTTTCCAGGGTGGGATCGATAAGAATTTCAACTCGGGGTTCGCCGGTGTCAGGATCCGGTTCGAGAATATCCGATTCACTACTGAATTCACCCTCAAGTTCATCATTGGTGGGACCCAGTTGCTCCCGTGTGGTGTGCCAGTCTATGGAATCAAGCTTCCTGGATTCTGTCACGTGCTATTCTCCTTCAATCAGATCGGTTTATTTTGTCGCCTATCAGTTCTGCTCATCATCCCCGCCGTGTCCGGCTGATTTCAGATCTCCCAATTTCTTTTGTGTCCGCGCCTTGACCCGGGGTTCTTCATCCTCATCATCCTTGCCAGGCCGGATATGCATGAAATACTGCTGGGTAATGGTCAGGATATTGTTGGTGAGCCAGTACAACACAAGCCCTGACGGAAAATTCCAGAACATGGCCGTGAAAATGATGGGCAGAAACATCATCATTTTCGCCTGCCGGGGATCTCCGGTGGTCGGTGTCATCTTCTGCTGAACGATCATACTCGCACCCATGATCAGCACCAGAGCGATATCGGGTTGAGACAGATCACCGGCCCACAAAAACGCCGCTCCACGCATCTCAATCAGATTCATCAGCATCTGGTACAAGGCGATAAATACCGGGAACTGGATAAAGAGGGGCAGACATCCACTCATGGGATTGGCCCCGTGTTTCCGGTACAATTTTGTCATTTCCGCCTGCTGTTTCCGGGGATCTTTCCGGTACCGCTCCTGGATTTCCTTCATCTGCGGTTGAATGACCTGCATTTTTTTCATTGATTTCATGGATATGTGAGAGAGCGGGAAAAGGATGAGTTTAATCGCAATTGTCAGGAAAATGATGGAGAGACCATAATTATGGACCACATGATTAACGCTGATGATGACATGATAGAACATCTTGCCCAGAACGGTAATCCATCCAAAATCCACGATATTTTCGATGCCGATCTCAAGATCCTCAAGGCGATTGTATTTCTTGGGGCCGATGATCAGATGGACGGATTTTTCCGCCTCCCGTAGCGGCCATGTCCCCAACTGAATACCGACAAAAGCCTTTTCAGGTTTCTTGTCGGGCGTCCCGTTCATCACGGGTTCCACGAACGCTTTGCCCATCCCGGCAGCAGGCACCAAACCCATGAAAAAGAAGCTTTCCTGAACCGCGGCCCAGGAAACCGACTCGTTATAGACCCATCGACTGGTGAGTTTTTTAATTTTGGGTTCTTCCCGGTCTTCACTCAGCATCAGCACCGGACCGCTTTTTATGAACCGGTTCGTCGTTCCGTTTTCCATGGGTACCAGTATGGTTTCCGGAAGAACAACTGAAACGATATCACCGGTTTTACGAGCGGAGATATGATCGATATCCAGGGTGAGATCCACCATAAACTTATCGAAATGGAAGGTCATGGTCTTTTCGACAACCAGGGAATCCAGTGTTCTGGCGATAAAATGAATTGTAGCAGAGGTTCGGGTTTCATCCAGAACAAACTCCGATTCCAATTCCTGGATTTCATACATCAGCGTGTTTGCAGCATCAGATTCACCGATCCGGATATCACCGGGATAGTAACGGGGATCAAGTGGCGAAATCATCTCCAGGGGTTCACCAAACTCATCCGAATATTCAGGCAATGTCCAGCTTGTGACATGAGCGCCATGACTGGTCAGCACGGCAACGTAATCATGGGCACGGATTGTGATGATCCGTTCCTCGGGAACCGGTGTCGCCTCAAACGGCTCAGGTAAAATGTCGCCATCTTCACCCGCAGTAACCCCGGATCTGATTTCTCCCGCTGTCCCGGACTGTGTCGGCAGAAGCGAGTGTTCCGGAACCGGTGAACTCAACGTGAGATCATCCTCCGGGGCCGGCGGCGACGGCGGCATAATATAGGATTTCCAGAACATGAGAACAATGAAAGATAAAGCAATTGCCAGAAGAAAACGTTTTTCCATTTAACACTCTTTCGAATGGCATACCGGTCCGGAACCCTGCCGTCTGGGAACGGGATCGATCCCGCCGGGATGGAACGGTTGGCATTTTATGATGCGGTTTAACCCCAGCCATAACCCTCGAATCACACCCCATTCCTCCACAGCCTCCTGAGTATATTCAGAACATGTGGGATAAAAACGGCATGATGGCGGCAACAGGGGCGACACCAATTTTTTGTAAGTACTGAGTATTCGAATTACGACACGTTTCATGTTTGCAGATCAATCTCCATTGAATCCAGGGAGGAAATAATCTGCTCTTTTATACGCTGAAGATATCCCGCGCATTCAACAGAGGATACTTTTTTCATGGGATGTTTTGCCAAAATTACAAGATCCAATCCGGCAGGTAGACCGTCTGAAACCACTCGAATGGCTTCCCGCAAAACCCGTTTGATCCGGTTTCGAACCACCGCATTCCCGATCTTCCGAGTGACCGTGAGACCGAATCGCACACTCTGGTGAGGTTGTGGAAGAACAAATAACAGAAAACAGCGATGGTGGAGTTTTTTCCCTTTGTTATAGACGTCCTGAAACTGTCGCCGCTTTTTTAAACTGACAGGATGCGGGGGCCGGGAAGGTGTTCCATTTAGACAGTGAGCCGTTTCCGTCCTTTTGCCCGACGTCTTTTCAGGACTAACCTGCCGGCTTTCGTGCTCATGCGTTTCATAAATCCGTGTGTGCGTTTTCTTTTGATTCTGCTGGGTTGATATGTTCTTTTCAATTTTCCGCCTCCTTTATTTAAATAACTCTCTTTGATCTGTTTCAAACATTCGCTCAAAAAAAGGCGTATTTGCATACCACGCCCTGAACGAATCGCCAATTCTACTCATCGGGATATAGGCTGTCAAGTCACTTTGAATAATCAATAACCAATGCTTTCCCGTCGCTGCTTTACCTCTGATTGTTCATGCTCGATTAGTCATTATTACATATGAATTTAAACGGATAATGGATAATTCATAATGGATAATTTATAACCGAAAAACAGTGAGTACGCGGTCCTCCGTGAACATGTCAGCGGCTTTTTCTTCAGTCCGGTTTTCATTTTCATTGAACTTACAACAAAAGTGAAATATAAAACGATCAGGGGTAGGACGGGATTCTTTTCAACTTTTCATTGGAGATATAATTTGAACACTCAGACACCCATTCCGGTATCTTTATCCAGCCTGTCTCAGGGAAAGACGATCATGGGACGGTCCGATCTGTTTTCACGCACCATGCATCCCCGGGAACGATCCCTGCGCATGGGTGTTTCCCATCGGGTCAGTGAGATGGAGTATCTGGAGTATGTCTCACAGCAAGTCCTGGAATGGACCGATGCGGACTGTGATTTCCTGGCGGAAGCCCTGGAAAGTGTTGATAGAATCCTCATTGAATCGGACTTCCGGGTTCAGGAACCTTTCACTCTGATAAAAACCTCGGGGAAGGATGAATGGAACAGTCCTTACACCCGACAAAGTGCGGTGATACTCCCGAAACCAAGACTCCGGAAATTCGCAGCACCCCGGGAAATGGTCCGGCTGCTGCTTCATGAGTATTTCCATATTCTCTCCCGCAACAACCCGGAAATTCGCACGGCGTTGTACGAACTGCTCGGGTTTTACCCCATGGACGCCAAATCCGTCCCAATCCCCGAGGACCTGCGCGGACAGATGATCACCAACCCCGATGCACCCTGCCGCAATCACTTCCTGACGGTTTCAACCGGGACCAGCAAAACAGATTCCGTCCCTGTAATATTTCTGAAGGAGGGTCTGTCCACCATTAATATCAGTAATGACATTGCACGGAGCATTCAGATCCGTCTTCTGCCGGTGAATAATCGCGGCGGCAGTTGGACCGTGACCAGAGACGATCATGACCAAATCACGGTATTAAATCCCGGTAACGGTGTCGTTCTGAATCCTGTACTCTCTCACCAGCTCCCTTTCTTTGCAGAACCGGAAGAAATGATGGCGGAGATGTTCGTGGCTCTGCTCATGAACAACAGGGATGGAAGCAATCCGTTATTGAATGCCATGAGCGCGGTTCTGACCTCCAGATAATCATCACGTGCGGTAGGTAGAGGTTCACGAATTGTTATTCTGAACGATACGATTTCGTCCCCGGAGACGTAACACCTCAGCTGCAAATTTTGACAGAATTTCTGTTGTATTGTTTAATAAGAACAGGAGGGGACTTCTGGTCCTGTTCATTTTTTTACTTCCCGGGGGAGGGTTTAAGATGAAATTCAGCTATGTACTTCTGGTTCTTTTAAGTTTCACAACAGCAACAATGGGTTATGTTGAACACAAACTTGTTCCCAGTGTCGGGAATGTTGCCGATAACTTCGGGATCAGTGTTGCCATGGATGGGGACTGGGCTGCGGTGGGTATGCACGGTGATGATACTCAGGGGAGTGATTCCGGATCGGTCTGGATATATCATTACAATGGTGCCAGCTGGAATGAATCACAGGTTCTCTATGCCAGTGACGGTCAGGCCGGTGACTTATTCGGCATATCTTTATCACTGGAAAATGATGGCTTATTGGTCGGGGCAATCGGAGACAGCACCAATGGGGCAGGTTCAGGATCTATATACGTATTTTATCTCAATGGTGAAACCTGGAGTGAAGGACATAAACTGTTGCCTGACGACGGGGAAGCCGGTGATGGTTTTGGAATTTCCGTTTTCCTTTCCATCAATACTGTGGTGGTGGGTGCATATCTCGATGATGATAATGGTATCAATGCCGGATCTGCGTACGTTTTCAAATACTCCGGCGGATGGGATCAGGAAGCCAAATTACTGGCCGGTGACGGACAGGCCGGTGATAATTTTGGTTATGCCACCAGTATTTATGGTGATGATATCGTCGTAGGCGCCGGTGAAGACGATGACCAGGGACTGGATGCCGGCTCTGCGTATGTTTTCCACCGCAGTGGTTCCAGTTGGAGTCAGACGACGAAACTGCTGGCAAGTGATGGTTGGGAAAATAATCATTTCGGGATTGCCTGTTCTATTTTCGGCGATTTTATTTGTGTAGGGGCATATCGGGGCAATTCCAATACTGGTTGTGCATATATGTATGGACGTAACGGAGGCGCCTGGGATGATGAAAGAATACTGGTTGCCGGCGATGCCGATACTGACGACCGGTTTGGTATTTCCGTTTCACTTGAGGCTGATTATGCGCTGATTGGCTCCTGGCACGATGACGTTGGGGGTATGAACCGGACAGGTTCTGCCTATGAGTATTTATTCGATGGATATCACTGGATCGAAATGCAGAAATTCATCCCAACCGATGGCGAAGAAAATGATGAATTTGGTGTTTCTGTCTGCACCAACGCCACAAGAGCCATTGTCGGTGCATGGCTGGAAGATGAGGTTAATAACAACTGCGGGGCAGCATATATATTTGACGGCGCACCCATGCCAATTCCCAGTACCGGCTTTTTTGGCGGTGCTCTGTTGCTGTTTCTTTTCAGTTGTTTACTGGGTACCCGTTATTTTTTCAGGTCCTGAAATCGTTCCGCCATTATCCGCACCTGCTTTTTTCCACTTTTCCATTGTCAATTCCCCCACATTCCGACTATATTCCATAAAATCCCGGACCGCTGAGATTAATTAATCCCGGGCAGAGTGAGAAATGATATACGCACAATTCGACCACATGACATTCAGTTTTCCCACCCAGGTGATTGCCCGGGATATCACGTTCCAGCTAAAGGAGTCCTGCCGGATCGGTCTTATCGGCGCTAACGGGTCGGGGAAAACAACACTGTTTAAACTCCTTACCGGAGTATTCACGCCGGATTCCGGATCCGTCATCAGAGCGCGGGATCTGCGAATCGGACATCTTCCGCAGATTGCCACGTTTATGTCGGATGATACCCTCAGGGAAGAGGTGCGAAAACCCTTCGAACATCTCAGGAAAATGGAAGCGGATCTGGAACGTCTTACCCAGGAGATGTCGGTAGGGGCCGGTACGGATCTGGTGAACCGATATGACACCCTTCTGGAACGGTTCGACCGGGAAGGTGGTTATCGGTATCGGGCGTGGATTGATGAAATTCTGGGAGGACTGGGATTCCGGAAATCTGTCTGGGACCGGCCGGTTTCCAGTTTTTCCGGTGGTGAACAGGCTCGGATTCTCCTGGCAAAACTTCTGCTTGAAGAACCAAATCTGCTCCTCCTGGATGAACCAACCAACCATCTGGACATCGAAGCCATCGAATGGCTGGAAAGCTACCTGGAAAAATTCAATGGCGGTGTCATCATCATTTCTCATGACCGGTATTTCCTCGATCGCACCGTTAAGCAGATCATGGAACTGGTTCGGACCCGAACCGATCTGTATACCGGAAATTACACGCTGTTTCTTGAAGAAAAAGCGAAACGGCTGGAACTAAACCGGAAAAATGTAATGCTTCAGCAGAAACAGATTAAAAAGCTGGAGGATTTCGCTCAGAAACACATGGCGGGACAAAAAACAAAACAAGCTCAAAGCCGATTGAAAACACTGGAAAAAATCGATCGGATCGAAACACTTACGGTTGATCGAAGGTCCATGAAAATTCATATGGACCCGCAGAAAACAACCGGAAAGATCGTTCTGGAAGCTCTGGATCTGGCCAAATCCTTTGGTGAAAAACAGTTATTTGAGAAAGTGAACCTTCATGTTCTCCGGCAGGATGTGGTGGGTATGATCGGGCCCAACGGCTGCGGCAAATCCACACTCCTGAAAATTTTAAACGGTGAAATCCCCGCAGATGACGGGGTTTTTCAGTGGGGACATCAGGTGGAGATCGGGTATTTCGATCAGCATCTTACCGGACTGGATCTTGAGAAATCCGTTTTGGATGATGTCTGGGATATCCGACCCACCTGGCAGATGAAGGATATCCGGGATCATCTGGGCCGATTCCTTTTTTCCGGAGATGATGTCCACAAGATTATCGGATCCCTGAGCGGTGGCGAGAAAGCACGGGTGGCTCTGGCAAAACTGCTTCTGGAAAAACGGAACGTTCTGTTGTTGGATGAACCCACAAACCATCTGGATCTCGCGGCCCGGGACGCCCTGGAAAAGGCACTTCTGGATTTTTCCGGCACCGTTATTCTGGTCACCCATGACCGGTACCTGCTGGACCGCGTGGTGAATAAAATCTGGGCCATGGATACCGGTACAGTGGATGCATTTTTTGGGGATTACAGTTACTACCGGGAAAAACGAGCGGAAATAAAAACGGAAACAAATGCGGTCGATGCCGAAACAGAAAAAACCGACGGAAGAAGTTCCCGGAAAAGTTTGCGGAAAGCCCGGGCGGAGATACGGAAAAAAACCGGTAAGTCCTCAAAATACTATGAACGGGCAATTGCAGAACTGGAATTGGAACTGACCACCGTTACGGAAGACCTGAAAAACCCGGAACTGGCTACGGACTGGACCGCCCTGGACACACTCATGGAACACCAGAAATCACTCACAAAAAAACTGGATCTCACCGTCGAACTCTGGGAAAACGCCGCTGAAGCAGAACAGACGTTGGAAAATCAGTGATCAGTGCGTTGGTGATCGGTGCGTTAGTGATCGGTTGAGTGATCAGTGCGTCAGTGATCGGTGCGGTGATGAGTCGTGATGATGTCTGGATAGCCCCGGGTTCTTGACCCGCCAAAGGAACGACCGAAGTTTTCCGCTTGCGGGAAACTTATTCAATCAGGCGGTTCCGTCCCGGGGGGTCAGCGGGAAACACATCGCAGAAACATCATTTCAACGGTCCAACCATAATCCCGGCAGCAAACCGGCCGGTTGTTCCCCGGGAACCCCGGTGAGAAAAATACTTATCCGGCAGACAGGCCGTGCACTCATCCATGCAGTTGATACTCCCCGGAGAAATCCCCATATCAAGGCAGATATGTTTCACTGCACCGGAAAGATCAAGATTTCGGGAACCGGTCCGGGGCGAATAGCAAAATGACCCGGCGGATTCAGGGTCCACCTCATAGCAGCATAAACCGATACAGGGACCAATACCCGCTATCAGATCCACTGCCTGTGATTCATATCGGGTTATAAATGCCGAAACCGCCGCCTGAACAATACCGGCCTGAATCCCTCGACGACCGGCGTGAACAGCGGCAACAACTCCCCGATCGGGATCCGCCAGAAGGAGAGGTACGCAGTCCGCCACCAGGATCATGCAGCAGATACCGTCTTGCCCGGTGATCAGACCGTCACACGAAGGAATAGCGGTGGATGGATCAATGGAGCCGGCACCCCTGTCAGCCGGAGTTACCTGATGGATCCCGACCCCATGTGTCTGTCGGCAGAAGACCATCTGACCCGGGTCAATCCCCACCGATGACGCAAGCCGCGCCCTGTTTTGTCCCACATCTTCCGGCCGATCCGGCACAAGAAAACTCAAGTTCAGGGAATCAAAGGGAGACCGGCTCACCCCACCTTGCCGGGTGGTGATAAAATGGGGAATTCCCCACTCCCGGAACAGGGGGAATGTCAGCAACGTATTTTTATGCACGACAGTCATGAGCCAATCATAGATCATGATAATAGCAAATGTCATCCCGGCGGAAGTAATGGAATAAACCACCCTGTCGAAACAAACAATCATCCCCTGCTCCAGGTTTCCTGGAGGAGGGGACAGGAGGGGATGAGGCCTGGGACAGGAGGGGATGAGGCCTGACTTTTGACAAACCGATCCTCCCGGTTTAGCATTCCCGGCGGAGGTGCGGAAGTGCGTAGATTACTTTTATTGATTCTCATCCTGATTCTCGGGTGCTCACCCGGGGAAAAATCTCAAGACACGGTTCTGGAACGATCAGATGCCGTTCGACCCAAAGTACTGCTTCTTGGGTTTGACGGTGCTAATTGGAATACCATTAATAATGCTGTAAAACAGGGTCTCATGCCCAACCTGTCCCGACTGATCTCATCAGGAACAAGCACGCCCCTTAAGACCATCAAACCAACCCTCACACCGGTAATCTGGACGTCTGTGGCCACCGGGAAACTGCCGGATAAACACGGTATTCAAGCCATTGTGGGCCGGAACAAAAAAACCGGCGCCATGATCCCACTCTCGTCAACACAGATCAAAGTCAAGACAATCTGGGAGATTCTCTCGGAGAATGACCGTGAAGTATGTGTGGTACGATGGCCTGTGACCTGGCCGGTCTTCCCTGTCAACGGTACGATGATTTCGGAGTACGCCTTTCAGGAAAACCGGGTCGGCCGGTTCTATCCGGATACCCTTCCGACGAACCTGAACGTGGTGCGACCGGAATTCCGGTTAAATGACATTGAAACTCTCACTGGACTTTCCCGCGAAAAATACGAATCCCTGCCGGATGAATGGCGATGGAAACTGATGATATTAATCCGGGAATATAACCTGGATATCTATTTTCGTGATGTTGCCCGGGAACTGCTTCAGGACGGTCAGAAAGATCTGACTGCGGTCTATTTCTATTCCATGGACGCTCTGGGTCACTCATTCTACAAATTTCTGAACGAAACCAGCCGAAACGCCGACGATCCGGATTTTTCATCCATCATGCCCAACTGGTGCTGGCTCTACGACCAGTTCATCGGAGAGTTAACCAAACTTGTCGCTCCGGACACACACATCATGATCTGTTCTGATCACGGCATGGAACTGGCTCTGAAACCCCAGAACTTTCTGATCAGGGATATAAACGACCCGCCGAAAGACGGGACTGATTCAGCAGCACCCGACATATCCCCCGCACCACCTTACGAGACGGATCCGTTTTCCGTTAAACTGGAGTACACTCTCCCCAGTGGACAGCACATTAATGCCCCGGATGGCATATTCGTCTTTTCCGGCACCCATGTGAAACCCGGAAAACCGGTGGCGCCTGTAAGTGTCACTGATATTACGCCAACGCTTCTGTATTTTCTGGGACTGCCGGTAGCTGAAGATTTCGATGGTCGCGCACTTACGGGACTGTTTACCGATGAGTTTATCAGGAAACACCCGGTAAAAACGGTGACCACTTATGAAACGGCCGATAAGAAACAGGGAAAAAACGGCAACGCGGATAAAACTTACGACGATGAAGATGCGCTTCTTCTAAACAGACTGAAAGCGTTGGGATATATTTGATTGAAACGACTCCGCTTCGTTCCGCAACACGGGACTCTGAAAGCGTAGAATCATGGGGGAATTGAGAGTGATGATTAATCGGGAAATCACCGGAGATGAACTGTTTGATAAACGGAATGATCGGATTCCGGTGGTCACACAGGAGAAAAGTACCGGCCGAATCCTTGGCCTTAATCTCACCAACCGGGAAGCTTTCAATAAGACGCTTGAAACCGGAGAATGCCATTATTTCGACGAAGTAAACAACGCAGTCTATCTCAAAGGGGAACATTCCGGTGAAGTGGAAACCATCCTTGAGATGCATCTGGACAGTTGCCATGCCCGGCGGCATGAACTGCATTTGCAGTACCGGGTGACAATGGCCGAAGGCAAATGCAAATTCGGCGTGACGGACTGCCACTTTTATGTGT
>SWBY01004619.1_pt1 | contig 30430 bp, 21 predicted proteins | sample 4693071 | NCBI WGS metagenome assembly SWBY01 (sample SAMN10267273, study PRJNA491770) | bioreactor metagenome | isolation source: DHS bioreactor inoculated with marine methane seep sediment | place: Japan: Omine Ridge, Nankai Trough | collected 2006-05-06 | reverse complement strand
CCAGTTAAAAATGAAGCGGTATGGGATTAAATCGGGAGAGATCTCGAAATAAACAAATTAATTCTTGACCCGCCCGAAATCAATGACTAGATTTAATATGTATAGTACAAGTCTCTCTGCTGACTTGCAGACTTTTCCAAGGAAAAATAATATGTCGATTTTATCGAAATTCTCCAACGATCTTGCCATAGATCTTGGAACAGCAAATACTCTGGTTTATGTAAAAAACAAAGGAATAGTGATTGACGAACCGTCCATCGTCGCCATTCACCGTGATAAACGCAATGTACTGGCCGTCGGTAAGGAAGCCAAAGAAATGCTGGGTCGGACCCCGGGAGAAATCATTGCCATTCGTCCCATGAAAGACGGGGTTATCGCTGATTTTGAAGTAACAGAGAGTATGCTCCGTTATTTTATTCAGCGCGCGCACAACCGCAGGATATTTTTAAGACCTCGGATCATTATATGTGTACCCTCTGGCATTACGCCCGTTGAGAAAAAAGCAGTGCGTGATTCAGCACTTCAAGCCAGAGCCAGTGCCGTCTACCTGGTTGAAGAACCCATGGCCGCTGCCATCGGGTCCGGTTTGCCCGTCACTGAGCCGTCAGGGAACATGATCGTGGATATCGGCGGAGGTACAACGGAGGTGGCCGTTATATCACTGGCCGGTATCGTGTATAGTCGATCACTGCGTGTCGGCGGTGACGAAATGGATGCCGCAGTCATCAAATTCATTCAGCGAAAATACAATCTCCTTATCGGTGAACGAACAGCGGAAAATATCAAGATCGAGATCGGATCCGCCAGTGAACTGGAAGAAGAACTCACCATGGAGATCAAAGGACGGGATCTCGTTGAAGGGATTCCCAAAACACTGATTATAACCTCTCAGGAAATTCGAAAAGCCCTGCTGGATTCCGTTCAGGCCATAGTAGACGTTGTCCGGACCGCACTGGAACGGACGCCGCCAGAATTGTCTGCGGATATCGTGGATAAAGGTATTGTGCTTTCCGGAGGCTGTGCACTGTTGAAAAAACTGGATGTACGGCTCAGAGAAGAGACCGGTCTGCCGGTTACACTTGCCGATGACCCGCTTACGTGTGTCTGTCTGGGTACCGGCAAAATGCTGGATGAAATCGATCTTCTTCATAAAGTGTCTGTAAAATAAACCGGACACAGAGATGAAGCTGATCAGTGTCAGGCACCGCCCATGGGTCGTCTACTCAGGGTGTACCATCCTGGCCATCGCAATTCTCACTTCCAATCTGAAAGGTGGCATAGCAGCCGATCAACTGGAATCCTTTTTTCTGCTCCTGCTGACACCCATCCATTCTGTTGTTGACGGATCCATCGATCGGGTAACGGATCTCTGGACTGATTATGTGTATCTTGTGGGTGTTCAGGACGAGAACACCCTGCTGAGGAAAAACTTGAATGAGACCCGTGGGAAGATGGCGGAATTGGCGAATGATGCTGAATCCGCCCGCCGATACCGGGACATTCTGGGGTTTACCCGGGAATTCCCTGCCAGGAAACTCATGGCGGATGTTGTCAGGAGTACATCCGATACCTGGAATTCAACACTTCTGGTGGATGCCGGTACCCGGCGGGGTGTACAGGTTGCCATGGGTGTGGCATCAGTGGATGGTGTTTTCGGGCAGGTCATCAGTGTCAGTCCGGGAATATCGAAAATTCAGTCCATTCTGCATCCGGATACCGGTGTCAGCGCCATCTTACAGAAAAGCCGCGTTCAGGGAGTTGTCAGCGGCACGGGCAGGGATACGTGTCATATGAAGTTTTCCAGTCGGTTTGACCGGATCGTACTGGGAGAAATGGCGGTAACATCAGGTTTGGACGGTGCGTTCCCTCCCAATATTCCCATCGGTCGGGTATCCCGGATCGAAAAAGGTCCCGGTGAGATTTTCCAGATGATTGAAATTATCCCGTTGGTGGAAACCGCCACCGTTGAGGAAGTCATGATTTTCTTCACGGAATCCCTTGAGATAATCCAATGAAGTTGTTCCGAAAAATCATGTTTATTCTGATCCTGATCATCATTCAGTTTTCGCTGCTTCCCCGATTTCACCTGAAATACTTAGAGCCTGATCTGCTTCTGGCACTCACAATTTTATTCGGATTGATGCGGGGCGCCGAGTATGGATCAATCACCGGATTTATACTGGGTTTGTTCACCGATGTGAATACCGGCGCCATGCTGGGCGCAGGCGCATTTTCCTGGACCCAGGTGGGGTTTGCCTCTGCTTTGGTAGGCGATAAACTGCTTGTGGATAATCCTCTTGTCCAGATGTTTGTTGTCGGTTGCGGATCAATGCTCGCAGGCGTATTACAACTCATTTTTCTCCAAATCTCCTCCACTCAGGATCCCGGCATCCCGATGTTTTTCCTTTTAATATCGCGAGCCGTAATGACGGCTGTTTTATCCTATCCTTTGTCACGTATAGCCATTCGTCTGGAGTTAATACCGGAACATCATCATGAGCAAATCTGATATTCAGATCGATCGCAGAATCGCATGGTTGTTTGCCATTATGGCATCACTGCTGGTTGTGATTGTCGTAAGACTCTGGTGGCTTCAGGTCGTGCGAAGCGATTTTTTCAGTGAGAAAGCAAAATCAAACCGTACCCGTTTAATTCGTGACCGTGCGCAGCGGGGCAGGATAACCGATCGGTGGGGTCGTTCGCTGGCCACCGCACGTCCCAGTTTCAGCCTGTATATCACACCGGAAGATTTTCCCCGGGATTCCAGAGATACTTCGTACCAAATACTTGCAGATATCCTCAGCACGCTTCCGACAGAGTTAAAAACACGATACCAATCCATCAGGACGGCCGGATTTAAACCCCGAAAAATCGCCTGGAACCTCTCTTTTAAACAGCTTGTTGAAATCGAAACTCATAAATTTCAACTGCCGGGCATCATGGTCCGTGCAGAAAACATCCGGGCCTACCCCCACCAGAAATTATTATGCCATACCCTGGGGTATGTGGGTGAGATTTCAGAGGGTCAACTCAATCAAAACGTGTTTGAAGAATACAGTATCGGCGATATCGTCGGTAAATCAGGAATTGAATCCATATTTGAACAGCAACTCAACGGTACGGATGGATACCGGTGGGTGGAAGTCGACGCATCCGGCCGGATCGGCCTCACACTCAACCGGCCGGCGCCAATTCCGGCTCAGCCCGGAGTTGATGTTAAACTGAGTATTGATTTAGATCTGCAACGGGCCGTTGAACAGCTTCTGGAACCATGGCGGGGATCGATCATCGTCATGAATCCACGTAACGGCGAAATACTGGCCATGGTGTCTCATCCGGGTTTTGATCCCAACTGGTTTGCCGAAAGAATTTCTCATGATCAATGGGATACCCTCAACGATGATCCTACCCATCCTCTGTTCAACCGAGCCGTGCAGTTGGCGGCCAGTCCCGGTTCAGTTTTCAAGCCGGTAGTGGCAACAGCCGGTCTCAGAACACACTCACTTCTGCCGGAAACAACACACTTTTGCAATGGCGTGTACAGGCATTTCGGACATCCGTTCCACTGTTGGAAAAAAGGGGGTCACGGCACCGTGGATCTTGTCGGTGCCCTGGAAGGTTCCTGCAACGTCTTTTTCTACCAGGAAGGCGTTAAATGCGGAATCGAAGCCCTGTCAGAAACGGCACGAATGTTCGGGTTTGACAAAAAAACGGGCATCGAAGTTCCCAATGAAAATAATGGTTTTATTCCCGATCGGAAGTGGAAACGTGAGGTCATGAATGACGAATGGTGGCCGGGTGAAACCATTTCTGTTTCCATCGGTCAGGGTGGCGTTCTTGTAACCCCCATTCAACTCATATCCATGATGGCTGCGGTGGCAAACCGTGGAATTCTCTACAGACCCACTCTCCTGATTCACGCCTCAGATGAAATGTCACCTTCCAATAACCGTGTTGCCGGCAAAATTCCTCTGGACAGCGAAGGATGGGATCGGATCATAAGTGGTCTCAAAGCTGTTGTCAGCGGTGAATCAGGGACGGCACGGAAACTCCGAATGGATGAACTCGATGTGGCGGGAAAAACGGGAACAGCTCAGGTGATCAGCTCTAAAGCATTGAAAAAAATGGGGTACGGTTCCGATGACACTCCTGAAAAATATCGGGATCATAACTGGTTTACAGGTTTTTCCCCGGTGGATAATCCGCAGGTTGCCGTCCTTGTGTTTATCGAAAATGGCGGAAAAAAAGGCGCCTCGGATAAAATCAGGATTGCAAAAAAAGTATTTTTGAAATGGTACGGATTGAATTCACCAGGTAAATTCGGTCCGGAACCTCCGCCTGAAATTCGAGAATCCGAAGCTCCGGGAGATAACTGAGTGATGGATCGGCGTTATTTTGAAAATATTGACTGGATCCTCATTATCACTGTGCTGAGTATCTCATTATTGGGCATTATTACCATTTACAGCGTGACCCATGATGATGCCGGACTGCCGGATTACATAAAACAGATATTCTGGGTGATTATTGGTGTGGCGCTGTTCATCGCAATACAGTTTTTCGATTATAATCGCCTGAATAAATTTGCGTACCCGTTATTTGTGCTGACCACGCTCACACTGGTGTATCTATTGATTTTCGGACGGACTGAGCTTGGAGTACAACGCTGGATTGAGATCCCCGTGATCGGATTCAAATTTCAGCCAAGTGAGTTTGCCAAACTGACTCTGGTGATTATTTTATCACGGTTTTTCTCCAGTCTTCGAGGCAACAAACCCCGGTTCAAAGATCTGGTACTTCCCACTTTGATAACATGCATTCCTCTGGCACTCGTTCTTCTGCAACCTGATCTGGGCACATCACTGCTTCTCATCCCCGTACTCGTCGCTCTGATATTTGTCAGTGGAATCAGTGTAAAAATGATGGTGATTCTGGCCCTGGCATTTATCATCCCTGCCGGTATTGCCGGACCTAAAATCATAAAACCATATCAATTGAAACGCATCACAAGTTTTTTGGATCCAGAAGCTGATCCGTTAGGTTCCGGATACCATCTTATCCAATCTAAAATCGCCTTCGGATCCGGTGGTGTTTGGGGGAAAGGATTTCAGAAGGGCTCTCAGAGCAGTCTTGATTTTCTTCCGGTACAGGATACCGATTTCATCTTTTCCGTATGGGGAGAAGAACGGGGATTTGCCGGAGCCCTCATCCTGCTTTCATTATTTATACTCGTGATTTTAAGATCTCTGAGGATCGCACGGCGTTCCCGCGATTTGTTTGGAACGTATCTCACTGTGGGTATCACAGTGATCCTGTTCTGTCAGATCCTCATCAATACCGGCATGGTCATCGGTCTCATGCCCATTACCGGACTCCCCCTTCCATTTATGAGCTATGGCGGATCCGCCTGCCTTACAAACTTCCTCTCACTCGCTATAATAGCCAATGTGGGTATCCGGCGTTTTGTCGCATACCGTTCCGAGTAACAGCATCACCCTGAACCTCCTGGAGAACTTATGAACGTCGAATCCAATAAATATTCAGTATCATCGTTGTTTCCCCCTAATTCTGATTTTCGCCGGCCCGGCCGATATATCGGTTGTGAATGGAATGCAAAAGCACCGATCAAAAACCCCTCTCTCAGAGCGGTTCTTATATACCCTGATGTTTACGAGATTGGTATGTCTCATTTCGGTCTTCAGGTACTGTATCACGTACTTTCCGGTATGCCCGGAATCCAGGTGGACCGAGCATTCGCTCCCTGGCCTGATTATGAAAAATCTCTCAAGGACCACCATGAACCGCTCCGGTCGCTGGAAACACATTTGCCGCTGAGTGAATTTGATATCCTGTTCATCACGCTCCCTCATGAACTTTCCGCCACTAATATCCTGACCATCCTGGATCTGTCTGGAATTCCGTTTCTTTCATCAGAACGTGAACAGGGAATGCCTTTTGTTATCGGCGGGGGTGTTGGTACATTAAATCCCATGCCGTTTTCCAGGCTGTTTGATGCTTTCCTGGTGGGTGAGGGTGAAGACGCTATACTGGAAATCACCCATGCGGTTGAAAAAAATGGGGGCAGGAAAGGATCGCGGAAAACCGTGGGTCGGGCACTTTCGAAAATAAGCGGGTGTTATGTGCCTTTGGAACACACGGGAGAGACTGTCCATAAACGGGTATTCCATGATTTCGATAAAGCACCCCATCCGTCACCGCCGCTGGTACCCATCTGCCGTCCGACGCATGAGCGGGTGGTGGTGGAAATTGCCCGGGGATGCCCCCGGCAATGCCGGTTTTGCCAGGCGAGGGTTTACTATTCACCGGTGAGACGGCGGGAACCATCCACGATTCAGGACCTTATCATGACCAACCTGGATCAGACCGGGTACGATGATGTCTCCCTGATGTCACTGAGTACAGCGGATTATCCCGGAATCGAATCACTTCTCGGGGATCTCATGACGGAATTATGTCCCCGATTTGCATCGATATCCCTGCCATCCCTGCGTCCGGAGCGGCTGACGGACGCTCTGATTCACTCCATAAGCACGGTGCGGAAATCAGGATTCACACTGGCTCCGGAAGCCGGTTCCGACCGGCTAAGGAAAATTATCAATAAACCATACGAAACACGACGGCTTCTGGAAGGCGTTAAAGCCATTTTTGAAGGTGGGTGGAGTGCGGTTAAACTCTATTTTATGATCGGTCAACCATTCGAGCGGGACAGTGATATCGAAGCCATTGCGGATTTGGTTCATCAGATCCGTAGAATCGCTTACAAAGCCCGGGGGAAACGCAGTGAAGTAAATGTTTCCGTCGCAACCTTCATTCCCAAACCCCATACACCCTTTCAATGGAGTGGTCAGATTGATGATGAAAACTGGCGCCGCCGCATTCAATTTCTCCGCAAAAAACTTCGGGTACCCGGAATTAAGTTCTCCTATCACGACTTATTCACCAGCCGTTTGGAAGCGCTTATATCTCGCGGCGACGAACGGATCAGTGATACCATCATACGGGCATATACATTGGGCTGCCGGTTTGATGCGTGGCATGAATGGTTTCAGGAGGATCTGTGGCGTCAGGCGTGCCGGGACACCGGAGTGGATCTCATGGCTGAAATCACCCGTGATTTCGAACCCGGTGAAACACTTCCCTGGGACTTCATTGATACCGGAATTCCCCGGGCTGATCTGCTGAAAAGTTTTGAAACAGCGGAAAATCAAGCGCAATCCATTGAAGAACAGCCTGCTGAACACATTGAGATCACTGTGGACCGGTTCAATAAGAGCCGGAACGTTCCTCAGGGTGCACAGTCAGGCCAGCAGCAGACCTTCCTTTATACCGGTTTCTATCGGATTACGGGGACTTACCGTCTTTTCAGCCATCGGGAAATCGTCGCGGAAATGCTCCGGGCCGCCCGCAGAGCAAATATCAACCTGGCATACAGTCAGGGATTTAATCCAAGACCCCGATTTTCATTTTCCGAACCCGCACCCTTGGGGTTTCAGCGTTTTTTCGAAGTGCTTGAACTTCATTTACTGGAGGATACGGATCCCCGGGATATTTTGGATGAACTGAACCGACAGCTTCCTGAATCACTTCAATTGATCGATTTGAAACGCCGGGAGGATGCCGGGTTCCGCTTAAAAGATCTCACATCGGCCACATACGGATTTATTTCACCAACACGCCTTCCTGAAGCACGTTTCGGGCTTCACGTCCTTACCCGGGAAAACCTGTTTGCATCAATCAATTCTGCTGCAATTCAGGAACAATTGAATATTTTTGATTTTTATATGATAATTGATCACAGAGAAAAAGGCAGTCCTCGAATGAAGGATGTCATAAAGGAAATATATGACCGGGAATCAATACCGTTTTTCCCTGAATCCGCTACTCGGATTTGCTGGAACCGGGGATCTCGTGATCATGTGCCGGTGCTGCCGGCAGGAGTTACGATGTGAACCATAATATTTATATTAACGTCTCAGGGTTCCTGACCCGAATTGCACTGATGGAGAACGGCCGGCTGGCTGAACTTCATATTGAAAGTGTCGAGAAACAACGGATGGTGGGAAATATTTATCTCGGACGTGTCACAAATGTCCTGCCCGGCATGCATGCGGCATTTGTGGATATCGGATTGGAGCGGGATGCGTTCCTCTATGTCCAGGATGCAATCGGACTCAGTCATATGGCAGATGCGGCTCTGGAGGAAATGGAGGATTCCGATATTTCCGAGAGCGTACCGCAACTGGCGCATACCCTGAACATCCCCATCAATCAGATCCTTCAACCGGGCCAGACCATACTTGTCCAGAACACTCGTGAACCCATGGAAATGAAAGGCGCGCGCATTTCCGCCCACATCAATCTTCCCGGCAGGTATCTGGTCCTCATGACCACCGTGAAACATTCGGGTATATCCAAACGGATTGAATCGGAAACCGAGCGGAAACGGCTGAAAGAAATAATGGATGAGATCTGTCCTCCGGAATACGGCGTGATTATTCGGACCGTCGCTGAAGGCAAAGAACGGGAAGACCTGGAAAAAGATATCAAATATCTGGTTAATCTCTGGAAAGACATCCAGTTAAAAACGAAAAAAGCACGGGCGCCTTCCCTGCTTCATCAAGACCTTGATCCCGTCACCCGTGCCATTCGCGATCTTTTCGATAACTCCGTGAATAATGTCCTGATCGATTCCGTTTCTGAATATACCCGGTGCAGGACTTTTATCGATACATTTGCTCCGCATCTCACGGATCGGATCACGTATTATCAGGATTCAGAACCTCTGTTTGAGAAGGTCGGTATTGAGACGGAACTCAACACTGCCCTGAAACGGGTGGTGAAGCTGCCCTCAGGCGGTTATCTGGTATTCGACCAAACGGAAGCACTGGTAGCCATCGATGTGAATACAGGTCGGTTTGTAGGGAAACACAATCTTGAGGAAACCGTGCTGAAAACCAATCTGGAAGCCGCCAAAGTGATTGGTGAACAGGTTCGTTTAAGAGATCTCAGTGGAATTATCGTCATAGATTTTATTGATATGGAGATGCCTGAGAACCGGATCCGGGTCTCTGATGCTCTCCAATTGGCCTTTTCGGCGGATCGGTCAAAAGTGAATATCTCCGAGTTTTCAACACTGGGTCTGGTTGAGATGACCCGGAAACGCATGAAACGAAGTCTCCCACGGACCCTCCTTCAAACATGCCCCAATTGTTACGGTTCCGGACTTGTAAAGCATCCCCTCACCGTCTCGGTCAACCTTTTTCAGGATCTTGTTAAGCTGCCGATGAAACAAAATGCCCGTGGATTAAAAATTACCGCTCATCCCTCACTGGAACAATATCTCGTGGCGATGCTCAAACAGATCAGCGCCGACTATAATAAAGCCGGCAAAGATCTTGTAATTGAGTATGACGACGGTATTCATACCGGTAAGTACGAGATTGCCTGGCTTGAGTGAGGCTTCATCTACCAGCGTCATCCTCTTTCCCCTATTTTTAAAAAAATAGGATGGGTGGCGCCTGCCTCTATGCAGGCGAGAAAATTAAAATCCAGCCGAAGCAGCCATCCAGATAGACGACCCTAACGATTTTAACCAGACCTACGGATGGCCGAAACAGCCATCACAAGCATCACCAGATAGATGCCCATGACCGGCACAAGAAGAAACGGGCCGGGAAAGAGGGTATGAACAGCAGCGGTCCGGCTGATAATTTCTGTGAAATTTTGAGAACCGGTCCAGTGAGGCATGGCGATGAACGCCACGGAATATATTTCAGTAATAGTGAAAATCAGGATCAGGGCGATGGAACCAAATCGACCAATGAACCTGTTCCGATACCCTTGATACGATGCCAGTATCCATGCGATAAACACGGGATATCCCGGTGCCAGATAATACGCCGGGGTCAGGATTTTGCCGTGAGCAGCAATGGAATTTAATGCGTGGAAATAGGCTGCTGAAAATGCCATAACAGACACGATACCCGCCAGTACCCAGGTATGAATCATTTCCGGAGAAAACTGCCGCCTGTTCCTGAACCGGACACATATCAACGGAAACATTCCGGTGAATCCGAGCAATAGCAGGCACATGTAAAAATTGACAAAAGGGTTTAGTGTTCCCAGGAATGACCAACCGCTGCGCCATAGACTACCTCTGAGCATCCGGTTAATGAGAAATGATTTGAGATGACTGAATTCAATTCGATTAATGGTATCCCGGAATGATTCTCCGTTCGCAATATTTTTAACGGCTTCCTGTGAGAGGAGCGGTGTGCCATATTCTGTAAGGGTCTGGCGATGGTATGTACCGGCAATACCGGCGTAAAGCAGGCCGATCAACAGCACCGCGCTCAAAATTTTCCGCAGGGGAATATCGTTGAATATTGTGGTGTAAAGCAAGTATATACCGGTGACGGGAAGATACATAAACACGGTGAGTTTGATCCAGACACCTGAGGCAATCAGGATTGCCAGGGCAGCGCTCTTCATGATGAATTTTTCACCGGTTTCAAGTGTGGACAGGAGAAAAAACATGAGTCCGGCCAATAAAAATGCGGAGGCGTCGTTGGAAACACGCAGGATGTAGATGAGAGTTATCGGTGCAACCCCGATTGCCAGAGCGGCGAGACGTGCCGCTGCAGGCGAGACAAACAGTTTCCTTATGGGCAGGAGAAAAAAGAAGATTCCGATTGCTGCCAGAAACAGATTAATCATTCGAAAGACGGTGATGGTCTGTCTGAATCCCAGATTTTGCCGGGCCATCCTGTAGAGCCGATAAAAAGCCATATAATAGAGAGGCGGATGCTGAGCTTGATAGAGCAATATTTTTCCGGATCCGGTTTCCCTATAACCAGTGCTGAAAAAATCCCGGTATGAGAGGCAGCCGATGTGTCCGGTCTGCTTAATATCGCAATCGCTGTGTGGGTTATCGACAAGGTCAGGATACATTGATTCCGGAACAAAATCCTGGTTCAGGACGGGCATTCTTCCATTTTCAGCAATGAATACTATACAGGCGATATGCTGATATTCATCCCATCCCTCGAGAGGTGGCAGAACACTCATGAGGAGAATTCCCCTGACGAAGAAGATACCTGAAACAATCAGGCAGAAGATCGGCCAGGATTTTGTCGTGGACTGGGTCATGAACTATCCTCTTGCTCAATAGAATCATACCGGGAAGTATGAATTTTCTCAAAACTAAGTGAATTCTCGATTTATGAGAAAAGCTGTGGTAAGGTCCCGGTTTCTGTTCCTGATTCAGACATGTTTTGTGAGGGAACATACGATGTTTAACTTCCGATCATCTAAAGGATCGGAACTCAGAAAGTGGAGACAGACATGAGATTTTGCACAGTATTAATTACAGCGGTTTTGGCAATCGCATTTATGGGCACGGCATTTGCTGCCGATTCTGTAAAAATTGAAACCGACAAGGACAAAGTAAGTTACACCATCGGATACGATATCGGTACGAATTTTAAAACCCAGAAAATCGATGTGGATTCGGCTGTTTTGCTTCGCGGGATCCAGGATGCCATGGCTGACGGTGATGCTCTGATGAGTGATGAAGATCGGAAAAATACCATGGTAAAGTTCCAGACGGAAATGAGGGAAAAAATGGAATCCGAACGAAAAGCAGCCGGTGGTAAAAACCAGGCGGATGGTGAAAAATTCCTGGCAGAGAATAAAGGCAAACCCGGTGTCGTCACCACTGAAAGCGGTTTGCAGTATATGATTATCACTGAGGGGAACGGTCCGAAACCCAGTGATGCTGATACGGTTAAAACGCACTATAAAGGTACGCTCATCGATGGCACTGAGTTTGACAGTTCTTACACCCGCGGCCAGCCGGCTTCATTCCCTGTGAAAGGCGTTATTGCCGGATGGACAGAAGCATTGCAGCTTATGCCCACAGGTTCAAAATGGGAATTATATATCCCGGCAAACCTGGCGTATGGCGATCGCGGCGCCGGTCAATCAATCGGCCCCAATGCAACTCTGATTTTCGAGATTGAACTTCTGGAAATCGTCCAGCAGTAAAACGATCTGAAGCTAACTGTAAAGACCACCTGAGACTGCACCCTTTCTTTCAAGAAAGGAGATGACAGCCGGGTGGTTTCTTTTTTTGGCATGATCCAGGGGCGTTATACCCATCTCGTCTTCACAGTTGATATCCGCCTTTTTTTTCACAAGAAGTTTTACAATAGCAGAAACGCCTTTATCAGCTGCCCGATGTAGTACTGTCTTCCCCCGGTGGGTCTGCTGATTGATCTCAACCCCATTTTTCAGGAGGAATTTCAGCAGCTTGATATCTTCGGCTCCCGCATTCTGAATGATGACATGGAACGGGTTGATACCCTGATGATCCCGGTGATTGATATCAGCGCCGGCACGGATGAGCAGTTTCACCATATCCTGCCGTAAACCGGTATAGAACAGCGGTGTCTGTTCTTTTTTATTTTTACCGGAAAGATCCATGCCGTGATTCAGAAGATATTTCACCAGGGACAAGCTGCCCTCCTGGACAGCACGGTGCAGGATACTGTCTCCGTCAGGATTTGTGATCCCCGCATCGGCATTCTTTTCCAGCAAAAACTTTACAGTATCTGCTGAAGGCCAGGATTCATCCGTGAAAACGGCCATCCCAAGCGGCGTCTTTCCCTGCTTGTTTTTGGGATCGATTTCGCATTTTTTCACCAGGTACTTAACCGTTCTCAGATGATGATCATCCGCCGCAAGGTGCAACGGTGTGTTTCCGTCCATATCCACTGCATTGAAATTTGCCTGATACCGGATCAGAATTTTCAAAGATTCTTCATGACCGTTCCTGGCGGCTTCGTGGACGGGCATGGCCCCATACACATCCCTGGCATGTATATCGGCCTTCTCATTGATCAGAAACCGGACAACCTCCACACGGTTGTAACATGCGGCCAGATGCAACGCTGTGCTCCCGGAATTATTTTTGAGGTTGACACTGTCCACACCCCGAAGCCCTTCTTTCAGGGCTTTTAAATTTCCTTCTTTTGCGGCCTTGAGAAAGTCCATATGATCATACCAAAAAAGACATTAGCAGGGAGAACTACTTCCCTCCAAAAACGTCCTTCATAAGGTCAGTAACACGGGCGGCGGGATCCTTACGGATCTTACGTTCCTCTTCAGCTACCATGAAAAACAGACCATCCAACGCTTTATCTGTGACATAATCGTCCAGATCAAATCCCAGGATTTCACCCACCGGCAGTGCGGAGTTCAGTTCCTGATACTTCTGGGTGACCCCCACTTTTGACATGGCCTCATTGACCATGGGTTTGAACAGTTCCCTGAGGGTATCCGAAGTTGTTTTCTGGAAAAAGAGAGTGGCTTCGTTATCCCGGCCTTTGAGAATTTTCTTTGCATCGGAAAAACTCATTTTCTTGATGGAATCAATGAAAATCTGCTGGGCAAGGGGTGCGGCGGTTTCAGCAGCCCGGTTCATGCTCAACAGAAAGTCATCCACTTTATCGCCTTGCCCCGCCATGCGTACAAGCTGTTCGATCTGCTGGATTTCTTTGGGTAACGGGATCTTGATATCAAGATTTTTTAAATATCCGTCAGGTTTCGAGACGAATCCAACGGCATTCTTCGTGCCGACTTCCAGAGCCTGAAGAAGTCCTTCGGCAATTTTCCCGTCACCGAGACCGCCGCCTTCCCCACCGCCAATACCATCTGTTATTGTTTTGAAAACATCGTCCATGTCACCCGCCAGGGCAGGTGTTGCGGCTAAAAGAAAAACGACGGCAAGTGTGGTTAAGCTTCGAAAGTGTTTATTCATGATTTTCTCCTTTGATTTACGTCTACATTCACGATTGATCATGCTAAGTCTAAAGATGAGACAGGCAAAAGGCAATCCGGTTACAGAAATTTTAGGGGTTTTCTCTTTCATCGCATTAAAATCCACTTCAGTTATAAAATCGATTTCGCACGCTCATTGCATTTTCAGTCTGAGGTGAAGTTCTTTTTAAATTTTGCAGGAAAATGTTGTAATATATTCAGCGATTGCCTGTTAATTAGGAGGGTTACGATGTTAACTGCCAAAGAGAAAATGAATGAAATAATACAAAATCAACCTGAGGACAGTTCTTATGATGAGATTCTGAAAGAATTGGCTTTCGCGCGAATGGTTGAACGCGGTTTGGAGGATACGAGAGCCGGTCGCTCGATATCCAATGAGGAGATGGGTCTCAGGATTCGTTCATGGCAAAAATAAGGTGGACCGAAGAGGCTGTGACAATCGAGACAAATCCATTCCGAATGACACCCCGGATATACCGTAAAATATTTACTGCGGAGATCTGCAAAAGAAGAAAATGGCTCTTACGAGTTATTCTCTCAATTGCAGTCTTGTCAATTGTCATGACACTGGCGTGTATCTTTATGCTCAGAGACTTTGCAGCGGTAAGTTCTTGGTTCCCCTTCATCGTTATTATGTTATCCTGGTACGGAATGACCCGATTTGGAATTCCTTGGATTCATACCCGTTCCGGGAAAAATAAACATGTTTTCACGACCTATACTTACAAAATAACTGAAGACGAGATCGTCATGCATAGTGAATCGGGAAGAGAATCGAAGATACCCCTTCCGCAAATCGTAAAGATAAGCAAAGTTATAGATTATTATCTTTTGTATACGGATGCTATAAACGCTGAGATCATACCTGAATCGTCCTTTAAATCACCCTCCGAATTAGAAGCATTCAAAGAAATTATAGGTAAAACAAAGGATCAGAATTCACTTAAGTAAATCATGTTTCTCCATTGTGGTGGGACGTGGATTGAGGATACAAGCAACTTACGGAAGAAACAGCCCAACGAATCAAGGTAAATTGCACCCAGTCGGAATCTGGAATATCACTACATCTTCTCCTTCATCGCATTATAATCCACTTCGGTAATCTCAGGAGAGAATTCAACATCAGTCTCCCCCACTTCGATGGTCCACTGAATTTCAGTAAACGGCAGGATCAGGGAATATGTTCCGGGAGGTACCGGGTTGAACGAGAATTTGCCTACAGAGCCGGTTGTTTGGTTCATTACAATAAAATACCCGCTCCCAATGGCGCTTTCCTTCATGGTAGAAAAATAGAAATTGACATCCGGGACCGGTTTTCCATCCAGAGTGACTGTGCCGGATACCGTTACGCCATTTCGGATTTGCAGATCCAGCCGTTTTTCGGATGTATCATTTACAGTGATAATCCATGCAATACTATTCATTCCCGGAGCATAAGCGATGTCATACTCACCAGGGGCAATGCACGTGAATTCGAAGAATCCTTCAGCGTCAGTCGTTGTCTGATGGTGTTTGTTCTCGATGTGCAAACGGGATTCACCGGGCAAATTCTGAAATCGGGATTCACTCAGGCTCAACCGGGCAAGCCCCATGTATAACCCTCCCTCATCCCGAAGATGTCCCCTGATTATTGCTCCCGAACCCAGGGAAATAATCAACGGTGATTCCTGTGATGTGTATTTCCGGGGATCCGCAATATTTGTTTTTGCGGCGGCAAAGTCGTCATGTGTCACATGGATGATGATTGCACTTTTATCAAGAGGACAATCCTGAATAGTGAAATTTCCGGTGGTATCCGTGATTGCAGAACGAGGACTCATGAATTTGCCCTCCTCGAAGGATCTGACCACGGCCCCGGGAATGCCGGCGCCGGTTACACCGTCCACCACCGAACCATATAGAGGACCCTTGCCGACAAGTACAAAGAATTCAACGGGTGTTTCAATGTTTTGGATCTCCAATGTCTCTGTATATTGGATACTCTTTCGATTGATATATCCAAAACCTGTAAAATCCCAGGTCCCGGGTTGAAAATTCTTCATCTGAAACAATCCGGTGCTGTCGGTGCGTGATTGAAGGTACACGTTTTGACGTGGATCAGTGATACCGTGCAAAGAAGCCCTGATATAGAAATTGTTCAACGGATCATCCCGGTCTTTACCATAGACATAACCCTCCAGGTAATCGGGATTCAGGTCTGCTTCGATATCCACCTGAAGCGGTGTGTTTTTATGTTTGAGATAAACCGTTTCTGAACCGAGTTCTACGTCTCTGTTATGGTAATCGTATACCGATATATGCAATTCCCCGAACAGAACATTTGGAACTTCAATACAGCCATCTTCTGAAATACACGCAGAATATCTTGGTTGTGTATTCATTTCGGTGAGGTTGTTTGCAGTTATTTTGACAGTGTATTTTTCGATGGATTCACCGGTGATTTTATCGGTGGCACAGACCACAACGGCGCCTTTTGATTTGAATGTGATTATAAGATCATCCGTCCCGGCAGGTATACCCCATAAATCGATACGATCACTCTTCATGTACTTTTGCCAACTGCCTCGTTCTGCCGGATAACCGACTTCTCTGAATGCATTAACCAAATAATTGCCGGGGGTTAAACCGGTGATCTCAAATTTGCCCGCCCAGTCACTCAATGTTTTTACCGATGATTGGTTGTCCTGATACCGGGGGACGCTGATAGAAATATTTTCCAATGGATGTCCCAGGTGATCCTCTACGCGACCACTGATTTTCATGGCACGATCCAGCACGATACTTAATGTCAGTTCGGGTTTCGCAAAACGATCCGGCCCAAGATATTCCTCGTGAGAGGCATACCCTTCCTTCTCAAATTTCAAAACGTATCTTTCCTGGATATTCTCTAGCGTGAACCGCCCTTCTTCATCCGTGTAGATCACCTGTCCGCCAAATGGTTCGGCATTATTAGAATATCTGCCGGAGGTGATGGCTACATCGTCCAGAGGAATTTGGGATCGATCAATCACCACACCTGAAATTCTATGGACTTTGGAATCCAGTGTAAACGTTTTTTCAAGGACATCTCCAGGTTTGATATCAGAAATACCCGTCGGGTTCATGGTCATATCAATACCGTCCAGGATTCCGTGAATAGTAAAACCACGAGAACAGATACTCTCGAAAACAAAGGAACCATCAATATCGGTAATCTCAGTTTCCGTAATCCGATTCTTGTTAATTCTAGAGCTTATCTTGACTTGGAGATCTTCCACTGGTTCCTGATCTTTGTTAACAACCTTTCCCCTGAGCGTTGCCGCCGGTTTCAACCTGTAATCCATCTGCAGAACCGGTTCTGCGCTATCAAGAATAATTTCCTCGCTGTGATTCCAGTATCCGGGTGCATCCACAAATAGTTCTGCGTATTTGACGGGCACACACTCATGCCGGTAAACCCCGGTATCGTCAGAAGTCACGCTGACCGTCTTTCTGCTGTTGTGATCCTGTGGTATCAGCATGACTTCTGCGCCAAATACCGGATCGCCTGTTTTCTCATCTGTGATGATACCGACTACCGTGACACACGGTTTGAGGATAAAATCATGGGGTCCGGACGATTCTCCGGGGTCTAATTCAGTAATATAAATTGTCCGCATAAATCCCCCGGAAAGGATCACGGACAACTCGTAATCCCGGCCCGGTGTTATACCGGATATCTGATATTGCCCGTCAGGATCCGTGAACGTGTGGAGGACGTGCCCGGATTGAAACCCCATCTGGATCTGTACATCCACATGATCCGCCGGATCACCGGATTCATAGGTCACCCGCCCAAATACTGAGCCTTCTGGAATCATAAGAAATCTCAGATCTGCCATTGGATTTGCCCGGGTAAGCTGAACGTTCCTGAACCGGGTGCCCAATCCCGATTTAGTGACCTTAACAAGAAGCGTTCCGAAAGGCAGATTTTCTGCTGAGAACTGCCCGCTGGAATCCGTTTTCACCGAAAGAGTGAACGCACCGTTATTGGTAATCACTATTTCAGCGTCTGAGACCGGTGAATTATCTTTAAAAAGAAAAACCGAACCGGAAACAGAACCCTCCAGAGTCATTTCATCCTGGTATCGAAAATCAGAAGATCCTGAACGGTTCTGTATCCCTGATGATTTCTCCACACCGGAAGGTTTCACTGCCTGTTCATGTTCCGGTGAGATCACCCGGGTTTGTTTGAACACCAGGAAGATGACGAGAATACCGATAAAAACGAGGAGTAATTTTGTTCGTTTTCTCATGTTTTCGAGACCTGTTTTAGATTCGCGAACGCGTCCCGTGGGTAATTCATACCAATATATGACATGGGGCACTGGTTCAGTCTGCGGGAAACTTCCATAAGTGATAATTCATCATGCTCCAGTTGGCATTTTACCTGATAAACCAAATCGTTTATAGATCCGGTGACCGATGGATTCAGTGCGGTACAGAATCTGATGAGATGAATCTCTGGTGCAATAAATTTTTCGTAAATATTATCGAATCCCTCTTTTTCAAGAACCTTACGCATCGTAAAAAATATCTCACTCAGAAATTGGTCATTATTAGTTATCCCTCTGCCTGACATGACCATTGAAAGCAAAGACACAGTATTTACAGCTATAATGTACTGCACGCGTCCCATCCGGAAAAAATGTGCTGACCAGTCCGTATAGGGATTTGGACTCACGGGAATAGAACGGTCCGGTTTAACATGAATTTTTTTTGCCAGTTTACCCGAGATTCTAATGATCATTACGCTTCTCCATTTGTTCCAATCCGGATATACAGAATATCCGGAGAATTAATTTTGAATCGTCATTGATTATCATAACGTAAGAGTTGATTTTTCAAAAGGAAACCATGTGAATTTCTGTAACCAATAAGGAAGTCGGTAATCACACCGAATAACAGGACCCACCGGTATGGCTTTAGCCTGCCAGGTGGGCAACTAAGGATACCAGCCTCGGGATTTATTCCGGGGATACAATATCAGCAGTTGAAACATACAACCAGGATGAGATCCCCCGGTTCCGTCGTTTCGCAGAAACGAGCCCCATTTCAGCAGAACCGAAAACCGGAAGACACCCATTTGACAGACCAACACAATGGTTTGGCGTCACAACATCAATGCATAAAACCCGTAGGTGCTTTCGGCCGAAAGCACAACCAGGCAAGTATCAACCAAAATGAAGATCCCCCGAAATTCTCACCACTGAAAATGAAAGATCCCCATCTCCCCGAAGAGCTGTTTCAAGTCCGGTGTGGTCATGGCGGCGTACCAGGTGGCATCCCCGGGGGGAAGATCCTGCGGCCAGTAAAACGGCGGCAGAACACGGACGGCTGTCTGCCATAGCCCCACATCAACGGTAAAATAATCCGGACGATCAGAAAAAGAAGGTGCAAAGAAATACTCCCCATAAATTTCCAGGATCACAAAGAGGGGAACATCGGAATATATCTCACCGGTGGGATTCCATATCACGGCATCCACATAGATGATTTCACCCGGTTTCAGGTCATACGAGGGCATGACGATCCGTGCACCGAATCCGGCCTCGCACCGGTCTATCCGGAATATACTGCCGATACCGTCAAGATCCGAATTCCAGATATGAGTCCCATCCCAGGTCAGACCCCGGGGATTGAATCCCGGTGAGTTGCCGCCGCCAACAATGTCGCCGGTATACGGATCCAGGAGGTATATCCATTGATATTCGGTATCAGTAAGAATCAAGTGTGCGCCATTCCACGCCAGACCACTGGGATGGGGAGCCGGTACCGGCAGGGAAAGAATCACTTGCATATCTTCGGTCATCTTGTTGACGGTGCCGGCATTACCGTCAACCACCCAGATGTGTGATCCGTCAAACGTCACACCCTCCGGAAAATAATCCGGTAAAGCAAAACTGTCCAGAACTTCACCCGATCCATCCAGTTTGTAAATTTCGCCGGCAACATCAGCCTGCCACAGGTAGTTGTCATCCCAGGTCAGACCCGATGGGAACGATGCCGGTGATGGAAATTCGGAGAGGACACTCATGTCCGGCGAAAGTTTGTAAATGCGGTGACTTGTCAGATCAGCGTTCCAGTAGTTCACGCCGTCAAACGTCAGACCATACGGCGATACGCCCGGTGACTCGAACCGATCAAATTCCGTGTTAAACATCCCGCCTGTACCGGCAATAAGCCCCATAAAAATGATCAGGTTGATTCCGGTTACCAGCATTAATTTCCTATCCTTCATGGTGTCATCTCCCAATAAGGTTATTGTATCCGGGCTCGCAGTAAAATACCAGATATCCACGCGCTCCTACTGGATATACACATGTCGGCATGGTTTCCCGCGGCTGAACAACAAAAAAAAACATCTCAGCGGCCCGGCGAGATCCTTTCTTGAAATCTTCGGCAAAATCCAAGATGATCATGGGTATGAGTTCAGACAAAATACCGGTAAATAAAAGCCCTCATATCATTCCGCCTCTGGAACAGCTTATCTCTGATTATCAGCGACCTCTGGTGGGATACATCGCCTGCCGTATTTCAGGCCCCCGGGAAGATGCAGAAAACATGGCTCAAGAGATCTGGCTGGATCTGATGAAAGAATGTGATCAACCGGAAAAATTTTGTAATGGGTATGATCCCTCCAAAAGTGCATTTTTTACGTATTTGATCAACCGGTTTGTCCGGTTTCATATCCGTCGCTATCATACGGATCGGATGAAGACCCGTCAGCGTATCGCTTTTGTTGAGAATCCTGAGATGTTGGCACAACCTCATGACGAGCCGGGATCGGATTCCCCAATGAAAATCCTGGAACTGAAAGAGGAACTGCATCTGATGACTCAGGCATACCACACACTCTTTGCCATCACATTTCTGTGTGGCGGGTATCCCCATCAACAACTCGCGTTCGGGTTTGCAAAACACATCATGGGAACCCGGAGTCCCCGGCGGATAGAAGCCAGGGCTGCCGATCTTGAGGACAAATACGCCTGTCTGACCCTGGATCAGCTTGCATCGGAATACTGGAAAATTTACAGCAGAAAATCCGGTTTGAGTGAATCTGAGCTATTGGAACTTCAGCCCAGGCTGAATCCCATGCTTCAACACATGGATTGCGCGGTCCCGGAACTTCTCCGTTATGGCCAGCAACTCCAGGAACGGATGAAATCAGATAAATCCGATCGGTCCGGAAACACAACGCTGAATGATTATCTCTCCCAACGCACTTTTGGCATCTCTGTTTCCGACTGGTGTGACAAGGTGGAGAGGCGTGTTCGCGCCGTTATTCAGGGATCAGGACCGTTTGGAGATGCATCGGATAATCTGCCATACCGTGCACTTGCAGAACCTGAACCAGGTGTTTCCCGATGCTGTTCCCGGTGCAAGCTCCGTCACCTTCCGCCCTGCGCCCCGGAAATATCCCACGGGAAACCGGAATTGAAGCCGTATAACGGGCAGGGAGGATAAAAAAGATGCTGCATCCTGACGCCCATGCCATCACCCGCTATCTCGACGGTGACGCAACAGAGATTGAATTGATAGAGATCAGTTCTCATCTGGCAGATTGCGCATCCTGTCTGGAAAACGTGCAGACCGCATCGTATTTGAAACGCAATTTCGATTTACTATGGCGCTCATGGACACCGGAAAGGCACGGTCGAATATCTGAAGCGGTGCGAATTGCAGATGCCCTGTCATCTCAGCCACTTTCACCTGTTTCCGAGTGGATAAAAACCCTTGGCTTTGATGAGTTGCCGGGTCTGGCGGCAACATTTATTCTGGATAGTACGAAACGTCTGGCAGGCGCAGCCGCCCGGAGTTTTGATCAAATGTTTGATTGCAGACCTGTTCCTGTTCAGGCCGGGGTCGGATCACCGGACACCGCAGCCACACTGCAGAAACATCTTAATCTGAGCAGTCTTGAACTTTCACGACAAAACGCTGATGCTGCTGAAAAAGCCCTGGATTCTGCGGCTGAGATAGACGCATTTTCCGTCCAATCCGCTGGTATTGAGATCAGTGAGGGAGACCGGTTTACTGCCCGCCTGGTCGTTGACAGCCGGAAACGCAGGGTATCTGTTGTGTATTTTCCCGACAAATCCAAAAAATTTCCGGGATACGTCCTGCTCCTTCCGGCAGATCCTTCCGTGACACCATCCATTGCAGCATTTTCACCGGTGGAATCCGCATCATACTACCTGGCAGATTTCAAAGAACTCCCGGATGGGTTGTTTACATTATATATGGGTCCGGCAACCGGTTTCCCAGGTTCCGGGGAGACAGATCATTGATTTCTATCGACAGCACAGCATTGATCTGTAAATTTGAGGGGTTACAACTTTCTGTCACCCTGCGTAAAGTATTCGGGTACGGTCATGTACATTGTGGTTTTTCACCCATACTGGAAATCACAGTGGAAAACGGTTCCGGCGCCACTTCTGTCCAGCAACGTTTCAAACTCCAGTTTTCCTTGTCTGACACGCCCGTTATAATCCCGGTGCCTCCCCTGGTTCCCAATGAGCACATTACTCTCACCGTCGATGATTCAGAATTCGATACTGAAATGCTCAAACGCGTATCACAACCGGTAATCACAACCGTTTTCCTCTCACACGAATCCGGAATCAGCGAGAATTCACAGGCAGATATTCTCCTTTCAGGGTTCTGGGACTGGACACCTGAGAAGGATGCCATCACGGCAATCGCCTCCCTTGTCAATCCCCGGAATCCCATTGTAGATATCCTTGTTTTTAATGCGGAGAAAAACCTCGGTAAAACTGAAAAAACATTTCGCGAAATCTTGGGTGATTCTCGGATTGATCCGGAAAAACTTATCATGGAATCACTGTTTATCTACTTTCGAGATTTATGCCGTATCCGTTATATCTCCCCTGAACTTCATCATTCAAACACGATGGGATCATATTGTCAGTCCGTGCGACCGCCTCATGGGATTTTCAATGCCGACACAAAGATCCCGACCGGTACCGGAACCTGCCTGGATCTGGTCCTGTTGATGGCGGCATGCCTTGAAAATATCGGTCTGCATCCTGTGGTTGTACTGATATCGCCTGATGATACTGCTTTGCCGATCCATGCAGTCGCCGGATGCTGGAAAGGGTCGGTTCCCGGTATGAAACCGGTGATTACTCAACATGAAGAAATCATGAATGAAATCAGATCCGGGTATCTCATGCTTTTGGAGACCACCTGCTTTACCGTTACGTCCGGCACCTCACAGTTTTCATTCAAACAGGCGCAGGAAAAGGCTGAAAGAGTGATCCATCAAGCCGGTAAGGTCCGAGTGATCGATATCAGCGCGCTGCGACCACCCCAGGGTAATATCACACCCCTTGACAGCGCATATGAACCTGAGGCAAACCGCGCCATCCATGAAACACGGTGCTTTGCGCTGGGGAAACAGCGTGAGATCACTGAACTCACGCATCTCATGTATGGTCTTATCGCTTCTCGGGGTCCAGTTGTTACGCGTCTGTTCCATGCTTCAAATATCTCCCTGTCCGCCATCCAAAGTAGTCTCGATAATACAGTAAAAACCAGGCATTCCCCGGTCCCGCCGGTCCATTCAAAAAATTTAAACGCATGTCTGCGCCTGGCGGAAGATTATTCCTGGCAAAACAGAAATCCGGGCGTACGGGAAATCGATCTGATTTGGGCACTCCTGGAGAAAGGTTCCGACAGCACGGTATTCAAAGCCGTATGCCGGAGGATCGGTCTGGACCGCGATCTCCTGCATCGCACCCTTGAAACCTTCACTCAACGTCCCCGTTCACCATTTCCGTCCACGGCATTTGATGACAGCAATGAGTAGCATCTCGTGTAAAGTCAATCTTGTTATGTTGAAGTTAGTGTCATTCCGGCGCAGGCCGGAATCTAGTAGCATCTCGTGCAAAGCCAATCTTGCAAAGTGGAAGTTAGTGTCATTCCGGCGCAGGCCGGAATCCAGAATCGCATCAATCTTTTATGGTATGGATCCCGGATCCAGACTCTGCTAAAGCGATATCCTGGCAAACAAGTCCGGGATGACAGATCAAATGAAACGAGGTTTGATGGTTAAAATGACTCCAGAAGCCGTCTCTTCAGATCCATGTTCTCCGCCGCTTCTGTCATGTTTTCTAATGCAGTATGTATCTTTGATAGTGTCTGATAACATGATGATAACGCCGGGACAAGATCCTTCCTTGAATCCCTGAAAACAAGCTGTTCTCTTACTTCTACAGCACGTTTTATGTACTGTAATCCGGCCTTGTGATTACCATTAAGCCTGAATGTTTCACCACTGTTGACATATGCCGAAGCAAGGGAGTTTGCGAACTCATTACGGCCGGTTTCATAAACGGCAAATTCCCATATCGCCACCGCTTTCTCATTGGCGCTCACCGCAGATTCAAATTCACCAAGAATGCTTAGTGATGCCGATCTGTTGCTGTATGCCGATGCAAGAACCGTATTCAGATCCGACCTGCCCCGGTATTTCACCAGATATTCAAGAATTCTGATGGATTTCCCCAGCACAGAAGCGGCTTTTGCATAATTACCGGCGCTGTGATGGATCAGACCTGTGTTTGTCAGGATTATTGCCATGAAATGATCACGGTTCTCTTCACCGGTTCGTGTATTCCCATGCAGTTCTAAAGCGGTTTCGAGATCTGTCAGAGCGCCTTCATGATCATTCGTCCGCCAACGCATCAGCCCGCGATTCATATGGACGGCTGCCAGACGATCTTCTGAAGGAGCATCCTCTTGAGTATCCGCATCTCTCTGACGAAGCTCAACCAGTTGATCCATGAAGGACAGTGCTCCGGCGGTGTTTCCCGCGAGACTCATTGTTATGGCGTGAGTTTCAAGGATTTTCATCACCGTTTCCGCATATCCGATTTCCGGATTTTTCTTAACGGCCGCTTCAAAGTCCGGCACATATTTCATATAAATTGCTTCCGATTCGCTGAACCGTCTCAACTGACCCAGACAGATCAATTTCTGTAGTAAAAGTTTCGTCTTAATCTCCGAATCATCGTCTCGACCGGCTGATATGGACTCAAAATTCTCCCATGCGTTATCGAGAGTATTCAGAGCATCCGTCACTTTCCCGAGTTTTCGCTGCACCCGAGAGGTTTCGATCAGAATCACCAGTGATCCATTTATGTTCTGGCCATCAAATTTCAGCAGTTCAACAGCCGACTGACAGCTTGCAAGTGCACCGGGAAGGTCGTGCAGATCACACTGAAGAGCAGCCATTTCACGTAAGAGCTGTACTTCATCGGAATTCACTTCAGAATCACGTCGCTCAGTAGGAACACTCCTGTATATTCGGCGTGCTTCCATCAGGATTTCCAGAAAACTCAGCCGAAGGGCATCATCTGATTCACCTGTAACCGGTGTGAGAATCTCCCGATCCGGGAATTCCTGATCTGCTGCAATGGCTGCTTTTTTAAGCCAGAGTTCGGGTGAAGTTCGCAACTCCTGATTATCAACTGTACCGGTATTTTTTTCGATCACTGATTCCAGTGGCGGAGTTTCCCTGGGATACGGTTTCCCGCAGCAGCTTTCATAGATTACCTCCAACTGCACCAGGAGTTGATCAAAATCCGACCATCTGTCCTGTGTATTTACCTGAAAACATTTCCGCAGGAGCATTGCCAGATCATCCGGTATTGCTGGATAACCATCTCGCGGGGATGATTTCAATGTGTTTTCCAGGATGTATGGGGCCATGGTACCGTGTTCCCAACTCACTCTGCCCAGAAACATGTGCAGGACGGTTAAGGCCCAACTCCATATATCCGTAGTGGCGTCAACCTGCTGATTGAGCGCCTGTTCCGGGGAGCAGTATGCATGAGTAAACCCATCGCTGTGTCCGGTATCGTTCCCTTGTTTCTTCCTGGTTTCCGTGATCCGTGTCCGGGAGAGACCAAAATCGGTTATTTTGACCACACCCTCTCGTGTCAGAAGAATATTTGTGGGTTTAACATCCAGGTGCAGGATACCCCGGGAATGGGCAGCCAGCAGACCTCGTGCCAATTGGATGGACACATCAAGAATATCAGGGAGTGACCGATTTTTTTTGCGCCAGATCCATTCCGCCAGCGATCCGCCGTCAATATATTCGGAAAAAATAGCCAGTCGATCTTCAATAGTTCTGAAATAGAGGCATGTTATGATGTTGGGGTGAGCCGGAAGGTCCATCCATGTCCGGAGTTCACGGAAGAAAAGCCGCCGCCTCAGTGCACTGCCCAGCGCGTATGACGGCAGCGTTTTCATGGCCAGAGTATCCCCGTCGGACAGTCGCTCCACGAGATAAACAACACCCATCCCGCCTTCACCGATAAGACCGCTGACACGATACTCATTGAGTAAAATCGTTCCCGGCGCCCAGTGAGATGACGGCTGTGAATCCTCGGACATCAGATCGGAATCCAGGATGGAATCCAGTGGATCCATACCCTTATTCAAATCGTTATTGTCAGATGGTTTAACCACAATCATCTCTCCGATCCACTATTGGGACCATCCGAAGTAAAAGACACCCAATTCGCCATACATCGCACTCATATCCGGTGTTGTGAATCCACCGTACCACGCAAGACCTGTCATGGTGCCGGCACTGTCCGGCCATTGAAAGACCGGAATAAGCTCAAACGCGGATTCCTGCTCCGCCGGAAAAATCAGGTCATCGTAGTAACTTACTTCCCCGGAAAAGTCCGGGGCGAAAAAGAGCTGACCGTGAATATCCAGAATGATGAAAAGGGGATAATTTTCGAGGTGAAATGTTTCGGCATTCCAGACACGGATATGTGTGCTGAAAGGGTCTCCCGGGTAATAGAAATGGGCAGGCATATCGATATACACCCGGGTAAAAGCCGGCCGGCCGTCATACTCATACGCGCCGGTATCATGTGCTCCTGCCGCCGGTCTCGGAGCGCCGTCCCGATCCTTATCCGGTGCATCTTCATCGGTTCCGGCATCAATACACGGTGATTCGGCACTCAGACGATACAAACCATCATTTGAAAACATCGGATCCCGGTGTGAGACCGTGAGATGGGATACGCCGGAGCTTACTGTGGAAAATCTGGCCAAAAATTCAGTTTCCGTCGGAAGAATCGTGCGGTCAGACCGCAGATCATCCGGAGAATTATCCCAGAATATGGAATTGGTGACGGAAACCGGATTGTATTCTGAGTAAAGTGGTGAGAAATATATCCCGCCCCCTTCATCATCGGACCGATTGGCTGTAGCTGTGCAGTTCATCAGTGAAAGTGCCGAGCGGGTGAAAATAGCGCCTCCCCGGGCGACGGGAACACCTGATGCGAGGTTTGCGGACAGGATGGTGTTTTCAAGTTCCGGTACCGAATTCTGATCACAGTAAAGTCCACCTCCGCTTGCGGCGGCATTGGCATTCAGAGAAGATCGACGGATGATGGGTGATGCGCTGCGCCGGCAACTGATACCACCGCCCTGAAACAACGCTTCACATCCGGACACCGTACAATCCTCAATAAGCGGCGATGAAAAGAACAGATCCAACCCACCGCCCCGATAGCCATTTCCGTTGTGCACATCCAGTCCGGAAAGAACCGTTCCATCATCGCCATAGCCGATCAGAACGCTTGAAACTTCACCGGCATCCAGGATGACAAGACCCTCACCGGATTTTCTGATTTCAATACCGTCACATAGCGGGACGGGAAAAACCTCGCCTAATTCAGCACTGTAAACACCTGGCCCCACATGGACAGTCAGCGTCTGTCCGGATTCGGCATAGATCCTGCTCATGGCATGATTAATGGTCCGGAACGGGGTTTCCAGACTCAACCCGTCATTCAGATCACTTCCGGTCCCGGAGACATAGACATCACTGGTTATGGGGATGAGATCGGATTCCCAGTGACTGGTATCAAATGCTTCATGGGGTGAAACGTAGTAATCCGAAGGGCCATAACCGGCAAAATGATTCCACCCGGATGGGATCAACTGTGCAGGGGGATCGGTGGCATTTGCATACGCATCAGCAAACATATCGCTGCCTGCGCCAGCCCGGTTACCTGAAAAGAAATTTCCGTTATAGGGACCACCTATTAAGACTCCGGTCATGGCGGCGCATGCTATACCACCGCCATACCCCGCAGAATTGTTCAGAAATTCGTTATTCTGGATAACGATTGAACTCTGGCCGGTTTCAACGAATATCCCCCCTCCCCTGCTGCTTCCTGCAACGGTATTTTCTGAAATGGTGTTCTCCAGGATTTTGACATCTCCGGCGTCGGGACCGATATAAAACCCACCACCCCTTGCATTGGTTCCTGTACACTGATTACCCGTCACCGTACTGTCCTGAATGCTGAAAGCCGATTGGACGGAATCAATTCTGCATCCGCCGCCCCGGTGGGTGTTTCCAATGGCAATATTATTATGAATTTCACACTCTATCAGCTTGACTTCGCCGGAATCAAGAGCGATATGGATACCGCCATTCCGGTTATCTGTTATGACACACTCTATGAGACCCACCCGTGACCATCCGCTGACAGAGACACCCCCGGGACCGTCACTTGAAAATCCACCTGTTATCGTCACACGCTCAACAATTACAATCTTATCATCCACGCCTACCATTACTTGTTCGGTACTTTGAGCATTAATCCGGGTGGTCGCCGGGTTTTCTCCGTATATCCAGGTATTACTGACCATGGGGAGCGGGAATACTTCACCATTTGTTTCCGGGGAGTATTCACCGGCGGCAAGATAAATATATAGGACCCCGCCAGAGGCGCTGTAAACCCGGCTCAATGCATGTTGAATCGTCTTGAAAGGTGTTTGAGCGGTCAGACCGTCATTGGTGTCATCGCCATTGGGGGCAACATACACATTCTGACGGATCGGATCCAGTTCAGCCATACTTCCCCAGGTATTGAATGCAAGTTCAGGCGTCAGGTAGTAATCCGAATGATAATAGCCGGCAAACGTATTGTAGCCGGCATTAATCACTTCTTCTGTGGGTTCCAACGCATCCAGATCCGCACCGGTACCGGCCAGATTCCCGCTAAAATAATTACCCATCCCCGGCGATCCGCCGATGACAGGGGATCCATAACGGATGTGAATCGCACCGCCACTCCGGGAAGCTGTGTTACTCTCAAACCGGCAGTTCTGAATCAACGGCGATGCGGAATCAATCAAAACCGCACCGCCGGATTTCTTTGTTCTCCCGTTCCTAACGGTAACTCCCGATAAAACCGATGACGAGGTCTCACCGGAATGAAAATAAAAACCGCGATCCAGACCAAGGCAATCGATTATGCAGTTCATGGGACCGGTTTCTGAGGTAACCAACACGTCCCGGCCGTAATAGTTGATACCGGTGTTTCCGGGACCGGAATACGTGCCGTCGGCAATAAGTACCGTGTCACCGTCCACCGAAGCATCGATTCCTGATTGGATGGTGGCATAATCCCCGGGGATGTGGATGACAGCCGACCGGGACGGAACGGGAGTACAAACTTGCCATATAACAATGAGTAAACTCCATTGCCACAATCTAAAATTTGTCACCCGATTTCCCGTCATATCAATCACTGTCCTGATCTCTTGTTATCATAATACTGCCGGATAAATTAAGCCAGTCCTGAAAACAACAACGAAATTAATTTCCCCAGTTGAATGGCAACGAATGGGTGTCACCGACAATTTGACCGGTATCGTAGTCCGTCATGGCACAATGCAGCACCGCGCTTCCTCCGGCGACGGAAGGCCAGATCAGGTCATCGATAACACCGATTGTTTCCTGATAATCATTGATATAGCGAAAATAATCACTTTTCAGGAAGACCATTGCACCCTCATATTCCAGAATAACGTGGCAATAAACATTCCGATGCATTGTCGAAAAATCCGGCGTCCAGATAACGGCATCGGCGTAAAATCGATCACCCGGGGAAAATTCATTTGACGGCAGAACCATGCGAATGCCCTGATCCGCGTGACCGCCGTACACCCGATGAATCATGCCACCCCCGGACATATCGGAAATCCAGATGGAATCGCCGGCGTGGGCTGCTCCACGCGGATCCATACCCGGCGCAGGTCCCCCACCACTGATATTGCCACAGTACCGGACAAGCGAATAGATCCATTTGTTCTCTGAATCAATGTGGATGAGGTTCTTGCCATCCCAGGCCAGACCACTGGGATGGGGACCGGGAATTTTGATGCTGTCCTTGAATTGACCCTCCAAAGAAAATTTATAAATACGCCTTTTATGCCCATCAGCAAAATAGAGGTAGTCACCCGCGAAAGTCAGACCTTCCGGGTGATAGTTCCCGAGATCAATCCGGTCGAGAATTTTTGCGGATTCATCAAGCATGAACAGCTCACCGTCAATGGTCGCACACCATAGATGGTCACCGTCCCAGGCAAGCCCGGTGGGATGAATCCCGGGCGCAGGAAAAGAATCCAGCACCTCACACTGGTCATCAAGCCTGTAAATCACAGCCTGCCCGTAATCGGCACACCAGAGATTCGTTCCGTCCCA